>Ga0256407_10002403_pt1 | contig 35945 bp, 23 predicted proteins | sample RumenRJG_04DNA_FD_193489 | JGI IMG/M metagenome (GOLD analysis project Ga0256407, IMG submission 193489) | Bovine rumen microbial communities from Lethbridge, Alberta, Canada - RJG_04 | ecosystem: Host-associated > Mammals > Digestive system > Stomach > Rumen | place: Canada: Alberta...
TGCCAACAAGGCCCCAGGTTGGCATGGCTCAGGCATGGAGAATAAAGTGGAATATTGGATAAAGAATTCCTATCACCAACCATTTGAGAAATGGCATAAGCTCAAAAGGGCGCAGGAAGAGTATCGCTTCACAATGGTGAGTGTCGGACCCAACAGCTGGCGTGTTGAGATTCCCACGAATGAGGTGGTAGGACAGGTCATTCACTCAGGCAATCTGAGCAGTACGACGATTGATGCGTCACGTGTGCAGATGTACGCAGACGAGGTGCACGGTAGGGAGAAACAGTTGAAGAAAGACCAGGAAGTAAACTATCAATACAAATACGTCTCTATCTTTAAGTTGGATGACGGAGATGAGACCCCTGACATCACCCGTCAAGTGATGACCATGAACCAATGGGAGCGGGACATTGATAAGGGCCGTGAAATAAAAATCTACTACATTTACACCACCGACCATAGTTATATGGATGAAGACGAGTACAAGGCTCGCAGTAAGGAACTGAACGAGGGGCATTTCTGTGACATGACACTTTCCGAACTCCAGCAGTACGAGCGCGACCACAACATTCCAGAGCTCTCGCCCGAGCAGTTGCAGGTTATCAAGGGGTTGAAGAAAGGCCAGGGAAAATAGCAAAATCAGTCTATCAAAGTTACTATGTTAGCACTTGCAAACATAGTAACTCTGTGTGATCCATGTATCGGATTGAAAACTACCGGCCAATGGTGTCGGATGATGTTGAACCGATGTTCATCCATGTGAGTTTTCTCCATAGCCCCTCCAACGGCCCTCGGGGATGGTTCCTGAACCAGTACCGGCCAAAGAGGTATTGGACGATGACCATGGCCAGGCCGATGAGTACGGCGTAGGTGATGCCCACAAGGCGGTAACAGCCAAGTCCATAGCCGCAGAAGATGAAACTGCCGATGATGGACTGCAACAGGTAGTTGGTGAGACTCATGCGGCCAAAGAAGCAGAGATGTCGAAGCACGCTGCGCACACCCTCGGAAGCATACCATGCTGAGACCACTGCCGAAACGATTGTTGACAGTATGGACAGGTTGTAGATAGGGGTGAGCAACGAGGCCAGATTCCCGAAGTCGACAACACTCAAAGCGACGACTACGAGTGCTGATATGCCAAGGATGACATGCCACCAATGCAGGTTGCGCCCCTCATTGTAGAAGAACCGGTGACGCCCCAACTGCAGGCCGAGGATGAACAGGCAGAGCAGCTGGGTGAGCCGGCCGCTGAAGACATTGTACCGCAAGTTCAGCTCAAACCCCCATCGCAGGTTGTTGAGGGCATTCTCCCAGAACGTGCCGGTCTCATGTAGGCTGATGGTCTTGTTGTATATCTCAAAGAGTGTGGTATGGTCGATTGTTGTGCCTGAAAGCAGGCAGAACAGCTCCACGGGCTGGATGGCAAGCAAGCCGATGATGCACCAGACTGCTCGTGACGGCAGGTAGCTGATGGGGATGAGCAGCAAGCCATAGACTGCATAGAGCATCAGGATGTCGCCATCGTAGAAGGCCACGTTGACAAGGCCGAAGGCAAACAGCAGGCACATCCGCCACGCAAATCGGCCGGAAAACGATTTCCCCTTTTGTTGCTGGTTGTCGTTCATGATGAAGAAGCTCAGTCCGAAGAGCATGGCAAAGATACCATACATCTTGCCGGAGAGCAACCAGGCCAGCACGCTGCCTACCTGTTGGTCGCAAGGCAGTGTATATACGATAGGCTCCTTGGTAAAGATGTCGAAATGCTCTACGGAGTGATACAGTATGATTCCAGCCACCGCAATGCCCCTCAAGGCGTCGGCCACGTCGATCCGGGTGTTGGGAAGATTGTGAGTATGATACATATGTGCTTTATGCCAGTTTGATTTTGCAAAAGTAAGAATAGTTTCACGCTTTTGCAAATTTCTGGAATAAACAGCATGAAAAAGTGATACATGGCATCCTGGCGATAGATTTTATTCTTTCTTTTACTTGATTTCTGCAGATAGTTTTGCATATCTCAAGGATTATGCCGAACTTTGCGACGAGTTCTTGCATACAGATAACTATTCATTGCATATTGATATTAACTATTCATGATGAGACATTTGTTTTTTACTTTCGTCCTGGCTCTTCTCACAGTGACGCAGGCTTCCGCCTACCAGAAAGAGTCGATCAACATCACAGTGAACGGCAAACAGCGCAACATGGTGGTGTTCACACCCGATGTGCTGCCCGCCAAGTCGCCCCTGTTCATCGTAACCCATGGCATGAACCAAGACCCGGAATACCAGTATGGGTCGGACAAGATGTACGAGATGATCGACACCGCCAAGTTTGTGGTGACCTATCTGCGCAGCGACGGCAACACATGGGATACGGGCGGCACGAAAGACCAGAACTTCGTCATCAGCACCATCGACGAGATGGCCAGCCGCTACGACATCGACAGAGACCGCGTCTATTGGTCGGGGTTCTCCATGGGTTCGATGCTCATCCACCACTGCATTGGCAATATGCAGGACAAGATTGCGGCCTTCGCTCCCACAAGCGGCATCCAGTTCTCCGAGCAGCCCTGGAACAACTGCAAGAAGCCCGTCAACCTGTTGGAGGTCATCGCCTATGGCGACGAGACGTTCGGCTACGAGCAATATGGCATTCACGACTACATAGAGAACTATGCCATACACGACAATCACACCAGCTATTCGAAAACCACTGGCTACAAGCCCATCAGCAGCAGTTGGTTTGATGGCGACCTGGAGAAATGGACCGGCGGTCCCGACGGCGGCGAGGTGTGGCTCTACTCCTACAACAACGGCGGCCACTGGCCTATGGACCAGAACCGCCATCTCATCTGGAACTTCTGCAAGCGGTTCTCACTGAATCAGCCCAGGGCGAAAATCACCCAGCCTGCAGGCGAGACCACTTTCCTGTACATGGCACCCGAAGGCGAGGCCACGTACCCCGACATCACCGTTGAGGCCACCGCTGTAGCCAAACAGGGGCAGGTGGAGAAGGTGGAGTTCTATGATGGCGGCACCCTGATAGCATCGCTTTCGGCCGAACCCTTTACCGCCACGCTGACAGCCCCCAAGGCAGGACGGCATGAACTGCGCGTGGTGGTGACCGACAGTAACGGAAAGACGGGTGAGAGCTCGTGCATGGTGAACTGCCTCACATCTGACAACACCTTCGACCTGACGCAGAATTTCGCCACCGAGGGCATCGTGCCGCAAGACTGGATCGTGTGCAACGGCAAGACGAAGCGCATGGGCGGCGGACTACCATACACCAGCGGATGCCGCCTGTTGCGTTTTACGAACGACACACGTGCCTTTGACTATGGACTATATGTGCAGAATCCTGGCGGCAAGGAGCGTTCGGCTTACGCAAGATTTGGCGACCCATTGGCCCGTTCACGCATGACGCTGCACGCCGGAAAATATTCGCTCAAGTCGAGGCTCTGCAACTGGGACCAGCCCGACTTTACGTCGGTGGTGGTCGTGGTTGAGGACTCCAACGGCGAGGAGGTGGCCTCCACCACTTTCACCCCCAACGTCAATATCGGTGGCAACACCGCCAACAGTTTCGGCTATGGCAAGAGGCAGACGTTTGAGTTTGATATTCCCGAGACGGGCGACTATGCCCTCTCTTACTATACCGATGCCGTGAAGAATGCCGACTTCGTGCTGGGAATGTGCACGCTCCAGGTCAAGTCGTTCGCCGAGACGGGCATCCAGGACGTCGGCCAAGGCAATGCTCCCTCGGTGAAGGATGGATGCTTCGACCTCAGCGGACGGAGAATCGAGGAAAGCAAACTGACGAACCGCCAGTTGCAACCCGGTCTTTACATCATCGGCGGCCGCAAGGTGGTGGTGAAGTAAGGGTCTTTTAGGGATATTTTTGTCCAATCTCCTGGCCTCAAGAGGGCAGTTCTTCCCCACGGAATACATGTTGCGTGAGAACATCGAGGGACTCTTCGAGGAGAGCCCGGTCGTCCGTAAAAAAGCAATAGGGAAAGAAGAAGCTGATTCTTCATTTCCCTATTGCTTTTTGTGTGATACAGCGTGGCGCGTAGAATCGTTATAGCCTTGCGCCTTGCAGTTTTACGATGGCATACGATGTGGCGGGCATGTGGATGGTCATCAGTCCCGTCTTCTTGTTGTGCTCGATGCCCAGACGGTCGCCGGCGAGCAGTTGGGCTTTCTTGAACTTCACGTTGATGGGGAATGTGGCGTCGGAAGCGGCGGCACGCGGATTGAGCATCACCAGCACCACGTCGTTGCCGGCCGCGCGGGCATAGACGAAGGGATAGACCGAGGGCGATGGCTGCTGTGCGTCGGCCGACGGGTAGATGGGCACAAACTCGGCGTAGTTGGCCAGCGCTGGCTCTCTGTGTCGCAGGGCGATGAGCCGGCGGGTCTTGTTGAGCAGCGAGTTGGGGTCTTTCTCTTGTGCCGCCACGTTGGGCGCGTCGGCCGAGGGGTCGACGGGCAGGTAGAGTTTCGAGGCATCGGCCGTGGAGAATCCCAGGTTCTTTCCGTCGGTCCATTGCATGGGGGTGCGTGCCCCGTTGCGTGGCTGGTAGGCCCCCTCCACCTGTGGCCAGTCGTTGGGCAACTGCCTCATTCCAATCTCGTTGCCATAGTAGAGGAAGGGCACGCCGGGCATGGTGAATCCAAAGGCGTAGATCATCTCCAGTTCCTTGTCGCTGCGGCGGTTGCCCAGGCGCGCATTGTCGTGGTTGCCCAGAGGCAGGCTGATGTATCCCTTTCCCACGGTCTTCTCATACTGGTCCATATAGCTCTTGAGGAAGGCGGTGATGTCGCCCTTGCCCTCGGCATCGAAGTAGCTGTGCCCCTCGCTCACGCCGTTGAGGATGCGCCAGCTCTCTTTCTGGAACAGGTCGTTGTAGCCGTTGAACCAGTGGAAGAAATCCACATGGAAGCAGTTGTCGAGCGCATCGGCCGGATACGACCATTCTGCCACCATGAATCCCCGTGGGTATTCCTTCTCGAGCAGTTGGCGTATCTCGCGCCAGAAGAGCTTGGTCTCGTTCTCGTTGGTGTTGAAGAACTGCTCGTTGCCTCTTACCTGGCGTGTCTTCACCAGTGCCCCGGCCATGTCGGCACGGAATCCGTCGGCACCCATGTTCATCCAGAAGCGCAGCACGTCCTTCAGGTCCTCGCGCATGGCCAGCACGTCGGGGTGGTTGGTGGGCAACTGCCAAGGCTGGTTGGGGTCGGGGTTGGAGAACCCGAAATTGAGTGCGGGCTGGCACCAGTAGAAGTTGCGCATGAACTGTCCGTTGCGCTGTCCGTAGCCTTTGATGAACGAGCCGGCGAACTCGCGTGGCGGGTCCACCCAGTTGGTCTCGGTCCAGATGTAGTAGTTGGAGTATTTGTTCTTCTTTTGCTTTTGCGATTCCACGAACCAGGGGTGGTCGATGGCGGTGTAGCTGACCACATAGTCGAAGATGACGTGCATGCCACGTTTGTGTGCCTCGTCGAACAGTCGGCGGGCATCGTCGTTGGTGCCGTAGCGGGGCGCGATTTTGTAGTAGTCGCGGATGTCGTAGCCCGCGTCGTTGAAAGGAGAGTCGAAGAAGGGGTTCAGCCAGATGGCATCCACGCCAAGGCTCTTCACGTAGTCGAGCTTGCTGATGATGCCCTGCAGGTCGCCGATGCCGTCGCCGTCGGAGTCGCAAAACGTCTGCGGATAGATTTGGTAGAACACCGCGTTCTTTGCCCAGTCGGGCATGGATGGGATTTCATATCTCCCGGTGATGGTTTGTGCCGTGGTTGCCAGCGACAAGGTCATGGCCGCCACCAGCATTGTTTTTCTGATTCTCATAATGATAGAGTGTGATGATTGACATATAGGATTGATGGAGTGGGGTTAGTATCTGTAAGTAGGTCGTATCTGAGCTGTATCTCGTCGCCGTTGAGCCATTGGTGACACAAAAATGCGAATCTAGATGCCTAGGATATGGCAAATTTAGTCATAATAATCGATTTAGGGGCTCTTTGTGTTGAACAATTATGAAAATGTTTGTAATTTTGCGCCGTAAAAAGCAGAATCAACCAACAGAAACTATCCTTCATGGCCAAAAACCTTCGATATAAGGGCCTTACCGACGCACAGGTGGCTGCCAGTCGCGAGAAGCATGGCGCCAATGTGCTCACCCCTCCCGTAAAACCCTCTTTGTGGCGGCTCTTCTTTGAGAAGTTCGCCGACCCGCTGATCATCATCCTCATGGTGATTGGCGTGTTTGCCATCGGTGTGTCGAGCTACGAATACTGGGGACTGAAGGAAGGCCTCACCGTGTTTTTTGAGCCTATCGGCATCTTCGTGGCCATCCTGCTGGCCACGGGCCTGGGCTTCTACTTCGAGTTGAAGGCCCAGAAGGAGTTCTCCGTCCTCAACCAGCAGAACGACCACGAGTTGGTGGCCGTCATCCGCAACGGCAATGTGGAGGAGGTGCCCAAGTGCGATGTGGTGGTGGGCGATGTCCTGGTGCTCCAGACGGGGCAGGAGATTCCCGCCGACGCCCGTTTGCTCCGTGCGGTGAGTCTGCATGTCGACGAGTCGTCGCTCACGGGCGAGCCGGTGCACGCCAAGACCACCATAGAGGCCGACTTCGACCATGGCGCCACCTATCCCAGCAACATGGTCTACCGGGGCACCCAGATCATGGAGGGGCACGGCTATGCCGAGGTCGTCGCCGTAGGCGACAACACCGAGAATGGCAAGATCATGCAGTCGCTGGTGGGCAATGACTTGGATGATGAATTCGATGTCGACCAGTTGGACGAAAAACAGAAGCGTGCCCTGCATCTGCGTGAGCGCAACAAGGTGACCCGGAGGATGAAGACCCCGCTCGACGAGCAGCTCGGTGGCCTGGGCAAATTGATTTCCAACCTGAGTTATGTCTTCGCAGGAGGAATCATCGTGGGCAAGTTGCTTGTCTATTTCGAATGGAAACTGCTTGCGTGGATAATCGTCATTCCTGTCGCCTTTTTCTTCTGGCTGGTCATCCGAAAATTTCCGCATTGGAGCAAGTGGAAGTGCTTGATGACCATCATTGGTTTCTTCGTCCTCTTTATCGGTATGGTGGTTTTTTTCCACGACCAGTTGAATCCAGATAAAGAGATGTCGCACCTGATGGCTTACTCGCTCAACACCATCATGATAGCCGTGACGCTGGTGGTGGTGGCGGTGCCCGAGGGACTGCCTATGGCCATCTCGCTCTCGTTGGCCAACTCCATGCGTAAGATGCTGAAGACCAACAACTTGGTGCGCAAGATGCATGCCTGCGAGACCATGGGCGCCGCTACTGTGATATGTACCGACAAGACGGGTACGCTCACCCAGAACCTGATGCAGGTGAAGGCCAGCATGCTCATCGACTCTCCACTCGTGGCCGAGGGCATGGCTGTGAACGCCACCGCCTCGCTCGATTTCTCCAAGGACAGGCCCCGTGCCATCGGAAACCCCACAGAGGGGGCTTTGCTGCTCTGGCTCTTCGACCATGGTCATGATTACCGTCTGCTGCGCGAGGGCATCACACACCTGGCCGAGATACCATTTTCTACCGAACGGAAATACATGGCCACGCTGGTGGAGTCGGGCGTGATGGAGGGGAAGCGGGTGCTCTATGTGAAAGGCGCGCCAGAGATTGTGCTTGGCATGTCGGAGCATTTCGTCGGGCCCCATACCAAGGCCGACTACGAGGCCACGGTATCGGGCTATCAGGAGAAGGGCATGCGCACGCTGGGCTTCGCCTACCAGATAGTGGACGATGAGGAGGTGATAGGCCGTGATGGACTGACGGCCCACAATCTCTGCTTCATGGGCGTCGTGGGTATCGAGGATCCGGTAAGAGAGGATGTGAAGGCTGCCATGGAGGAGTGTGTCCATGCCGGCATCGACATCAAGATCGTGACAGGCGACAATATGGCCACTGCCCGCGAGATAGGTCGGCAGATAGGCATCTGGCACCACGACACCCCCGACGAGGATATCATCGACGGACGCACCTTTGCCGCACTCTCGAAAGAGGAACTGCTGCAGCGGGTCGACCACCTGAAAATCATAGCCCGGGCGCGCCCGATGGACAAGAAGCGGTTGGTGGAGGCCTTGCAGGCCCTCAACCATGTGGTGGCCGTAACCGGCGACGGCACCAACGACGCCCCCGCCCTCAACGTGGCCCATGTGGGACTCTCCATGGGGTCGGGCACGAGTGTGGCCAAGGAGGCAAGCGACATCACCATCATCGACAACTCGTTTGCCAGCATCGCCCGTGCCGTGAAGTGGGGGCGCTCGCTCTACCAGAACATACAGCGGTTCCTGCTCTTCCAACTCACCGTGAATGTGGCGGCATGCCTGCTCGTGCTCTGTGGTGCCTTCATGGGCACCGACACGCCGCTCACCGTGACGCAGATGCTGTGGGTGAACCTGATTATGGATACCTTTGCCGCCTTCGCATTGTCGGCGCTGCCACCCACCGACAGGGTGATGAACGACAAGCCGCGCGACCGGAAGGCGTTCATCCTCGACCGCTCGATGCTCAAGAATATCCTCGGAGTGGGCATTTTCTTCTTCGTATTGTTGGTGGCGCTGCTCTTCGTCTTCCAGCATACCGACACCAGCCAACTTTCCGACTTGCTCTCTCCGCACTTGGGCAGCAAGCGCCACATCACACCCTATGAGCAGACACTGATTTTCACCATCTTTGTGATGGCCCACTTCTGGTATCTGTTCAATGCCCGTGGGTACAAGTCGGGTGGGAGCGGCCTGAACCTTAAGGGGTGCGACGGGTTCATCACCATCGCCGTTATCGTGTTCCTGGGGCAGGTGGCCATCGTCGAACTGCCACTGCTCAACAGGTTCTTCAATGTGGTGCCGCTGAGTTTGACCGACTGGCTCATTATTGTCCTCTCCACTAGCTTGGTGATGGTGATCAGGGAACTCTACTCGTGGGCCAAGCGAAAGCTGAAGTCTCAGTAGTTTCTATAGTCTCTATAGTTTCTATAGAATTCTATAGTTTCTATAGTCTCTATAGTCTCTATAGTTGTATGCTGTAGAAATGTCTGCACTCCTGCAACTCCTAATACATCGGGCGCAAGCGAAATATCTTTTTTTCAAAAAAATCAGGCGAAATCTTGATGGTTTGGCAGAAATGTCCTATTTTTGTGTTCTGAACAATCGGGCTCATTGCCCCTTTCTGTGAAGGCGATGCAGGGCTTTCTGCTTCGCTAAAATGTGGTATACTGTGAACTGCACGTAAAAAAGGTTTTGCTTTGGTAGAGGAACCGAATTTTGAATACAACTACGACCTGGCATACCAGAAGTCGTTTGCCGCAAGACTGAGTTTCAGAATCATGACCATTGCGGCAACTGTATTTCTTGTGGCCGTGATTCTGTTCTTCTATTTCACCGAAGACAGCATGACCCTGCCGCTGACCCATCAGATTGTGAAATACGGCATGGTGGTGTTTGTCGTGGGACTCACGTTGCTGTTCGTAGCCTGTACCATCGCCATCTACCAGATGGTGAAGCCCCTGAAGATGTTCACGGAGTCGGCGGTAAGCATAGCCGAGGGCAATCTTGATACGCCGTTGCCCAAGATTCATTCGCAGGATGAGCTGCTGCAGTTGCGCAACGCCTTCGAGTATATGCAGTCATCGCTGAAACAGCATATCGACGACCTGAAGACCACCACCGCCAGCCAGCAGCGCCTGCAAAGCGAACTCGTCATCGCCCACGACATCCAAATGGGGATGATTCCCACCATCTTCCCCGATCGCGACGACCTTGACCTCTTTGCGTCGATGACACCCGCCAAGGAAGTGGGAGGCGACCTCTACGACTTCATTGTCGAGGGCGATGAGCTCTTCTTCATCATCGGCGACGTGGCCGGCAAAGGGGTGCCCGCCTCGCTCTACATGGCCGTCACCCGCACGCTCTTCCGCAACCTGGCAAGCAACTACCAGAGCGCCGCCAACATCATGCGCGAGATGAACCATGCCATCGCATCGACCAACGACTCCCTGATTTTCGTCACCGCATTCATCGGCGTGCTCGACCTGAAGACCCATCACCTGACCTATTGCAATGCCGCCCATAACGCACCGGCCGTACAGACCGCACAGGGCGACTGCTATTTGCTGGAGGTGGAGACCAACTTGCCCATCGGCATCGAGGACCATTTCAACTACGAGGACCAGCAGATGCCATTCCCCGAGAACACGTCGCTGCTGCTCTATACCGACGGTCTGACCGAGGCCATGTACATTGCCAGCGATGGCAGCAGACGACTTTTCGGCGAAGACCGCATGTTGCACGACTTGAGCAAGAACAAGTCATCCTCCGCCATAGAGGTGGTGGACTATCTGAAACAGCACGTCACCGTGTTTGCCGACGGCACGGAGCAGGGCGACGACCTCACGCTGATGTTCCTTCGCCACGGCTCATCGCAGAAACACGCCTCACATGCGCCGCGCCGCATCATCATGAAGAACGAGATGTCGGAGGTAGGCCGTATGCGAGGTTTCATCTTCTCTGTATGCCGCGAGCATGATATCGACGAGGAAATGGTCAAGTCGTTGAACTTGGCCGTAGAGGAATGGGTGGCGAATGTCATCAATTATGCTTACCCCAAGGGAACCCGTGGCCATGTGGAGCTGACCGCCGAGATTTCCGGCGACGTGCTGACACTGGTCGTCAAGGACCATGGCATCCCTTTCGACCCCACCCAGCATGAGGAGGTGGATGTGGATGCGGAGCTCGACGACCGCCCCATCGGAGGCCTTGGCATCTTCCTCGTGAGGAGCATCATGGACACGATGGAATACCAGCGCACCCCCGATGGCTACAATGTGCTGACACTCAAAAAGAAAATCAAATAACCAAAGCCTTAACAAAATTAATATGGATTCAGTCGTTTTCTTAGGATTCAACCTACAAGCATGGATCACCATAGTCACTGTGCTGTCGATGTTCACCGTGCTGTTGTTCACCAAACTGCGATCCGACCTGGTGTTTCTTGGCGCCATGGGCATCCTCTTCGTGACAGGGGTGCTCGATGCCAAGGAAGCCTTCTCGGGATTCAGCAGCACCTCGGTTGTCGTCATCGGAGTGCTCTTCGTGGTTGTGGCCGGACTTACCCACACTGGTGTGCTGCAATGGATTGTGAAACATCTCCTGGGACAGCCGAATAGCTATTCCAAGGCTGTGGTGAGGCTGATGCTTCCGGTGGCCGCACTCAGCTCCTTCCTCAGCAATACCACGGTGGTGGCTCTTTTCGTGGGCATCGTGAAGATGTGGTCGAAGAAGCTCAATATCTCACCTTCGAAGCTGTTGATACCGCTGAGCTATGCCTCGGGCATGGGTGGCGTGTGTACGCTTATCGGTACGCCCCCCAACCTGATTATCTCCGGACTGTATGCCGATAGCACCGGAACGGCGATGAACGTGCTGGCCACCACCATCCCCGGCTTGTTCTGCCTCTTTATCGGCGTGCTCTCCATCATCGCCATGCGCAAACTCTTGCCCGACCGCAAGGCGCCCGAGTCGGCCTTCGAGTCGACATCCAACTACACGGTAGAGCTGCTTGTGCCCTCCGACAACCCCCATGTGGGCGAGACCATGGAGGAGGCCGGGCTGACCAATATCCATGGCGGCACGCTGATCGAGATCATGCATTACGACGACCGCGAGATTGTGTCGCCTGTGCCCGAAGATGAGTATCTGATGGGTGGCGACCGCCTGGTTTTCGCAGGTCATATCGATGAGATACTCGACCTGAAGAAGAGCCATGGTTTCGTGAATGCCGACCATCACATCTTCACGGTCGACGAGATGGACAAGAACCGCCAGTTGCGTACGGCTTACGTCAAGTTCAACAGCAGCCTCATCAACAGTTCGATTGGCGACTCCACCTTCGAGAAAGACAACAACATGATTCTCGTGGCCGTGGCCCGTCGCGGCGAGCGCATCAACGAGTCACCGCGCAAGGTGGTGCTCCAGGCCGGCGACACGCTGCTCTTCGAGTGCCCGCCCCGCGTCAACATCCACACCGAGCGGCTCTCCTCGCAGCTGCAGTTCTTTGACAGCGAGCAGGTGCCCAACATCGGCAGGAAGACCTTGGTGTCGACCACGATCATGATAGCCATGGTGGTGCTGTCGGCATTGGGCGTGATGCCACTCCTTCAGTGTGCTTTCCTCGCCGCTGGAGCCATGCTCATCTTCCGTTGCTGCAATGTAGACCAGGCCATGAAGGCCATCAACTGGGAGATACTGATGGTGTTCGCGGGCAGTGTGGTGCTGGGAGTGGCCATCCAGAAGACGGGCATTGCCGAGCGCCTGGCATTCGGCATTCTCGATGTCTGTGGCACCAATCCCATTGTCGTGATGGCCACCATCTGCTTAGTGGGCACATTCATCACCGAGCTGATATCCAACACCGCGGCTGGTGCCATGTTCTTCCCCATCATGTATGAGGCAGCCGAGAAACTGGGCTATGAGCCATTTCCGTTCCTCATCGCATTGATGGTGAGCGTGAGCTCAAGTTTCGCCACTCCTATCGGCTCGCCTACCCACATGCTGGTATATGGTCCTGGCGGCTACCGCTTCAGCGACTTCATGCGCATCGGTCTGTTGATGAACCTCATCATCCTCGCTGCCAACATCCTGATCGTGAATATCGTCTATCCGCTCACCCCGCTGCAATAAACAGAAACAAAATAATAACTGAAAAGATATGAACATTGAAATAAAAGAACTGAATGGTTCCTACTATGGAACGCTCAACGGCTGGATTGACACCGCCGTGGCCACGCAATTTCTCGAGGACCTGAAGCCGCTGATGAACAATGCCAACAAGTCGATCGTGATAGATTGTGAGAAGTTGGAGTATATCTGCAGCCTGGGACTTCGCGGACTGCTCAAGTTGAAGAAAGAGACTGTGGCAAAGGGTGGAAACCTGGTGCTGAACCATGTCGACGGCGAAGTCCTCAAGATTCTCAAGATGACGGGCTTCCTCAAATTGTTCGACATCCGTTAGGGATGGTATAAATCAGCCTTTTTTACAGCGAAAGATGGCCTCCTCGCAGGAAGAGGCCAGTCTTTTGTGTGCCTGGCGGGCATTATAGTTTTTGTAGTCTCTATAGTTTCTATAGTCTTTATAGTTTCTATAGTTTCTATAGTTTCTATAGTCTCTATAGTTTCTATAGTCTTTATAGTTTCTATAGTCTCTATAGCATCTCTACTTTTCTACATTATCCACACTTGCACTCATCCATACATCGGAGTTATTGGTTGACAGTGCTTTTGATAATCCCACAAAGACAAATGTGAGGAACAATACGAGGATGACCAGCCTCACCCAATTATAGATTCTGGTGATTCTTTCTGACTTTTCTTTATTCATATACTACTATTACTACTATGCATTTGTATGTGCCGCGACAAATGTACGCTTAAGATGTTACAAAGGCATTTCAATCGTATAAACACATGGTTACACAAGGGGGCTGTAACAAGATTTTAATATCGCCGTAACGGAGTCGTAACATCACCATAATACCTTTGCAGCATTATAATAGATTACTTAACGATGGAATTGATTATCAACATCTTGTCGCTTGTTGGTTCGCTAGCACTGTTCTTGTTCGGAATGAAGACGATGTCGGAAGGCTTGGAAAAGTTTGCCGGCGATCGCCTCCGCAGTATCCTTGCCGCCATGACCAGGAATCGTGTGACGGGCGTGCTGACAGGTATTCTCATCACGGCGTTGATCCAGTCGTCGAGTGCCACCACGGTGATGGTGGTGAGTTTCGTCAATGCCGGACTGATGACACTCGCCCAGTCGATAGGGGTCATTATGGGTGCCAATATCGGTACCACGGTGACGGCGTGGATTATCTCTGCCGTGGGCTTTAAGGTTAACATCGCCGCTTTTGCCATCCCGATGCTCGCCATCGGTATGCCATTGATTTTCAGTGGGAAAGGTAATAGAAAGAGTGTTGGTGAGTTCATTTTCGGCTTCTCGTTTCTCTTCATGGGTTTGTCGTTCCTTCAGGAGGCTGCCACGGCAATGAACATTGGCGACATGGTGGCAGGCATGCTGGCCCACGTGCCGCAGGATTCTTTCTTCACCATCCTCCTGTTCGTCATCGTTGGTGCCTTGGTCACCATGATTGTCCAGGCCTCAGCCGCCACAATGGCCATCACCCTGATGCTCTTTGGAATGAACATCGAAGGTTTCGGGTTTGAGCAGGCTGCTGCCCTGGCTATGGGACAGAACATCGGTACGACCATCACGGCTTTCATGGCCTCGCTCACTGCCAACACACAGGCGCGTCGTGCAGCCCTCGCCCATATGTTCTTCAATGTGTTTGGCGTGGTGCTGTTCTTGATAGTGTTCTATCCGGCCTGTGATGCCGTCAGCTGGTTTGTGGACAATGTGATGGGCGGTGGCAACGACCTCTTCAAGCTCTCTGCCTTCCACACCGCTTTCAACGTCATCAATACGCTGTTGCTCATCGGTTTCGTGAAGCAGATAGAGATGCTTGTATGCAAGGCGCTGCCGATGAAAGTCCAGGACGAGGACTACCGCCTGAAGTTTATCAGTGGCGGTCTGCTCTCTACAGCCGAGCTCAGCATCATTGAAGCCCAGAAAGAGATTCACCACTTCGCTGAGCGCTGCCAAAGGATGTTTGGCTTCGTGCCCGAACTGATGAAGATACACGACGAGGTGGAGTTCAACAAGCTGTTCTCACGTATAGAGAAATACGAAAACATCACCGACTCGATGGAGATGGAGATAGGGAGTTATCTGAACAAGGTGAGCGAGGGACGCTTGTCGGATGCCTCGAAGAGCAAGATTCAAAAGATGCTACGCCAGATTTCGGAACTCGAGTCCATCGGCGATTCGGTATACAACCTCGGACGCACGCTGAACCGTCATCGCATGCATTGCCATGATGCGTTTACCGAGGAACAAACCCAGCACATGAACACAATGCTGCATCTTGTTGAAGGTTCGCTGGCCGAGATGATGAAGCACATCGACCAGCCCACAACGAAAAACAATATCACGACCTCCATCAACATCGAGCACGAGATCAACAACTACCGCGAGCAGTTACGCAACAAGAACCTGCAAGACGTGAATGCCGGACTTTACAGCTATCAGCTGGGTGTGTTCTATGTGGACTTCATCTCGGAATGTGAGCGCCTGGCCGACTATGTGATGAACGTGTTGGAGGCAGGAAAGAGACTTAACAACGACTATGACGAAAGACCGTATAATGGGCAGAGTTAGAACCTCGCAATAGAGAACTTGATCGTGAGTCCGCCGCCAGGTGTGAGCTGTGCAGTTGTTGTCCCACCGTGGACAGCAACTGCATTTTTTACGATGGCAAGCCCCAGACCTGTTCCTCCGAGCTTACGGCTGCGTCCTTTGTCGATGCGGTAGAAACGTTCGAAGAGATGCTCCAAATGCTGCGGTTCCACACCCGGGCCATTGTCGCTGACGGTGAACTCGTAGAAATGCCGTCCCTCGGTTTCTTTCTCGGTGCATACGATATCGAGGCGCGAGGCTCCGCTGGCGTAGGCAATGGCATTGTCGATGAGATTGCGGAAAATACTGTAAATCAAGCTTGGGTCACCCTTTACCTCGACCTGCCGGGGCATTTGGAGCGACGGAGTGATGCCCTTTTCCTGGAGTTGCAGCGCAGTGTCGTCGAGAACACTCTTGATAACCTGCGAGACGTTGACCTGGTGATGTTGCAGACGGTTTTCAGACTTGTCATCGTCTATCTCGTCCAATTTGGTGAGCGCACTCATGTCGAGCAGGAGCTTGTTCATGCGCTCGCTCTGGGCATAGCATCGCTCCAGGAAGTGCTTCCGTTTCTCTTCGGGCATGTCGGGATTGTCGAGGATGCTCTCCAGATAGCCGTGAATACTTGCGGCAGGCGTTTTCAGCTCATGGGCGGCATTCTGCGTGAGCTGTCGCTTGATACGCACCTTGTCCTCCTCCGAATGGCGCAGTTTCCAATAGAGCATGATGATGGTATGGCTGATATCGCCCAACTCATCATCAGGCATGCGCCGCTCCAGTTCGTGGTCGAGTTCCTTGCCCTCTTCGGCTTTTACGGCGAACTCACGCAGATAGCCGATATGCCGGCTGATGCGGCGTGTGCTCAGGAAGAGCACTATGCCCAGAAGGAGTGTCAGGGCAATAGCAAAGTAAATGTAGGTGTTGTCGGCCTGCAGCGAGCGTGTCAGCTCTGCGGAATAAGGCACCGCAGTGCGCACGATGACGTCGCCCAGCCGTGTTGCCGAATAGAAATAGGTCTCATGGGTAGACTGGGATATGCGCTTGATGTCATAACCGTTTCCTTGATGTAGGGCCTGCTGGATTTCCCTTCGCTGAAGATGGTTGCCCAACGAGTCAATGTTGCCATCGTAGCTGTCGAGTACAACGCGGCCTTGCTTGTCGATAATCGACACGCGCAGTCCTTCGAGGCTGTGGCGCTCCACATAATCGCGGAACAGCCGCGCGTTGGTCAGACTGTCCTCGCCCAGTGTCTGCGCCATCTCGTAGTTGTACATCTGAAGCCGTGAGTGCAGAATGTCGATTTTGTACTCCTTCTCGCGTTGGTATTGGTAGATACTGAAGCAGACGGCAAAGAGCAGGAACACGCCACCGATGCTGAGCAACAGATTGCGCTGGAACGACTTACTTTTCAAAACAGTAACCATAGCCCACACGTGTCTTTATATGTTTGCCATAGTGGCCAAGTTTCTTGCGCAGACGGGTGATGTTTACGTCGACCGTGCGGTCGAGCACCAGCACATCTTGTGGCCAGCATGACTTCAGCAAGTCCTCACGCGAGAAAACCTTGTCGGGGTGCTGGAGAAAGAACGACAGCAGTTCGAACTCCAGTTTGGTGCACACCAGTTCCTGACCGTCGAGGACGACGTTCTTTGCATTCAGGTCGATGACGATTCCCTCGTAGTGAATTTTGTGGTCGTCGGCGGTTGCTGCAGCCGGTTGGGAATAGGGTGGGGTAGCGCGCCTGATGACAGCCCTGACCCTTGCCTTCACCTCTTTCATGCCCAGCGGCTTGGCAATATAGTCGTCGGCACCGATATTCAGGCCTTTAACCAGGTTGTCCTCCCCGTCGAGTGCCGTGATGAAGATGATGGGTATGTGTGCAGTCGTGGGATTTTCCTTCAATCTCCGGGCCATCTGGAATCCAGACATCTCGCCCATCATCACATCCAGTAGAATCAGCGAATAATCATGCAGGGGCAGTTCGAGTGCCTCTTCGGCCGAACACGCCGTGGTCACCTCAAAACCTTCGGTCTCGAGGTTGTATTGCAGTATCTCACAGATATCCGACTCGTCGTCTACAACAAGTATTTTCATAAGTCATCAGTGTGTATATGGCATCAAAGGTACGATTAAGTGAGGGAAAACACAAATTTTTTCGATGTTTCCCGAACGTGAGTATCTTCGCCGCAGAGCGGCAAAGATACTTTTTATTGCTGAATACAAAGAAGAATGTGTGTTACAATGTTATGACAATTGGTCTGGTGCGGTTGGTCACTGGTTGTTAGCTGTAGTAATGTCTGAACTCCTGAACTCCAAGAAAAAAGACTATTGTCTGAACTCCTGAACTTCTGAACTCCTGAACTTCTGCAAAAAATTACTTCATTTTCAGGTGATACATGATGAAGCCGTAGATGTCGGCCTGCTCCTCGAGCACCTTTGCCATGGGCTTGCCACCGCCATGGCCGGCTTTCGTGTCGATGCGTATGAGCACGGGGTTGTTGCCCGTCTGGCAAGCTTGCAGTGTGGCGGCGAACTTGAACGAGTGGGCAGGCACCACGCGGTCGTCATGGTCGGCGGTCGTCACCAGCGTGGCGGGGTAGGCCGTGCCGGGGCGCAGGTTGTGCAGTGGCGAGTAGCCCAAAAGGTATTCGAACATCTCGCGGCTGTCGTCGCTCGTTCCGTAGTCGGGTGCCCAGTTCCATCCTATGGTGAACTTGTGGTAGCGGAGCATGTCCATCACGCCCACCTGTGGGATGGCCACGGCGAAGAGGTCGGGCCGCTGTGTCATGCAGGCCCCCACCAGCAGTCCGCCGTTCGACCCGCCCTGGATGGCCACCTTGCCTGGGTTGGTGTAGCCATTGTCGATGAGCCACTCGGTGGCCGCGATGAAGTCGTCGAACACGTTTTGCTTCCGCATCTTCGTGCCGGCCTGGTGCCATTCCTCGCCATACTCATTGCCCCCTCTCAGGTTCACCATCACGTAGATGCCCCCTTTCTCGAGGAAGGGGATGCGCATGGCCGAGAACGAGGGAGTGAGGCCGATGTTGAATCCGCCATAGCCATAGACGAGAGTGGGGTTCTTGCCGTTGCGCTTCATTCCTTTCTTATAAGTGATGAACATGGGCACGCGGGTGCCGTCCTTGCTGGTGAAAAACACCTGCTCGCTCACGAAGTCGCTGGTGCGGAAACTGAGTTGGGGCGCTTTGTAGAGCGTGCTCTCTCCGGTGTCGAGGTCGTAGCGATAGATGCTTCCCGGCACGGTGAACGAGCTGAACGAGTAGAAGCACTCCTTGCGGTTTTTCTTGCCTGAGAAGCCCGCGCTGCCTACGGAGGGCAACTTCACCTCGCGCAGTTCCTTGCCGTCGAGCGTATAGAGGTAGGCATGGGTGGAGGCGTCCTGTGTGTAGGTCACCAGGATGCGTCCGTCGATGACGTCGGTCGACTCCACCACGCCCTCGCGCTCATCGATGAGGGTGCGCCAGTGGTCGATGCCAGGGTCGTGCAGGTTGGCCACCACCACCTTGCCCTTGTCGGCACCGTAGTTGGTCTGCAGTATCATCTCGTCGCCGATGTTGTCGACGAAGTCGTATTGGTAGTCCATGTCGGAGGTCATCTGCATGAATTGCGAGTTGGGCTGCCGCAAGTCTCTCACAAACAGGTTGTTGCCGGCTCCGGCACCACTCTCGTAGAGCACCATGATGGTCTCCTCCTCGTTCACTCCCACGCCATAGAAGCGCTTGGGATAGGCAGGGTTCATATAGAACAGTGCGTCGTCGCTCTGTGGCGTGCCGATGCGGTGGTAGTAAATCTTGTGGCATTCGTTCACCGACGAGAGTTCCTTGCCCTCCACGGGGTCGTAGGCGCTGTAGTAGAATCCGTCGCCCTGCCATGCCGCGCTGCTGAATTTCGCCCACATGATATGGTCGTCGAGAGGCTTGCCTGTGGCAGCGTCGAGCACATAGAACTCCTGCCAGTCGGAACCACTGCGCGAGATGCTGTAGGCCACGTATTTGCCGTTGTGCGAGAAGCTCACGCTCTGCAAGGCCACGGTGCCGTCGTCGCTCAGCGTGTTGGGGTCGAGGAACACCCGGGGCGTGCCGCCCAACTGGTCCATCACATACATCACACTCTGGTTCTGCAGACCGTCGTTCTTGTAGAAATACCATTTGCCGTGCTTCTCGAACGGGATGCCCGACTTCTCGTAGTTGGCCACCTGGCGCAGCCGCTCAAGCAGTTTCTTGCGTTGCGGGATGCGGTTCAGGTAGGCGTTGGTCACAGCGTTCTCGGCCTCCACCCATTGGGCCGTCTGGGCGCTCGTGTCGTTCTCGAGCCAGCGGTAGGGGTCGGCCACCTTGGTGCCGAAATATTCGTCTACGGTGTTGTCACGGGGTGTGGCAGGGTAGGTGATGCCCTGTGCCGATGCTATGGTGCTGCAAATCGTCATGGCGATGATAAGAAAGTGATTGTTTCTCATGTTTCAGGATTGTTGAGTAGAAAGAAACGTAAAAAGTTGGCAATAATTATTAGGTGCGAAATTAGTGAATTTTATTTGAATAACAAGTTTTTGGGGTGTTATTTACGCTTTCGCACGCCGACAAAACAAAAATAATGTTATTTTTTTGGCGTTGTGCCTGCTAATTATTACTTTTGCCTAACGAATGTGCCGATGCTGAGTCAAGGAATGTTTGCGGCACATTCCACAATCTGGAAATGTATGAGAATAGGAAAGAATATCATGCGGTTTCTTGGCCGCTTCAAGTATATCATTGTATCGGTGCTGGGCATCGTGCTGCTCACCGTTGTGGGTGAGAACAGCCTGCTGCAGCGCTACCGCTATGCCAGGCAGATAACCGAACTGGAAGAGGAGATCGACAAGCAGGAGATGCGTTTCCTCAAAGACTCGCTGCGCCTGAGCGAGTTGGAGCGCAACCCCGTCGAGGTGAGGAAGATAGCCCGCGAGCGCTATTTCATGAAGGCCTACGATGAGGATATCTTCGTGTTGAGTGACGATTTGGAAGAAGAGGAGGTGAACGATGCGGCCGCTCAGTAAATGGCAGACCATTATCTTTCTGGTGGGCGGCGTGCTCATGGCCATAGGAGCCGGCTGCTGCGCTTTCCTCTGGCATCCGCAGGTGTTCTGCTGGTTCTTCCTGGTGGGCGCCATTCTCTTTGTCGCCATGCAGGCCCAGCAGCGCTATGAGGGCAGCAACCTGAACATACGCCGGCTGCGCAAGATACAGATGCTCTCGGGCGCCTGCTTCGTGATTGCCGGTCTGCTGATGGTCGACACCTACTACCATTTCCTGCTTCATTTCATGTCGCACATCACCTATATCACCTATTTCTTCAACAAGTGGGTGGTGCTGCTTCTGGTGGGGGCCATCTTGCAGATGTATACGGCCCATCGCATATCCAATGAGTTGGAAAAAGATTAAAAAATGGTAAAAGTGGGTAATTTTACCTTAAAATAAATGAATGTTTTTCCTCACTTCGATTATACATATTATTTTTGTGTGCCAAAATCACATGGCCACCTGATTATGAACAAATATTTATCTTTCTTCGCCGTGTTCTCTGTCTTGATGTCGGCCACATCTTGCATGAATTCCTATAATATTGAGGGTTCATCGGATATTTCCGGGCTCGACAGCAGGATGATGTACCTCTCGACCATTGGCGACAACCAACTCAAGGACCTCGATTCCACTGAAGTGGTGCATGGTAAATTCGGATTCACCGGCACCACCGACTCCGTGCGCATGGCATTCCTCACTTTCGGCACCAATGGCCGGCTGCCCATCGTGCTCGAGAGTGGCGACATCATCGTGAAGGTGAACAACCAGAAGAGAGAATGGGGAGGCACCCCATATAACGACAGGCTCTACCAGTTTGTGAGAACCCTCGACAGCCTCTCGATGCAGATGGAGGAACTCGACCATGAGCATGCCCGCGCCTTCATGGATGGTGAGGATATGGTAGAGGTGGAGGCCCGCCTCTCGCAGCAAGGCCGGCGCATCAGCATGTGCATCGACTCGCTCGTGACCAACTCCATCAGCGAGAATTTCGACAATGTGCTCGGTCCAGGTTTCTTCATGCTCTACACCCTGGGCACCTACCCTGAGATGAGTCCCTGGGTGGTGGAACTGATGAGCAAGGCCTCGGACTACTTCAAGAACGATCCTTACGTGAAAGACTATATCAGCAAGGCACAATACCTTCAGAATGTGAACAACGGACTGGAGACACCCGCTACGGCCGGGCAGACCGCCGACAACACCCCTGTCGCACCTCCCGCCGCCACCACGCCTCCACCCTCGGCACCCACACCCGCCGACCTGGCCAAACCGGCACCACAAGCCGCAGCCGACACTGTGGCCGCTGCCGCCCCCTAATCTTCTGCAGATGACCATACTGATTTCGAATGCAACCATCGTCAACGAGGGGAAGTCTGTATTCGGGCACGTTGTCATCGACGGCGATACCATCCAGCAGGTTTCCTTCGCTGCACTGCCGCCCCATGGCTCCTATGACCAATGCATAGACGCCATGGGGTGTGTCGTCATGCCAGGAGTCATCGACACCCATGTGCATTTCCGTGAGCCGGGACTCACCGCCAAGGCCGACATCGGGAGCGAGAGCCGTGCCGCCGCCTACGGGGGTGTGACCACCTACTTCGACATGCCCAACACCGTGCCGCAGACCACCACCATGGAGGCACTGGAGGAGAAATGGCATCTTGCTGCCGAAAAGAGCCACGTGAACTACGCGTTCTTTTTCGGAGCCACCAACGACAATATATCCCAGCTCGGCCGCCTCGACCCACACAGTGTGCCGGGCATCAAACTCTTCATGGGCTCGTCGACGGGCAATATGCTCGTCGACAGCGACGAGGCCCTGCGCCAACTCTTCGCGCAGGCCACGCTGCCCGTAATGGCCCATTGCGAGGACACCACCCTCATCAACCAGCAGATGGCCCTGGCAAGGCAGCGCTTTGGCGACGACCCTCCCGTTGACCAGCATCCGCAAATCCGATCGGAGGAGGCCTGCTATGCCTCTACGGCCCATGCCGTGGCCCTGGCCAGGGAATATGGCACGAGGCTGCATGTGGCCCATCTCTCCACCGCCCGCGAACTGTCACTTTTCGAGCCATGGGACGGTACCGGGACGATGCCCCTGGTCACTGCCGAGGCCGTGATTGCCCACCTGATGTTCTGCGATGCCGACTATGCGTCGCTGGGCACACGCATCAAGTGCAACCCCGCCGTGAAGGGCGCCGCCGACCGCGCTGCCCTGCGCCGTGCCCTTGCCGACGGCACCATCCTTACCGTGGCCACCGACCATGCCCCGCACCGCCTCGCCGACAAGCAGGGCGGTTGCAGCAAGGCGGCCTCGGGCATGCCCATGGTGCAGTTCTCGCTCCCCGCCATGTTGCAGTTCTGCGACGAGGGCGTGATCACGCTGCCCCGCCTGGTGCAGCTGATGTGCCATCATCCCGCCATGCTCTTCGGCGTGAGCCGCCGCGGATTCCTCCGCCCGGGCTTCAAGGCCGACGTGGTGATTGTGCGCCCCCATGCTCCCTGGACTGTGGATGCCGGCATCATCCAGAGCAAGTGTGGGTGGAGTCCGCTTGAGGGCCACCAGTTCGATTGGCATGTGGAGCACACGTTCTGCAACGGCCGCCACGTGGTGGACAACGGGCGTTTCGACCCTGCCGTGCGTGGCGAGCAGGTGACATTCCGCTGCTGAGACCATGAGAAAAGTCCTGACCTACGCCATTCACGATGTGGAGCCGTATATCAACTGGCTCTACTTCTACCATGCCTGGCAGGTGGGGCAGAAGGGTGCCGCCGAGCGTGAGGCGCTGGACAGCGACGCCCGCGAGATGCTCGCCGATTTCGACCGCCACTTTGCCACCCATGCCGTGGTGGGCATCTATGATGCCAACAGCGATGGCGATGACATCATGGCCGGAGGCGTGCGCATACCCCTCCTGCGGCAGCAGTCGCCCGACCCCGTGGCGGGTGCCTGTCTCTCGCTTGCCGACTTCATCAGGCCTGCCAGCAGTGGCGTGGCCGACACGATAGGCGTCTTCGCCACCACCGTCGACACGATGATGGAGAACAGCCACCCCGACGACCCCTATGCCCGCATGCTGGCACAGACACTCGCCGACCGGCTGGCTGAGGCCACCGCAGAGAAACTGCACCAGGAGGTGCGCACACGGTTGTGGGGCTATGCCCCCGACGAGCAACTCTCCATGCAGCAGTTGCACAATGAGGCATTCCAGGGCATACGGCCCGCCGTGGGCTATCCCTCGCTGCCCGACACCAGCCTCAATTTCGTCATCGACCGGTTGCTCGACTTCGGCGAGATAGGCATCCGGCTCACCGAGCATGGTGCCATGCGTCCCCATGCCTCGGTGTCGGGACTGATGATAGCCCATCCCGAGGCACGATACTTCAATATCGGCAAGATAGGCGACGACCAGTTGCGCGACTACGCCCTCAGGCGCGGCCTGCCCGAGACGCTGGCCCGCAAGTTTCTTGCCACGAGTCTGATTACACGATAAAAAACCTACATTATGATAGCAAGGTTCTTGCCATTGTTCATTTTGCTCATCCTCCTGCCCGACTTTTACCTCTACAGGCAGTTGGTGGCCCGGCGCACCCAGTCGGTGCCCTTGAGGGTGGCGTGGTGGATACCTACCGTGGTGCTGACGATTTACACCATCATCCTGTTCTTCTCCACCAATTTCGTCCCCGAGAATCCCAGGCTGCTCAACTTCTACTTGCTGGTGCTGGGAGTCTTCACCTTGCCCAAGCTACTGCTCGCCATCTCGCTGTGGGTGGGCGAGTGGATAGGCAAGAAGCGCCACTGGCGGCACCATTATGCGCTGCCGGTGGGGATGGCCCTGGGACTTATCCCGGCATGGTCGACGGTCTATGGGTCGTTCTTCGGTTTTCAGGAATTGGAGGTGAACCGTATGGATTGCTATTTCGACGACCTGCCGAAGGGATTCGACGGCTACCGCATCGCCCTCTTCTCCGACGCCCATGTGGGCAGTTACACCGGAGGCGACAGCCTGGTGCTCGAAAGGGCCGTCGACAGTCTGCTGGCCATGAAGGCCGACGCCATCTTCTTCCTCGGCGACCTGCAGAACATCGGTCCCTGGGAAATCAAGGAGAAAGCCACCCTGCTCTCCCGGCTCACCGCCCCCGACGGTGTCTACTCCATCCTCGGCAACCACGACTATTCCGCCTATCAGGGTGGGGGATTCCGCCGCAAACTGGCCCAGGAGAAACAGACCGAGCAGGCCGAGCGCGAACTGGGATGGCGGTTGCTGCTCAACGAGAACACCGTGCTGCGCCACAATGGCGACTCGATCATGCTCTGTGGCATGGAAGGCAACGAGAAGAAAGGAGCCGACCATGGCATAGGCCTCATACACAAGGCCCTCGAGGGAGTGGGCGACAACCACTTTGCCATTCTCCTCGCCCATAATCCCAAGATTTGGCGCAAGTATGCGTTGCCCCTCTCCACCGCGCATCTGACCCTCAGCGGTCATACCCATGGCGGCCAGATGGGCATCTTCGGAGTCACCACCACCTCGCCGTTCTATTCTGAGAATGGCGGACTCTATGAGGAGGGCAACCGCAAACTGTTCGTCACCAAGGGAGTGGGAGCCCTGATTCCCATGCGTTTCAACGTGCCGGGCGAAGTGGTGCTCCTCACCCTGCATCGGCAGACCAATCCACCCCGCCAGAGCACTTATAGCGATATCACCCAATAACCCGCAACTCCGACATCCAATAACCAAATCATGAAATACATCTATCGCGTCTATCAACTTTTCATCGCCATACCCCTGCTTGTGATATGGACCATCATCATCGCCGTGATGATTATCGTGGGATGTGCCATCGGCAACGGACATTTCTGGGGCTATTATCCCGGCAGATGGTGGGGAAAGGCCTTCGTGAGGCTCTTCCTGCTGCCCGTGAAAGTGGAGGGGAAGGAACATCTGGAGAAAGACCGCTCGTATGTGTTTGTGTCCAACCACCAGGGAGCCTTCGACATCTTCCTCATCTATGGCTTCCTGGGCCGCAACATCAAGTGGATGATGAAGCACCAGATCCTCAAGATTCCATTCGTGGGGAGTGCATGCCGCGCATCCCACCAGATCATTATCGACAAGCGCGGTCCGAAGCGTATCAAGGCCTCCTACGACAAGGCCCGCGAGGTGCTCAAGGACGGCATCTCGCTCATGGTGTTCCCCGAGGGCGCCAGGACATTCACCGGCCACATGGGCGAGTTCAAGCGCGGGGCCTTCATGTTGGCCGACGAGTTGCAACTGCCAGTGGTGCCCCTCACCATCAATGGCTCGTTCAATGTCATGCCCCGCACCCGCGACTGGCATTTCGTGAACTGGCATCCGCTGAGCCTCACCATCCACCAGCCCGTCTATCCTGTGGAGAAGGGAGCGTCGAATATCACCACCACCCTTAACGACAGTTACAATGCCGTGATGTCGGCGCTGGTGCCTGAGTATCAAGGCTATGTGGAGAATCCCGACCAGTGAGTCTGGGAATGGCCACACGATGAGAGAACAATAGTAGAACTGCATTTTTTTTATTTCAAGCATGAATCAGTCAGACAGTATCGTTATCATTCCCACATATAACGAGAAAGAGAATATAGAGAAAATCATCCGGGCCGTGTTCGACTTGGAGAAGTGCTTCCATATACTGGTCATCGACGACGGCAGTCCGGATGGTACGGCAACCATCGTGCACCGCCTCATCGACACTGAGTTTGCCGACAGGCTCTTCATCATCGAGCGTGAGGGCAAGCTCGGTCTGGGCACCGCCTATATCACTGGCTTCAAGTGGGCGCTGGAGCACGGCTACGACTATGTGTTCGAGATGGACGCCGACTTCAGCCACGACCCCAACGACCTGCCCCGCCTGTATGCCGCCTGCCATGACGAGGGCTACGACCTGGCCATCGGCTCGCGCTACGTGAGCGGGGTGAATGTGGTGAACTGGCCCATCGGCAGGGTGCTGATGAGCTATTTCGCCTCGAAATACGTGCGTCTGGTCACGGGATTCAAGATTCATGACACCACCGCCGGATTCAAGTGCTACAAGCGCCGTGTGCTCGAGACCATCGAACTCGACAAGGTGCGCTTCAAGGGCTATGGCTTCCAGATAGAGATGAAGTTCACGGCCTACAAGATAGGTTTCCGCATCAAGGAAGTGCCCGTGGTGTTTGTCAACCGGCGCGAGGGCGTGAGCAAGATGAGCGGTGGCATCTTCGGCGAGGCTTTCTTCGGCGTGATGCGCCTGCGCCTCGACGGATGGTTCCGCAAATACCCGCCCATGCCCAAAGCAAACAGCTGACCCTGCTGTACTTAGAGAATCAATGAAGATACAAGAACTACAGAAATACTACGGTGCCACCGCAGAGTGTGCCGCCCTGGCCAAACTTCTGGGAAGCACGAAAGAAGGCACCATCCAACTCAACGGACTGGTAGGGTCGGCCGCCCCCGTGCTCTTTGCCGCCCTCGCCACCCGCCGGCACTCCACCATGCTCTTCATCCTCAAGGATGCCGAGAGCGCTGGCTATTTCTATCACGACCTACAGCAGATGATGGGGCAGGAGAGGGCACTCTTCTTCCCCTCCTCCTACAAGCGCGCGGTGAAATACGGACAGCGCCAGGCCGCCAATGAGATCCTGCGCACCGAGGTGCTCACCCGTCTCTCGTCTGTGAGCGAGGGCGCGAGGAAGGCAGGGCAGTCGACCTACGTGGTGAGCAGTCCGGAGGCACTGAGCGAGTTGGTCATCACCAAGAGCCGGCTCGACGAGCGCACCATCCCGATGCAGGTGGGCCAGACCTTCGACGTGGGCGAACTCACCCGTAGGCTGCGCGACCTCGGCTTCGAGATGCACGACTACGTCTACGAGCCCGGCCAGTTCAGCCAGCGAGGCAGCATCATCGATATCTACTCGTTCAGCAGCGAGTATCCGTTCCGCATCGACTTCTTCGGCGACGAGATCGACACCATCCGCACCTTCGACATACAGACCCAGCTCTCGAAAGACATGAAGCAGAGCGTGGAGATCGTGCCCGAACTCGTGGATGGCGAGAAGATGTCGTTTCTCAGTTTCCTGCCCGCCGACACCTTCCTCGTGACCGACGACTTCGACTATGTGTCGCAGACCATAGGGCGTATCTACGACGAGGGATTCTCTGCCCAGGCCCTGGCCGAGCGCATGGAGGGAGCCACCGAGCAGCAGCGCGACGAGATCATGCGCGAGATGCGCAAGGAGAACCAATTGGTGAGCGAGCGCCAGTTTGTGAACGATGCCGACCGGTTTGTCAGGGTGGAGCTCTCGGCCCATCTCTCCGACACCCCCAAGGCCAGCATCTCTTTCGACACCACACCGCAGCCCATCTTCCACAAGAACTTCACCCTGCTCCGTGAGACGCTCGAGGACTACATCCTGAAGGGTTACCAAATCTTCATGCTCTCCGACAGCACCAAGCAGATACAGCGCCTGCGCGACATTCTCGACAATGAGGAAGCGTCGGGCACGGCCATCCCCTTCACCGACGTCGACAAGACCCTCCACGAGGGCTTCGCCGACAACGTGCGCCGTGTGTGCTGCTTCACCGACCACCAGATTTTCGACCGTTTCCATAAGTACAGCCTCCGCTCCGATGCCGCCCGTGCCGGCAAGATGGCCCTCACGATGAAGGAGTTGCAGGAGATGGAGCCTGGCGACTACGTGGTGCATGTCGACTTCGGCATCGGAAAGTTCGGTGGTCTGGTGCGCGTGCCCACCAAGGACAGTTACCAGGAGATGATACGCATCATCTACCAGCGTGGCGACATGGTCGACGTTTCGATTCACTCGCTCTACAAGATTTCCAAATACCGCAGGGCCGACAGCGGTGAGCCGCCACGCCTGAGCACGCTTGGCACCGGTGCTTGGGAGCGCATGAAGGAGCGCACGAAGAAGCGCATCAAGGACATTGCCCGCGACCTCATCAAACTCTATGCCAAGCGTCGGCATGTGAAAGGGTTCGCGTTCAGTCCCGACACCTATCTGCAGCATGAGTTGGAGGGCAGTTTCCTCTATGAGGACACCCCCGACCAGCTGAAGGCCACCAACGACGTGAAGGCCGATATGGAGAGCAGCCGCCCCATGGACCGCCTGGTGTGCGGCGACGTGGGCTTCGGCAAGACCGAGGTGGCGGGGCGTGCCGCTTTCAAGGCCGCCACCGACAGCAAGCAGGTGGCGGTGCTCGTGCCCACCACCGTGCTCGCCTTCCAGCATTACCAGACCTTCAGCGAGCGCCTGTCGAACCTGCCCGTGAAGGTGGAGTATCTCTCGCGCGCGAGGTCGGCCAAGCAGACGCGTGATATTCTCACCCAACTCAAGGAGGGACGCATCGATATCCTCATCGGTACACAGAAGATGCTGGGCAAGAACGTGGAGTGGAAAGACCTGGGACTCCTCATCATCGACGAGGAGCAGAAGTTTGGCGTGTCGACCAAGGAGAAGTTGCGCACGCTCAAGGCCAATGTCGACACCCTCACCATGTCGGCCACACCCATCCCACGCACGTTGCAGTTCTCGCTCATGGGCGCCCGCGACATGAGCATCATCCGCACGCCGCCGCCCAACCGCTATCCCATCTACACCGAACTCACCACCTATACCCACGAGGTGATAGCCGATGCCGTTAACTTCGAGATGAGTCGCAACGGACAGGTGTATGTGGTGAGCAGCCGCATCACCTCGCTCCAGGAGATAGCCAGGCTTATTGAGAAATACGTGCCCGACGCGCGCATCGCCATCGGCCACGGACAGATGAAGCCCGAGGAACTGGAGAAAATCATCATGGGATTCATCAACTACGACTACGACGTGCTCATCTCCACCACCATCGTGGAGAATGGCATCGATATCCCCAATGCCAACACCATCCTCATCAACGACGCCCACCGCTTTGGACTCTCCGACATCCACCAGATGCGTGGCAGGGTGGGGCGGTCGAACAAGAAGGCCTTCTGCTACCTGATGGCCCCGCCGAAGGCATTCCTGCCTGCCGACGCGCGCAAGCGCCTCGAGGCGGTGGAGAGTTTCTCGGAACTGGGCAGCGGCTTCAACCTGGCCATGCAGGACCTCGACCTCCGTGGCGCCGGCAACCTGCTGGGTGCCGAGCAGAGCGGATTCATGGAAGACCTGGGTTACGAGACCTACCAGAAAATCCTGTCGCAGGCCATCACCGAACTGAAGAACGAGGAGTTTGGCGACATCTACGAGGAGGAGATAGCCAACGGACGGGAGGTGCGCGGCGATGAGTTCGTGGAAGACTGCTCGCTCGAGAGCGACCTCGAGATGTATTTCCCCGACTACTACGTGCCCGGCAGCAGCGAGCGCATGCTCCTCTACCGCGAGCTCGACAATATCGAGAGCGACAATGAGTTGGAGGCTTACCAGCGACGGCTTGAGGACCGCTTCGGCAAGATTCCCCGTGAGGGTGTGGAACTCATGCAGGTGGTGCCCCTGCGCCAGCTCGGCAAGCAGTTGGGCTGCGAGAAAATCATCCTCAAGCAGGGCAACATGCAGATGCGCTTCGTGAGCAACACCGACAGCCCGTTCTACCGCAGTTCGGCTTTCTCCAAAGTTCTCCGGTTTGTGAACAAGCACCTGCGGCGCTGTCAGCTCAATGAGGCTTATGGCCGCAACTCACTCAATATCAAGAATGTGCCGACGGTGGGAGAGGCCGTGTTCCTCCTGCGCGAGATGATCAACGAGACGGTGCTCACCGATTAATCCTCCTGCCATGACCATCCTGCTCACCATCCTTGGCTACTTCGTGCTGCTGCTCGTCATCAGCCGCCTCACATCGGGGAAGACCGACAACGACACCTTCTACCGTGGCAACCGGCAGTCGCCATGGTATATGGTGGCCTTTGGCATGATTGGTGCCTCCATCTCGGGTGTCACCTTCGTGAGCGTGCCGGGCATGGTGATGGGCATCGACATGACCTACATGCAGACCTGCCTGGGCTTCATCCTCGGCTATGCGGCGGTGGCCTTTGTGCTCCTGCCCGTGTTCTACCGCCACAACCTCACCACCATCTACTCTTTCCTGCAGCCCCGTCTGGGCAACCGTTCCTATACCACCGGAGCCTCTTTCTTCCTCCTGTCGAAGATGACGGGGGCCGCGGCCCGTTTCTATGTGGTGTGCATCATCCTCCAGCGGTTTGTGCTCGACGCCTATGGCGTGCCGTTTCCGCTCACCATCGTGCTGATGGTGGTGCTGATATGGCTCTACACCCGCCGCAGCGGCATCAAGACGCTGGTGTGGACCGACACCCTGCAGACGCTGTGCATGTTCGCGGCGCTGATATTCATCATCTTCCATGTGATCAACATGTTGGGATGGTCGCCCACCGAGGCGGTGAAAGCCGTGGCCGATGACCCGCGCAGCCGCATCTTTGTGTTCGACGACCCCATGTCGCGCCAGTATTTCTGGAAACAGTTTCTCAGTGGCATCTTCATCGTGGTGGTGATGACGGGGCTCGACCAGGACATGATGCAGAAAAACCTCACCTGCAAGTCGTTGCGCGAGGCACAGAAAGACATGTGCTCGTATGGCGTGGCCTTTGTGCCCGCCAACCTGCTTTTCCTCGCCCTTGGCGTGCTGCTCTGCCAACTGGCCGAAAAGCAGGGCGTGGCACTGCCAGAGGCAGGCGACAGCCTCATGCCCATGTTCGCGGCCACCGGCAACCTGGGGCAGACCGTGGTGGTGCTCTTCACCATCGGCATCGTGGCGGCCGCTTTCTCGAGTGCCGACTCTGCCCTCACGGCCCTCACCACGAGTTGTTGTGTAGACATTGTGAAGAAGCCCGACGATGAGCGCCTGCGGCGCCGTGTGCATATCATCATGGCGGTGGTGTTTGTGAGTTTCGTCTTGATTTTCCGTTGGGTCGACTCGCCCAGCGTCATCGATGCCATCTATGTGATGTGCTCCTATACCTACGGTCCGCTGCTTGGCCTTTTTGCCTTCTCGCTCTTCACCAAGCGTCCCGTCAACGACCGGGTTGTGCCTTATATCGCGGTGGCCTCGCCCCTTCTCTGTTTTGCCGCCGACATGCTCACCCAGCAATTCACCGACTACCGTTTCGGCTACGAGCTGCTCATGCTCAATGGCGCCCTCACCTTTGTGGGGCTGTATCTTTCTACTGTTGGTAGAAAGCATGATAAATAAATGAGGGCATGCCGATTTTGGCATGCCCTATATGAAGAAAGGCCAGTGGTTGCTTTTCAGTATCTTATTTTCCCGTCGTAGTTGAAGATGGGCTGGTCGGTGGGCACTTCCTCGTCGTAGAACTGCACGGCGCTGTCGTTCATCTTGGGATGCTGCTGCCGTAGGAGACAGATGATCTCGGCACCGGCCCAGATGGCGGGGCCATAGCCATGGGCAGCCATGACATGTACCGGCCGGTAGGCATAGAAGGAGGCGTCGAATCCCATTCCCGTTCCCACGCATACGTTCTCTACCTGTCCCTTGGCGTTGACGCTCGACGCCACGGCATGCCATGCCATCAGGGCCACCGGGCCGAAGGCCTTGGCGTCGATCCATCCTTGGTTCACGGCATGAGCCAGGCAGTAGGCATAGATGGCGGTGGCCGATGTCTCGAGATAGGTGTCGCTGCGGTCGAGCAGTTGGTGCCAGAAACCGTCGTGATGCTGCAGTGCGGCCAGTCCCTCGGCATGCTCGCGCAGCAACTGGAGCAACGGTCCGCGCTGGGGATGGTTGTCGGGCAGCACGTCGAGCACCTCGCAGAGCGTGAGGATGGCCCATCCGTTGGCCCGTCCCCAGTGGAAGGCGGGGTGGGGCTGCATGTCCTCTACCCAGCCATGACGGAAGAGTTTCTTCTCGGGCACCCACATCCTCGAGGCGAACAGCATCACCTGCCGGGCCGCCTCGTCGTAGTATCTCGTCTCGCCCGTCAGTTTTCCCATATAGGCCACGGTGGGGATGCCCATGAACATATCGTCGAGCCACACGGTGTTGCGCTGTGGGCGGAGGCGTGCGAACGTGCCGTCAGCGAGTCTGTATTCCTTGTTCATGATATAGTCGGAATAGTTGTCGATGAGTGGGCGGAGCGGCTGTTGGGGGTCGATGAGCATGCTTTTGATCATCGAGCAGCACACGGCACCCGCATCGTCGAGGGCATGAGGATCGATGACGCGGCGCACGTTGGGGTCGATTTTCTTCTGCTTCTCGTGCAGTTTTCTGAACACGGGGGCGATGTCGGCCAGCAGTTTGTGACGTTTCACCACGTAGTCGAGATAAGCCTTGTCGGCCGTGGCTTTGTAGGCGGCCAGCAGGGCCGAATAGGTCACGCCCCACTCGTAGCTGGTGAGTCTGAATCCACCTTGCTGTAGTTGGGTGTGCTCGTCGATGTCTTTCAGCCGTGTCACCTCGCGTCCGGTCTGGCTGTCGCAGAGCCGGGCCGGAGTCTCGCCATCGATATACTGCAATATGCGGTCGATGGTGGCTTTCACCTCTTCGGTGGTGGGGATGCCATAATTCAGTCGGTAGGCCGGCTTCATCAGGTGCAGAGGCGTGTTGTTGTCGTTCACTTGTTGGGCGAAGGTCATGGTGGCCATCGCCATCATCAGTGTGATAAGTAGGTGCTTCTTCATGTTATGCTGCGATGAAAGTTGAAAGAATGGTTCGTGGTTGATGATGCGGTTGTTGCAAAGGCAAAGATAGTACAGGGTGAGCGAAATGCAAAACAAATAGCAAAGTTTTCTTATTTGGATGGGTCGCTTCGCTCAAAATCTGAAAAAATTAGATTCAAAATCTATAAAAATCGGAATGAAATCTTACTAGTAATAATGATTAGTTCGTTACATCTGCACGGCGAATAACAAAACTCCCCCGTGGGTCTTGAGGACCTCGCGGACCTCGCGGGGGAGCACCGTAATGTATGATATGATGTAGTTTGTGGTATTTCTTAGAATTTGTAGCGCAGACCTGCCAGGAGGATACCCTGCTCACCGCATCCCAGTTCGGCGAAGCCCCTTATCTTTTGCGAGCCAGCCTCGATACCGAGGAGAGAAGCCTGGAAGTTGCCCATGAAGCGAGATTCGCTGTGTATTTTCTTGTCACCGATGTCCTTACCGGTGTCGTCCTTCTTCTGGATTTCCTTCTCATACATATAGGTGAGACCTATACCCACTTTGGAGTAGACTCCGAAATTCTTCGTGCGTACCCAGTCGAACTTCACGGCTGGCATGAGTGTTGCGTAATATTTCTTAGCGCTACCGATCTTATCCTTGCTCTTGAGGGTGGCTGTGCCGTCGCCGTTGTTCTGCTGCCAATTGAAGAACATGTCGCTGGTGTATCCGTTGAAACATCCGATGCCACCGATGCTGACGGTCTTGTTCAGGTGGTGGAAATACTCTACAGAAATTGGTGGAATGTATTTCTCGTTGTCGTAGGAAGTGTGCCCAGTATGGGTTCCGGCAGTTGCAACAGAGGAAACAAGCACTTCACCCATCACACCGAAAAGGTTGGAGAATGCGCTGAAGATTTGTGAGTTGGTACCTGCTCCGAAGGATATGGCCACCTCATCTTCGGTCTCATAGTAGTTGTTTGACTGTGCCTGAGCGTTGTTCACTGTGCCGCAAAGAAGAGCTGCGGCGATCATCATCGATTTTGCTACGTTTTTTGTTTTCATTGTTGTTGTATTTTTTTTATGTTTGTTTGACTTTTTGTTTTTTTCTGATGCAAAGATATGGCGGCTTTTTCAGTCTGCAATATTTTTTCCGGAAAAACGGACGTATACGTTTGGACAACAAGCCGAATATCGGACAATGAGTTGAAAACGGCGAAAAAATTGTCCAAAAGTGGGTGTAACGCCCGTCATTCAGGCTGATTTTTCTTGTTTTTCTGCATTTTGGAAGAAAAAGACAAATCATCCAAACCATTATGGAAGATTTTATCAACCGCGATAAGCATCCGGAAATTCTGCTCATACATCAAACATAGGTTTTCGTACATCAAACTTACATTTATTTGGAATAGTTGAAATAAGAAACTAACTTTGTGCCATAAAAATACTTTAACCTTATAGGAGAGACAAATGAAGACAAAGATAAAGGACATCGTGAAGCAATTGCTTCGAAGCCCACGGGAGTTTCCCGTCGAGGCGGCCATGGGACTGGCATTCTTCCTCATCAGTGCGTGGCATACGGAAAATGTGAGTTGGATTGAATCCACGGGCGAATACACCAGTGGAATCAATGGCGACATCCTGATGCTGTTTGTGCCGCTGGTGGTGCTCACCTTCTGGCTGCACAAGGTAAACCGGTGGGCATACATGGCCTCGGGACTGTTGTTCCTGCCCTTGATGGCCCTTGACCTGAAGCCGTTTCTCTGGACATACGGATTCGGGTTCACCTATGTGCTGGCCGCCATCCTCCTGCTGGTGGGTGTGCGGCGCATGGACAACAGGAGTTTTGCGGCCCATGCCCTGCACGTGGTCACCCAGTTGTTCTTCGGCGTGGTCATCTCGGGACTGCTCACGTTGGCTGTGTTGGCCATCTCAGCCTCTTTCTTCTACATCTTCGGCATCGACGAGCCAAAGCATTATTATGAGCACGTCTATCAGTTCATCTGGTTCTTCATCGCGCCGCAGGTGTGCTTCACGCTCATCTCGCAGGGCGAGGACGAGGTCAGCGAGCCGGCCAAGGTGGTGCGCCTGATTCTCAACTTTATCCTCTCTCCTGCCGTCATCATCTACACCGTCATCCTCTATGTCTACTTCATCAAGATTGTCGTGGTGTGGGACCTGCCGAAAGGCGGCGTGGCATGGATGGTGATGGGTTTCGTGACCGTGGCCCTTGCGGGAAGGCTGATGCAGTATGTGCTCAACGAGCACCATTACGACTGGTTCTACCGCCATTTCACATGGATAGCCATCCCGCCGCTCATCATGTACTGGGTGGGCTCCATCTACCGCATACGCCTCTACAGTTTCACAGAGAGCCGCTTCTACCTGATGATGGCTGGAGTGCTGATGACACTCTTCGTGCTCATGCTGCTCTGGCGGCGCACCCGCTGGTTCCAGCTGATGGCGCTGATTTTCGGAGCGGCCGTCATCGTGTTCACCTACATCCCCGGCATCTCGGCCAAAAGCGTCGGCTTCGTCTGCCAGAAGGCCCGCCTGCAACAGTATATCCGTGACCTGAAACTGGTGGATGAGAAAACACACAAATTTGTTCAGACGCTGAATATGGATGCGATCAGGAGCGACAGCGTGCGCAGGACACAATACCAGGAGGTGTGCAGCATCATCGACTATGTGCGCAAGGACATGGGGCGCGATGCCTTCACCGAACAATATGGCAAATGGAGTTGGTATGACTCCGAGTTTGAAGCTGTTCAGACGGAGTATGTAATGGAGGATAGCGTGCGCAGAGAGCCAGTCGCTCTGGGCGACTACAACATCATGCTGCCCGTTGGCGAATTGAATTTAGATCAACAAGATGGCACGGTAAC
>Ga0256407_10002404_pt1 | contig 35940 bp, 25 predicted proteins | sample RumenRJG_04DNA_FD_193489 | JGI IMG/M metagenome (GOLD analysis project Ga0256407, IMG submission 193489) | Bovine rumen microbial communities from Lethbridge, Alberta, Canada - RJG_04 | ecosystem: Host-associated > Mammals > Digestive system > Stomach > Rumen | place: Canada: Alberta...
GTCAGTGTCAAACCAGACTTTTCTTCCGCCTAATGTGGAGGCTCCGTGTGATTTCAATAAGATGCGGTATAGAGAGTGGTGAGTAACGAGGTTGCCTCGGCTTTGCCGTCCTTTAATCATTAGGTCGGCGAAATCCATATCGAAGGCCAACTTCTTCAGTTTGGGCGCGGGTTTCAGCATCACTCTGATGGTCTCTGCTTCACCATTAGGATTGGCAGAGAAGTAGAAGATGCGGCTGCCAGGCGTTCCTGTTGTCAAATCGTATTCCTTGTCATGAGTGACGGAAGTGACATTGAAGCGTTTGATGAACGAATCGCCTTTCTTGCCGTCACGGTAGACGACATTATATATGGTTCTCGTGTCTCCCTTCTTGTATACAGCAACGTGGATAATCTCAGCTTTCTTGCCCTCGGCCTTGCTCTTTTCAGTCTCGCCGACAAATAATTTGTCTGCAATACGTACAATTTTGTATGTGCCGTCTCGGTAGAAGAGGATAATGTCATCAAGGTCAGAGCATGGTGAAACGAATTCATCCTTCTTCAGAGCCGTACCAATGAAGCCATCGTCACGGTTGATATATAATTTCTGGTTAGCTTCGGCAACTTTGCTGGCTTCGATAGTGTCAAAAGCTCGTATCTCAGTGCGGCGCGGATGGGCTGCGGCATATTTATCCTTAATCATCTGGTACCAATTGATGGTGACCTCTGTCATATTGTTGAGGTCTTGCTCGATGCGGGCAATGTCTTCTTTCATGCGCATGATGGCCTCATCGGCTTTCTCCTTGTTGAATTTAAGGATACGCGCCATCTTGATTTCCAGTAATTTGAGAATATCTTCTTTAGTCACTTCCCTAATCATGTCGGGGTAGTATGGCGTCAGACGGTTGTCAATATGCTCGCAGGCGGCATCCGTAGACGCTGCATTTTCAAAGCCACGATCTTTATATATGCGCTCGTTGATGAAGATTTCCTCTAATGTGGCATAATGTAATTGTTCCAGTATTTCATCACGCTTGATTTCCAACTCTTTCCGTAAAAGGTTCAGCGTGGTGTCCACAGAGTTGGCGAGCACTTCGCTTATGGTCAGAAAGCAAGGTGTGTCTTCATCAATGACACAGCAGTTTGGTGAAATGCTGACTTCACAATCAGTAAACGCATAGAGGGCGTCAATTGTTTTGTCGGAGCTGGTGCCAGGTTTCAGATTAATGACAATTTCTACATTTTCCGCAGTGTTGTCATCAACTCTGTATACTTTAATCTTTTCCTTCTCGGTGGCTTTAAGTATAGATTTGATTACGCTTGATGTAGTCTTGCCGTATGGGATTTCCCGGATGACAAGAGTCTTCTTGTCCAGTTTTTCTATCTTAGCGCGGATTTTTACTGAGCCGCCACGTTTACCGTCATTGTATTTAGTAACATCAACATTACCGCCGGTTGGGAAGTCGGGATAGAGATGAAATTCTTCTCCTTTGAGATAACTGATGGCAGCATCGCAAATCTCTCCAAGGTTGTGAGGCAGAATCTTGGCAGACAAGCCGACGGCGATACCTTCTGCTCCTTGCGCCAGTAGCATGGGAAATTTAACAGGAAGAACGACCGGTTCCTTATTGCGTCCATCATACGAGAGTTTCCATTCTGTTGTCTTCGCGTTAAAGAGTACGTCCAAAGCAAATTTTGAAAGACGCGCCTCTATATAACGCGCTGCAGCAGCCATGTCACCTGTAAGGATATTTCCCCAGTTTCCTTGACAGTCAATGAGCAAATCCTTCTGGCCCATTTGTACAAGTGCGCCATAGATGGAGGCATCGCCGTGAGGGTGGAACTGCATCGTGTGGCCCACAATGTTGGCGACTTTGTTGTAACGTCCATCGTCCATTCTCTTCATGGAGTAAAGGATGCGTCGCTGTACCGGCTTCAGACCGTCAGCCAGATGCGGTACAGCACGGTCCAGAATGACATAGGATGCATAATCCAAAAACCAGTTTTGATACATGCCGGAGAGGCGTTGTATAGAACTGTTTTTGTCTGTGACGGGGGCGTAATTGGAGTGTTCTAAAGACTCGATGTTTTCTTCGTCGTTGCTGTTCATAATTTGCTTTGTCTGTTATACAAAAATACAAAAAACATTATTGATATGTTCGTGGATAAGTGATTTTAGCTGTTATGGCTATTCCTGAGTCAGCATAGCCTCAAGTTGGTCTCCTGACAGTGCTTGGTGGAGAATACCTTGATTTGCGACGGATATCTCGCCAGTCTCTTCCGAGACGACAATAGCCAGTGCGTCAGTTTTTTCGGAGATGCCTATCGCAGAGCGGTGGCGTAGTCCAAGCTGCTTTGGAATTTCGTCATTGTGTGAAACTGGAAGGATGCATCCGGCAGCAGCAATGTGTTGCTTGCGGATAATCATAGCACCATCATGCAAAGGGCTGTTTTTGAAAAAAATCGTTTCAATAAGCCGCTGGCTGATATTGGCGTCAATCAAATCTCCAGAATTGATATATTCGCTGAGGCCGATGTTGCGCTCAATGACAATTAATGCGCCGACTTTTTCTCTGCTCATGTTTATACACGCCATAATAATCGGGATGATGGCTTGGTGGAAGGTGACTTCTTGTTTCTTGGGGCGGAAAAGCCGTAAGAATACATGATTTCTGCCGCTTGTGCCGATTGTGGAGAGAAAATGACGAATCTCTTCTTGAAACAGAACGACTAATGCCAGTGCGCCGACATTAATGACGTAGTTAAGCATCGTTCCCATAAGCTTAAAGTTAAGTATCTGGGAAAAGATAATCCATACGATGATAAAGACAATGATGCCGGAAAAAATTGTCGCACCGCTGGAGCGTTTCATTAGCCTGTAGATGTAGTAGAGTAATAATGCGACTAAGAAAATGTCAAAAGCGTCTTTAATACTGAAATTAATCATAACGTGTGGTATTGTCGTTCATTTTTTCAATAATCTTTATAGCGTCAGCACATGCCTTGACATCGTGAACTCTCAGAATGTTTGCACCTTTTAGGAGAGCGATAGTGTTAATTATGCTGGTTCCGTTTAATGCATCTTCGGGTTCTCCTCCAAGATATTTATAAATCATGGATTTCCGTGAGACGCCGACAAGGATAGGCAAATCAAATTCTCTGAAATCTTCCAGGCGCTGCAGCAGTTTATAATTTTGGTCTAATGTTTTGGAGAAACCAAAGCCTGGATCAATAATGATGTCGTTTACGCCCAAGTCTTGTAGCCTGTTGATTTTTTGGGAGAAATACAAAAACATATCGGCAATAAGGTCCTGATATTGGGTGTTCTCTTGCATGGTTTGCGGATTGCCTCTCATGTGCATAATTACATAAGGCACTTGCAGCCTGGCGACAGTTTCAAACATGTTGTTGTCTAATTGGCCTGCGGAGATATCATTAATAATATTGACGCCATATTCTTCAACGCACATCTTGGCAACGTCTGAACGAAAGGTGTCAACAGAGATAGGAAGGTCGAAAGAGGCCTCTTGTATAATTTTCAAGCTGTGTCTCAGTCGTGTCATCTCTTCCTCTTGACTGACATTCTTTGCGCCAGGACGTGAGGAATATGCGCCTACGTCAATGATTTTTCCGCCGTCGTTTATAATTTGGAGAACTCTTTGCCGCAGTGATTCTTCATCATTCACCTTGCTCTTGGCATAGAAAGAGTCAGGAGTGATATTTATAATCCCCATTACAACTGCTGGCGAAAGACTGAGGAGTTTTCCGCCGACATTGATGGTATGGGGGCGCTGTTTCATGCTGTGTATTTATGTTAATTCCAGCTCGGAACGTTTGAGCCGCTTCTGTAATATGCTATCAGTTCTATTTCGAAAATCAATGTACTGTATGCAGGAATTGTTGTTGTATTGCTGGTGCTATATCCTAGTGCATAAGGTATGTAAACTTTCCACAAGTCGCCGATATGCATGTTCTGAAGAGCTGTTCCAAAGCCTTTTACGGCGGATGTGGGGCGCATTAATGTCGGGACGGCGGTCTTGGAATTGAAGATTAAATCAAAAGTTGTAAACTGACCGGTATGATCAAAGATATTTCCTTCGGGATAAGTGGCAGAAGGTATAAGACGACCACGATAATAAATACGACAGGAGTCAGTACTCAAAGGACAACCTGATCCGGTTCCTTTGCGCAGAATCTCAACATAGATAGAGTCTGTGGAGTTGTTGGCGATAGTACTGTCTAAGGAATAGCTTAGGTATGTACGCCAATTGCAATGGTCTGTCCAACTGTTACCGTATAGCGTTTTTGCCTGTCTGATGGAGTCGAGAGCATTTGCGCGAATAGATGCGAAATATGCGTCATTGCGCTCCTGCCAGTTTTCGTATTCGTTGTCGTCATCACTACTGTCTTCGCTACATGACGTTACGGCTCCCGTAAAGCAAAACAGCATAAGTAATACCCAAAAGAAGTCTTTTTTCATGATGATGTCCTCTTATTTAAGTGTTTTTAAGAGACTTGTTATACTGACTTGGTCTTCAATAATACTGCGCAATTCTGCAATGGCAACACGTTTTTGTTCCATGGTGTCACGATAACGTAGTGTTACAGTGTTGTCTTCCAATGTCTGATTGTCTACGGTAACGCAGAATGGTGTACCAATAGCATCCTGACGACGATAGCGTTTGCCTATCTGGTCTTTCTCCTCATACTTACAGTTGAAATGGAATTTTAATTCGTCAATGATTTCTCTTGCTTTCTCAGGAAGACCGTCTTTCTTGGTCAGGGGGAATACAGCTAATTTGATTGGTGCTAAGGCTGCCGGTAAGTGCAATACGGTACGGGTCTGTCCGTCAGGCAGCTGTTCTTCATCGTAACTGTGGCAGATGACGGAAAGGAACATACGGTCAACGCCAATACTGGTTTCAATGACGTACGGTGTGTATGATGTGTTGTCGTCTGGGTCGAAGTACTCGATTTTCTTGCCTGAATATTTTGCATGCTGCGAGAGGTCGAAATCAGTACGGGAATGTATGCCTTCCACTTCTTTGAAGCCAAAGGGCATTTTAAATTCAATATCGGTTGCGGCATTGGCGTAGTGGGCCAGTTTGTCGTGGTCGTGGAAGTGATAGTTTTCACTGCCGAAACCGAGAGCCTGATGCCATGCCATGCGACGTTTTTTCCATTCTTCAAACCATTGTAACTCTGTGCCTGGCTTGACAAAGAACTGCATCTCCATTTGTTCAAACTCTCGCATGCGGAAAATGAACTGGCGTGCAACGATTTCGTTACGAAAGGCTTTGCCTATCTGTGCTATGCCGAATGGAACTTTCATTCGGCCGGTCTTCTGTACATTAAGATAGTTTACAAAGATTCCCTGGGCTGTCTCCGGGCGCAGGTATATAGTGGATGCTCCTTCAGCGGCAGCACCGATTTCTGTCTTGAACATGAGGTTAAACTGGCGCACGTCAGTCCAGTTTCTTGTACCTGATATAGGACATACGATTCCTTCGTCAAGGATGATTTGTTTCAGTCCGTCCAGGTCAATGCCGCCAGGAGCGTTCATGACATCCTGATAGCGTTTGTGCAGTGCATCCCGCTTCGTCAGTTCTTCTTGTACGCGGGGAGAGGTCGCACGATATTTTTCTTCGTCAAAGGCATCTCCGAAGCGTTTCTTTGCCTTAGCAACTTCTTTGTCTATTTTTTCGTCATATTTGGCAATCTGCTCCTCGATAAGAACATCTGCGCGATAGCGTTTCTTGGAATCGCGGTTGTCAATAAGGGGGTCGTTGAATGCGTCAACGTGACCGGATGCTTTCCAAATGGTAGGATGCATGAAGATGGCAGAGTCTATGCCTACAATGTTTTCATGCAGAAGCACCATGTACTGCCACCAGTATTGCTTGATGTTATTCTTTAGCTCAACGCCATTCTGGCCATAGTCGTATACAGCGCCGAGTCCGTCGTAGATTTCAGATGAAGGGAATACGAAACCGTATTCTTTACAGTGGCTGACCACTTTTTTGAAAATATCTTCTTGTGCCATTTTAATAGATGTACTTTTATTTGGCAAAGATAGTTGAAAATAATGGAATAGACGCATTTCGGGCATTAGATAATGATGCCTAAAACCGAAAAAATGTTAAAGTTCCACGATAGTTATTCCAGCTCCTCCGAGTTGGACGTGTTCATCATGATAGTGTTTGACTTGTGGTACAGATTTGAGATATTCGCGGATGACCTGACGCAGATAGCCTGTTCCTGTACCGTGGAGTATGCGCAATGGCGTGATGCCTAAAAGTATGGCGTCTTCGACAAAATATGTAACAGCATTGAGCGCTTCGTTTCCGCTCATTCCCCTGACATCAATGTCAGGCTTGAAGTTTAGTGACTTTTCGGAAATGCTATCGCGCGTGGAACGGCTGAGAAAAGACTTTGCGGGGCGTTTTATCTCCTCGGGTTTTCCGACCTTCGTGAGCATGGATTTCTTTAGTGTCAGATACATATTGCCAATCACCACAATGGCGTTGTTGCCGTCAAGACGCTCAATTTGTCCGGTGGCCTCTTGTCCTAATATTTTGACATAGTTGCCAACACGCAGTGGTGTATCGTCTTTTTGTGGAGCTGGCGCTAAGTTTTTGCTCGCTGCTGTTTGCGGTTTGCCTTGTTGGGCTTTTTCTAATTTTCTTTGTTCGTGTCTTAAGCGTCGTTGCTTGATTTGCTCTGCCTTGCGCGCTATGCTATCCTCATGGTCATCTTTTTTTACGTCTTCTTTGAACGCTTCAAGTTGCTGACGTGCTTTTTTCGTCTCTTCCTTCTGAGCTTGGGCCTCACGTATGGTCCGTATGGTGTTTTCTATTTTTGCATTACTTTCCTTGAGGAGTGATTCTGCTTTTTCCTGCGCATCCTTGATGACATTTTTACGTTGTCTGTCAAGGTCGTTGAGGTCTTGCTCATAACGGCTGATGAGTTCATCCAGATGTTTTTCTTTTTGATGTACGTCTTGCCGTTTGTTTTCCCAGTACCGCTTGTCGCGTATAATGTCTTGCAGATATTTGTCACTTTGCAGATAGTTGCTGCCGACGGCTTCAGATGCTTCTTCTATGACTTCTTGCGGTAGTCCAATTTTGCGGGCAATCTCTATGGCGAAAGAACTTCCCGGCATACCTATCTGAAGTTGGAAAAGCGGTTGCATTTCGTTGCGATCGTAAAGCATCGCTCCGTTGACGACACCTTCGTGCTCTTGGGCAAAATATTTCAGGTTTTGATAATGTGTGGTGATGATGCCCCAGGTCTTGTTCTCAAGGAAACGATGGAGCATAGCCTGAGCAATTGCCGCGCCGATTTGAGGTTCTGTACCACCGCCAATCTCGTCTATCAGGATGAGACTCTTCTCGTCAGAGAGTTTCATCATGTTCTTCATGTTAAACAAATGGCCGGAATACGTGCTCAGTTCGTCTTCAATGCTTTGTTCGTCACCGATGTCCAAAAAGATGTTGTTGAATACACCTATTTTTGAACTCTCGCTCACTGGTATGGACAGACCGCACTGCACCATGTATTGCAACAGGCCCGTTGTCGTCAGTGTCACGGATTTGCCGCCGGCATTTGGTCCGGAGATGAGCAGTATGTGGTTGTCTGCTGTAAGGGTGATGTCCAGAGGTGTCATCTGTTTTTTCCTTTTCCGCAGACTCTCAACAAGCAGCGGGTGGTAGGCTTTCTGCCATTCCAATACGGGCTTGTCTTCCACATGTGGCTCAATGGCTCCGATGTGGTCGGCATAGATTGTTTTCGCCCTGATTAAGTCTATTTTGGCGAGAAAGCGGTAGGACTCCAATATGGATTGTATTTCGGGACGTATAAAATCACTTATTTCCTGAAGTATGGCAATAATGGCTCTTTGCTCGTCTGCCTCGAGGGCACGTATGCGGTTGTTGGACTCCACCACTTCGGCAGGCTCCAGAAATACGGTCTTTCCTGTTGCCGATTCTGTATGGACGATGCCGTGTATTTTCCGCTTCAATGATGTGTAGATGGGAATGACCAGTCGGCCTTCGCGCAATGTGGGTGAGGCATCCGCCGGAGCATATCCGTTTTGTTGGGCATTATGCAGGATGGTGCGCAGACTGACGGTGATACTTTTCTTTACATTGTTGATACTCGTCCTGATTTTGCTCAGTTCGGGTGAAGCGTCATCCCTCAGTTTGCCAAATTTGTTGAGAATGACGTCAATACGCTCAACAATGTCAGGGAAGATGGCAATGTCTTCTGTCAGTCGTCTGAGCGCAGGATATTTGATTTCTTCCTCGTCTTCATCGTCATTGAGGAAAGTGACTATCTGGCTGATGGTGGCAAGCGATGTCTTTAGTGCAAAGAGTTCGCTCTCGTCCATGTAACTGCCTTTCAGTTGAATGCGCACCAGACTGCTGCGCATGTCCAAAAAGTTTTCTTCGGGAAAGTCCTCTTCTTCATCCCTGATTCGGTGAAATTCATGGACCTGTTCCAGTTGCTCGTTGATGACTTCGGGATTATTTAGAAACTTAATACTGTCTACCATCTCAGCGCCGAGCGAAGACAGGCAACGCCCTCTCAAGGCGGTGCGGACCTCATTGAAGCCTATTTTTGTTTCAAAATTCTTTGGAAAAATCATCCCTTTTGCGAATTGTGACGTAAAGTTATAAAAAAAATCCTATCTTTGTGATGTATTACTAAAATATCTTGAATTATGAAAGAAAAATTAGACAGAAGAACTTTCTTGAAGAGAATGACGGGTATGGGTGTCATTGTCGCCACATCCCAGTTGCCGGTGCTGGCAGAAGACGACCCCACGGTGTTCCCCCAACGTGGCCGTTATGAGCGTCTGGCCTTGAATTATGCCACGGTGAATATCGGACTGGAAAAGCCGTTCTCTATTTTGCATATTTCTGATACTCATTTTACTGCGGCTTATTCCCATGAAGATGAGAAAAAGCAGACATTGCGCATCAAGCGTACCAAGACTTTTGGCGGCCGTCAGGAAGAGGCGTTGCGTGACTCGCTGGCATGGGCAAAAACCCATGTGGACTATGTGGTGCATACGGGCGACCTTATCGACTGGCAGAGTGAGGCCAACTTTGATTTGGTGAAGAAGTATTTTGGCGAAGGCATGACGGGCTGTCTGGGCAACCATGAATATTCTCCTTCTATGTGGCTGAGTGAAGTTAAGGCCGAGGGCACGGAGGCTTACAAGGATCTGTCGCGCAAAAAACTCCAAAGTGTCTATCCCTTTAATATTGAACTGCAGTCCCAAGTTGTCAATGGCGTTAATTTTGTAACGCTGGACGACGTTTATGGATATGTCACCCAGTCTCAGGTCGACTTGTTTAAGCAGGAAGTCAGGAAGGGACTGCCCATTGTGCTGTGTATGCACGTGCCGTTCCATACGGAGAATATCTGGCGTGTAAACGTTAAGTTCTGGAAGCGTGAGGCAGCCAAACTCTCGTCTGCACAAGTGCCTGACCCGACGGGCGACTACAGGATTCAGCGTCAGGACCCTGTCACCCGTGATTTCATTGCTTATCTCAAGAAGGAGCCCCTGCTGAAGGCTATTCTTGCAGGTCACCTGCATTTTACCATGCAAGACCGCTTTTCTCCTACCGCTATGGAGTATGTCGTAGGTGGCAATTTCCTCTTCCACGGCGAGGAGATATTGTTTGTATAAATCGATTAGAACAAACCATAAAAGAGGAGACAGCCCTCGTGACTGTCTCCTCTTTTTATGGTTAATACAAGTTTTTTATTTCTTGAAATATCTGTTCCACAATCCTTGGAAGCCTGCACCATGGCGTGCTTCATCCTTTGCCATTTCATGAACGGTGTCGTGGATGGCGTCCAGGCCAAGTTTCTTTGCCACCTGGGCAACTTTCAGTTTCCCGGCGCATGCACCTTCCTCTGCTTCCATACGTGCCTTTACGTTGGTCTTGGTGTCCCATACAACTTCTCCGAGCAGTTCAGCAAATTTTGCGGCGTGCTCAGCTTCCTCAAAAGCATAGCGCTTGAATGCCTCAGCCACTTCTGGATAACCTTCACGGTCTGCCTGACGGCTCATGGCGAGATACATGCCCACTTCGGTGCATTCTCCCATAAAGTCGTTTTTCAGTCCTTGCAATACAAACGCGCCCTCTTCACCCTCAGGGATGGCTTTTGCTACGCCGAGCTCATGCTCGCAGGCAAAATTGAGTCCGTCGGTCTCTTCCTTCAGGATGAATTTTGAGCCCGGAACTTTGCATTGAGGACATTTCTCTGGAGGATTTTCACCCTCGTACACATAGCCACATACTGGGCATACCCATTTCTTTGTCATACCTTAAATCGTTTTTTAGATTAATATTAACTTATAAATTCTCAAGTACAAATGTACGAAGTTTTTTTGGTTGTCAAGTGTTATGTGTAATTAAAATGTTCCGGCCCTCTCATGCCTGTCAAGTCTGTTGTGGGGGAATTTCAGGGCGGGTCGTGCGTTTTCCCTGTCGTAATCGCAGAAATGCGTATCTTTGTATGTGAGATGAGATTCAATAAGGAAATTCAGACGTTGGCTGATGCGTGCGCACGTAAGTACGGGTTTTTCTGTGCATCCTATCTCGGCAGGACAGGGGAGGAGTTTGTCTTCGCCTCGTGCCATGCCGACAGTGAGTGCCGCTGCAACGGATTGCCCAATTTGGTCATCGTGGAGAACGGCGAGGCCCGCTTCGCAAGGAGAGTGGAGGACTTTCGCTACCTCAAGGCTGTCAGGAAGCGTGACTGTAAGAAGGGCCGTGACATTTATAGGGAGTTTGAGCGCAAGGTGTACGAAAACGATTTCACCAATGACGGGGAACGCCGCTATGTCTGTGATATCGTAGGCAACCAACGCCTCGGCTACGATGTGGCTGTGGACAGAAGGACATTGTATGAATATCTGGAGATTGCCGACCGTTTCGGCATGGAGCTGGAACTGGTGCCCCTGGACTACAGCATAGAGCGCAACGACGGCTGGGAGTATTGTCTGAAACTGAAGAAGCCAGGCGGCAAGGCACGGCGTTGAAGCTTATGGCAAGTGTGGGCAAGACGGATGTCTGTCTGTGCATCGTCCTGACGCGTTATGCCGTCCGTTCCACGGGATGGAACTTACATTCCAACCTATGGAACGTAGGTTCCATGACGTGGAATTGACATTCCATCCTTTGGAACGCACAACTTATCGGCATAAATGAAATTTTCCTCCCTGATAAGTGAGAATTCTTATCAAGGAGGAAAGTTGTTATGATGCTGTCAGTAATCAGGGATACCGACAAGTCGGGTATATGTGTCTTTCCTGCTTGCTGCCTGCGTTAAGGGCAGTGTGCGGAGGGAGGATTACAGGCTGTCGCCGAAGTCCTGACGGAATTTTGACACGAGTTCTTCCTGCCAGTGGCCTATCTGCTTCAGTCGTCCGTAGAAGAAGCGCAGCACAGGCGGCTCCATAACCCATTCCAGTCCGCCGATGAGCTGACGGTTGTCCCAGAGCCACTTGACGCGGTCGGCACAATATTTCACCTGGCTGAGAGTGAATACGCGGCGTGGTATGGCCAGTCGCTGGAGTTCCATCTCGGCGTAGCGCTCTGTGCCGTCGGGTTCGCGCTGCTCCGAGAGTGTGCCACGCTCCATGCCGCGTATGCCACCGGCAATGTAGAGTGCCGCACCGACAGCGGCGGCGGGATATTGGTTGTGGGGCATGTCGGGTACGAAAGCCTGAGCGTCGAGATGGGCGCCGAGACCGCCCGGAGGTGTTATCATGGGTACACCATAGGCACTCAACTCATTGACAAGGTATTCGATGAACTCCGGTCCCTGGCTGAGATATTCCATGTCGAGCGACTCATAGAGTCCTTGTGTCATGGCTTCGATGGAGCGCACGTCAATGCCGCCGTAGGTGAGGAATCCCTCGTAGAGTGGTACGTACTCCATCATGGTGTCGTGGAGTTTCTTGTTGTGGGTGATGATGGCACCGCCGCGGGCAAAGCCCAGTTTGCGCGCGGAGAAGTAGATGATGTCCATCTTGTCGGCCAGCAGGTGGTAAATCTCCTTTGTCTCCATGTATTTGCATTGTGCCTCACGCTTCTTCATGAAGTAGATGTTGTCCTGCAGGAGTGAGGCGTCGAGGACTGACAGCACTTTGTAGTGATGGCATATGTCTGACACTGCCAGCATGTTCTCCAGACTGACAGGCTGGCCGCCGATAAGATTGGTGCCTGCCTCGATGCGGACGAAACCGACATTTTCCGGACCGAGCTCCTCAATGGTCTCCTTGAGTTTTTCCAGATCAATGTCGCCCTTGAAGGGAACTGTGCTTTGCGGGATAACGCCTTCGGGCTTGACCAGTTCGATAACCCTGCCGCCCACACGGGTGATGTGGGCCTTGGTCGTAGTGAAGTGGAAGTTCATCAGGGTGACTTTGTCTGGTTTGACAAATGCCTCGCTGAGAATGTTCTCGCAGGCACGACCCTGATGGGCAGGGAGTACGTAGTCGCATCCGAAAACATCTTTAACGGCGCGCGCAAAGCGATAGAACGATTCCGAACCGGCGTAGGCGTCGTCGGCCTGCATCATCGCAGCGGTCTGGAGGTCAGACATGGCATTGACACCCGAGTCGGTGAGCATGTCCATGTATATGTCTTTGTTGTGCAGAAGGAAGGTGTTGTTGCCGGCTTCCTGCATGAGATTCTTGCGCTCCTCAACGGGGTGCAGGCTGAGTTTCTGCACGACACGCACTTTATGCATTTCCAAAGGAACTTGATTTTCGGGAAGATAAAATTTTACTGCCATAACTGTATGTTGTTTTATTGATTAAAAATCATGTTGATATTCACATGCCAAAGTTAGGTGCTTTATCTTGAGTGGACGGAAACATTTTTACGGAAATTGCGACCATTATTACTGATATTGCGGAGTATTATTTATTTTTGCAGCGGATAAATGTAAAAATGGTCGGTTTTATGGTACGGATTACTGATATAGAACAAATCAATGCTTATTTCTATCAACCCACGGTGCATCATCTTGTTACGGTGGGTGACCTCTCGCGTGCAAAGCTGGCGTTGTTTGACCCTATCGTGTTTGACATGTATTGCATGGTCCTGATGGATGCCGACTTCGGCGAGCTGGTGAAAAGCGGTTCGGCAGTACGCTATGACGCCGGGACGATGTTCTGGTTAAGGCCAGGCCAGGAGGTGTCTATGAATCTGGACTACAGCGTGAAGCCCCGTGGTTGGATGCTTCTGTTCAAGCCCGAATTGATAGTGCGCACAGGACTGGGACGCGATTTCTATATGTTTGATTTCTTTAACCATGATGTCAATGGTGCCTTGACTCTGACCGCAGCAGAGCGTGGCATCATCCTGAACTGCTATGCGAATATCCAGGCGGAGTTGCTGTCAAGTCGGGATTACCTGTCAGATCACATGATACGTCTGGGCATAGGCGTGTTGCTGTCGTATTGCAAACGTTTCTTTGAACGTGAATACAGCGGCCATCGGTCAGACAATCTTGGTATCCGCGAGCGTCTGGACAACATACTGGACTCCTACTTGTCAAGTCCGTCGCCTGCCCAGTACGGACAGCCCACGGTGGCCTGGTGTGCCAAGCAATTCAACTTGTCGGCAAACTACTTCGGCGATATCGTCAAACGCGAACTCCATGTCACTGCCAGGGATTACATCCGTCAGAAAATAGTCAGGCAGGCTAAATACCTGTTGCGGGATACCGTGATGAGCGTCAATGAGATAGCGAGTGAACTGGGATTTGACTATCCGACACATTTTGCCAGAATGTTCCGTCAGGAGACCAAGATGTCGCCGCAGGAATACAGGAAGATGTCGCGTCAGGCGATGGGCGGAAGCTAATCTCTCGAGATGCGACGGAGCGCCGTCAGTACAGCGGCAGGACAACTGCAGTGATGCTATATAAAATATTGTGAAAAAAATATTTTCATAAAATTTTGTCCATGTGCGCAAAAACTATTACTTTTGCACTCGCAATCCGGTCATGGAGCGCTTTCTTAATTTAGGAGAGGTGGTAGAGTGGTCGATTACAGCGGTCTTGAAAACCGCCGTACCGAGAGGTACCGGGGGTTCGAATCCCTCCCTCTCCGCCAGAGAGACAGATCATTTGTCAGGCAGTCATTTTTTGACTGCCTGATTTTTTATCTTGTCTGCTTTCCCTTTTTGTTATATAAAGTTTTTATCTTTGTATCAATGAAATTGTTATCGGGTCATTGCTGCGGCTTGACCGGATAGACACAAAAAACGCAAAGATGCAAAAAAACGTTTTACTTTATTCCAGTCTGGGCGTATTAGGTTCAGCAGCATTGTGTGGCTGCGGTTCGTCACCCAAGCAGCAGGCGCAAAAGCCAAACATTGTTTTCTTCTTCGCCGACGACATCGGCGCAGAGTGTTTTGGATGCTATGGCAATGCGGACTTTGAGACTCCAAATATAGACTCACTGTCCTGTCAGGGCATCAGGTATACCAATATGAATGCACAACCTCTGAGTTCTCCGAGTCGTGTGCAGGTGCTGACGGGACAGTACAATGACCGCAACTATGTAGCCTTTGGCTATATGAACGATGATGAGAATACCTTTGCCCATCTGGCGCAGCAGGCAGGCTACAATACGGCTATAGTCGGTAAGTGGCAGCTCGGGCGTGACCGTAAGATGATTAGCCGATTGGGGTTTGACGAGTCGTTCTGTTCACAGGTCACCCTTTACAAGGAGTCGCGCGATGCCACGCATACTGATCGTTACGCCAACAGCATCTGGGACAACAACGGTCGCCATTTTGAGTATGCCCAGTATGGCCCGGACCAGATGGAGGAATATGCTTTCGACTATATAGACCGTCAGGTGGAGGCGGGCAAGCCTTTCCTGCTCTATTACACAGAGCCGCTTGTCCACACACCCCATGTGGCTACTCCCGATACAGAGGAATGGGACCTTGACTATGGCAGCCGTTTCACCGACGGGCAAGACACATGTTACTTCCGCCATATGGTGAAATACATGGATAAACAGGTAGGTAATCTGGTGCGACATCTGAAGGCAAAAGGTGTATGGGATAATACCATCTTTATATTCTCCTCTGACAACGGCACATCTACGCGTATCGTGACGCGCACTGCCGACGGCAGTATGGAGCGCGGAGGCAAAGGTGAGGCTAACTATTTCGGTACCCATGTGCCGATGATTATCACATGGGGAGACAAAATCAAGCCCAGGACAGAAGATCACCTCGTGGACCTCACGGATATCCTTCCAACAATGGCAGATGCTATGGGTGTATCAATTCCTGCTGACTGGGTTACAGACGGTGTCAGCCTCTATCCCGAATTGACCGGTCAGGGACCTGTGAAGAAAGACATGGTCCTGATTCACTTCAATCCGTTATGGCCGACGTCACCATCGCCGAAGGCTTCACGATATGCCATGAACGATAGTCTGGCTTATTTCTGGGACGGACGAATATATAACTATCGCAACGACCCGCGCTTCACGCAGCCGGTAAAGTATGATGAAGCGAGTGATGAGCTGAAAACGTCAGTAGCCAAACTGAAGGCCCGTGTAGATGAGTTCAAAGATTTCTACCCGGATAAGCCGGGTGCGCCTCGCCGAGGCAAGTATAAGACATTCTATGACTGGGCTAAACCGCAAAACCCGTTCTAAAATTATGGAGTTGCTTCGTAACCGGCATGACATTCTGACAGAAGCAGGATGTCATGTCGGCTTGGTTTGCAGAATCAAGGATGCGTACATAAGAGTATTATCATGAAGATGGATGACGGTAGTGTCAGAAAAATATATGTGAAATAATTGGCAAACCCGTCGCAATCTATGCAGGATATGCTATGAAGGTGGCATATCCTGCATACTTTTATGATGTTTAAGTAAAATTATCATCTCTGGAAAAAGGCTGACAGTTAAAGCCTGAAAGTCATCAGTATCTCTTGATTCCCTTATAGATTATAAGCGTTTTTTATGTGATTTATTAAGAAAATGAAAATAATTTTATTTAAAATAGGGGGAAATGAATAAATATTATTAATTTTGTGTCAATTTATAAGTACCAGATAAAATATGGCAGCAAAGAAAACACGCTTGGAAGTATTGCGTTACTTGTTGGCGAACAAACACTTTGACAATCAGGATGAAATATTGAAAGATCTTCAGTCGCAAGGTTTCAAAGTAGCTCAACCGACATTATCGCGTGACTTGCATGCATTAAAGGTATCTAAGGTTTTCAATGACGAAGGGCAATCATTCTACACATTGCCCAACATGTCAAATACCAATGAATTAGCTTTCAGAAAATCCAAGACGCGTATTGTGCAGAATTACGGATTTCTCAAGGCTACCGTTTCGGCCAATCTGTTAGTGATAAAAACATTGCATGGCTATGCCAGTAGCCTGGCAGCGGAAATAGATAATTATACTATTCCGGAAATCATCGGATCAGTAGCAGGTGATGATACAATCTTACTGATCTTGAAAGAAAAATGCAATTTGTCATCCGTTGAAGATTTGCTGACAAAGATTATTCCTCATTTTACGTTGGAATAACTTTCTACGAGTTTACAAGAAAAGTATTGATTATTGAAGTCAATACTTTTTTTGTTTCTTGTTGCATAGTAGGGTGAATGCACACATCTCACATTCGTTTTCTTCTTTTACATTATATTCGGAGGCTTTCATGGCTTTTATGCATACGGCCAGCCTTTCACGGAAGGCTGAGGCTAACTCTTTTTCAAAGCTATGAATCTCTTCCGTCTCGCTTTTTTCTTTGACATTCTTGATGTAGGGCGAAAATTTTCTGTTACTTGTTTTGTGTGTAAATAGCAGCAGCGGTGCGACAGGCAGTTTCAAGCCAAAAGGTTCATCTTTTTCCAGACATGACTGACTGTAAACAAAAGTTTGGAAAATATAGTGTTTATCCTTGTCTTCAAAAAGCGAATCTACGTCAGTGAATTTGATTTTGGAATCCTGATATGTTCCAGTCTTGTAGTCAACGACACGCAGTGTGTATTGATCGTTTATTTTGACAACGTCCAGACGGTCAATAAATCCGCCGATGTCAATACCCTCGATTTGTGTGTCATATTTTGATTCCATAGAAACAATATGCATATCGTCCCATTTGGCATCAAAGAGAAGTGTGTTCTTCAGGTAAGCCTTCAAGACTTTAAACTCTGCTGTATGTGACTCTTTGGTGTAAGAGGCAAGCTCGGGATGTATGTTTAGGAAATTCCTTCCTTCTGCTTGTTTGTCCCTGAAAGAAGCACAGACGATGGCGGAGTTGCCCGTCTCATTGATATATTGCTTTAAAATGTTACTGTCGTTCAGTGCGTCATTGCCACTGACAATAAAAAAAGCCTGTAGCAGATATTTCTCTATCAAGAGATCATTTTTAGCAAGGCGTTTTATCTCTTCGGGGGAGACAGGGTAACCATACAAATCTTTTTGTTTATTTGCTATGAGATGCCCGAAACATAGTTGTGCAGCTTCGTGGAATATAGAGCCTTGTGTGTTGGCTGGCATGATAAGGTTCTCTCTGATGTGCTCTTGAAGTCCGACGATGTCGCTGAAATAGAATTTCATTGGACATTCCGTGTAATGGTTTATGGCGCTTGGTGAGAGATGTGTCTTTGTTTTCATAACGAGTTGTACATCTTCTTCGGGAACGCCAGAGACACGGCGGATACTATTCTTTTGGCTTTCCTTGAGTATAAGATGTTTGATATTAAAATCAGCGCTGTATTGTAACTGTTGCAGGAAACGCGACATCTCGCAGTTGTTCTCCCCCTGAGTGTTGTATACATAGGTGATATGTTTGCACCGCTGGAGAAGTCTGAAGAAATTGTATGCATAAATCTCGCTTTCTTCTTCGTTGGTCATCAGTTGGAATGCTTTGCGCAAATCGTACGGCAGGAAAGAATGGTCGGTGGTTTTTCTGGGAACATTGCCTTCATTGACGCCAAGCATAAGTATTTCGTCAAAATCCAGATTGCGCGTTTCAAGCATACCCATGATTTGAAGTCCCGTGGCTGGTTCGCCCTTGAATGGTATAGTTTGGCTCCTCAATACTTGAAGCAACAGCGTCTGTAGTGTAATACCTTTGATATTAAGAATATTCTCGTTCAGGATTTCCTTGAGCCTGTTGATGGTGGTATAGCATTGGAAATAAGATTCTGCATACAAGTTGCCTTCCCATGAGTTTTGTGGATGAATGGCCAGAGTGCGATGAGCCTCAACCCTGATTTGCTCGCCGAGTTGGTCTAATAGTTCTCCAAGGGCTGATTGCTCTCGGATGTTATGTTTTTCTAAAAACCGGGTGACGTAGGTATAGGCTGGCGTATTACCGAGGGGGAATCCTTTGGTGACATTAACCTCTGTGACTTTTTTACCCGGAAGGGTGTCGCTGTTGCCGGGTATGGCGTGAAGTACGGCCTGAAGTTGACCTTCATCACATAAGATTATGGCGGTGCGATGCTCTTCATCTGTGGTCAGGTGTTTGCTAAGCCATTGGGTGACGTAGTGTGCTTGGCCGTTGAGCGTAGATGTGGCTACAAATTCAATCTGTTGCTCACCTATATGTGAAGTTTTTTCAAAAGGAATAGCGTTGGAAAACTCGTTTATATTATGTCTCAGACTTCGGTTGAACGTGAAATAAGACTCTTTCTCCCAAAAGTATTGGTCGCTATCCCAGTAAAAAGTGGCCTTGCCCTTGTCTTTTATGAATCGGAACAGACGTTTCTCGCATTGTAGTAAAACGTTGAAACCAACAAACACATAGTGGTCATATTGTGCAGGCAATTGCATCTCACCTCTTTCTAAGTTTTCCACCACATATCGGCAACGTGCGCCGGCATACGCTTCACCACGCTGTTGCAACTGACGGTTGAATTCTTTGTAGATGCTATACAAATCGTTCCACATTTTGTGATAGTCGTTTCTGATGGAGGCTTTGCCGTTATTATTTTTGTCTGAAGGAATGTGCATGAAGATATCTCGCAGTATTTGCGTCGTTTCGTCATCACCCAGTTCTTCCAGTTTCCATATTTCGGACGCATTGGACAGTATTCGTTCAGCATCAACCATGTTTTTGTCAATGTTGTTGAAGTCGTTGATAAGTTGCTGTCCCCAGGAATAGAAGTAGTTTATATCAAAGTATATGTCATCTTCCTTGTGTGCTATCTTGCGATAGATGTTGTAGAGCAAGAAGTTAGAACGTATGGGATCGTCGTGTTTGAAAGGGCATAACTGGTCAAACAGGTTATTGATGCTGATGTACGTCGGAGCCCATAGCGGACTGTCACCCATGATCTGAGAGAAGTACTCATTCATGAAGATACCGGCACGTTTGTTTGGAAATATCATAGCAACGCGACTCATGTCATTGCCGTATTTCTTATACAGGTCCTGTGCTATTTCTTTTAGAAAAGGTGTCATAGTGTTACCTCCACAACTTTAGTCTTATTGTCACCAATGTACCACAAGTAGCCGAGGATATTTTCATATCCCATTTTGCGCATCAGGATCATGTATCGTCTGACCTGATCGGTGTATTCATCACTTTCTTTAGCGAATTTAAAATCGATGACGATACAGGTGCCGTTTTTGATGATGACGCGGTCGGGGCGATGTTTCTGGAGATTTCCGTTTTCGTCTTTTTCCAGAATATTACATTCTGCAAACAGTGTCCACGAACCGTCAAACCAGCTGGCGGCAAGTTTGTTTTTCCAGCTGTTCTCAATGGTATGGCGGATTTCCTCGGCTTGAAGGTCAGAGTCAATGATGCCTTGTTGGCGATATAAGTTAATGACCTCATCGGTGTCCTCTTTCTTATTGATGGCAGAATAGATGAGATGCAACTGCTGACCGTGTTTGGCTGCTTCTCTGTTATATCGTTTCTCGTCAGGGTAAAGGAAACTGTAGGAGTCTGTAGACTGGCGGAATTCAAACCGCTCTGTCAGATGATGCAGTTCCAACGGTATGTTATCTTCTTTCTTATCTTCCGATGTGTACAATATCTCACCATTTTGATATATGATACACTCTTTATTGTCTGCGGCATCCGAGAATGACTGAGGACTATAAACCGTTTCGTCAATCTCATAGAGATATTTTTGGATGTAATATACTATGTTGTTGCCGACATCCTTGTCGCTTATTTTGATTTTGCCAGAGATGAATAGATTTTTCTGTGCTCTTGTCAGTGCCACATACAGTGTGTTGATGCAGTCAATGTGTTGCATAAACACTTCTCTGTCATATTCGTTACTGTAGATGGAATCAGCCATTTCCTTTTTTGTTTGGATAGGTAGCAAGGGCATGTTATTGTATGGCTTCTCGGAAGGCTTACACCATATATGGTTATCCTTAAATTTTTTGTTGAGAATATCTAAATCGCAGAAAGGTACGAAGATGTTTTTGTTTTCTAGTCCTTTGGCTTTGTGGATGGTGAGAATTTGTATACCTGTGGGCGAACCGCTGATGGTGTTGTTGCTCAAAATGTCGTCCCAATAATTTAAAAAGAGTTCGGGGTCAGAGGCATAATGTTGAACAAATGATGAGACATTGTCAAACAGACTGAGTAGGAAACTGTCGTCTTTCAGCGGGTGTTTGCCGTCACGGTTGTATAAAAACAATCTCGCCAGTCGTTCCATAAGTTCATATAAGGGCAGGTCCGATAGTGACGGATTAATCCGACAGGTTGTTTTACCTTTCTCTGTGATGCTTTCCATAAAACCGTCAGGCAATAGTTCCGCATAGGTCCCTTGCATATAGCTCCGGTGGATATCTTCCCACTGGATGTCTGTTCCTAAAATGTCTTTCTGGTACTTTGATACGATAAAGAATAATGCGATGTTGTTGCGAGTCGCGATAAAGCGCAGCGCATTAATAAGTATATTTACCGATAGTGAAGACGATAACAAAAATGCTTCAGCAGAGACAATGTCAAGGTGGTCATAAGGGCCACTGTTGTCGGGCATATGCTTTTGTGTCAGAAAGTCAACGATAGCTCTGGCTTCATGGTGCCCTCGAACAAGTATGCTAATGTCGGACATGGGTACGTTGTGGTCTATTAATCTGTTGATTTCATCCAGCATGTCTTGTATGAGTATTTCTGCCTCTGGCTTCTCTTTTTTGTATGGGTATAACTTGAGTTGCACATAACCGCCGGTGCGACGATTGTTGTAATAATCTTTTAAGTTGTCTTGCGTAAAGGCTTCATCGTAGATGTCCTTGATGATGCCGTTGTATTCCGGTGATGTCTCACTGATATCCATGTCCATTTGCCTGGACACGGACTTAAACAAGGAGAGGTTAAACTTGACAATGTTTTCGTGACTTCGGAAATTTCGTTTCTGCGGTATGATATCGCCGATATTTTCGTGGAAATATCTGCCCAGTTGTTCCTTGCTGTTGATTTCTTTCAGTAATTTCCAATCGCCGTTGCGCCATCGGTAGATGCTCTGCTTGATATCACCCACGATGAGAACAGTGCCATTTTTGTCGAGCATTTCTTTGACGAGAGGTTTAAATAGTTCCCATTGCAGATGCGATGTGTCCTGAAACTCGTCAATCATGATGTGGCTGTAGCGGATACCTACTTTTTCTAAAATAAAGTCAGCGTCGCCGGTTTGCATTTCTTTATACAGAGTGATGGGCGCTTTGCTCAGCAGGGTAGAGTCCTTCTCCCTCTCCAGGTTGTCTATAAGTTCTTGTACGCGACTCAACAGACATAACTCGTGGATATGGAGTAGGGAGAGTTGCACAGAATTGAGAAGGGGAATATTGTTAGTGATGAGGTCATCCATTTTAGACAGCAATGTCATTGACGGCAATATGTCGTCCTTGTTGTCACATTCTTTTTCCCATGCAACTTCATTTCTGGCCTTTTCACTGACGGTTTTCGCCAGTGTTTTTGGCGCAGAAGTGTAAGGCGTGTCAGTATAATCCCTTGCAGCATTGATGAATGTTCGGATACTGTTACTGACGCCCTTACGCCAGGGATAATGGCTATAGCATTTGTCAAATTCGTCCAAATAATCCTTGAGTGGCTGGACCAATGTGTCGTCAAGCAACTTATGCAGTCTCCTGCGGTATGCCTGTACATCCTCGTGGCTTTCCACACTTTTGGAAATGATATCCTCATTCATCAGATAGTTCTCCTGCGACAGTTGCAAGCATAGTTTTTTTATGGCTTTGCGGATATCCCATGACTTCTCTGCCCGAAACATGTCTTCAATATAAGTGTTGATCTTTTCTCTGACATCATCTTTCTCGTTTTTATAATTATTAATCATGATGTCCACAGCGTTGTTGATAGCGCTGTTGATGTCCAGATCAATCTCATAGTTGGCCCTGAAATGAAGCCTGTGGGCTAGACCTGCGAGTAAAATCTGCAAGAATGAGTCAATGGTCCTGATGGAGAAGTGGTCGTAATCGTTAAGGATTTGTATGAGGATGGAACTGGCGGTCTTCTGTATCTCGGCAGGCATTTTGTCGGAAAGCATGAATTCCTGTACCTTTTTCATGAAAGGGTTTTCCGAGGTGATGTCACCGGAACTTATGCGATACAGAGAGTCGATGATACGATGTTTCATCTCGGCTGTAGCCTTGTTGGTAAAGGTGACAGCCAAGATGGAACGAAACGATACACCGCTAAATAAAAGTGCGATGTAGCGTGCCGCTAATGTGAAAGTCTTACCAGAGCCTGCTGAAGCTCTGTATACCAAAAGCCGCTCTGAATGATGTGGCATGAAGGATGGTTCTCCCCAGTTGTCGCTATGTTATTTTGCTAATGCCTTGTCGATTTCAGCCTGTATTATCTCATCACCTGGATAGCCGCCTGTGCTGATATTGTTGTAAGCTACGCTTCCGTCAGTGTTGATGATAAGATATGTGGGAATTCCCTTGATACCTAAACTCTTTAACAGAGTGTTGAACTGATCGTCGGTCAGGCGGTAGTGATAGCCTTTGATGTTCTTGATGGCGTTGTCCCATGTTGCTTTGGGTGAAGTCTCGCCTGTGACATATACAAAGACTACGTTCTTTTTGTTTTTCTTATATTGTTCCTTAATGGGGTCAATCTTTTTCATGGCTTGCATGCAGGGGCCGCACCATGTCGCCCAAAAGTCAATGACGGCGACTTTGCCGCTGAAGTTTGCCTTGATATTCTCCAGTATCTTGTTGTCTTCAACAACAGTAGGAAGTGCCATTTTGTATACTCCTTCTGGCAGTTTCGGTTCAGCTGTATTGCTTTTCTTCTGTGCGCAACTGCTCAATGGCAGTAATAGTGCAAATGTGAGGACTAAAAAAATCTTATTCATATTCCTTATGTTTTAGTTATGCAAAAATACAATTATTTGCAAGAATGACATAAAATGTTTCTTTTTTTTGTAATGCTGAGTAAGTTATCGTGGTTCGTGTTTGGCATACAGTGTTTTTGGCAGCCAGACGCGGTACCGCACTTTCTTGTCCCAGTTGTTGCCTGCTGATGCAAAATCACACAGGTGTATTGTTCTTTTGGTGACATTGTCTCTGTATGCGCCCGTTATAGTCTCAAGCTGAAATGCCATCCATACGGATTCCGGTGCAGCTATTGGCGTTACGTTTACGCAACCGTCTTCGTCGGGAATAATGTAACAACATTCATCCACGTCACCGTCGTTAAAACGACTGTCACGAGCCAGTGTCACAGGACCGCGTTGTAATGCAATCATGTGATTGAGTTCCGTGAGCCGGGTCCGCATGTCCAGTTCCAGTTCAACTTTGTCACCTTGTTTCCATGTCCTGCAAATGTTGTGATAGGAACCAGGTGTGACGTTATTCTGTGGTATGCCGTTCACTTTGACTGTGCATTGCTTGCTCCATGAAGGAATACGTAAAGCCAGTGTAAATTGTTTCTCCGTTGTAGGATTGACAGACAGTGTTATTAAACCCGATTGGGGATAAGTGGTGGTCTGCTCCATGACAACTTCATTGCCATCAACGACAACGTCTGCTTTAGACGGGGCGTAGAAGTTGACGCTCAGCACATGATTGTCCCCCAAGCTATAAGCCATCCGTGGTATCATCGCAAAGGCCCGTGGACCATTGGCATTACAGCAATTGATGTGCAGGCCGCACTGATGCTCTCCCTCGACACGATAGCCTTCCAATGGAGTGTATTTCACTATCTGTGACGCATCGTCTTTCATTGCCGCCATCAGGGCATTCATGAAAGTATGCTCGATGTTGTCGGCATAGACAGGTTTGCCGGTCATTTGCAGAAGCCGTTCGTTTATCTGCATCCATGTGAAACTTACACATGTCTCCATCATATTGTAGGCCGGTATTGTTTGGCGCGGATTGCCGTTATACCAGCATTCGTTGGCAGCTCCCGAACCGCAAAGGTTAATTTCTTCATCCATGATGTGTCTGACGACTTTTTCTACGATATCCACATAGTCGGGGCGATTGATGACTTTGGACAATTCCAGAAGTCCGACATAGCAAGACATCATCTCGTATGCTTTCTGTCCGTTGTCACGACTCCACCACTTGTTGCCTGGAACGGGGAAACGGTTATAAACGGGTATATCTGCTTTGGCAATCAGTTGAGGGCCACCCTCTCTCTCAAAGTCTTTGACAATCCATTGGGCAAAGTCTAAATAGCGTTGTGCCTTGGTGGCATTGTAGAGAAACATCAGCGGTTCAAGGATTGAAATAGATGCCATTCCCTTATAGATGCCACAGTCGTAGATGTGGGCCTTGCCTTCGCCAATCTGGGACATCGTGTAGTCCATCAGCCGGCATGCTGCTTTCAGCGCTTTTTTGTCTCCGCTCAGGTGGTACCACTTTAACAGTCCCAATGTGGTGTATTTGCGTCCCCATACATCCCAGCCGTTCAACTGGTGTGCCTTGTCATAGTTGCCCATATAGCCGTCGGGAAGCTGATAGCCTATCATCTTCTCTACGCTGTATTGTATCATGTTGTATAAGTCTTTGTCATGGGTGTAATAGTAGGACGCAATGGCTCCTTGTACCCATTTGCCCCAAAACTCTGTTCCCCACATGTCGTGTAATTCGTCTTGCTTGGCAAAGACGTTCACAATTTCATCAACGTCCTGTTTCTTGACTCTCTTTTGGATGCAGTCATTGATGCGCTGGCCGACATAGCCTCTGATTTGTACAGAGTTTATTTGATCGGGAATTTTCTTAGCGTAATTCGGATGTGGCAATAAAAGTGTTGCTGATACGCAAAAGGCGATACAAATTAGTTTGTTCATATCTATCTGTGTTTTATGTTTGTTTTACCAGTGTCAAAGTGCATGGTCAATGCTCGTGTTTTGGTTGTTCCAAGCTTTGTATGCCGTCCATTTCACAAATGGTGCACTCCAAAAGGCATCTGTCGCAGGTAGTTTGATTGGCAGGAATATGTCGGTGCACAGATGTTTGTTGCCGGTCCTGTGCGCCTGTAGGTTGTGCCAGCATTTTTTTAAGCCGCATCAATGCTTCTACATAATAGTAATCGGCATAGGTCAGAGGTACGTCAATCTCTGATTTTCCCGGCAGATGGCCAACACCGTGCTTTAATATGAATCCGCCTTGTTCTCCTTTTTCTGCAAGATATTCCGGTGTACTCAGTGAGCGTAACTGTTGTTCTGCGGTACTTAGCCATACCTGTGACATGGGTGAAGGGTCAAGCTGGCTCAGTTCAATAAGGGCAGAAGCCATGATGGCGGCAGCTGATGCGTCGCGCTTGGCATCAGGTATATCTGGCGCATCGTAGTCCCAATAAGGTATTTTGTCTTGAGGCAGGCGAGGGTGTTTGACTAAAAAATCGGCTATGTGTGTGGCTTGTCGCAGATATGTCTGATTGTGTGTCTCGCGATACATCATGGTAAAGCCGTATAGTCCCCATGCCTGGCCGCGTGCCCAGGAACTGTTGTCGGCATAACCCTGGGCAGTGTTCTTGACATGAGGCTGGCCGCTGAGCGTATCATAACTGACGACGTGGAATGTACTGAAATCTTTGCGGAAATGATTATTGATGGTGGTATGTGCATGCTTGTCGGCGATATCGACAAAACTCTGGTCGCCCGTCTGCCGTGTCATGAAGCAGAGCATCTCCAAGTTCATCATGTTGTCAATGATGACAGGGTATTGCCATTTTTTGTTTGTCTGCCATGACTTAATGGCGCCGATATGCGGATTCCAACGTGTGAGCAGGCTCCGTGTGCCTTCTTTGATGACGTCAAGGTAATGTGTGTTGCCCGTCAGCCGGTAGCCTTGCCCGAAACTGCAATACAGCATGAAACCTAAATCGTGGGTGGTTGTAATGTGTTTTGCAGGCTCTACACGCGCTGTCATTATCTCGGCGTAATGTCTCAATTCGGAGGAAGGGTTGTTTTCATAAAGCATCCACAATACTCCGGGGAAGAATCCCGATACCCAACGGCGGAAGCCGACGGTTTTCAGCGTGTTGTTCTCGTATGTGCGAGGCAGTTTGTCGGCTTGCGGCGCTAATATCTTCGCCAGATAAAGCGATTGGTATGTGGCACGGTTCAGCCCACGCTCCACCAGTTGTTCTATCGGCTCATCCTTCTTCGTGAAGCTTGTGGTGCTCACCGTCAGGGCGAGAAACAAAACAGTGAAGCGCAAAAAACGATTTGGCTTGCATGTGAAATTCCCCATAGTCGTAATGTGCTTTATCTTTACAAAGGTAACCATATTTTTTAGGATTATGGCAAATGTTTTTGATACAATTATAATGGAGCATTGTTAAATCGCATTGCCGATGGCGCATACGGTGTGATCCCAAAGACCTCTGTCGTAAAAAAATCCCCGCCCCATCCTTGGTGAGGGTGGGGCGGGTCGTCTCAGGAAGTCGGTTGTTTATTTCTTGCCCGGCTCGTAGGTAAATGGGCTTTCACTGATGCTATTAGGATATTCTACACCGCCGATGATAATGGTCATTGTGAAGAAATTACCAGAGTATGATTCGCCGATACTGTAGGGGGCATCTTTACCCTTCGTGGCTGTTACCTTCGTTACACCGTCGGTGATGGTAATGGTGCCGTCAAGCCAGCCATTATAGCCGCAACCGATGCCTGCAGAAAGCTCACCGCCAGTGGCAGTGATTGTACCGCCTGAGATGGTGATGTTGCCGCAAGCGGCACGATTACAGCTACCGATGCCGGCACTTTTTCTTCCGCCAGTGGCAGTGATGATGCCACCCTCGATGACGATGTTGCCACAATACATTTGATATCCGCAACCGATGCCGGCAGCATAGTCGCTGCTGGCTGCGAGCGAACCGGTGCCCTTAATGGTGAGGGTCTTTTTTTCTGCAGCAAAAATGCCGGGGTAGTCTTCATAAAATGCCTTCACGGTGTTGTCGCCTTTCAGCACGATGGTGGCATCGCCCTCGCAGGTAATGCCTGCCCACTGATAAGATCTGCTATTTACACCGTTTATTGTAAGGTCTTTTAGTGTTATGGTTGCACTGTCGGCAATGGAAATCTTGTAAGGCTGTGTTTCGCCGTTGAGCGTGCCTGTCAGCACGTCACCGTCCTGGGCAACGTAGTCGCCTGTGAGTTTCGAGAGGTCAATAGGTGTTTTGTTTACTACCACGTCGAAGGAAACAGACTTTCCGCCAGCCGTAGCCGTAATCTTCACTGTGCCGGCTTTCTTGGCAACCAGTTTCAGGCCGTCAACGGCGCAGATGCTCTCATCGGCAGAAGTGAGCACAATCTGCTTGGCAAACTCTGCCGGCTCTACAACGAATATCATTTCGGCACTCTCGCCTTCAGTAATTGTGATACAATTGTTCTCTTGGTCCACATACTGCGGGTCGAGACTTGCCATGTCGAGGCTGAAAGTTGCAATCTGAGGTTGGTCATCGTCGTCACTGCAAGAGGTAAAACCTGTCATGCAGACAGCCATGCCCAGCGTAAGGGCCATGTAATAAAATAGTTTCTTCATAATTTGAAATTTGTTATTTTTGGAATATAAATTACTTTTGTTTCAAACTGAATGTAAAGTTATAGATAAAATCCTAAACCTGACGGAAAAGAACGTAACTTTTTCACAAAAACGTCAATCTTTCCCTACGGTGAACTCTGCATCAAGTACAAGGGGACGGAGTGTTACCGATGGCCCGACAAGTTTTCAGTTCCAGCCAATGGAGCGTATGTTTCAAAGGCTGGAACGTACATTCCGTCCGATGGAACTTATATTCCAGCCTTTGGAACCAAGAACGTAACGACAATAAAACAACAATCAAATCAGGGTATCGGTATCAAAACATCACCAGACAGAGGCCGCTTTGACCGCTTGAGTCATGTCATGGTTATCCAATTTCCTGATTCGATTGTCGGTGGGAAGGTTGAATAATTCAACCGAAAGGTTTTAACCGGAAGTAATCTTTTATAGTATGTTGTGGCTGATTCTTGTGATATATTCTCCCAAGGCTTTCTCGTCCTTGTTGGCGATGATGGATGTCAGTTCTTTCAACTCATCCTGGATTTTGTTCATTTGTTCAGGTGTGTGCGGATTGAACAGAATCTCTCGCAACAGGTTGCGGTCTTCGCTCAACACTCCTTTGGCGATGGCCAAGTGGCGCTTGAATGTCGTTCCGGGTGCCTCCTGATGCTTCATCACGGCAGAGAATACAAATGTGGAGATAAAGGGAATGGACAATGAATATGCCACCACCTCGTCATGCTGTGTAAAAGTGTACTCGCAGACATTCAACCCTAATTTGGAGTAAATGTCTTTGAAAAAGATGCGTCCCATATAGTCTCCGTCGCTGATGACGATAGCGTTTTCGTTGCTCAACTGTCCCAGATTGGCGAATGTGGGACCGAACATAGGGTGGGTTGAAACATATCTGAAACCGCACTTTTCGTAATATTCCTTTAGATTAGTCTTTACGGAAGCGATGTCGCTGATGATGCAGTCTTTGGGCAGGAACGGCGTTACAGTCTCAAACACGTCTATCGTATGGTTGAGCGTCACGGCGTTGATGACCAATTCCGGCTTGAAAGCCTCAATTTCCTGCAGTGATGTGAAGCGCTGGGTATTATACATAAAGCGCAGTTTTTTCACGTCGACTTCATAGACAGCTGTTTCGTGGTCGAAACTTAGCAGGTCAACGAAGAACGAACCCATTTTGCCTGCGCCGAGGATGAGTATTTTCATTGTTCCTTATTTGTTGATGAGTTCAATCTGCTGGCGTACGCTCTCCTCGTGTATGGATTCAAAGATGGAGCGCATGAAGTCGTTGCTCATTCCACATAAAGTGCCTTGGGCACCGCGCTTGTTGATGATTTCGTCATAACGCCCGGGCTGCACAACAGCCATATTGTGCTCTTTCTTGTATTCGGCTATCTCCCGGCTGATGCGCATTCTCTTGGACAGCACTTCTATGATTTTGTTGTCAAGTTCGTCGATTTGTTTGCGCAAGGCACGGAGACTTTCTGTTGTCTCGCCGGTATTACGGATAACCAGTTTGTCCAGTATGAAGCTCAGCACATCAGGTGTGATCTGTTGCTTGGCATCGCTCCAGGCTTTGTCAGGCTCGCAGTGGCTTTCTACCATCAGGCCGTAGAAGCCTAAATCCATGGCTTGCTGACTCAACGGTGCGATTAACTCACGGCAGCCACCCATGTGACTGGGATCGCAGAAGATGGGCAGGTTGGGGATTCTGCGCATCAATTCGATGGGGATATGCCACATCGGGATGTTACGGTAGATGACTTTTTCATAGGTTGTAAACCCGCGGTGAATCGCTGCCATGCGTTTGATTCCGGCGGCATTGATGCGTTCCATTGAACCGATCCATAGTTCAAGGTCAGGGTTTACGGGATTTTTGACAAATACAGGAATATCTACACCTTTCAATGCGTCTGCCACTTCTTGCACGGCAAAGGGATTCGCTGTAGTGCGCGCACCTATCCAAAGAATGTCAATGCCGGCTTTCAAAGCCAGCTCAACGTGTTTTGCCGTAGCGACTTCTGTGGTAACAAGCATACCTGTCTCTTTTTGCACTTCCTGCATCCATGCCAGACCTGTTTCACCGATACCCTCAAAGCTGCCGGGCCTGGTGCGTGGCTTCCATATACCAGCCCGAAAGATTTTTATACCTACATTGGCAAGTTCTTTGGCTGTTGACAGGACTTGTTCTTCTGTTTCTGCGCTGCAAGGACCAGAGATAACGACAGGACGTTTGTTCTCTATGCCGGGAATGTTTAATGGTTGTAATTCTAGTTCCATTGTCGTATTTGTTGTTTTTGTTTTAATTCATGATTTGCTTGATTCTCTCTAATGCTTCTTTCATCTTTTCGGGTTTGGCGCAAAGTGAAATGCGGACATAGCGTTCTCCGTTTTTACCGAAAATAAATCCCGGTGTGATAAATACGTGGGCCTCGTTCAGCACTTTCTCTGTCAGATCTTCCACGTTAGCGTAACGGTCGGGGATGCGTCCCCAGAGGAACATGCCGACTTGTTCAGGATCAAAGGTGCAGCCCAATGCGGTCATGATTTCCTCTGCAATCGCCCGGCGCTCGCGATAGATGTCTACATTGTACTTCTGGTGCCATTCGTCGTCATTCCTATATGCTTCTGCGGCGGCGAGCTGAATGGCGCGGAATGTGCCGTTGTCGATATTGCTTTTTATCTTGAGAATCCATCGGATGAAGTTTTCATTGGCCGCCAGCATGCCGACACGCCAACCGGGCATATTGTGGCTTTTGCTCATAGAGTTGAATTCAATGCAACAGGATTTGGCGTTTTCGACTTGGAAGATACTCAGATGTTCTTGTCCCAAAATAAAGCTGTAGGGGTTGTCGTTGACAATGAGGATGCCGTGCTTTAGGGCGAAAGCGACGAGCCTTTCATATGTCTCTTTTCTGGCAGGTGCGCCTGTGGGCATGTTGGGATAATTGGTCCACATAATTTTGACATTGCTTAAGTCCATTGCTTCAAGCGCATCAAAGTCTGGCTGCCAGCCTGTGGCCGCTGTCAAATCATATTTAATGACTTCGCACCCCAGTATCTTGCTCAGGCTGGAATATGTGGGATAGCCGGGGTCGGGGATTAACACCTTGTCGCCAGGGTTGCAGAATGTCAGCGTGACATGTAATATTCCTTCCTTTGAGCCTATCAGGGGTTGTATTTCAGTCTTCGGGTCAAGGTCTACATTGAACCAACGCTTATACCATCCGGCCATTGCCTCTTTCATCTCCAGCATGCCGGCTGTTGGTTGATAGCCATGTCCGGAAGGGTTGCGGGCTTCTCTGCATAGTGTTTCTATGGTCTGTGTTGACGGCGGCATGTCGGGACTGCCTATTGCAAGACTGATAATGTCCTCACCGTTGGCGTTGCGGCGGGCTATCTCTTTCAGTTTCATACTAAAGTAGTATTCGGAAACTTGAGACAAGCGTGCAGCCGGTTGTATGCTTCTTTTAATTGTCGCTTTCATATTCTCCAAGTATGGTTAACTGTTGCGTGAGTGGGCGTATGGCGTCAATGCTCTGTCGGTAATGCACGTAGTCAGTGTAAGTCAAATCGACATAGAAGAGGTACTCCCATTCGTGACCGATGATAGGGAGTGACTGTATCTTTGTCATGTTAATGTGGTAGAAGGAGAAGATGGAGAGGACCTGGCTGAGTTGTCCGCATTCATGATGCACGCTGAATACAAGGCTGCTTTTGTTGCATTTGGCTTTTTCTCTCATCTTTTCAGCGTTCCATGGGTCGCAGAGTACGAGAAAGCGTGTAAAGTTGTGCTTGTTGTCCTCTATCGCTTCGTGCAGGACTTTCATGCCGTATATCGGTGCTGCCTCTTTGGCGCATATGGCCGCATGGCCGTGCAGGTTGAGCCTCTTTATCATTTCGGCTGAGCCCGCGGTATCGTTTGCTTCGACGAGTTTGCACTGCGGCATTGTCTTGACAAACTGGCGGCACTGCATCAGTGCCACAGGGTGTGTGTTGATTTCCACAATGTCTTCTTCGTTGTCGTCAGGCAGGCAGAGCAGGCTGTGCTCTACGTGTATTTTTTGCTCACCGATAATTGTCATGTCGCTTTCTCTGAGCAGTTCATAGTTATGCAGCAGACTGCCGGCGATGGTGTTTTCTATCGCGCACATGCCGTAGATGGAATTGTCATTATGCATTGCCCTGAATAAGTCCTCAAAGGTTTCACAACACACTAACTCTATTTCCTCGTCCTTGAAATACTTGTGAGCTGCAATGTCATGGAAGCAACCTTGAATGCCTTGTATCGCAACCTTTTTCATTTGTTCTATACTATTTATATAAATAATCCCGCTTCCAAGAAGCGGGAAAATGTTTTAGTTTATGGTTTCAGACATCATATATCCGCTTCACTTTTTAACTTAAAGTAAAGTAATAAAAGTAAAAGCAGAATGATGTATATCCTTTCATCTGAGTGACAGTTTCGTTTATTTGGTGCAAAAATACTATATTATTAGATACCGACAATAAAATAATTATTTTTTTTGTCATATTTCTTTACAAATTGTCATTTTTTGCGTATAAGATGCCTCGTTACCGTTATTTCACCAGCACCTTTTTGCTCTTGCGGATGTATATCTTGCCTTTTTCGGGCTGATGGGTTTCCTTGCCTTCAAGGTCGTACCATCTGCCTTTGTCGTCAGTTTTCACTTTGACGGCCTGTATGCCCTCGGGCGCAGGTAACTCCACGATACCCCCTTTGAAGACCTTCGTTGTCCAGCCTGCGGCGATGTAGGCCGCCCGCTTGCCGTAAGGGACAGTCAGGACGCATGTTGGCGAAATGTTCTTGAAGGCATCCTTGCCGAAAGCATAGGGCTCTTCTATGAGGCAGGTCACGGAGTCCAATGCCGTGCAACCCTCAAACGCCGACGCCTCAATACTCTTTGTTACAGATGCCGGGATGGTAATCTTTGAAAGTTTCTTGCAGTTCTTAAACGCACTTTCATAAATCATGAAGACACTGTTCGATAAGATAACCGTATCCAGATTGATGCAATTTTCAAAGGCGTGACGTCGGATGCTGACCTTTGTCGTGCCTTCTGAGAAGACAACAGTTCTTAGTCTGTCGCAATTGCAAAATGCGTAATAACCTAAATAGTAGAGATTCTTAGACAGGGTGACTGTCGTTAAACCGCAGTTTTGGAAGGCATAGTCACTGATATATCTCACAGTAGGTGTTTCACAATGTAGGAGACTCTCACAATTCTCAAATGCCCTTGCCCCTATAGTTTCTATTGGTGCATCAATTAGCACTGTTGTCAAGTTGCTGCAATTCTGGCAAAGTGAGTCGGGGATAAAATTGAAACTTTCAGGTATGTGGATAGATAAGAGGTTCGTGCATCCTTTAAAAACGCTTGTGCCGATACTACTCATGCCATTAGGAAGGTAAGCTTCAGTCAATGATGTACAATTAAGAAAAGCGCGATCACCGATGTGTTTTAAAGACCCGGGAAAATTAATGGAAGCTAAATTGCTACAGCCAGAAAACGCCTTAGCGTTAATTTTTTCCATAGTATTGGGTAAAACGATTGAGCGCAAGCGGCTACAATTCGTAAATGCCTGCTCCGAAATATACAGTAACTTGCTTGGCAGAGTAATTTCTTTCATGGATGCACAATTTTCAAAGGCTGCCGCACCAATGTATTGTACATACATGCCAAATACTGTCTCCCGGATTTGGGCAGTGGTAATCAGGCTCTTTGACACTGGTCCTCCCACTGTGACATGATCACTATACTTATGATAAATTATTCCGTCATAGGTTAGCGTCGTTGATGCGCAAGAATATCTTACCAAAAGGAATAAGACAAACAATAGGAGTGACCTTTGTATTAACCGGAACATAGTCTTGGCTTTTAATTGTTCTGTGTTGCAAATATATATAAAATATCTATAACCATATTTTTTTTCAGTATTTTTTGGGGTATTAATTTGTTTTGTGATATTAGATGTTGAGTATTATGTTTTTTGCTAAAAGCTATTTATTATACCGCAACGGTTATTTTGCCAGATGAGTCTGACTGCGTTGGCAGATTTGTCATATGGATACGGTCATGCGAGAAAAGGCAGAGGGTGAAAAAAGATATTCCCTCCACCTGTATGCCCGTAAACGGGAGAGGTGGAGGGAATAATATTTTCAGTCGTAAATCTGGATTATTGTCTCAGGAGAGTTTCAATCGTCTATCTTCACGGCCTTCATCTTCTTGTTGAACTCAATGTCAATGCCGTTGGAGAGGTCAACTTCATAGCCTTTGCCTGTACGTTCAATCTGAATGACTTGGGTGCCGTTGAATTGCTTGGAGATGTAGTTCTGTATGGCAGTTGGGACCAGTGCAGAGGGTACAGCCTTGGGCTTGCAGTCTATTTCCGTCCAATTGCCTTTGTTATCAAACTCCAGCTTGATGCCGTTGTCCATGACGACGTCATAGTTTACTTTGAGTCCGTCTTTGTCACGTTGAACGAGGGTGGGCTTGCTGCTGTTGAAATGGCTCTTGATGAGTGACTGTGCAGCTTTGGGCAACTCGTTAACGCTGATGATTCGGTCTTGTGCACTGCAGGCAATGGCTGTGGCAATCAGTAATGCTGTCAGAAAATACTTCATTGTCGTAAATGTTTAAGTGGTTAATAATTATAATTTAATGATAGGTAAATTCATATTCATTTTATTCTTATTACAAATTTATCGGCTTTGGTGTGTTTGTTATAGAAAAAACATGTTAAATCATTGCACAAAGATGTTAAAAGTCTGCATATTTAACAAAGATTTAACGTTTTACGCTACAATGTTTACATTTTGCGGATTGGGATTTAAGTTCCATTGGCTGGAACTTAAATCCCATTGGTTGGAACTTTCATTCCACAGGCAGGAATATAAAAAACTTCAGCGATATTGTGGCGCATCCTTCTGGCAGGATGAAAATAGGCAACGGAATTGTAATAGGTATATGCTTGTGGGAGGCTGATTTGGTTTTCTGGCGTGTTTTTTAACTGGCGCAGTCTATGTGAAATGGAATTATTTGTTAATTTTGTTTCATCAAGTCAAATGGTCGCTCTGCAAACGTTATCACTGCATGTGGCGTGCAGCGGGGTGCAAAGGAGATATATAAATTCAAAAACATGTATAGATATTTTCTTTTGGTCATGTTCATGCTTTCTGCTGTTTCGTATGCTCAGGATGTGATGAACGATGGTTACCGACAGATGTGGAATGACAGTGTGCAGGAGGCTATAGACCGGAATATAGAGCGTTACCGCAAGGCTGACGCCGCAGTGGAGCTCCCTGATGTGAAGGCTGGCAGTCAGGTTGTGGTAGAGCAGACTTCAAGCGAATTTCTTTTCGGCAGTAATATTTTCCTGTTTGATCAGCTTGGTTCCGACCGGAAGAACCAGCGCTACAAGGATGTCTTCGGCCAACTGTTCAATCAGGCCACCATTGCCTTTTACTGGAAGACGCTTGAGCCTCAGAAGGGTCTGCTGCGCTTCACTGCCGACAGCCCTTATGAGTACCGCCGTCCGGCAACCGACCCCGTTGTGGACTTCTGCCAGCAGAAGGGTATCTATATGAAAGGTCATGCCATCATCTATGGCATCCGTTCTTGGGGGCATCCTACATGGATGCCTGAGGACAGGAAGGTTATGGAGCGCGAGTTTGAGGCCCATGTCAAGACGCTCGCAGAGCGATACGGCAATCGCATCCAGAACTGGGACGTGGTGAACGAGTGCTACGATCAGGCTAACCGCGGACTGATGCCTGATGACTATGTCTATAAAACTTATCGCTGGGCTATGAGGTATTTCCCACAGGATGTTACGTTCAATACCAATGAGTGTGACATGCACTGGGGACCGGACAAGCGTTATGTGGAAATTGCCCGCAATCTTAATAGACAG
>Ga0256407_10002406_pt1 | contig 35925 bp, 34 predicted proteins | sample RumenRJG_04DNA_FD_193489 | JGI IMG/M metagenome (GOLD analysis project Ga0256407, IMG submission 193489) | Bovine rumen microbial communities from Lethbridge, Alberta, Canada - RJG_04 | ecosystem: Host-associated > Mammals > Digestive system > Stomach > Rumen | place: Canada: Alberta...
GCCGGGAAAGGCAGGAGAAAAGTTCAGCTGGGGCGAGGAGGCGACGCAGGTTCTGGACCAAGGGGCATAGGCCCCGACTCCATGAACCTCCGACGAAGCCCCAGCGTCGATCACATCGATAAGTTTCTGTTTATAGATGCTTTAACCTGATGATTTAACATAAAAGCCCACACCGAGAGGTGTGGGCTTAGGGTGTATTTGATTCTTTCTTTAAAATCAGACGTTGGAAGTGGTGTCTTTGGTGATGACGTCGTGGGCGCCGCCTTCGACGATGGAGGTGGAGGAGACGACGGTCAGCTTGGCTTTCTCGCGGAGTTCGGGAATGCTCAGCGCACCGCAGTTACACATGGTGGACCGGACCTTGGCCAGCGTGGTGTACACGCCGTCTTTCAGGGAGCCGGCATAGGGGACGTAGGAGTCGACGCCTTCTTCGAAGGAGAGCTTCTTGTCGCCGCCCATGTCGTACCGCTGCCAGTTGCGGGCACGGTTGGAGCCTTCACCCCAGTACTCTTTGACGTAACGGCCGTTGATGCGGATCTTGTTGGTGGGGGACTCGTCGAAGCGGGAGAAGTACCGGCCGAGCATCAGGAAGTCGGCGCCCATGGCGAGGGCAAGGGTGACATGGTAGTCATGAACGATGCCGCCGTCGGAGCAGACCGGGACATAGATGCCGGTTTCCTCATAGTACTTGTCTCTGGCTCTGCAGACGTCGATGAGCGCAGTGGCCTGGCCGCGGCCGATGCCCTTGGTCTCACGGGTGATGCAGATGGAACCGCCGCCGATACCGACTTTGATGAAGTCCGCGCCGCAGTCTGCGAGGAAGCGGAAGCCTTCTTCGTCGACCACGTTGCCGGCGCCGCATTTGACGGTGTCACCGTAACGGTCCTTGATCCACTTCAGAGTGCGTCTCTGCCATTCGGAATAACCTTCGGAGGAGTCGATGCAGAGGACGTCCGCACCGGCCTCAACGAGGGCGGGGACACGCTCTTCGTAGTCTCTCGAGTTGATGCCGGCGCCGACGACATAGGACTTGTGCTCGTCGAGGAGCTCCAGCTTGTTTTCGTGATGGGTGTCATAGTCCTTCCGGAAGACGAGGTAGGCGAGGTGGTCGTTCTCGTCGACGAGGGGAAGGTTGTTGAGCTTGTGCTCCCAGATGATGTCGTTGGCATCTTTGAGGGAGGTGGTGTCAGGGGCAGTGATGAGTTTCTCGCGGGGTGTCATGAACTCCTTGACTTTGGTGGCGGGGTCCATACGGGAAACACGGTAGTCTTTGGAACCGACGATGCCGAGAAGCTTGCCGTTCGCGGTGCCGTCATCGGTGATGGCGACGGTGGAATGTCCGGTGCGCTCTTTCAGCGTGAGGACGTCGGCGAGGGTGTCGTCCGGAGTCAGGTTGCTCGTGGAGACGATGAAGCCCTTCTTGTAGTTCTTGACACGGGCGACCATGGCGGCCTCAGACTCGATGGACTGGGAGCCGTAGATGAAGGACACGCCGCCTTCTTTGGCGAGCGCGATGGCCATGGTGTCGTTGGAGACCGCCTGCATGATGGCGGAGACCATGGGAATGTTCATGGTGATGGCCGGCTCTTCACCTTTTTTGAACCGGACCAGGGGCGTACGAAGGTCTACATTGGCGGGAATGCAGTCACCGGAAGAGAAGCCGGGGACGAGAAGATACTCACCAAAAGTTCTGGACGGTTGATCGAAATAATAAGCCATAAAATACCCCTTTTTTCGCGATGCAATGTGGTGTGCAAAAATATATTTTAATTATTATAAAATATGAAACAAAAATGTCAATGATAATCGACAATAATTAAAGATCACAGTATGGAAAAACAATGGTCCACAGCAATGGATCAGACAGGGAAGAGCAAGTATAAAAGAAAGGACCTCGGGGAGAGGTCCTTTCGGAAACTGTCTTATTTCTTGGCGGCAGTCTTCTTGGCAGCCGGCTTTTTAGCGGCAGTCTTGGTCGCAGTCTTCTTCTCGGCAGCTTTCGGAGCAGCTTTCTTCTCAGCAGCCTTGGGAGCTTCGACCTTCTTCTCAGCAGCCTTCTTCGGAGCAGCGGCTTTCTTTTCAGCAGCCTTCTTCGGAGCAGCAGCCTTCTTGGCAGCCGGCTTCTTCTCTTCGACCTTCTTCTCAGCAGCCTTCTTCGGGGCAGCCGCTTTCTTGGTCGCGGTCTTCTTAGCAGCCGGTTTCTTGGCAGCGGTCTTCTTGGCGGCCGGCTTCTTCGCGGCAGCCTTCTTCTTCATGCCCAGGACAGCGAGAGCGTGGGCAGTGTTGCCGTTGACTTCGACAAGACCACGGAACATAGCGTCAGGACCATCAAGTTTGCCTGCGAGCAGGTCCTTCAGAGTGGCAGCCGCCGCAGCGATGTTGACGGTATTGTCCACATAGTCATAGGGTTCGACAGCAAAGTTGCCACCGATGTTGGCGATGTAAAAAGTACCGCCACAGTCCTCGTCGGTCATGATGACCTGCATGGCGAGATCGGTGGGAAGTTCAGAAGCGTTGCGCTTTTCGAGCTCTTTCTTGAATTCTGCAAATTTCTTTTCGAATGTCATGATCAAATTCCTCCATTAAAACAACTTGGATACATTGGATACAAATATCTATAGATATCAGTCAGCCGGGTCGCAGATCCCGACTGACTGTCGCTGCTGTAAGTGCAGTCTTATTCGTCGCCCGCAGTGACGACGGAAGCGTCGGAGAGAGCGCCGGAAGCGGCGTTCAGACCGGCATTGGTGATGACGGTCTCGGCAGCCTTCTGGATGCGTTTCTTAACGACCTTGACCCAGTGCTCGGAGACCTTGGTCTCATCAGACTTGATGGTGCTTTCGATGTACTTGTCGAACTTGGCGGAAGCCAGTGCATCGCGAACGGTGTTCTTCCAGGCCGGGTCTTTCGACTTGCTGGACAGGTACATGACGTGGTAACCGTAGTCGGTCTTGATGATGCCGGTGTCGCCTTTCTTGCGGCCGTCGGCGAAGCACCAGTTCAGGAAGGGTTCGACATAGTTGGAATCCTTCGTGACGTTCTCATAGAGACCGCCGCTCTCCTTGGAGCCGGTGTCCTCCGTGAGCTTGGTGGCGAGGGCCGCGAAGCTCTCGTCAGTGGCTTTGCCCTTCTTCCACTTGGCAAGGGCGTCCTCGGCGAGTTTCTTGGCTTCGGCGTCGGTGTGACCGGTCTCGGTCTCGGTGGCATCGGAGTCAGCGCCGTCAGTGACCATGAACAGGATCTGACGGACATTGACCGGATACTGGTTGTCACGCTTCATGACGTTCTCCATGCAGTAGACATGGTAGGTGGCGATGCCGTTGTCGTCCTTGACTTCGAAGAGTTTCTTGTCGCCGGACTTGCGGTCGGAGCTGAAGGCCCAGTCGGCGGCTTCGGCGGAAACATAGTCGTGGACCGCGGTGTAGTTGGTGTCAGCCATCGAGGAGTAGGAAGCGTCATCTTTCATGAGTTCCTTCTGCTCTTTGTCGTCGGTGGCATCGTAAGCCATCTGCGTGAAGTTGGAGAGGTTGACAGCGTCGAGGAATGCCTGTGCTTTCTTCTTCAGGTCGGCGTTGGCTTTCTTGATGTCGTCCTTGGATGCTTTGTCATCCGCGGAGATGGTGTTGTTGAAGGTGAAGTTGCGAATGTCGACCGTGGTGTAGTCTTTCGCGTTCTTGTTGAACTCTTCTTCGATCTCGGCGTCGGTGATGTCCTTGGCCAGTTCCTTCTGCTTGTCTTCCTTATAACGGTTGACGATGGTCTGCTTCGTGTAGATCTTCTTCAGCAGGGACAGGCTCATGCCGCGACCGTAGTTGGTGCGCAGGTAAGCGTCGAGGGAATAGGAGTCTTCGTCCGCGTTCTTCTGCAGGCTCTCAACAAACTCGTCGAGGTCTTTCTGCTCGGACTTGGTGAGCTCATAGCCTTCCGCCAGTGCCTTCTTGTAAAGCATGGTGGAGGAGTTGGCTTCCTTCAGGGACTCCTGCTCGAAGTAGTCGGCCCAGGTCGGGTTGTCGCCGTACTTTTTGTCGATGGTCAGGCCGGCCTCTTCGTTCGCGACGAACTCCTGGTCTGCCGGAGTCTTGGTGTAGTCGTAGCCGGTCATCATCTTGCCGGCGCCGGTGCCATAGTACGAACCGTAATACTGCTCATACTGCTGAGACATCTGATAATAGTAATTGAAATACATTCTGTTGTAGTACTCGTACTCGGCAACAGAGATGCGGTCTCCATCCGCCGTCTTCTCGGCTGCGATGGCGCGGTCATAGACACCGAAGAAACCACAGAGAGCAAGGGCGATCGCCACGAGGACAGCACAGAGGGGGATAAAGATGCGACGTGCCTTCTGACCCTTGGTCATGTTGCGGCGTTTCTTTTCCTTCGCTGCCTGGCGCTCATTGGACTTCTCGATGCTGGCCTTGCGCTTTTCGCGGGCCTCGAGAGCCTTGGCGGCTTTCTTTTCCTTTTTGGCTTTCTGGTCCTGGATCTTTTTCAGTTCCTTCTCAGCCTTTTTCTCGGTTTTGGTTTCGTTTGCCATTCGACTAAACCTCCTGTAACAAACATTTTATAAATAATACATCAACGGAGAATATACTACAATGTTGAAAATTACGCAACATCTTCCAAATTTGGTGTATTTTTTCGACAAAATGACAATATCTAGTGGCGATTTGCGGAAATGAAAAGTCAAATCGCTAATTTTTCATGGTAAAGTTGCAAAGCGTGCTTATTTTCTGTAGAATGTTAGCAGTTTTTCTGAAAGAAGGTTCTCCATGAAAAAGTATTCCGAAATGACACGTGAAGAACTGCAGGCCGAGAAGGACCGGCTTCAGGCCCGTTATGACAAGTATATGAAGCAGGGTCTCAACCTGAACATGGCCAGAGGCAAGCCCTCGATCGAACAGGAAGAGGCCTCCATCGAGATGCTCGACATCATCAACTCCCGTTCCAATCTGGAGACGGAGGAGAAGCAGGATGTCCTGAACTACGGCAACCTCATGGGCCTCATCGAGGCGAGACGCCTGTTCTCCGAGATCCTCGGCGTTCCGGTCGAGAAGATCGTCATCGGCGGCAACTCGAGCCTCAACATGATGTTCGACTACCTCATGCAGTGCTACGCCATGGGCTCCGGGGAAGGGTATGAACCCTGGGTCGTCCAGGGCGGTTGCAAGTTCCTGTGCCCGTCTCCCGGGTATGACCGCCACTTCGGCATCGCCGAGTACCTCGGTCTCGAGCTCATCCCGGTCCCGATGACTCCCACGGGCCCCGACATGGATATGGTCGAAGAGCTTGCGAAAGACCCGAAAGTCAAGGGCATGTTCTGTGTCCCGAAGTACGCGAACCCCACCGGTCAGTCCTATTCGGATGAGACCGTCAAACGGATCGCGACCATGGAGACCGCGCCGGACTTCCGTGTCGTCTGGGACAACGCTTACGTCATCCACGACCTCACCGGCCGTCATGACGACGTCCTCGACCTCCTTGACGAGTGCGAGAAAGCAGGGAACCCGGACCGAGCTGTCCTGTTCGCTTCCACTTCCAAAGTCACGTTCCCGGGCGCCGGCATCGCTGTGCTCGCTGCGAACGAAGCCAACCTCAAGTGGATCCTGAAGCGCATGGATAAGCAGACCATCGGCGCCGATAAGATCAACCAGCTCCGTCACATCCGTTTTTTCGCGAACGGACTCGACGACGTCAAGGCACACATGGACAAGCTCGCCGGCATCATCACGCCGCACTTCAATGTCGTGCTTTCGACCTTCGAGCGGAAACTGAAGCCTCTCGACATCTGCAGCTGGACCGACCCGAACGGCGGTTACTTCATCAGCCTCGACTGCATGGAGGGCACTGCCACAAGAGTATTCAACCTTTGTAAAGACTGCGGCGTCACCCTGACGACGGTCGGCGCCACATTCCCGTACGGAAAAGACCCGAAGGACAGCAATATGCGTATTGCGCCCACGTACCCGAGCCTCGAGGAACTGGCCGTTGCCACCGACGTTCTGTGCATCGCCATTCGCCTCGCGGCCCTCGAAAAGCTTCTGGAGGAATGATGAATCATGGCTCGTAAACTTTCCACCGAAAAGCCGGAAAAAGTCCGTAAATCCAACGTCGACCCCGGCAACAAGCCGATCATCGCTGCAGGGATCGGCATCGCTGTCGTGTTCCTGCTGTTTCTTGTCGGCATGGGCATCCTGCTGGTCAGCTTTCTGGGGCGATTCGCCGAAGACGACACCGCCACCGGTCAGGTGACTACGTTCACGTACTCCATCAAACAGCGCAGCGACTTCCAGAACGGCTATGCCGGACGCACCTTCGCCGGCAACGTCGGCAATGCCTATGAGCTCTACGGAGAAGAAGGCGCCGCCGAAATGGAAGGGGAGACGACGCTTCCCAAGGTCACCAGCAACTACGGTTCCGGTTCCGAATTCGAATACGGCACCATCAAAGGCAGCACCTACAAGAGTGAGTTCTCCGGCATCACGTTCGATGCCCCGAGCGGCTGGACGCTCCGAGGCGCTTCCAAGAGCACCGTCACGCCGACGTCCATCCTCGACCTCGACGCCCGGAACTCCACCGGCACCATGTCGGTCAAACTCCAGTACTTCTCGCTGTCCGGCGGTAACTACACTTCCAGCGGCCAGGTCCTGAATGCCCTGAAGGCACAGGTGGGCGATGGAGTCAAAGTGGAAGGCAAGTCCAAGAAGATCGCCGGCAACAACTTCACCGGTTTCGCATTCGACGGCATGAACGGACAGGATGCGGCCCGTTCCGAAGTCCTCGTCACCCAGGTCAACGGCTACGCCCTCGTACTGCAGGTCGTCGCACCGGACCAGGACGACATCGACAACATCCTGAAGAACTTCTCGTAAAGGAGGATGGTCTCATGACCCACGATACGGAAGTAAAAGTCAAGAAACTGCAGGAGATCATCGACGAAAGTCAGCGCATCGTCTTTTTCGGCGGCGCCGGTGTCTCCACCGAGAGCGGCATCCCGGACTTCCGGTCGGTAGACGGACTCTACCATCAGAAGTTCAAATACCCGCCGGAGACCATGCTGAGCCACACGTTCTTCAAACAGAACACGTGGGACTTCTTCGATTTCTATAAGAACCGCGTCATCCCCGCAGACCCGAAGCCCAACGCCGCGCACCTGAAGCTGGCGGAGCTCGAGAAGGCAGGGAAGCTCATCGGCGTCGTCACGCAGAATATCGACGGTCTGCACCAGGCCGCCGGGTCCGAGAAAGTCTATGAACTGCACGGCTCCGTTCTGCGCAACTACTGCACGAACTGCGGAAAATTCTTTGACTACAAGTACATTCTGGAGGCCTCGGGCATTCCGGAATGTGACGTCTGCGGCAGCGTCGTCAAGCCCGATGTCGTCCTCTACGAGGAAGGCCTCGATAACGACACCCTCGTCGGCGCCGTGAACGCCATCTCTTCGGCAGACACGATGATCGTCGCGGGCACGTCGCTCGTCGTCTACCCGGCGGCCGGACTGCTCCAGTACTTCCGCGGCAAGTGGCTCGTCCTCATCAACCGCGACCCGACACCGGCAGACAAGTCCGCGAACCTCGTCATCCACGACAAGGTCGGGGAAGTCCTGAGCTGCATCAAGGTGAACTGACACTATGACCAATTACGTTTCCAACGCCTACCATCATTTGAAGACGATCAACACCCATCGCCGACTCGTCCGGGAACACTGCTTCAAGGCCGGCATCCCCATCCAGGGGCTGCTCCACGATCTCTCGAAGTACCATCCCGTCGAGTTCCTGGCAGGCGTCAAATACTTCGCCGGCGACCACAGCCCGAACGTCGAAGAACGGCGTAACACCGGCTACAGCGCCGCCTGGCTGCACCACAAAGGACGCAACAAGCACCACTTCGAATACTGGTTCGACAACGGCATCGGCGTGTTCGAACTCGTACCCGTCGAGATGCCCCTCAAGTACGTCAAAGAGATGTTCTGCGACCGCGTCGCCGCCAGCAAAGTCTACTACGGCGACAAGTATGACGACACCGTCCCGCTGCAGTACTTCAACCGCATGGACTACACGAGGCTCATGGCGCCGAAGACCAACGCCCTCCTCAAAGAGCTCCTCGAAATGCTCGCCGAGCAGGGGGAAGACGCCACCTTCGCGTACATTCGAACATTGAAATAACAGAAAACTCCAGTCGATCGACTGGAGTTTTTCGTTTTATATTTGTTTTTGTGGTCATGATCGGTTCCGTTTTTCCGTCCGTTTTTGCTTGCCATGCCATACCACGCGAGTGCTTTAAAAAAGGGGCACTCTTTCCCCCTGCGCAAAAACGTTCCGAAAAAACTCCCCTCGCCTCATGTTAAAAGGATGGACCACAAAAACAAATGTTAGACCCTTACCTCGTGACGTTCTACTGTGAAGCGCTGGAGTTTGACTTTCTCGTCGTCGCGGATGTTGGCTTTGCGGCGGGCGATGGCGATCTGCTCGGCGACGGTGTCGACGCCGGCGAGGTCGGGGAGCAGCAGGCCGCGCTTCGGGATGAAGCCGTCGGTGCTGACGATGACACCGTACTTCCTGACGTCCAGGTCGTCGGGCCCGTCGATGTCCTCGGGTGCAGAGAGGACGTCGACGCTGTAGACGAGGTCCGGCAGTTCGTGGGCTTCCACCCGCGGGAACCGCGGGTCTTCGGTGGCAGCGTTCACGGCGTTTCGGATGATCTCATCGGCCAGAGTGTCCTGGGTCGGGCCGGTGGTCCCGATGCAACCCCGAAGCGCGCCGTCCTTGTGCAGCGAGACGAAGCAGCCGGCGCGTGTTTCAAGCAATGCGGGCGGCAGTTCCGGGAGCAGTCCCTGCTCGTGGAGCGTCTCCGCCGAGGGCGTGATGCCCTTCTCGAAATAGGACTCCAGAGTCAGTCGAGCGAGAGTGATGTACGCGTCTTCTTTTCCGCGTAACTCCGCCATTTTCTGTGCTTTTGCCTGTTCTTCCCGTTCGAGGAAATTCCGGGTCTCATCCGGTCCGGTCGGCGCATAGGTACAGATGCCGTAACCGACCCCGAAGGGGCCCTCATGGCTGTACTTTTGGACCTCGACGGCGGTGCGGTCGAAGGCCCCGGCCATCATGACGAAGGACCGGTGGCCGCATTCCGCAGCGCGGTCGCAGAAGTCTCCGTCGAAGGAGAATAAATCGCCAAAGGAAGCGGAGCCCATGACCTCCATGATGCGTTCGTCGTACTGGGGCCCGGCCGCGTCGAATCCGTAGGGGCCATCGTCTTTCAGCTTGTGGGACAGGTCTCCGGAGGCGATGTACACCACGTTCCTTCCGAGTTCCTCCGCTGCGTTCCGAATAAGCATGCCGAGCATGTAATGGTAGGAGAGGGGCATACCCGAAAGACCGATGCGCACAACTTTCGGCAGTGTCGCGCCTTCCGGCAGAGCCTCCCGTACAAAGTGCAGGGGAATGAGTGTCGCGTGGTCCAGGGAAGCATCCCGCTCCCCGGCAACCCCGGCCGGGAAGGACAGCTCGTCCGCGTAGTCACAGAGGGTCTTCACGAACTCCTCATCGTACTCAACGGTCATGGACCAGTCCGAAGGGGAGACGCCGAATCGCGCAAAATCGCCCTTCGCGAAAGCACCGGGAGAGATATGGAAATAGTCATAGTACATGACTGAATGGGGCGTGGAGATGACGATGGTGTCGGGGGCCAGTTCAGCCACCTTCCGACCCACCTCTTTGTAGGCTGCCACGGTGTCCGCAATGCCCGCTTCCTGGCCGCGTCCGACCTCGGGGATGATGAGCGGCGGGTGGGGGACCATGGCACCAAAGATGATCGACATAGAATGCACCTTCTTTCTGCGTTTATTGTAACATATCGCCAATTCCTGTGTCGAAAGATTGTGCCAAATGTTGCATAATCCGCTCTATTAATTTATAATATAAAGCTGAATTTTTAGATTTATTTAGCTTATAGCTGTGTTATACAGCTTAGTCAGGAGAACCTTAAGAATGTCTCGCAAAAAGTGGACTGTGCAAAAACTGAACAAGGACCTCGCGTCCACCATTGCGGAACGGTATTCCATCGACCCGCTCACCGCCTTGCTGCTCACCCAGCGCGGTTTCGACACCTTCGACAAACTCGACGAGTTCTTTGACGACTCGGAGGAGTGGATCGACCCGTTCCTGCTGCCGGACATGGAGAAAGCGGTCGAACGCATCAACGATGCCATCTTTGACGGAGAACGCATCTGTGTCTATGGAGACTATGACTGCGACGGCGTCACCTCAACGACCATCCTCTACTCGTACCTCGAAGCCCAGGGCGCGGACGTCACGTACATGCTGCCCGAGAGGGAACGGGACGGGTACGGCCTCAGCAATCAGGTCGTGGACCGCATCGCCGCCACCGGCACGAAACTCATCGTCACCGTCGATAACGGCATCTCTGCCGTAGAAGAGGCGAAGTACATCAAAGAGAAGGGCATGGAGCTCGTCGTCACCGACCACCATCTGGAGGGCGATGAACTGCCGGACTGCGTCGCCATCGTCGACCCGCACCGGAACGACTGGGACTGCCCCTTTGAAGATTACGCGGGCTGCGGCGTCGCGCTGAAACTCTGTTGCGCGATGGAAGGCTCCAGCGAAGAAGTCATGCAGGAGTTCGCGGACATTGCCGCGGTCGGAACCGTTGCCGATATGGTGCCCCTCGTCGGAGAGAACCGGAAGATCGTCCTCTACGGTCTCCGTCTCCTCAACACCTTCCGTAAACCCGGCATCGAAGCCATCCTGGAAAAAGCCGGTCTCGCGGACAAGACACTGGACTCCACGAACATCTCCTTCGGCATTGCGCCCCGCATCAACGCGGCCGGCCGCATGGGCACCGCGGAACGGGCACTGGACCTGCTTCTTGCAGACGACCCGTACTCCGCGTCCGAAATGGCCGAAGAAGTCAACGTCATGAACACCCAGCGGCATACCGAAGAGGACAAGATCTTCAACGAAGCCGTCGCCTACCTGCAGGACCACCCGGAACTGGCGCATCTGCCCATCCTGGTCGTCAGCGGAAAAGGCTGGCACGAAGGCGTCCTCGGCATCGTCGCTTCCAAACTTCTGGAACGCTACCTGCGCCCGGTCATCGTCCTCACGGACAAGGGATACCTTTGCAAGGGTTCCGCCCGCAGCATCGAAGGTTTCTCCATCTACGACGCCATGAACTCCTGTCGGGACATGCTCAACACCTTCGGCGGCCACGAACTGGCAGCCGGCATGAGCATCAAGCCTGAACGGCTCGACGAGTTCCGCGTCCGCATCAACGAGTACGCCTATCAGATGCAGTCCGTCTATCCTGAGACCCGCATCGACTGCAAGCTCAACCCCGCGGGCCTGTCCCTCGACGTCCTCGACTCCATTCGCATGATGGAGCCCTTCGGGACGGGGAACACCAGTCCGGTCTTCGGTCTCTACGGTGTCGTCCTCGACAGCGTCCAGGGCATGGGCAACGACGGACGCCACAAGAAGCTTACCTTCCACAAGGACGGGACGCACACCCAGGTGAACGGCATCTTCTTCAACCGCCCGGAATTCCCGTACCAGAGAGGCGATAAAGTCGATCTGGTCGTCACCCTCGGCCGGAACGAATACCGCGGTAATGTGTCTCTGTCCGTCTACGTTCGGGACATCCGCCCGGCGGGCAGCGACGACGACGCCATGGCGGCCTCCGAACAGCTCTTCGACAAAATGCTGGCAGGACGCCCTCTGAGCGAAGAAGAGGTACATCGCCTCACCCCGGACCGAAACTACTTCGCGGGCCTCTACCGCTATCTGAAAGCCAACGAAGGCGTGCCTTACAGCGCCTACGAATATATCCACAAAAAAGTACACCCCGTCGAGAACGCGCTCACACCGCTCTGCAAGACCCAGGTCACAATGCTGGCCATGCGGGAACTCGGGCTCCTCACGACGGATGAAGAGGGACGCATCCACATCCCGAGCCAGTCGGCGAAGGTAGACCTCTCGGACGCGCCCGTCCTTCAGAAACTTCAGACAAACAGGTGATCGTAATGGATGTCGGCACACAGACAATCAAATACAATGACCGGTTCGATGAGCTCCGCAAACTGATGGCGGACACCTACTCGAAGGAAGAACAGGACATGGTAGTGAAGGCTTACGACCTCGCGTCGGAGGCCCATAAAGACCAGCGCCGTTATTCCGGTGAGCCCTACATCATGCACCCGGTCGCAGTCGCGCGCATCCTCTTTGACCTCGGCATGGACCACCAGTCCATCATCGCCGCCATCCTGCACGACACGGTCGAGGACACCGACGTTACCCTCGAAGACCTTTCCGCGGCCTTTGGCGATGAGATCGCCCAGCTCGTCAGCGGCGTCACCAAACTCGGTAAAGTCCCTCTGGCGACTTACAAGGAGCAGCAGGCGGAGAACGTCCGCAAGATGCTCATCGCCATGTCCCAGGACATCCGCGTCATCATCATCAAGCTCGCCGACCGTCTGCACAACATGCGGACGCTCGAATACATGCGGGAACAGAAGCAGAAGGAGAAGTCCCTCGAGACTCTCGAAATCTACGCGCCCATCGCGCACCGGCTCGGGATCAGTTCCATCAAAGAAGAGCTCGAGGACCTGTCCATCCGCTACCTGGACCCCTACGGCTACAACACCATCGAAGACCTGCTCGCGCACAACGATGAGGTCCACCCGACGCTCATCGCCGACACGGTGGAAAAAGTCCGCGAACGCATCCAGAAGTTCATTCCGGAAGCGGAGGTCAGCGGACGGCAGAAGAGCATCTACGGCATTTACCGGAAGATGTTCATCCGCGGCCACTCCTTCGACCAGATCTACGATGTCTATGCCATCCGCATCATCGTCAACTCGGTGGCGGACTGCTACAACTGTCTCGGCATCGTCCACGACATGTACCATTCGCTCCCCGGGCGATTCAAAGACTATATTTCCAACCCCAAGTCCAACATGTACCAGTCGCTCCACACGACGGTCATCTCGGAAGAGGGCATTCCCTTCGAAGTGCAGATCCGCACCTGGGAGATGCACTACACGGCGGAGTACGGCATCGCGGCCCACTGGAAGTACAAGATGGGCGTCGAGGGCACCTCGAAGTTCGAGGAACGCCTTGCCTGGATCCGCCAGCTGCTCGAAAACCAGAAAGATTCCGACGACGTCGAAGAGATCGTCAAGACCATCAAGACCGACTTCGTGCCGGACGACGTCTTCGTCTTCACACCGAAGGGCGACGTCATCAACATCCCGATGGGCTCCACGGTCATCGACTTCGCGTACGCCATCCACACCCAGGTCGGTCACCACATGAACGGCGCCAAGGTCGACGGCAAGATCGTCCCGCTGGACTACAAGGTCCGCACCGGTCAGATCGTCGAGATTCTCCGTTCTCCGGACCCGAACAAGGGCCCGTCCCGTGACTGGCTGAACATCGTCAAGACGAGCGGCGCCAAGTCCAAGATCCGCGCCTGGTTCAAGAAAGAACGCCGGGCTGAGAACATCGAGGAAGGCAAGAAGATGGTCGAAGGCCTCCTGCGCCGCAACAACCTGCACCTCTCCGACGAGGAAGTCCAGGCGGTCATCCAGAAGTTCAAGGTCCGCAAGGGCTTCGAGAACGAGGACGACTTCTATGCCGCTATCGGCTACGGAAGCATCACGGTCGAACACGTCCTGCCGACGTTCCGGGAAGAGTTCCAGCGCATCGAGAAACAGCGCAAGCTCGAGAAACCGGAAGACGAGTTCGTCACCAGCACACTGCCGAAGGTGTCCAACAGCGGTGACGGCGTCGTCATCGACGGCGTAGACAACGTCCTCATCAAACTCTCCAAGTGCTGCAACCCGCTCCCGGGCGACGCGGTCATCGGCTTCATCACACGAGGCCACGGCATCTCCGTCCACAAACGGGACTGCACCAACGTGCCCCGCGACATCTCGCTGGCACCGGAGCCGGAGCGATGGATCCAGGTCCACTGGTCCGAGAACATCAAGGAGAACTTCGAGGCCGGCCTCAACATCCACTGCGATGACCAGATCGGCATGATGGCGAAGATCACCGGCGACCTTGCGGCGATGCACGTCAACATCTCGACCATCTCGCTCCACAATAAGGAAGACTATTCCACCATCCACATGCGCATCATCGTGTCCAACGTCGACCACCTGAACGACGTCATCGGGCACTTACGAAACATCAGCGGCGTCCACGCCGTGGAAAGGACCGGCATTTAATGAAAGCTGTCATCCAGCGGGTCACCTCCGCCAGCGTCGTCGTAGAAGGGGAGACCCTCGGGGCGATCGACCGCGGATTTCTCATCCTGCTCGGCGTCCACGAGAACGATACGGAAGCAGAAGCGGACCTCCTCGCGAAGAAGGTCGCGAACCTCCGGGTCTTCGAAGACGACGACGAGAAGATGAACCTCTCCATGCTCGACTGCGGGTACAGCGCCCTGGTCATTTCCCAGTTCACCCTGCTCGCCAACACGAAGAAGGGGAACCGCCCGTCGTTCATCGCCGCCGCCCGGCCGGAAGTCGCCATCCCGCTCTACGAGCGGTTCATGGAGCAGCTGAAGGTCAATGGCGTCACCGACGTCCAGCACGGCGAGTTCGGCGCCGACATGGCCGTCAGCCTCGTCAACGACGGACCGGTGACCATCGTGTTAGATACCGATACCTGGAAGAAGTAAACGTCGCCGAACGCTGCTCCCCCCTGCGCGCCATCCAGACAGCTTTTCTGCTCCCCTTGCCTCGTTTTCAAGGTAGAAAAGCCTGCTTGTATTTTGTTTATTGATTGAGTTTTGAAAGGACTATCCTTATGACACTGAAACTCACATACTTCCAACTAGGAATGCTTCCTACCAATGTTTATCTTGGCGTCAATGAGGAGACCGGCAATGGGTTCCTCGTGGACCCGGCGGTGTATGAGCCGCAGGTCGAAGACGTCATGAAAGAGATCGGCATCAAGAACCTGCAGTACATCCTGCTGACGCATGGGCACTTCGATCATATTCTGGGCGTCAACGGTTTTTTGAAGAACCACCCGGAAGCGAAGGTCGTCATCCACAGGGAAGACGAAGCGTTCCTGACCGACCCGGTGCTGTCCCACACGTTCAAGCACGGGCTGACCCAGGAGCCCATCAAGGCGGACATCATCGTCGAAGACGGCGATGTACTGGCCTTCGACGACACCGAGTTCAAGGTCGTCCATACACCCGGCCATACGAGAGGTTCTGTTGTCTATTTGCTGGACGACCTCATGTTCAGCGGCGACACCCTCTTCCAGTTGAGCTGCGGACGCACCGACTTCCCGGAGAGCGACCCCGCCGCCATGGGGCCCTCGCTGCAGAAGCTCGCCGCCCTCGAGGGCAACTACCACGTCCTCCCAGGGCACAACGCCTTCAGCGAGTTAGATTACGAGAGAGCTAATAATCCATTTATGAGATAATGTTGCGAAATCGTCTACAAAAGCTTTGTCTCGCTGCGAAGGGTTCGCAGACTTGCGCTGCCTGTGGCAGATGAAGCAAGGATGTCGAACTGGAAGAAACAAGGAGTGTCGCGAAGCGCTCCAAGCGAGCGAGACGACTATGTTTCTGACCGTACGCGTTGCGACAAACTTTTGTTACGACGATTTCTCATTGTATTATTCATCCAATATGATCATTCAACTTATCAACAATAATTTCTCCTATGAAATGGAGAAGCTGACGATGGCCTTTTTCCCTGATCGTAAGATCACGGTCAATCCTGATTCTTACGAAGGAGAAGAAGACATCATCACCATAGAGCAGAAAGATGATCCGCTTAGTTTATCCGCCAGATTCCATGACGCATATGCCGAGGAAGTCGTCGAAGCGGTCGATGACCCCGAGCTGGCGGCAGGGCGAGTCCTGTACCGCGTGCTGTCGGACGTCACCGGCATCCGGCCCCAGTGGGGCATCCTGACCGGTGTCCGACCGGCCAAGGTCATGACGAAGCACATCGACAGCGACGGGGAAGAGGCCGCGAAGCAGTACTTCGTACATCGCCTCTATGCCGACCCGAAGAAAGCGGAGCTTGCCGCCATCGTCTCCAACGCCGAACGCCAGATCATGGACACCACGACACCGGAGTCCATCAGCCTCTATGTGGGCATCCCGTTCTGCACGAGCCGCTGTACGTACTGCAGTTTCGTCTCGGAGTCCATCGCGTCTCCCCGGGCCAGGAAGCTGTACCCCGCGTACTTCGAGAAACTCCTTGAGGAGATCCGCGTGACGGGGCAGATCGCCCGGGAAAAGGGCAGAGTGCTCCGCACCGTCTATGTGGGCGGCGGCACACCGTCTACCCTTACCGCGGAGCAGACCAGAGAGCTGCTCGACACCATCCACGCATCCTTCGACTTCTCCCACTGCAACGAGGTGACCTTCGAGGCGGGGAGAGCCGATTCCATCACCGAAGACAAGCTCCGTGCCATGTATGAGGGCGGAGCGGACCGCATCAGCATCAACCCCCAGACCATGACGGACGCCATTCTGGAAGCCGTCGGTCGCCGGCACACGGTACAGGACGTTTACGACGTCTTTCAAGCCGCACGCCGCGTCGGGTATGAGAACATCAACATGGACCTCATCGCGGGGCTCCCGGGCGATTCACCGGAGAACTTCGAACGGTCCCTGAAAGACGTCATCGCCCTCGACCCGGAGTCGGTCACGGTCCACACGCTGGCCTACAAGCGCTCTTCGAGCCTCATCCCGACGAAGGAACTCTTCGCGAGAGGGCAGGAGACGTCGCAGATGGTCGACACCGCCAATGAACTGCTTGCATCCGCGGGGTACGCGCCGTATTATATGTACCGGCAGACCCGCAGTGTCGGGAACCTCGAGAACGTCGGATGGGCGAAGCCGGGCTGCGAGAGCGACTACAATGTCTTCATGATGGAAGAGTGTCAGGACATCTTCGCCTGCGGCGCAGGTGCTGTGACCAAAATGCTGGTCCCGGGCACGACGGACATCATCCGGGTCTTCAACTACAAGTACCCCTACGAGTACGTCGACCGCTTTGAACAACTGATCGCCAATAAATCGAAAGTGAGAGCATTCTATGAGTAAGAAAGACAGGACCCAGGGCCAGTCCCTGCTGGGCGGCGCCATGCTGCTGATGATCACCACGGTCATCGTCCACGTCATCGGGATCATCTACAAGATCCCCATCACCGCCATCCTCGGCCCGGTCGGCCGCGGATACTTCACCAACGCCTACGAGATCTACACGCCGCTGTACGCCATCTCCATGGCCGGCCTTCCCGTCGCGCTGTCCAAGATGGTCTCCGAGCGGATGGCCACCGGGCGCTTCAAGGAAGTCCACGCGGTCCGGAAAGAGGCGCAGAAGCTGTACCTCATCACCGGTATGACCGGCACGCTCATCCTGTGGGCACTGGCCTGGCCGTACACCCACGCGGCCGTCGGTTCCATCCATACACCGGAGGCATTCTGGAGCATCATGATGATCGCGCCCAGCATCCTCTTCGCGTGCATGATGTCCTCGTACCGAGGCTACTACGAAGGCCTGCGGAACATGGCACCCACCGGTTACTCCCAGGTGTTCGAGACCATCGGCAAACTGGTCTTCGGTCTCATCCTGGCCAAGTGGGTCCAGATCCACGGACTCAGCCAGTTCGAGCAGGGGAAAGCCGTCTACGGTACGGTCTGCAAGACCGGGGAAGAGGCCGCCAGTGCCATCGCTCCCTTCAGCGCCGCAGCCGCCATCCTCGGTGTCACGCTGGGCACCATCCTCGGTCTCATCTACCTGGTCATCCGCCACCATGTCATTGGCGACGGCATCACCCCGCAGATGCTCGAGGGTTCGCCCGAGCCCGAGTCCGGCAAGAGCCTGCGCAGCCAGATCATCAAGTTCGCCATTCCGGTCGTCACCAGCTCTCTCGTCCTGAACGTCACGAACCTCATCGACTCCTGGACCGTCAACAACCGTGTCAAAGCGGCCGTCGACAAGGCTCCGGAAGTCTTCCACCAGATGTATCAGGTCCAGCTTGCCGCGTCCAACGTCGTCGACAAGGACATCAAGTCCTACCTCTATGGCGCCTACGGTGTCGCTCTGGACTTCCGCAACCTCATCCCGACCATCATCATGACCCTCGGTCTTTCCGCCATCCCGGTGCTCTCAGGCGCCTGGGCGACGAAGGACCACGAGAAGATGCGTTCTTCCATCTCCACGGTCCTCAAGACCGCGACCCTTCTGGCGGTGCCCACCGGCTTCGTCATGGCGGTCCTCGCGGAGCCCGTCCTGCGCATCCTCTACGTCGGGACCAACGCGGAGTCTTCCATCACCATCTCGGCACCCTTTGTGGCGATTTACGGCTACTTCGCATTACTGCTGTCCATCTCGACGCCCATCACCAACATGCTGCAGGCCATCGGCCGTGCCGATGTGCCGCTGAAGGCGCTGGCCGTCGGTGCGTCGCTGAAGATCATCTGTAACTTCACGCTGTGCGGCATGCCCTCCATCAACATCAAGGGCGCGCCCGTCGGCACCATCGTCTGTTACCTGTACATCGTCACCCACAACCTCATCGTGCTCCTGAAGGAGACGAAGGTCAAAGTGGACTGTGTGAATGTCGTCCTGAAACCCTTTGCCGCCGGCGCTTTGTCCGGGGGCGTAGCCTGGGGGGTCTACCAGCTGTTTGTTCGCATCCTACCCGCCGGTGCCCCCGGTTCCCGCATGGCCGGTTTCACCTGGGCAACGCTCATCGCCCTGACGGTTTCCATCCTCGCGTGGCTCGTTTTCCTGGGCCTTTTGAAGGTTGTGACGAAACATGACATCGAAAGCTTGCCAAAAGGCAAAAAAGTCGCAAAAGTACTTGAAAAACTGCACGTTATCGGCTAATATATTGGAGGTATCCACACGACATAAAAATGCCGTGTATCCACTACATCATGAATTAGATAATATGGAGGACTAGACAATGAACAAGACTGATCTTGTCAATGCTGTTGCAGCAGAAACCGGTTTCACCAAGAAAGACGCTGAAAAGGCTGTCGCTTCCGTTCTGGATCAGATCACTGAGGCTCTCAAGGCCGGTGACAAAGTCCAGCTTGTCGGCTTCGGTACCTTCGAAGTCCGCAACCGTGCTGCTAAGCAGGGCCACAACCCGAGAACCGGCGAGCCGATGACCGTTCCGGCATCCAAACTTCCGGCTTTCAAAGCAGGTAAGGCTCTTAAAGACGCAGTTAAATAATTTCATTTAGCAAAGCTCTTTCAATTGGGAGGAACGGTCACGTTCCTCCCAATATTACTATGCAGAGGTAACATCCTATGAGATTAGACAAATATCTGAAAGTTTCCCGGCTCGTCAAACGCCGCACCGTCGCCAACGAACTGTGTGACGCCAAACATGTCACCGTCAACGGCAAAGTGGCCCGCGCCTCCTACGACGTGAAGGTGGGGGATGAGATCGAGATCACGATGGGCTCCCGCGTCATCCGCGCCAAAGTCCTGACCGTCGTCGAGCACGCCACCAAGGAAACCGCCGGAGAAATGTATCAACTTCTATGATATGTTAAAAAATACACAAGTATTTCTTGCCTTTTTATAATCTTTTATTTTATAATTTATGATGATTATGAGATTGGAGAAAACCGCGTAAAGAAAGGAAGGTCCTCTCGTTGGCAAAGAAAAACAGCAAACCAGTGAAGAGCAACAAAAGCTTCATCCTGACCCTTGCTACCATTGCTATTCTGGGGTACTTCGTCATCTCACTCGTATCCCTTCAGTTTCAAATCAGTGAGAAAACCAAAGAAGTGGAGACCGCACAGCAGACCCTCGCCTCGGCTCAGGCAGAGAATGCTGAACTGAAAGAACTTGCCCGGGAAGAGGACGAGAAGACTTACATGGAGCGCATCGCCCGTGACGTCCTCGGCTATGTCCTGCCCGGTGAAAGTGTCTATTATGACGTCTCCACCGCCAATTGATGCTGCACTAAGGAGGCATTTCACGCACGTATGGCACTGGGAGCAGGAGAAATCGTAGAAGGTAAAGTGACCGGACTCACCAAGTTCGGCGCATTCGTCAGTCTTCCGGAAGAAAAGGTCGGTATGATCCACATTTCGGAAGTGTCCACCACGTACGTCAAAGACATCGGGGAGTTCCTGGAAAAGGGACAGACCGTGAAGGTCAAAGTCCTGAACATCGACGAGAACGGCAAGATCAGCCTTTCTCTGAAACAGGTCCCGGAAAACGCGGAAGCCGTCAAGAGAGCTTCTGACGATCATCACGACAGAGGGGAACGCCGCGAAAAGAAACGTTCCGCACCCAATGTCTGGCAGGGACAGAAGTCCAAGTATGCCGACAACCACGAGCTCACCTTTGAAGAGATGATGTCTCAGTTCAAGCAGCAGTCCGATGACAAGCTCACGGACCTCAAGCGTGCCACCGAGTCGAAGCACGGCGGGTTCTCCCGTCGGAGCGGAAACAAGCGGTACGGCTGAACAGAAAAATATGACTTCAAACCACCGGAGTATGTAGAATGCTCCGGTGGTTTTATGCTATAATACAGGTGTAAGTTGACCTTAAAGGAGGTAACATTATGAAAACTACGATCGTTGGCAGAAAATGCACCCCGAAAGAGTCCTTCAAGAACCATGCTGAAAAGAAACTTGGCAAGATCGACAAGTTCTTTGGAGGTGACGGGACAGCAAAGATCACTGCTTTCGTGAATAAGAATAATACTACGACGGTCGAACTCACCGTTCAGAACAACGGCCTGTTCTTCCGCTCCCAGGCAACTGACCCGGACATGACGGCGGCGCTGGACAAATGCGTCGACAACCTCATCCGTCAGATCCGCAAGAACAAGACGAAAGTCGAAAAGAAGATCAAGTCCGGCAACTTCGACGCCCTCATCCCGGAAGCTCCGGCGGTGGAAGAAGAAGTCGAGTACAAGATCGAACGTCAGAAGAACATCGTCATCAAACCCCAGACCGTCGACGAAGCCATCCTGCAGATGAACCTGCTGGAGCACGACTTCTACCTCTTCGAGAACATCGACACGGGCGACATCAACGTCGTCTATGCCCGTAAGGAAGGCGGCTACGGTCTGCTGGAACCGGAGAAAGAGTAATCTATGAATTTTGTCGTCCCATGTTTAATGGGTGTTGAAAGCCTCATCGCGAACGAGCTCCGGGAGCTCGGGGCAGAGGACGTCCGCGCGGAAAACGCCAGGGTCCTCTTTTCGGGCGATGAGCATATCCTCGCAAGAGCCAACATATGTTTACGACACGCGGAAAGAATCCAGATCCTTCTGGGTTCTTTTCATGCTGTCACCTTTGAAGAGCTGTTCCAGGGCGTGAAGGCACTGCCTCTCGAAGACTGGATCGGCAAAGACGACGCCTTCCCGGTCAAAGGCTACTCCCTGAACTCAAAACTGTTCAGTGTCCGGGACTGCCAGGCCATCATCAAGAAGGCCATGGTCGAGCGTCTCAAGACCGTGTACAAAGTGCCCTGGTTCTCTGAGACCGGCGCCACGTATCAGGTCCAGTTCTCCATCCTCAAAGATGAAGTGACCATCGTCATCGACACGACCGGTTCGGGCCTCCACAAGCGCGGCTACCGCCTGAAAGCGAACGATGCTCCCATCAAGGAGACGTTAGCGGCGTCCCTCGTGGACATCGCGCGGGTCCGGGACTTCCACACGCTGTACGACCCCATGTGCGGTTCCGGAACCATCCTCATCGAGGGCGCTATGAAGGCCATGAATATGGCTCCCGGCGTGAATCGCCACTTCCGTGCGGAGACGTTCCCTCAGTTCCCGAAAGCCATCTGGGACGAAGAGAGAGAACGGGCACGGGACCTTGTGAACACGGACTGTTCGTTCCATGCGTACGGTTCGGACATCGACCCGGAGGTCATCGAGATCGCGAAGGAAAACGCGAAGAGAGCCGGAGTCGAAGACCGCATCACCTTTGAAGTGCGGGACCTCAAAGACTTCGAAAAGAAGACCGACCGCGGCACCGTCATCTGCAACCCGCCCTATGGCGAACGCCTGATGGAGATAAAAGAGGCAGAGGCGATCTACCGCACCATGGGCCAGGTCTTCCCGAGAGAGCGGGGCTGGAGCTACTCCATCATCAGTCCTTCCGAGGACTTCGAGAAGCTCTTCGGCCGCAAAGCGGACAAACGACGCAAACTCTACAACGGCATGATCAAATGCCAGTATTACATGTACTTTAAGTAAGGAGTCGGGCGCCCTATGGCATCGAAAATGAAGTCCTTATATGTCTGCCAGAACTGCGGGTATGAGAACCCGAAGTGGTACGGCAAGTGCCCCCAGTGCGGAGAGTGGGACACCATGCAGGAAGAAGTCCGCGTGGAGCAGAAAGGGAATACGGCAGCGGCCAGAGCCGGCGGACTCGGAGGAGGTACCCGCGGGGTGGCTCAGAAGATCTCCGAGATCCAGACGGTCGGCGAACACCGGTACCACACCGGGCTGTCCGAGTTCGACCGTGTCCTCGGCGGCGGCATCGTCAAGGGCTCCGTCGTACTGCTGTCCGGCGACCCCGGCATCGGCAAGTCCACTATCCTCTTGCAGATCTGCCAGACCCTCGGGGAAGAGGAGACCGTCCTCTATGCCTCCGGTGAGGAGAGCCCCCACCAGATCAAACTCCGCGCCGACCGCCTCGGCGTCACCTCAGACAACCTGCTGGTGCTCTGTGAGACGGACGTCGAAGTCATCACCGAACAGGTGAACGCGAAGAAGCCGGACATCGTCATCATCGACTCCATCCAAACCATGACGCTCTCCGAGCTGTCCTCGTCCGCCGGCTCCATCACCCAGGTCCGGGAATGCACGAACCTGCTCCTTCGCACCGCGAAGAGCCTCGACATCCCGGTCATCATCGTCGGCCACGTCAACAAAGACGGCAACATCGCAGGGCCCAAGGTCCTTGAACACATCGTCGACACGGTCCTCTACTTCGAAGGCGAGAAGAACTACTCGTACCGCATCCTGAGAGCCGCCAAGAACCGGTTCGGCTCTACCAACGAGATCGGTGTCTTCGAAATGATGGACCAGGGCCTGCGACAGGTCGAGAACCCCTCGAAAATGATGCTGGAAGGCCGTCCGGCGAACTCCAGCGGTTCCTGTGTGGCCTGCGTCATGGAGGGCATGCGGCCCATTCTGGCGGAAGTCCAGGGCCTTGCCACCTCGAGCAACTTCGGCAACCCCCGCCGCATGGCAAACGGCTACGACTTCAACCGGCTCAACGTCATCCTGGCGGTCCTCGAAAAGAGGGGAGGGTACTACTTCTCCAATATGGATGTGTACCTCAACGTCATCGGCGGCATCAAACTCTACGAACCCGCCGCAGACCTGTCCGTCGCTCTGTCGCTGGTCTCATCGCTGAAAGAGGCTGTCGTTCCGGACGACGTGCTGGCCTTCGGAGAGATCGGCCTTGCCGGAGAAATCCGCTCCGTCGGGTTCTGTGAACAGCGGGTGAAAGAGGCCATCCGCCTCGGATTCCATAAGATCATCGTCCCGAAAGACAACCTGCGTCACCTCTCGAAAGAGACACTGGCCCAGGCCGAGATCATCGGGGTCCAGTATATTTCGCAGGCATTCCAGGCCGCATTGTGATTCAAAACAGAAAAAAACCCGCCAGAGTTCTGCCTCACAGGCAGCCGCTCCGGCGGGGTCTTCATTCATTTCAAATAGCGATCAGTACTGTTCGACGTCCTGAAGAGCAGCGTAGCCTTCCTCGCCGGTCCGTACTTTGATGACGTTGACAACATCGTAAACGAAGATTTTCCCGTCTCCGTAATGACCGGTATAAAGCACCTTCTTCGCAGTGTCGACCACCGTTTCGACGGGGATCTTCGAAACGACGACTTCTACTTCGATCCGCGGATGCAGATAGATCTCCTGTTCGGCGCCACGATAACGTGTCACACCGTGTCTCATACCACAGCCGAGGACGTTCGTGACGGTCATGCCGGTGATCCCGATGTCCATAAGAGCATTCTTGAGTTCATCAAGTTTATCCTGCTTGATCACGATGCTGAGTTTGTGGATCGCGACCGGAGTTGCAAGACCTGTGTTACGGGGTACTTTGACCACCTTGACCGGAACCGCAGTCTCGACCGGAACAGGTTCGCTCGGGAAACCGGCCAGTTCAGCCTCGACCAGGCGATCTGCAGCATCCAGCTCTGCCGTATTGAGCTGGACCGGAAGACTGACATTGCTGTTGATGGACGGCATAAAGTCGGGATAGGCGCTGACAAGACCGTGTTCCGGAATGTCGAGACCGGAAAGTTCTTCCTCACGGCTTACACGCAGGCCGACCGAATGTTTGAGGGCAACAAAAAGAACAAATGCCGTACCGGCAGCCCAGGCCGCCGTCACCAGGACACCGAGAAGCTGGACCCCAATAAAATGTCCGCGAGACATGCCGGCATCGGACAGAAATTCGCTTGTTGCAAATATGGCGGTAAGGACCGTTCCGACTGCACCGCTGACACCGTGGACGCTGATGGCACCGACCGGGTCATCGACCTTCAGTTTTGCATCGACAAATTCCACACTGAGCAGCATCGCAAAACTGCTGATAATACCAATGAGCGCTGCCGCCCAGGGGTCCACCGCGTCACAGCCCGCGGTGATCCCGACCAGGCCGGCAAGCGCGCCGTTCAAAGTAAGCGACACATCGGGCTTCTTATAACGGATCCAGGTATAGATCAAAGCGGTATCTGTGGCAGCTGCAGCGGCAAGGTTCGTATTAAAAAACACCTTGCCGGCAAGTGCCGCGTTATCACCCATCATACTGACTGTGGAACAACCATTGAACCCGAACCAGCAAAACCAGAGGATGAAGACACCCAATGCTGCCAGAGGGATGTTGTGGCCGGGAATGGCACGAGGTTTTCCGTCACGGCTGTATTTTCCGATCCTGGCCCCCAGCAGAGAAGCACCGACCAAAGCAATGACACCACCGGTCATATGGACCGCAGTCGATCCGGCAAAATCGTGGAATCCCATCGCAGAAAGCCATCCTCCGCCCCAGATCCAGTGACCCTCGATCGGATAGATCACGAGACTGATAAATGCGCTGTAAAGACAGTAAGAGCTGAACTTCGTACGTTCTGCCATTGAACCGGACACGATCGTTGCAGACGTTGCGCAGAAAACGGTCTGGAAAATAAAATACGAGAACATGGAAACGCCTTCCGGCAGGGAAGCGGAATAATCTCCCTGTGTGAAAAAGTCGAGCGCTCCAAAAATCGCGGACTGTGAACCAAACATGATGCCAAACCCGACGACCCAGTAAAGAACGGCTCCGATAGCCAGATCCATCATATTTTTCATAATGATGTTGCCGGCATTCTTTGCTCTCGTAAACCCGGCTTCACACATCGCGAATCCTGCCTGCATAAAAAACACAAGCGCAGCACCGAGGAGGACCCAGGTGTTGTTGAGACCAGAACTCAGCAAAGTGATTACATTGGTATCCATGAGAAATATCATCTCCCTTTTAGACTAAAAAACGGCAGGGAATGGGAGGGAGGCGATCGATCGCACACCTTCGACATCCTTGCCGTATTTTTATAAAATGCATTTTTCCTATCTAGATAAAAAAAGAAGAACGACAAGGGCGCTTGTCCTCGGGACGCCGTTGTCGTTCGTTGCGTGTATTTTATTGCTTGATGCAAAATTTGTCAACCCATTTTTCAAAAATAGATATGTTTTTATTTTTGATGCATTAGCATCTTGAATTAAAAGAGCCTAATGTGTAAACTATAACAAATATATGAAGTCTATTTACCATCCATTTTTCAGGAGGGCATGAAAATGTATACACGTGAAGATGTTTTAACGTTCGTCGAAGAGGAGGACGTCAAGTTCATCCGCCTCGCATTCGTCGACATTTTCGGAAAACAGAAGAACATCGCCATCATGCCGGGTGAGCTGAAGCGGGCCTTCGACGAGGGCATCCCGTTCGCTTCGAGCAACATTGACGGCTTCAAGGAGTATGTCCTGTCCGACCTGTACCTGCACCCGGACCCGTCGACGCTCTCTATTTTGCCCTGGAGGCCCTCTAACGGCCGCGTCGTGCGCATGTTCTGTAACGTGACTTACCCGGGCGGAACTCCCTTTGAGGGCGATTCACGGTCCATTCTCCAGGCTGCCATCCGGTATGCCGCGGACAACGGAGTGAACTGCACCTTCGGCAACGAAAGTGAATTCTATCTGTTCAAGACCGACGACGAGGGGAGACCCACGAAGGAACCCTTCGATGAAGCCGGTTACCTCGACATCGCTCCGGAAGACAAAGGCGAGAACGTCCGTCGTGAGATCTGCTTCACGCTGTCCGATATGGGCATCGTGCCGGAGTCTTCGCACCACGAGGCGGGCCCCGGACAGAACGAGGTCGACTTCCGGTATTCCGACCCGCTGACTGCCGCCGAGGACGCCATCACCCTGCGCTCCGTCATCAAGACGATCGCCATGCGTAACGGCCTCTACGCGGACTTCTCTCCGAAGCCCCTCGAAGAGCACAGCGGCAACGGCATGCACATCAACATCATGGTCCACGCCATGGACGGGGAGGACAAGCTCCGCGCCTTCATGGCCGGGATCATCAAGCACATCGAGGAGATCACCTTCTTCCTGAACCCGACCGAGCAGTCCTACCGCCGGTTCGGCGAGAAGAAGGCGCCGGTGTACATCACCTGGTCCTCCGAGAACCGCAACCAGCTCATCATGATCCCGGAATGCTCCAAGGACAGACGGCACCTGAAACTGCGTTCGCCGGACTCGGGCTCGAACCCGTACATCGCGTACGCTCTGCTCATCTACGCTGGCCTCGACGGCGTCCGGAACAACATGGACCCGGGCGAGCCCACGAACCTCGACCTCGCCGGCAAAGACCACAGCGAGCTCAGGAAACTGCCCCTCAGCCTCGAAGAAGCCCGCAGCAAAGCCCTCGGCTCTGCCTTCGTCAAAGGCATTCTGGGAGAGGATCATTTGAAGTTATTCTGATTTGTTTTTACTTTCCCGAACTTTGTGATGCATGGGGAAGAAACAAATAATAAAGAAACCCAAGTAAAGGAGGTGGACCTGTGAAGCAGGAACAGACAGCGAGTGTCATGATCGTCTCTACAACAGACAAGGCACTTGGCTTTTTTCAAAAAATCCTGCCCAAAAACCAGTTTAATCCTCTGACATGGGTCCACTCTGCAGGGGAAGCGCAGAGGGAGCTCGTCAACAAGAGTGTCGATATCGTCGTCATCAACGCGCCGCTGAAGGACGAGATGGGCACCGAGCTTGCCATTGAGCTCGCCCAAAACAACAGCTGCGGCGTCATGATGATGGTCAAGAACGACGTCTACGAGCAGGTCTCTTACAAAGTGGAAGAGTATGGCGTCCTGACGCTGCCAAGGCCCTGTACTGCACAGCAGGCGTTCCAGACCATGAAACTGCTCCTGGCCACTAAGCAGCGTCTCAAAGCCCTCGAGCAGAAGACGGCATCCCTCGAAGAGAAGATGAAGGAGATCCGTCTCGTCAACCGCGCCAAAGGACTCCTCATGGACAACCTCAAGTTCACCGAGCAGGAGGCCCACCGGTACATCGAAAAGGCCGCGATGGACAACTGCAGGAAGAAGTCGGAGATCGCCCAGAACATCATCAACACCTACGGCAAGTACTGAGCAGGGAGGACCCATGCATTATCTCCTCTTTTTAGATGTCGACGGCGTCCTCAACTCCATGTCGTTCTACCACAGCGTCGAAAGCATTACGGAAAATCCTGTGGACCCGGAAGCGGTGAAGCGGGTAGCAAAGCTCATCAAGTTGACCGAACAACTAAAGCCTTCCGGAAATTCGAACTCGCAGGAGAGGGGAGGCGTCTCCCGGAACACCGTAAATGTCATCCTGACTTCCTCCTGGCGGGTCGGCTGGAACAAAGACCCGAAGCTGCAGGATACCGCAGGCCGCATGCTCGACAACACGTGCGCGATGTACGGTGTCAGGCTGTACGACAAGACAGGAGTCTCACAGATCGGCGACCGGCCGGTCGAAGTACTCGAGTACCTGAGGAAATACCCATACCGGGTCAACGGGTTCGTCATCCTGGACGACGCGAACTTCTTCTGGGAAAAGTACCGGCTGTCCGAGTGGTGGGTACAGACCAGTTTCAAACAGGACGGCTTCCAGGAATCCATGATCGAGCCCGCTCTGAGCATGCTCGCAAACCCTCCGTGGTGGCTGAAACTCTTCAATATTGGTAAAAAGAAACACACTTAAAGAACTTTGGTGGTTCTCTAAGTGTGTATTTTTTGGCGATTTACGACGGGGGACTGTGCTGAAATCCTGTATGTTAAGCCCCTGATAATTTCCATATAATTATACAAAATAAATGTTTTGTATAATTAAGGGGAGACTCAAACGATATATATAGCCATTATGGCCTTTCCTGAAAACCGCGTATCTGCGCGGTTTTCTTATATATATGTTATTGATGCGCGTCTTTCTTCTACATTCTCAATGGTTTATGCATCTGCAGTTTGATTTATTATTCTGTTTTTGTTCTGATCTTTTCATCGATTCCTTTTGTTTTCAACGACCCATTCTTCGTTTTCTTTGCCGCTATTGTCTCCATTCGGTCCTTTTTTTTGCGATCTGCTTGATTTTCCATCCAACCAGTTTTTTTCGAACGACCCAGCCTCTGTCAGAAAAATACTGGTTGGATTTATACAATTGGCATTAAATACAAATCCAGGGATCCGACGATTTTTTCTTCGAAAGCGAAATCCGGCGCATCAAGTGAGCCGCGTCCAATGAGCGGCGAACCAAAGGGCTGTGGGCTTCGGGGGTTTCGCTGGAGAAGAAACAAATCGGCGGGTCCCCTTTTTTGATACTTCTCCCCTCTATTTGTTAAATAATTGTCAATATTGGATAAAGAAACGACCGGTCGTTCCCTCTGGATCGTACCGGTCGTGTTTCTTATTATGTTCCGGCTCAGCCGCCCTTCATGTTCGACACACGAAGACGCGCCAGCGCGCGCTGTAAGGCTGCGCGGGACCGGATGTAGTCCTGATGGCTCAGCTTGCCCTGGAGCCGTTCCAGTGCCCTCTGCTCTGCCATCTTAGCCCGGTCGGTGTCGATATCTTCCGGCCACGTTGCCGTGTCGGCCAGAATGGCGACTTTCGTCGCGTCGATATCGGCAAACCCTTCGGACAGGAACGCCCATCTCCATTTGCCGTCCACCTTGAAGCCCATGGCGCCGGGCGTCACCGCGGCAGCCATCGAAACATGGTTCGGCAGGATGCCGATCTGTCCGGTGGGCGTTTCCAGGATGACCTCTTCGACGGGGCCTTCATAGAACGACTTCTCGGGCGTCTTGATGACGAGATACGTCGTCAGTTTTTCTGTGTTCGCCATGAGAGCACCTTCTTATTCCTCGACCGTACCGGTCAGCGCCTCCGCTTCGGCATAGACTTCATCGATGGAACCCTTCATATAGAAGCAGTCTTCCGGGATGTCGTCCATCTTGCCGTCCACGATCTCCTTAAAGCCGCGGATCGTCTCCTTCAGCGGGACGTATTTGCCTTCCATGCCCGTGAACTGCGCCGCCACGTTGAATGGCTGCGACAGGAATTTCTTGATTTTACGGGCGCGGTAGATCGCCAGTTTGTCTTCGTCGGACAGTTCATCGATACCGAGGACCGCAATGATGTCCTGCAGTTCCTTGTACTTCTGAAGGGTCGCCTGGACGCGGCGGGCCACGTCATAGTGCTCTTCGCCGACCGTCAGCGGGTCGAGGATCCGCGAGGAGGAATCGAGCGGATCGACGGCCGGATAGATGCCTTCTTTGACGATGGCGCGCGACAGGACCGTACGGGCGTCCAGATGCGCGAAGATGGTGGCCGGCGCAGGGTCCGTCAGGTCGTCCGCAGGCACGTAAACGGCCTGGACCGACGTGATCGAGCCTTTTTTGGTCGACGTGATGCGTTCTTCCAGGGCGCCGACGTCCGTGGCCAGCGTCGGTTGATAACCGACGTTCGACGGCGTACGGCCCAGCAGCGCGGAAACCTCCGAACCTGCCTGGATGAAACGGAAGATGTTGTCGATGAACAGGAGCACGTCCTGGTTCATCATGTCGCGGAAGTATTCCGCGATGGTCAGACCGGTCAGACCGACCCGCATACGGGCTCCGGGCGGTTCGTTCATCTGACCGAAGATCATCGCCGTCTTGTCCAGAACGCCGGACTCCTCCATCTCGAACCAGAGGTCGTTGCCCTCACGGGAACGCTCTCCGACGCCCGAGAAGACGGAATATCCGCCGTGCTCGGTGGCGACGTTGTGGATCAGTTCCTGGATCAGGACCGTTTTGCCGACGCCGGCGCCGCCGAACAGACCGATCTTACCGCCCTTGGCGTACGGGACCAGCAGGTCGAGGACCTTGATGCCGGTCTCCAGGATCTCCGTGGCGGGTGTCTGATCTTCGAATGCCGGAGCCGGACGATGGATCGGCCAGTAGTCGGCCGCATTCATTTCGCCCTTGTCATCGAGGGTGTCGCCCAGGACCGTCATCATGCGTCCCAGAGCGCATTCGCCCACGGGCACGCTGATCGGCGCCCCGGTATCGACGGCTTCCAGACCTCGTTTCAGGCCCTCTGTCGCGGACATGGCAACACAGCGAACGGTCTGTTCGCCCAGGTGCTGCATGACCTCTGTCGTGACAGTGGCATCGCCGTTCTTGATGACGACGGCGTTGTAGATCTCCGGAAGGACGCCGGTGTCGAACTTGACGTCGACGACAGGGCCGATGACTTTTGCGACATGTCCAATATTCTCAGCCATGAATGGATCCTCCTATTGTTTATAACGTAGATGCACCACCGACGATCTCGGTGATCTCCTGCGTGATCGCGGCCTGACGGGCGCGGTTGTAGTCGAGATTGAGCTTTTCGAGCATCTCTTCCGCGTTGTCCGTGGCGTTCTCCATCGCGGTCATCCGGGCGCTCTGCTCGCTCGTGAAACTCTCCACGAGGCAGTTGTACGTGACCCAGGTCATGTATTTCTTGACCATGACCGCGAAGACCGCATCCGCCGACGGCTCGAAATTCATCATGTCGTCGGCCGGCAGGATCTCTTCGATCCCCAGCTCGTGACGGAGGCCGGTGATGCTCATCGGGAGCAGTTTCAGCACCGTCGGCTGCAGCGATATCGCAGATTTCATTTTGGTATAGACGATGTACACATCGTCGTAAGTCTCATCCGTAAAACGTTCCCACAGGAACTCGCCGATCTCTCTGGCGCGGAACAGCGTCGGATTGCGCAGCGGATGGATGAAGTCTTCATTGACCTTATGCTTCGTTTTGCGGAAATACTCCCGTCCCATACGGCCGCAGATGAGAACTTCGACGTTGCCGTCCGGCTGTTCCTTGATGAGTTCCTCCACCTTCTTGCAGACGTTGGCGTCATAGCCTCCGGAGAGGCCCTTGTCGCCGGTCATGACCAGGATGGCGGCGGTGCGTTCTGCAGGATCCTTCTTCGGGCGCCGGTCGAACACGGGGTTCTGGATGTCGGCACTGTGCGAAAGGATCTCGGTCAGGACTTCTTCGATGTCCACGAAGAACGGAGAGACTTCATTGAGCTGATTCCTCGCTCGTTTCAGTTTCGAGGCGGAGACGACTTTCATCGCGTTCGTGACCTTTTGGATCTGCTGGATCGAATTCATCCTCGCCTTGATCTCACCGGTTTTCGGCATAGGAAACCTTCTTTCTTATGCGTTCCAGTCCTTCATGAACGCCTCGATGTCCGCCTTCAGCTTCGCCTCGATCTCGGGCGTCAGCTGACCGACTTCGAGGATGCTGTCCATCAGCGCCTGATCGCTGCTGTGGATGTACTGCAGCAGGCCCTGGTTGAACGCGCCGACCCTGCGGGTCTCGATGTCCATGAGATATCCGTTGATCGCAGTATAGAGGATGACCACCTGGTCTTCCACCTCATACGGATGATACTGCGGCTGTTTCAGACATTCGAACAACCGTTCGCCCTGCATCAGCTTGTTCCGGGTGACCTCGTCGAGGTCGGAACCGAACTGAGCGAAGACCGCCATCTCGCGGTACTGGGCAAGGTTGATACGCAGAGGACCGGCGATCTTCTTCATCGCCTTGATCTGCGCGTCGCCGCCGACACGGGAGACGGAGAAACCGACGTTGACCGCCGGCCGCTGGCCGGAGTAGAACAGTTCGGTCTCCAGGAAGATCTGGCCGTCCGTGATGGAGATGACGTTCGTCGGGATGTAAGCGGAGATGTCGCCCGCCTGCGTCTCGACGATAGGCAGCGCCGTCAGGGAACCGCCGCCGATGGCGTCGGACAGACGCGCCGCGCGCTCCAGCAGTCTGGAGTGCAGATAGAAGACGTCGCCGGGGTAAGCTTCACGGCCCGGGGCGCGCTTCAGGAGCAGGGAGACCGCGCGGTACGCGACCGCGTGCTTGGAGAGGTCGTCATAGATGATGAGGACGTCTTTCCCCTGCCGCATGAAATGTTCCGCCATCGAGCAGGCAGCGTACGGGGCGATGTACTGCACCGTGGAACTGGCGTCGGCCGTCGAGGCCACGATGAGGGTGTACTCCATGGCTCCGTAATGGTCGAGCGTGCTCTTGATGGCAGCAACAGAAGAAGCTTTCTGGCCGATCGCGTTATAAACGCAGATGACGTCTTTCCCCTTCTGGTTGATGATGGTGTCGAGCGCGATGGCCGTCTTACCGGTCTGGCGGTCGCCGATGATCAGCTCGCGCTGTCCGCGGCCGATCGGCGTCATGGCGTCGATGGCGATGATACCGGTCTGCAGCGGCGTGTCGACGCCCTGGCGTTCCAGGATGCCCGGAGCCGGAGACTCGATGGGCCGGGTCTCGGACGTATTGATGGGCCCGCGGCCGTCGATCGGGTTGCCGAGCGGGTCGACGACACGACCGATGAGTTCCTCGCCGACAGGGACCGAGAAGACGCGGCCGGTGCATTTGGCCGTCATGCCCTCTTTGATCTCCCGGTCGGAGCCGAGCAGGATACAGCCGACGTTGTCCTCTTCGAGGTTCATCGCCATGCCGATGGTCCCGTTCTCGAACTCGATCAATTCGCCGTAGACCGCATCCTGAAGGCCGTACAGTCTGGCGATGCCGTCACCGGCGGACAGGACGTAGCCGACGTTTTCTTCCGCAGTCGACAGGTCGTACTGTTCGATCCGTTCCCGAATGACGGCAGTGATTTCTTCGGGTTTGAGTTTCATATGTTCACCTACAAGTTATTCAGCGTTGATCTCCGTCTCAAGGGCCTGGAGTTTGCCCCGGACGGACTCATCGTACATGGTATCTCCAATGACAATGATCGCTCCGCCGATGAGATCCGGGTCCACGTCGACGTCGACCTGGACGCTCTCGGCGTCATATTGCTTCCGGAACTTCTCGGCGATGCGGTCGATGAGTTCAGGTTCCGCTTCGTATGCGGTCGTGATCTTCATGCGGATCACGTTTTTCCGGCTGTCGTGGATGGCCTGATAGTCGTTCAGGACCTCCGGCACCAGCGTGATCCTCCCCTTCTGGAGCATCAAAAGGAGAAGATTCTGCGTCAGATCCTCCACTTCGCCGTGGAAGACCTCGCGGATCCGCTGCTGCTTTTCCGAGAGCGTGGCCTTCGGGTTGAGGAGATAGTCCAGGAAGGACGATCCCGCGCTCAGGACCCCGCTGCAGGTGAGCAGATCGGCCAGACAGGCGTCCTGCTTTCCCTGCGCTTCGGCAGCCTCATAAAACGCCTCCGCATATCGTTGAGATATCTGAGACATTAGGCAGCACCGGTTTCGTCAAGAAATTTGTCGATGATCTCGCGGTTGCGTTCGTTGTCCATGTTCGCGCCGATGACTTTGGACGCGGCGGCGAGCGCCAGGCCGGCGATCTCCGCTTTGGACTCCTGAAGGATCCGCTGGTGTTCCCGTTCGCCGTCCTCTTTGGCGCGCGCCACGATCTCCCGGGACTCCTGTTCCGCTTTCGCGACGGTGGTCTCGTAGTAGTTGTTGGCGCGTTCGGTCATTTCATCGATGATCTTCTGTCCATCGTGCTTGGCGCCGCGGAGCTGTTTTTCATACTGCTCTTTCAGCGCGGCGGCCTCGGCATTCATCTCTTCCGATTCCTTGATCGTCTGAGCGATGTCGTCGGACCGCTCCTGCATGTAATTCATGACCGGTTTGAACAGGACCTTCTTCAGAATCAGGAAGAGGACCAGGAAGTTCAGGAAAGCGAACACACACGTGTAAAGATTTAAACTTTGCAGCATTCTGCTTCCTCTTTTCTTTCGAAAACGTTTAGATCTTACCGGTCAGGATGATCGCGATAACGAACGCGAAGATGGCCGTGACCTCGGAAAGGGTGGCAAAGATCAGACCGGTGGACATGATCTTACCGGATGCTTCGGGGTTGCGGGCAACGCTCTCGGAAGCTTTCGCAGACGCGAAGCCCAGGCCGAGACCGGCACCGATCGCCGCGAGAATGGCGATACCAGCAGCAATAGCAATAAGTCCTGTGTTCATGAGTTAATCCTCCTCTTCATGAATGGCTTCCGCAACATAGACGGAAGATAAGAAAATGAAAATATAAGCCTGAAGTCCCGCGTCGAAGATGTCGAAGAACGCACTTGCGATCGGGACGATAGGTTTCAGAAATACGGATCCGATATACAGCAGATCCAGGACGACGACCGCGGCAAAGATGTTGCCGAACAGTCGCAGAGACAGGGACATGGTCCTCGTCACATAGTCCAGCACGTTGAACGGGAGCATGATGGGCGTCGGGTGCAGGAAGTTCTTCAGGAACCCTTTGATGCCCTTGAACCGGATGGCCGCCATCGGCAGCAGTCCGATGCTCATGAGCGCCAGCGTGAGCGGGATGTTGAGGTCGCTCGTCGGCGGTTCCAGCTGGATCCACTTCTCCGGGATGTGACCGGTCCAGTGACCGATCAGTTCCGCGGACGGGATGAAGTTGAACAGCCCGGCCGTATTGGCAAAGATGAGGAACAGGAAGACGGTCCCGTAATACGGGATGAACCGCTTGTAGTTCTTCTCGCCGATATTGCCCTTCAGGATGTTGCCGAACACGTTGATGAACGTCTCGGCGACCAGCTGTCTCCCCTTCGGGACCTTCGTGAATTTCTTCGGCCGGACGAGCCAGACCGAGAACAGGATGATGACCAGGGAAATGAACCAGAGGACAACGACCGTGTCGGTGACCGGGATATTCAGTTTCCCGAGCGGGATGGTGAACAATGTCTCATGATGAAACAGTTCATTGACATCCAAATCTCATACCCCCTTTTCCAATCAGGTGAAGAAGTCTGTGTGTATGACACGCAGGGCTTCCAGCAATACATAGATGATCAGGACCGCAGGGACCGTCATCAGTCCCGCGAACAGAGCCCAGAAGCGATCCATCTCCGCGTGGACGGTGATCCAGATCGCGCCGAGGATGACTGCGAACGTCGCGATCAAAAACAGGACCGCGATGGTCGTCCGGGAGGGCCTCCCCTGTCCCAGCGTCCCGTAGAGCGCCGCAGTGGCCTCGAACAGGATGATGCCGAGCAGATAACCGGCGGGAAGGCAGAACAGGACGGGGCCGCTGTGGCTCAAAAAAAGAAAGACCGAAACGAATGCGATCAGAAAAACGGGCACCGAGAGTTTCAGTACGAATTTTTCCAGTGCAGCGTTCGCCATAGGTCCTCCAAAACATTTATTAAAAATATTATAATTAATTATACGGCGGATTGCAAGAATAAGTTGAACTTTTTCAGCCCAAAATCCATCTGGCGCCCGCGTCCTCGGGCGGAGGGTGCCCTTGCACCCTCTTGTTGGCTCCAGAGCACAGTTGGAGCCGGCGGTCAAGGC
>Ga0256407_10002407_pt1 | contig 35899 bp, 19 predicted proteins | sample RumenRJG_04DNA_FD_193489 | JGI IMG/M metagenome (GOLD analysis project Ga0256407, IMG submission 193489) | Bovine rumen microbial communities from Lethbridge, Alberta, Canada - RJG_04 | ecosystem: Host-associated > Mammals > Digestive system > Stomach > Rumen | place: Canada: Alberta...
CGCCGACGGCTTTATTAAAGCGCGTCAGGGCGAATTTTTCGAGGGCGGGGAGAAGGTTCGTTTGCTCGGCACGAATCTCTGTTTCGGCGCGAATTTCTGCTCGCACGAGAAGGCGGATCGCCTTGCGGAGACCCTCGCGCGGTTCGGAATCGGCGTCGTTCGACTCCATCATATGGATTCCCACGATATCTGGGGGAAGAACATTGGCAAAGGCAAGACGGAAATCGATCCGGAGAAGCTCGAAAGACTCGACTACCTGATCAGTCGTCTTCATGAAAAGGGCATTTACGTCAATATCAACCTTCACGTTTCGCGCGCCTTCGGCGAAATCGACGGGTTCGAAAACGCTTCGGAGCTTCCGTCTCAGAACAAGGGCGTCGACAACTTCGATCGGAAGATGATCGAACTCCAGAAGAAGTATGCGAAGGACCTGCTCACGCACGTCAATCCTTACACGGGCAAGGCGTACGTCGACGATCCGGGCGTCGCGGTGATCGAGATCAACAATGAGAACTCGGTCGTCGCGAGCTGGTCTTGGGGCGAGCTCGACAAGCTGCCGGAGCCTTACGCGGGCGAGTTCAAGGCGCTTTGGAACGGGTGGCTTCAGAAGAAATATCGGACGACCGCCGCGCTGCGCGAGGCGTGGAACTGCCGCAGCGTTCCTTTGGGCGCCGAGCAGATTCGCGCCGACGTCTTCGATCAGGATTTCCGATTCAACGCCGGGAAGAACTGGAATATTGAACTCGACGGTAAAACGAAGGTTTCGCAGCGCGTTCTTTCGTCGGAGGAGTCGGGTCTCAAATCCTCCGCGCTACAGGTCAAGATCGACGAGACGGGCGAAGTCGCGTGGCGTCCGCAGTTCCACTGCGTGGGACTGAACGTCAAGAAGGGCGAGCCCTATCAGATTCACTTTAAGATTCGCGCGAACAAGAACCGCGATTTCAGCGTGAGCGTCAAGCAGGATCACGATCCGTGGAACGCGATCGGCTACCAGGATACCGTCTCCGCGACGACGACGTGGATCGACGTCGCGTCGTATTTCGTCGCGCCGGCGGACGACGACCGCGTTCGGTTGACCTTTAACGGGTTCCAACCGGGCGACGTGATCGAACTCGCCGACGTCTCGTTCCGCCAAGGAGGCGACGTCGGACTGAGCGCCGACGTTTCGCTCGAAGAGGGCGAGGTTCCCGTCCTTAAAGGAAGAATGGCCAGCGCGGAGGCGCTCGCCGACTTCGCGGAGTTCCTGCACGATATCGAGAACGACTACTGGCAGGAAATGTATGATTACGTCAAAGGCTTGGGCGCAAAGTCGGTCGTGACGGGCACGCAGCTCCAGTACGGCTTCTGGCACAATCAGGCGCGGCTCGATTACTGCGACATCCACGCATACTGGAATCATCCGATCTTTCCGCGCCGTCAGTGGGACGGAAACGATTGGCTTGTGAAGAACACGTGCATGGCGAACACGCCGATTAACGGAACGCTCACGAATCTCGCGACGCTTCGCGTCGTCGGCAAACCTTTCACGTGCAGCGAGTACGACCATCCGTATCCGAACAGCTACGCCGCCGAAGGCAATCTCATGCTTTCCGCCGTCGCCGCGTTCCAAGACTGGTCGGCGATTTTCCAATTCGCATGGTCCCACGGCGACGACTTTGAACGCGAAATGACGACCCCGTTCTTCGACATGTGCGCGAATCAAACGAAGATGGCGCACCTGCCCGCATGCTACGCGATGTTCGTTCGCGGCGACGTCCATTCGGGGCCCGGCGAGTTCGTCTACGCGCCGACGCTTACGGAACAGGAAGAAATCGACGTCATGAAAGGCGCGCTTTACAGCTATCACCGCCCGCTGGTTCAGGCGCTAGGACTCGACAAATCGCTCTCCCTCGCCGTCTATTCCGGACTTGACCTTACGGATCTCAAGCTGGAGACGACCGATAAGGTCGCGTCCGCGAAGCGCGTTTCGGGGTGGAACGACCTCCCCGACGCGCTCGGCTCGCCGGAGAAGAAGGAGATCGTCAACGAATTCGGCGAGCTCAAGTGGAATTTCCAGAAGCGAGACAAAGGTTTCTTCGTCGTCGACGCGGCGCGTTGCAAGGTCTTCAGCGGCTTCGTAACCGAGCCGACGCAGTTCGACGCGGTCAAACTCGAGATCGGCAAAACGAACCTCGATTGGGCGACAGTTTCTCTTGTCAAAGCGAAGAACGTTTCGGGGACGGAAGAAAAGAACGGCGTTCTTTCCAAAGGTTCTTATCTCCTGACGGCGACGGGAGAACTGCTCAATACGGACGCGGTTTATAAAATCACGGAGGACAATTCGATCACGAGCGCGAGGGCGTTTGACGGCGACAACGGCAAGGCGCCGTCGCTCTGCGAAGGAATTCCCGCGACAATCACGCTCGCCGGTCTTCGCGCCGAAAACGTGACGGTTTACGCGCTCGACCAAGCGGGATATCGCGCGGAAAAAATACACGTCGCGAATATAGACGGCGGCGCTGTGTTTGAGATCGGGCCGGAATATCGGACGATCTGGTACGAAGTCGTCGTTCAATAACGATTTTTGGAGATTGCGTTATGTTTGCCGCGTCGGCGTTTGGTATTCCTACATAACGTCGGCGCGCTCTTTATTTTGGGAATATACCGATGACAAAATTTTTTCGTTTGCTGTTCTTGAGTCTCGTTACCGCCTGTTGTCTCGCGGTTTCCTTATGCCCGAACGTTTCCAAGGTCGTCGCGCAAGACGCGGAGAAAGAACGGGTCGTCGTCAATTTGACGGACGACGGGCGCGCGCTGATCAATCCCGGCATGGGATGGACCTGCCATTTCTATTCCAACGTGCCGAAGAATTACGGCAGCCGCCTTGAACCGTCGGATACGCTCGACTGGTTTGAAGGGTGTTCGACCGTCTATCTGCGTCTCCCTTGGGCTTATATCGAGCCGGAGGAGGGCGTTTTCAACTGGGCGATCGTCGATACTCCGGCGCAGCGCTGGATCGACAAAGGGAAGAAAGTCGCGTTTCGCTTCACGACGTCGGAGAACTGGATGGAATACGCGACGCCGAAATGGGTCTTCGACGCGGGCGCCAAGGGCGAACGGTATCAGTGGGGCAAAGGCGTGACGCCCGACGGACCGAACGTCGACCCAGTCTTTGACGACCCGATCTATCTCGAGAAACTTTCGCATTTTCTCGAGGCGGCGGGCAAACGTTACGCGAACAATCCGAACGTCGCGTTCATCGACGTCGGAACCTACGGCATGTGGGGCGAAGGTCATTCGTCGCTTGGCGTCTTTAAGGAACAGACTTTCTCGCGCATGACGCCCGAGCGAACCCTCGCCGTCGTCAAGACGCATATCGACCTGCATAAGAAATATTTCCCCGGCGTCCAACTGTGTATAAGCGACGACGTCGCCGGCGCCGAGAAGCAAGGCTTCGACTTCCCCGAAACCGATTATGCGTTTGAAAACGGCGTCTCCCTTCGCGACGACAGCATTCTCGTCCAGGCGGGCGACCGCGCGTGGTTCCACGCCGACATGGCGCAGAAATTCTGGCCGACGACGCCCGTGATCCTAGAACACGAACATCTGCAAGGTTCGATCGAGCGCGGCGCTTGGGATAACGACAAACTTCTCGAGTCGGTCGAAGCGTATCACGCGTCGTACATGTCGATTCACTGCTGGCCCGATTTCGAATGGGAACATGTCGCCGACGTCGCGCGTAAAATCAACCGTCGCATGGGATATCGGCTTCTTCCGTCGCGAATCGAGTATCCGAAATCGGTCGTGATCGACGAGTTTTTCGACGTCAAATGGACGCTTCAAAACCTCGGCGTCGCGCCATGTTACGGCGGCGGTTTCGTCGCCCTCACGCTTAAAGACGACAAGGGCGGAATCGTTTCCGTCTTGACGGACGAGTCCTTCGACGTTCGCGACCTTGAGGTCGGCGCGCCCGGCGAGGCGCCGAAGACGGAACGAACCGTTCGGTTCCGCGTCGGTCACGTCGCGCCGACGACGAAGCGCGGCGTCTACGACGTCTACGTCAGCGTCGGAACGCGCGACGGAACGCCCGTCTACGAACTGCCGCTTCCTGATTCCGACGGGAAGAAACGGTATAAGATCGGAACGATCGAGCTGAAATCTAAGTAACGACGAGTCTTGTTTGCGTTTTTAAGCGTTTTCAGTCGAGTCAAAATATAAAAAAGCCGTTCGCAACAATAAGGTTACGGACGGCTTTTTTTATTTCTGGAACGACGACGCGGATCAGTAGATATAGTTGGCGAGCTGCGCGTCGGAAAGTTCGTTGAAGATCTTCTGGAGCGTGTCGAAGGGAATGTCGGCGGTGTTGTCGAGAATGAAGCGAACCGTGTCGTAGTCTTCGAGCGCGTTTTCGACGAGTTCGTGAAGTTCCTCGTATTCGATCGTTTTTTCTTCAGAACCGTCGTTCCAAACGACTTCGGACGTCGCCGTCGTCTTGATATTCACGGTCAGAATCTTCTCTTCCTTCGCGGCTTCGATCGCTTCTTCAAGCTTGATCGATTTGCCCTTTTCTCGACGGCTCATGTCCGCCGCCGTCATGAACGCGTAGATATTGATCGTCTCTTGCTTGTCGACCGGCGCGACGCCCGTCTTGAAAAACTTGCAGATTTCGACCAGCATCGGTTCGTAGCCTTCGTAATCGCCGACGTTGACGAAGCCCTTTTCGCCGAAGACGCGGCAGGTGTACGGCGCGGCGCCTTTGCGAATTCCGCGGAACGTTCCCATCGCCTTATTCTCCCAAACGCCGACCGCGACGTCCGTCGTCGTCGTGCCGGTTCGGGAGACGCTCACGCAGTCGGGACCCAGCACCGTAAAGAGGGACTCGACCCCGTGGATTCCGTACCAATAAAGGGACGGATGGCGAGGATTGAGAGGCGCGGGGCTCGTCGCGTCGGCGCCGAAAATCTCGCCGATCGGACTGTTTTCACGCATCTCTTGGTACGCTTTAACATAACGCAGCGAAGAGCAGCTGAAGACGGGAACGTCGTTTTCTTCACAGAGCGCGAAAATATCGAGAACGTCGCGAAGCGAGCCGCCGAGCGGTTTGTCGATGTAGAGGGGCTTTTTCGCGGCGATCACAGGCTTCGCCTGTTCGAGGTGAACGCGCCCGTCGACGCTTTCGAGGAGAATCCCGTCGACGTTTTGCACAAGCTCTTCGATCGTCTTGTAAACGGTCAGCCCTGCGGCTTCGCACTCGCGCGTGTAGCCCTGGACGCGATCCCAGCTGTCCGCGTTGTCCGGAACGCCGCCGGGGAAGACTCCGACGATTTCAAAACCTTGGAAGATTTCTTGCGCGTTCGGATCGTTGATCGTCTTGATAAAGGCGGGAACGTGCGAAGTCGTCGCGCCGATCACGCCAAGTTTGAAGGTCCCGTCTGCGGAGAACGCGGACGAAACGGAAAGCGTCGCGGCGATCGCCGTCATAACGCAGGTTAAGCGAATCATGAACTTAAACATCTTTAAATCCTATAAACCTAAGGGGGGAACAGCGGCAAGTCTCAAAGGCGCGCATGGGCGCTACAGGTATTATATCGTTTGGCGAATCGGGCGCCAGACGTTACGACCATCTCAAGCCGATCGGGAGCGTTTCGCCAAACGCCATTTTTGTCGCCTCGTCGACCAGCCGCCCGTGTTTTTCGAGCGCGGCGAGGGTCGATTCTTCCGCGCCGTGCTTCAAAAGAAACGCGGCGACGGTTTCGCGGGTTTCGCGATCGACGTCGAGCGCCGGGTCTTCGGCGCGTCGCGAAAGCTGCGCGAGCGTGAAAAGCTCGTTTGAGGTCGGCTCGTCTTGGCGTTTGGCAAGGTCGTCGAGAAACCGTCGCGTCCAGCGCTGCGCGACGCTTGGCGGCGCTACGCGGTCGAGGGGCCCGTGAAAGAGCTTCCGGGCGCCGACGCGGCCGATCGTCCACACGATCGCGTCGCGCACGGGGCGCGTCTTTCTTTTGGAGACGACGTCGAGCGCCAGGTCGCCGATTTCAACGCGCGTTTCGGTCGGCAACAGTTCCAGCGCGCCGAGGAGCCGCCAGATTTCGGCGCCTTCCTGCGAGCCGAGGTCGATATCCGACCCGCGCCCGAGCCCGTCGACGAGGAGCTTTCGGAGATTGCGAACGTTCGCAAGGAGCGGCTCCGCAAGCGTAAGCTGTCGTCCCGCCGTCAAGCCCGACGCGATTCGACGCCATAGAATCCAATACTGCGTGCGGCATTCTGGCGTCTGGTAGACGAGTTTGCCCGCGGTCGCTTTCCACGCCTGCTCGACGCGCCAATCGTCCGCCGCCGCGCCGAAGCCCGGTCGGAGCGTGAACCCAAGCCAGTTGAGCCATCTCGCTTCGTAAGAGGCGCCCAGTCGCCGTCCTGCGGCGAGTTCCAGCGTTCGTTCCGCGAGACGCCGAAGCGTCGTTATCGGCGCCGCGTTTTTTGAGACGCCAATAGCTTCCACGACGCTTTTGACGAGGTCGCCCGGTCTGAGCCGCGTCAACCCCATGTTTTCCAGTTCTTCGTCGGTTCCAAAGGTTCGCACGACGGCTGTCGACGCTCCTTCGACGAGCGATTCGTCGACGACCCCCGTTTCTTCGCCCTCGACGTTTCCCGGCTCCCAATCCGACTGAACGGCGCCGCGCGCGTCAAACTGCAACGTCCATCGAGACGCCCTTGCGTGAGAGTCGGCGTCGGGCGGCAGAACCTCCTGAAGGTAAAGCTCAACCGTTCCGATTTCCGTCGGTCTTGCGACGAGTCGCGCCCTGACGCGTCCCGAGGCCTTTTTAGACTTTGATCGCGTTTTGAGCGCGGTTCGTATCGGGGAAAGTTCTCGAACCTCGTTCGGATCGAGCGCGACGAGATCGCCCGGCGCGTCGGTCGTGCGAACGCTTGAAACATAGAAAGGGAAGGCGACCGGCTTGTCGACTTCTAACTCAAACTCCTGCGGCAACGTGATTTCGTCGCCCGGTTCCGCTTGCGCCGAAAGGATGCACACTCCTTTAGGCGTTTCCCGACGCTCCTTCGGCGTCTGTTCCGCGTCAAACGCGACTCCCGCGTAATACGACCTTGCAAGGGACGCGCCGACCTTTTCGCCGTAGCCGCGAAGAACGAGTCCGTAATACGCCGCGCCGCGCGCCGCCGCAAGATACAGATCGGCGTTTTCTAAGACGGCGGGACGCCATTCTTGCGACTCGCCCCCGAACCATTCCGCGACCGATTCGATCACGCGTTCGCGCAGCTTGGGCGACTCAAAGGCGCCGCCGTTAAAGAGAATCGCGTCAGGACGCGCGGGGTCGACGTCTCGCTTCGCGTTTTCGAGCGCTTTATCGACGGCGCCGCGTCCGATAACGCCGGCGCGAACGAGGTCTTCGCCTGCGTGTCGACGCGTTCGTAAAAAGTACGCGAGGTGTTTTGTAATCGCGGGGTCAAAGGCATACTGAAGCGCGATTTCACGCAGACCGGCGCGCCGTCTGGCAGGTTCGCTTTCCAGCGGAACGCGGGGAAAGAACCCGTCGACGAGGAGTTCTTCAACCTCTTTGCGATCGACCTCGAGCGAAGTCGCGCCTCCGACGAGTTTCGACGACGAACCCTGAAGGAGAACGCGGCGCGTTTCGGGCCCGTCGTCGCCGCGCAGAAACGCTTCCTTGATATCGCGACATTCGCGAAGGAGGAGCGCGCGTTCTCTCGGCGTCGGCGGCGTCGAACGCTTTTCAACGAGTTTCTTTTCAAGTCGCGCATATAGCGCTAAATCGAGGTTGTCGCCGCCAAGAACGAGGTGGTCGCCGACCGCGACGCGATAGAATTTAACGCTTTGTCGTTCCGGCGACGCGGCTTGACGGCGTTCTTTATCCTCTTCCTTTTCGAAATCGCGTTCGAGCGCGTAAATGAGCGCGAAATCTGTCGTGCCGCCTCCGACGTCGCAGACGAGAACGCGGTCGCCCGGCTTGACGAGCGCGGACCAGTCTTTTTCATGTCGTTCGAGCCACGCGTAGAACGCCGCCTGCGGTTCTTCGACGAGCGCGACGCGCGGGAGCTTCGCGAGCTTTGCCGCCTCGAGGGTGAGAGAACGGGCCGTTTCGTCGAAGGACGCGGGAATGGTGAGGACGACGCTTTGAGTTTCGAGCGGAAATTCGGGGAATTGCGCGTTCCACGCCGCGCGTAGGTGCGCGAGGTAGAACGAACTGATCTCGACAGGCGACCATTTCGGAAGAGAAACGTCGTCTTTGTCAGAATTTTCCGCGGACGCGTCGTCGGCGCGGCGCCGGAGGGGCAAAATTTTTGACGAACGGTCGACGTTTGCGTTGCAGAGCCAAGATTTTGCGGAGGAGACGAACGCGTCCGGATTTGCGGCGCCGTAGTCTCGCGCAATGACGCCGACGGCGCCGCACAGTCCGTCGTTCATGGCGCGCGCGCCGCGAGAGGGCGTCGAAAAGTCGCGGACGTCAGACCCTTGCCATGGAAGTCGCGGGACGTCGGCGACGCGCGAAAAGAAAGAAGGGAGCGTGAGGCGCGCTTCGACGACGTTGGGCGCTACGCCCTGGGGTATGGCAAAGTCGTGGACGAGCGAAGCGCGCGATTCAGACGTTTCGTCGTTAATCACTTCAAGATCGACGTAGCACATAACGGAGTTTGTCGTGCCAAGATCTATTCCAACGACGTATCGGATAGGGGCGTCTAAATTGTTTTCGAAGCGTGAGTTCATGATTTATGTCGTAGAATTATCGCGAGGTTTAACGGCGACGAAGTCCTTCTGAGACCTTCTTAAAACGTTCATGATAGCGACAAATGGGAGGAATAAAAGGCGGCTCGTGAAGAAAGAGGGCGTAACGCCGCGGCGACTTACGGGCGAGTTTCGGAAGGACGCTTTGAATTGTAGAATGTCGGCGTTCAGCTTGGACGAAAGGGAGCGATTTTTTGTCTTTCGGTCTTGACGGGCTTGAGAAGGTCAATAAAATGGCGGAAAGTCGCGTATGCCTGCGGTCATCAAGGCTGGCGTAGCTCAATCGGCAGAGCGGTTGATTTGTAATCAACAGGTTGGGAGTTCGATTCTCCCCGCCAGCTCTACCATGCCGCAGGGATTGTCGTCGACAAATAGGGGGTTTTCCCGAGTGGTCAAAGGGGGCAGACTGTAAATCTGTTAGCGTCGCTTTCGGAGGTTCGAATCCTTCAACCCCCACTCGCATCAGCTTTTTTTATGAGCTTAGCATATTATGGCGGCCATTCGCGCCTTTTAGCGTTCGGTCGAAGGGGGCGTATTTTCTGCCCGCTTCGTCGTACCCCCCTTGACAGAATTTCACGTTGGGGGTATGATGCCGACAATTCGGACGGCTCGAATAGAAGTCGATACGTAGGGGGTTTTCCCGAGTGGTCAAAGGGGGCAGACTGTAAATCTGTTAGCGTCGCTTTCGGAGGTTCGAATCCTTCAACCCCCACTCGCACAGCTCTTTTTTATGAGCAAATTAGCAGCGATATGCGTCGTCTAGTCGACGCGTAAACGCGGGTGTAACTCAATGGTAGAGTGACAGCCTTCCAAGCTGACAACGAGGGTTCGATTCCCTTCACCCGCTCTCAGATCGTCGACGTAACGTCGTCGGCGATTGCTAGCAGTTGGGAAGCGAGGCTTCCCAATCGTAGCGCGCTCTGAACAAGTCCTTAAGCGCTGCCGTAGCTCAGTCGGTAGAGCGCCACCTTGGTAAGGTGGAGGTCATGAGTTCAAATCTCATCGGCAGCTTTAGAGAACCGAAAAGCAGGACTTGATCGGGGTGAATTTGAAACGATCGAAGCCAAGATCCCATTCCATATCAGGAGAAACAAACAATGGCTAAGGAAACTTTTCAGCGTACCAAGCCGCACGTTAACGTCGGTACGATCGGTCACATTGACCATGGCAAGACGACCCTGACTTCCGCGATCCTCGCCGTTCAGGCGACGAAGGGTCTGGCGAAGGTCAAGTCCTACGCGGAAATCGCGAAGGGCGGCACGGTTCGCGACGCTTCCAAGACCGTTACGATCGCGGTTGCGCACGTCGAGTATGAGACGGAAAAGCGTCACTACGCTCACATCGACTGCCCCGGTCACGCCGACTTCATTAAGAACATGATCACCGGCGCGGCGCAGATGGACGGCGCGATCCTCGTCGTTTCTGCGGTCGACGGCCCGATGCCGCAGACGGCGGAACACGTTCTTCTCGCGCACCAGGTTAACGTTCCGAAACTGGTCGTCTTCTTGAACAAGTGCGACCTCGTCGACGACGAAGAACTTCTCGAACTGGTCGAACTCGAAGTTCGCGAACTTCTCTCGAAGCACGACTTCGACGGCGACAACGTTACGATCATCCGCGGCGCCGCTCTTCCGGCGCAGCAGCATCCGGACGATCCCGCCGCCGCTAAGTGCATCAACGAACTCATGGACGCGATCGACAACGACATTCCGGAACCGGCTCGTGAAATCGACAAGCCGTTCCTTATGGCGGTCGAAGACGTCTTCTCGATCGAAGGACGCGGCACGGTCGCGACCGGTCGTATCGAGCGCGGCGTCATCCATGTCGGCGACCCTGTTGAAATCGTCGGTATTAACGAACCGCAGCAGACGGTCTGCACGGGCGTTGAAATGTTCAAGAAGTCGCTTGACGAAGGTCAGGCGGGCGACAACGTCGGTCTTCTTCTCCGCGGTATCAAGCGCGACGACATCGAGCGCGGTCAGGTTGTCGCGAAGCCCGGCACGATTACGCCTCACATGGACTTCGAAGGCGACGTCTACATCCTGAGCAAGGACGAAGGCGGTCGTAGCACCCCGTTCATGAGCGGTTATCGTCCGCAGTTCTACTTCCGCACGACCGACGTTACCGGCACGATCAAGCTTCCGGAAGGCGTCCAGATGTGTATGCCCGGCGACCACGTCAAGATGACGGTCGAGCTCATCAGCCCGATCGCGATGGAGCAGAACGTTCGTTTCGCGATCCGCGAAGGCGGTCGCACGGTCGGTTCCGGCGTCGTCACGAAGATTCTCAAGTGATCTGATTTTGAGCGCATAAGGAAAGTAGGCGTCGCGTGTGTTCGCGGCGCCGACTTTTCAGCGCGAGTCGCAAGACGAGCGCTGGAAGGGGAGTCGTCCAATTGGTAGGGCACCGGTCTCCAAAACCGGCTGTTGGGGGTTCGAGTCCCTTCTCCCCTGCTTGACGTATACGTGCAAAGCGCTTGATACGACGTGAGGTTGTACGAGCGCTTTTTTTGTGGTCAGAAGTTAGCGGCGCGCGCGGCGCGGAAGGAATCTGTCGCGCGAGTCCTCTGACAGGAGATAAAGATGAGCGGTTTCCTTAAAGAACTTGTTTCCTTCAACGTCTACAAAAGCTCTCAGGGGCGCATTTGCCGTCGCCTGACCTTTATCGGTTTTTCGTTGGTTTTCCTTCTTTGGGGCTACAGCATCTACCGAGCGGAGAGTTTTGGCGTCAAGGCTTCGACGATAACGGGCGCGGTCGTCGCGCTTCTTGGAATTTGGGCGTCGTTCCGCGCGATTAACTATCCGACGTTCGCCGATTTCCTCGTTTCGGTCGAAGCGGAAATGTCGAAGGTTTCGTGGCCGTCCAAACAAGAACTTTACGTGAACACGCGCGTCGTGTTGATCTTTATGGTTCTGTTTACGGTTCTGATTTTCCTGTTCGACGTGATCTACGGATTCTTTTTTGGCCTTTTACGCTGACGGGGGGGCTTGCCTAGTATCCGCTATCCTGTAAAATTGAAGCTCACATTTAGCTTTGGAGGAGTTGAATATGGCTTCGCAATTTGACGACGTTGAATCCGGGGAAAACGGGCCGGTCGAGGACGAATTTCCGCAGTGGTATATATTGAAGTGCCAGGTAAATCGTGAAGATCGCGTTAAGCGCGAGCTTGAACGTCGCATACAGCTTTCGGGTCTTTCCGACGACGTCGAAGAGGTTTACGTTCCTTTCGAGCGCGTTAAGGAATTCGGTCCGAACGGCAGACAGAGGGAAGTAAAACATAAGGTCTTCCCGGGGTATATCCTCGTGAAGATGAAATTGAATAAAGACACGTGGTTCCTCATGCGGGAAACGAACGGAGTCGGCGATTTTGCCGGTTCCAGCGGCAGACCGATGCCGGCTCCCCCCGAGGACGTCGAGCGTCTCTTGCGATTCCGCGAGGGCGAGAAGGCGGAGAAACCGCGCGTAGAATCTCCATACGCCGTCGGCGATATTGTCAGAATCGTCAGCGGTTCGTTTGCAGAAACTGAGGGGGAGGTCGCCAGCGTCGACGTCAACGCCGGCTTGGTGACCGTTAATGTCAAGATGTTCGGCAAAGATACTCCGGTTCAAATGGAGTATTGGCAAGTCGAAAGGGTAAACGGCAACAGCTGAGAAGGGTCTCCCCTGACCTTTCGCGCGTCATTTTAGAAGCAGGCGTTTGTCGCAACGATTAAAGGATTTTACAATGGCAAAGCAATTGCAGGCTATCGTGAAGTTTCATGCACTCGGTGGCAAGGCGACCGCAGCACCCCCTGTCGGCACCGCCCTGGGTAAGTATGGACTTAACCTTGGTCAATTTGTTAAGGACTTCAACGATCGCACCAAAGGATCGATGGGAATGCGCGTTCCGATCGTCGTTAAGGTCTACAGCGATCGTACGTACGACTTGGAAACGAAAAGCCCTCACTCGGTCGATATGATCAAGCAAGCCGCAGGGATCGAGACCGGCGCGCACAACGTTCCGAAGGACAAGGTCGGGACGATTAAGACGTCGCAACTTGAGGAAATTGTTAAGGCGAAGAAAAAGGATTTGAACGCTCGTGAGTTGGAGCAGGGCGTTCGCACGCTGGCGGGCACCTGCCGTAGCATGGGCGTCGACGTCGTCGACGGCTGATCCCTTTTCTCGTAGACGCGCTTTACGCGTCCTGCCGAGAACGAGCTTCTTTAGTCGCGACAGGTAGAAGCGGCGGAGAACCGTCAGAGATCGGCAGAGATGGAAGACAATCAAGCTCAGTGAGAGAAAGAATAATATGGCTAAAGTTTCTAAGCGTATGAAGGCGATGGAAGCGTTGCTTCCGAAGACGAAGGCGCCTATGCCGTTGTCCGAGGCCGTCGAGTTGCTCAAGAAGTTCAACACGACGAAGTTTGACCAAACGGTCGAGATTTCGATGCGACTCGGCGTCGATCCCAAGATGTCGGATCAGATTGTCCGCGGTTCGGTCGTTCTTCCCCATGGTCTTGGCAGAACGCTTCGCGTTCTCGTTTTTGCGAAGAACGAGAAAGCGGACGAAGCGACTCAGGCCGGCGCGGATTATGTCGGCGGTCCCGACCTTGCCGAAAAGATTAAGGGCGGTTGGTTTGATTTTGACGTCTGTATCGCGGCGCCGGACATGATGGGCGTCGTCGGTTCCTTGGGGCGTGTTCTTGGTCCTCGCGGTCTCATGCCGAGCCCGAAGGCCGGAACGGTCACTATGGATATCGCGAAGACGGTCAAAGAATATAAAGCGGGTAAAGTCGAGTTCCGTAACGACAAGGGCGGCATCGTCCATGGCGCCGTCGGCAAACTCAGTTTTGACGCGGACAAGCTCGTCGAGAACATTCAGAAATTCATCGACTACGTCGTCTCCCTTAAGCCGGCGACGATCAAAGGCGTTTATGTCAAGTCGATCGCGATTTCTGCGACGATGAGTCCCGGCGTCCGAGTTCTTCTCCAATGACTTTTGGATCGAACGCTGATTCCCCGAATATAACAACCTCCATCATCAATAACGACCATGAGTAAGTTTGTAAAGAATATCATTACCGAAGAGCTCAAGAAGCGGCTCGACGGAGTCGAGAACGCGCTGCTCGTCAACGTTGTCGGCATGCAAGTCAACGACAGCAATAAGCTTCGTGCGAATCTCGCTGAAAAAGACATTCGGCTCCTCGTTGTGAAGAACAGTCTTGCGGCGCGCGCGACGAAAGGCACGATTCTTGAGTCCGCGTTTGACGGGCTTGCCGGCACGACGGCGCTCTGCTGGGGCGCCTCCGATATCGTCGCGTTGGCGAAAGAGATCGTCAAAGCGTCGAAAGAGAAGCAGTTCGCGAAGTTTGCCATTCTTGGCGGCGTTATGGACGGCGAAGCCTTTGCGGCGGAGCAGGTCGTCGAAATTTCCAAGTGGCCCACGCGCGAAGAGCAAATTGCGATTCTGCTTGGTCAGATCACGGGAGTCGCCGCGGGTCTTTCTTCGCAGCTTCTTTCGGGCGGCGCGAATCTCGCGAGCCAGATCAAGCAGCGTTGGGACGGCGACGAAGAAGAAACGACGTCGGACGAGCCCGCGGCAGCCGCGGCCGAGTGACGTTTTTCACGAAACAACCGCGCGTCGAACGGCGTTATGGCGTTCGACGCGTGTCGACAGAGTCTCGGCGGAGCGTTTCCGTCGGGAGTTCATCAGCTCAAACGCTCGCGTTAAACGCGGGTTTACCATATTTTCATTTGCAAGAGTTCTGAGACCACAGGACGCTCGGTTCCGTTATCGAGACCGTCCGAAGTGGAAGAACTCCGCAGCAATCTCGAAAGGACAATACAATGTCAGAAGAACGCGTTTTCTCCGATGAAATTAAGGCTCTCGGCGATCAGATCATGGGCATGACCCTCAAGGCTGCCAAAGAACTGAGCGATTACCTGAAGGAAGAATACGGCGTTGAGCCCGCCGCTGGCGGAGCCGTCATGGTCGCTGGTCCCGCCGCTGGCGCGGAAGCCGCTCCCGCCGCCGAAGAGAAGACTGAATTCGACGTCATTCTCGAAGAATTCGGCGCGAACAAGATCAACGTCATCAAGGTCGTGCGTACCGCGACTGGCGCGTCCCTCGGCGACGCGAAAGCGATGGTCGAAGGCGCCCCGAAGGCCGTTAAGACCGGTCTTCCGAAGGACGAAGCTGAAAAGCTCAAGAAGGAACTTGAAGACGCCGGCGCTAAGGTCTCCCTCAAGTGATCTCGCTGTTTAGGGCTTTCTTTCAAAAGAGAGCAAACGAGCCGGATCCGGTTTCGGATCCGGCTCTTTCTTTTGACGAATCGCGTTTTGACGTCGTCCTCGAAGATTGCGGTCGAAACGAGATTGGCGTCATTAAGGTCGCGCGCGCCGCGACGGGCGCGTCCCTCGCCGAGGCAAAGGCGACGGTCGAAGGCGCTCCGAAGACCGTTAAGACCGGTCTTTCGAAGGACGACGCCGATGAGCTTAAGACGAAACTCGAAAACGCCGGCGCTAAGGTTCGCGTAATTCCGAGCGCGCGTTGATTTCACGCGGTTCTACGACGTTCGATCTTACAGGGCTAATAGAGGTTTTCCTTAACGGCGAAGACCTCTATTTTTTTTGGGGGGGCAAACCCTTTATGAGATTCTGGGGGTCCTTTGGATCGCGGTTGAATTGCGTTAGCGACGTTAACTACCCGACGACGTCCGACGAATCTGAAATTATTCGAACGTCAAGTTTCTAGAACGTCGACGTTCGTTTTTTTGACCGAACGGCGCGTTCTCGTCGGATTTCTCTTGTGTTTGTGAAATTCCTCAATGAGAGCCCAGTAGATCGGCTTCTAAGAAGTCACAATCCAGAAAAGAATCCCAAAACGAAAAAAGGGGAGCGTAGGTTGGAGCAACGTCTGAGGCTGCAGAATTGTAATCCAAGACGTCAAAGGGGTCGTTTTTTAGAAACGCGGGCGGGAATTTTTTCTAAAAAATTTCAGTCTTATTTCTTGCTTAATCGGAAAATATTGCCTATTTTAACAAAACGAGGAAATGTGTATGATTCTCAATTGGTAAAATAAGTAAAGTTTATCGATAATAACGATTAGAATTGAAAATAGCCGTGGGTTTTTTTTAGAAAAGTATCAAAAAAGGGGAAAAATATGGAAAAAATTTTTTAAAAAATTTGGTCTCAGAATTTCTACAAACGACGCCATACTGTGGAGTTTAGAAATATTTTCTTGTTTTTTCTCAATTGTATTGACAAACCCTCTTTACAGGAATTGAGACTTGGATAGAATTTCATAATAGCGTTTTTTGCGCCCTGTCCGATGTGTCTTTACTATGAACCGGGAGGTTGTCTTTTATGGCGGTTCCAGCGCAACGAAGGTTGAATATCGACTCTGTCCGTGAGTTCGGTCGACATAGCACTACGATGTCGGCGCCTGATCTGACGATCATGCAGACGAAAAGTTACGCAAATTTTCTGCAAGCAGACGTCGCTCCCGAGGATCGGATGAACGTCGGTCTTGAAGCGACGCTTCGCGAATCGTTCCCTATCGTCGATCCCTACGACAAGTCGACTCGACTTGAATACGTCAGCTATGTTTTGGAGAAGCCGCGTTACCTTCCTGACGAATGTCGCCGACTCAAGATAACGTACGGTCGTCCGTGGCGCGTTCGTTTCCGACTTGTGAACGAAAAAGGGTCGGTTGAAGAGGACGTCTACCTTGGCGAGTTGCCAATCATGCTCGGCGGCGGCGAGTTCATTATCAACGGCGCCGAACGCGTCGTTGTGAATCAGCTTCACCGCAGCCCCGGCGTCGACTTCATTCGCGTTCAAGAGCACGACGTCCAGTCCTTCTCGTGCCGCGTGGTTCCTGAACGTGGAAGTTGGCTCGAATGCAATATTTCGCGCAAGGAATCGATTGTCGTCCGCATTGACCAGAGCAACAAGCTCCCCGTCATGACGCTCCTGCGCGCGATGGACGAGAAGTACGGATCTGACGTCCAGCTTTACAGCGCGTTCTTCGACGTGAAAGAAGTCAAGATTAAGGGCCCGAAGTCTGCCGCTGAACTTGAGGGCAAGATCGCGGTCGGCAAGATCGTCAATCCGACCGATCCCGCCGACGTTCTTTGCGAGTCCGGCCAAGTCATTCGCGGCGAGGTTGCGGAGTATATTTGCGAGCCCGTGACCGTCGAAGCGGGCAAGAAGGCCAAGCCTCGTTTTTCGTCGATTTTCGTGATCGACAAGCCGCGTAACATGCTGCTTGTCAATTCTCTTGCCGAAGATCAGGCGACGTCGCACGAACACGCGCAGTTCCATATCTTCCGTAGACTTCGACCGGGTAACCCGCCGGCGCCGGAGAAAGCGCGCGAACTGTTCCGCGAGAAGTTTGCCGATCCCGCCCGATATCGCATTGGTCGCGTCGGTCGTTTCCGAATGAATCGTAAGCTCGGAACGAACGTCGATCTCGACGTGACGGCGCTGCGCGCCGACGACCTCGTCGAGGCGATCAAGTACCTTTACAATCTGTGGGTCGGAACCGACGGTTACGCGCCGGACGACATCGACCATCTTGGCAACCGTCGTATCCGCACGATCGACGAGCTTCTCAGCGACGATCTCAGAAGCAAGGGCTTCCTGAAACTGCGTCGCAACATCGCCGACCGCCTTCGCGACGGAACGTCGCCGCGCCAGATTATCAACCAGAAGAACATTTCGTCCGCGATCGAGTTTTTCTTCGGGCGCAACGAGCTTTCGCAGGTCGTCGACCAGACGAACCCGCTTTCGATGCTCACGCACGAACGCCGTCTTTCGGCGCTCGGTCCCGGCGGACTTAACCGTAAACGCGCGGGCTTTGAAGTGCGCGACGTGCACGCGACGCACTATGGACGTATTTGCCCGATCGAGACGCCTGAAGGTCAGAACATCGGTCTGATTTCCTATCTTTCGCTGTATGCGCAGATAGACGAGTTCGGTTTTCTTACGGCGCCTTACCGTCGCGTCGAGAACGGCGTTCTCACCGACAAGGTCGACTGGCTGCGCGCCGACGACGAGCTTAATCGAACGCTCGCGCCTGCGGACGCGCCGCGAAAAGCTTGCAAACAAAGCGTTTTCGGTCAGCTTGAGCCGAATCCTGCGACGGGGCTCGTTTTGGCGCGTTGCGACGGCGAGTACGTCCAAGTCACGCCGGATCAGGTCGATTACATCGACGTCGCGCCGACCCAAATGATCAGCGTTTCGGCAAGTCTCATTCCGTTCTTGGAACACGACGACGCGAACCGCGCGCTCATGGGTTCGAACATGCAACGTCAGGCGGTTCCGCTTCTCCAGTCTGAGGCGCCGATCGTCAGCACGGGTCTCGAACCGATCGCGGCGCTCAACTCGAGCTTGCTCGTTCGAGCGAGGAACGCCGGAACGGTCACGTATATGGACGCGAAGAAGATCGTCATCGACGACAGAGACGTCTACCGTCTCCGCAAGTTTGCGGGACTTAACGGAAGCTCCTGCGAGAACCAGCATCCGATCGTGAAGATAGGACAGCATGTCGAGAAGGACGAGGTCATCGCGGACGGCGCGTGTACCGACCACGGCGTGCTCGCGCTCGGGCGCAACGTCCTCGTCGGATTCATGATCTGGGACGGTTACAACTACGAAGACGCGGTCATTCTGAGCGAAGAACTCGTCCAGAAGGACGTCTACACGTCGATTCACATCGAGGAATACGAGTCTGAGATTCGCGAGACGAAGCTCGGACGCGAAGAGTTTACTCGCGACGTTCCGAACGTGAGCGAGAAGTCGCTTGCGAACCTCGACGAGAACGGAATCGTTCGCGTCGGCACGTTTGTCAGCCACGGCGACGTCCTCGTCGGCAAGACGGCTCCTAAGAACAAGACGGAGCTTACGCCCGAGGAACGCCTCCTTCATGCGATCTTCGGTCGCGCCGGCGAGGAAGTCAAGAACGAATCGCTTACGGTTCCGGCGGGAGTCGAAGGCGTCGTCATCGGCGCGTATCACTTCCGTAGTCGGGCGAGTCTCTCCGACGACGAGCGCCGTCAGTACGACGCGGAACTTGCGCGCGTCGAGTACGACGGCAACGTCGCGATCGCCAAGGCGTTCGGCGGCATGATCGCCGAGATGGAAGAGGTCGTCGGCGATATGTTTGAGATGAAGGGAACCGACGGTCAGCCGCTCGTTCAGGCGCGTCCTGCCGCGGATATCGCCGAAAACGCCAAGACGTATTCCTTCGCCTCGATGTGCGAAACCAACAACATCGAGAAGAACTCTCCCGTCTACGACGAATGCCATGAGATTTATCGCCGCCGTCGTCAAGAGATCGAAGACGCGATCGACGAACGCGACCGCGCTAGCAACTCGATGAAGGCGGGCGATCAACTCAAGCGCGGCGTGCTTCAGATGGTCAAGATTTATATCGCGACGAAGCGCGTCATCTCGGTCGGCGACAAGATGGCGGGTCGTCACGGAAACAAAGGCGTTATCGCGAAGATTCTTCCTCGCGAAGACATGCCTTTCCTCGCCGACGGCACGCCCCTTCAGATCATGCTCAACCCGATGGGCGTTCCTTCTCGTATGAACGTCGGTCAGATTCTCGAGACGCACCTCGGATGGGCCGCCTCTAAGCTGGGATACCGCGCGGTAACGCCCGTTTTCGACGGCGCGACCGAAGAGGACGTCAACAACGAACTCGAGAAGGCGGGACTTCCTCGCAACGGCAAGGTCCAACTCTACGACGGACGCACGGGCGAGCCTTTTGCTCAGGAGACGACGGTCGGCTACATCTATATGTTGAAGCTCCACCATCTGGTCGACGAAAAGATTCACGCGCGAAGCACCGGTCCTTATTCGCTCATTACGCAGCAGCCTCTTGGCGGCAAGGCGCGATCCGGCGGTCAGCGTTTCGGCGAGATGGAAGTGTGGGCGCTCGAAGCGTACGGCGCGGCTTACGTGCTCCAGGAACTCATGACCGTCAAGAGCGACGACGTCGAAGGACGTACCAAGATGTACGAACGCATCGTGAGCGGTCAGAACACGTTGCGAACCGGCACGCCCGCGAGCTTCGAGGTTCTCGTCAACGAAATCCGCGGCTTGGCGCTCGATATGGATTATATCCGAGCCGAGTCCCCCCTCGACGCGCGTCCTGTCGACTGACGACGCGCGACTTCACAGGAGTCGTCTTTTCGACTCCGTTTTCCCTGCGGTCGTTCGTAGCGTCGCGTCGCGTTCCGGTCGGCGTTTTCCGCCAGATCGCGACGTTCCACGGACGCTACGAACCGAAATCAAAGCGTTTGAATAAAGACTCGGCGCCGACCGCCGACTGCGCGTCGGCGCGCGCCTGATAATAACCATAATGTCAGAAGAGGTCTACTGTGATCCATAACGACGACTCGAACGACAACGGCAACGATTTCATCGCGGTGAAAATTAGTTTGGCGAATCCGGAGAAGATTCGCGAGCAATCCCGCGGCGAGGTCAAGAAGTCTGAAACGATTAACTATCGTTCTTACAAGCCAGAGAAGGACGGGCTTTTCTGCGAAAAGATTTTTGGTCCGGAGAAGGACTACGAGTGCTCTTGCGGCAAATACCGGGGCATGAAGTTTAAGGGCATGATTTGCGACCACTGCGGGGTCGAGGTTACGCACAACCACGTTCGTCGTAAGCGGATGGGCCATATCGCGCTTGCCGCGCCGGTCGTTCATATTTGGTTCTTCAAAGCGGCGTCGAGTCGATTGGCGACGCTTTTGGGGATGAAGGCGTCGAGTTTGGAAAAGGTCGTCTATTTTCAAGACTACGTCGTCATCGATCCGGGAACCACGAATCTTCACGTAGGCGATACGTTTAACGAACAGCGCTATCGCGAAATTATCGAGGAAGAAGGGTTTGATTGCGGTCTTGTCGCCGAGATGGGCGCGGAAGCGATTCGTAAGCTTCTCAAGGCTCTTAACGTCGTCGAACTCTCAAAAGCGCTGCGCGAAGAACTTGAGAAATGCCGTTCGAAACAGCGTAAACGAGAGCTTGTCAACCGGTTGCGACTTGTCGACGCGCTTCGACTCTGCCGCCATGAGAATAAGCCCGAGTGGATGGTGCTCGACGTCATTCCGGTAATTCCTCCGGATCTTCGTCCTCTCGTCATGCTCGATTCCGGCACGTTCGCCGTCTCCGACTTGAACGACCTTTACCGACGCATTATCAACCGCAACAGTCGTCTCCGAAAGCTGATCGATTTCAACGCGCCCGACGTGATTGTGCGAAACGAGAAGCGCATGCTCCAGCAGGCGGTCGACGCGCTCTTCGACAATCAGCGTTGCCATCGCCAGGTTCTCGGTTCGAATCAACGCGCCTTGAAGTCGCTGACCGACATGATCAAGGGCAAGCAGGGCCGTTTCCGTGAAAACCTGCTCGGCAAGCGCGTCGACTACTCGGCGCGTAGCGTTATCGCGGTCGGTCCCCATATGAAACTGCACCAGTGCGGTTTGCCTAAGCCGATCGCGCTTGAACTGTACCAGCCGTTCATTATTCGGCGTCTCAAGGAACTCGGTCTCGCGGATACGATCAAGAGCGCGAAGAAGATGCTCGAACGTCGCGATCTGGAGGTCTGGGATATTCTCGAGCAGGTGATTCAGAACCATCCCGTTCTTTTGAACCGCGCGCCGACGCTTCACCGTATGGGTATCCAAGCGTTTGAACCGATGCTCGTGGAAGGGAACGCGATTAAACTCCACCCGCTCGTCTGTAAGGGCTTCAACGCGGACTTCGACGGCGACCAGATGGCGGTTCACCTTCCGTTGTCGATCGAGGCGCAAGTCGAGGCGCACACGCTGATGCTTTCGACGCACAACATTTTCAGCCCGGCGAACGGCAAGCCGATTATCAGTCCTTCGCAAGACATCGTTATGGGATGCTTCTATATAACGATGGATCCTCTTCCGGGCATGGCGGGCGAAGGAATGGTTTTCGCGTCGAAAGACGAGGCGCTTCTTGCGTACTCCCTTGGCAAACTTCATCTTAACGCGCGCATTCAAGTGAGGATGGAGAAGTCGCGCTACCTCAAGAAGCCGGTCAAACGCGTCGTCCGCGTGATGAAAGAAGACGGGCGTTATGTCGAGGAAGAACGCGAGGTTGAGATCAAAGAGGGCATGCTCTTCGAGACGACCGTCGGTCGTATTATCTTCAACCAGATTCTTCCTGACGATTCGCCGTTTTACAATATTCCCCAGACGTCGAAGGAACTCGGAACGGTCATTAGCGACTGCTACGCGCTCCATGGACGTAGCGCGACGATCGATCTTCTCGATCGAATGATGCGCCTCGGATTCGAAGAATCGACGCTGAGCGGTCTTTCCTTCTCGACCGACGACCTTATCACGCCGAAAGAGAAGAAGCGAATTCTCGAAAGGGCCGACGTCGAGATTAAAGATCTTTGGAATCGTTTTGAAAGCGGTATGATGCAGCCTGAAGAGCGTTATTCCAAGTCTCTCGACGTTTGGACTCAAGCGAATAAAGAGATTACTGAAAAGATGATGGACACGTTCCGCAACGACGTCCATAAGTCCGAAGAAGAAGCGCAGAAAGCGGGCGACGTCAAGCGTCGTAAGCCGGGTTATGTGAACCCCGTGTACCTGATGTCCTTCTCGGGCGCGCGCGGCGGCACGGAGCAGATTCGTCAGCTTGCGGGTATGCGCGGGCTTATGTCGAAACCTAACGGCGCGCTTATCGAGACGCCGATTAAGGCGAACTTCCTTGAAGGACTTTCCGTTCTGGAATACTTTTCGTCGACTCACGGCGCGCGTAAGGGGCTTTCGGACACGGCGCTTAAGACTGCGGACTCGGGTTATATGACGCGTAAGCTCGCCGACGTCGCGCAGAACTGCGTCGTCACCACGGACGACTGCCATACGAAACGCGGTATCATTAAGCGTTCCGATCCGGAAAACAACGTGAAACTCGAAGATCTAATCGTCGGTCGCGTAACATGTAGCCCGATCGCCAACCCGAAAACGGACGAGGTCATCGTGCCCGCAAACGGTCTTATCAGACCGGAAGATCTTCCGAAGATTCGCGAAGCGCTGCCAAACCTCGAGAGTCTCAAAGTCCGCAGTCCGCTGACCTGCGAGGCGGAACACGGCGTTTGCACGCTTTGCTACGGGATGGACCTCTCGACGAAGAGGATGGTCGAAGAAGGAATGGCCGTCGGGATCATCGCCGCGGAATCGATTGGCGAGCCCGGCACGCAGCTTACGATGCGTACGTTCCACATCGGCGGCGTGGGTCAGCACAGCGCGGAAGATCGAGAAATTCGCACGAAGTATTCCGGCGTCGTTCGTTTCAACGAAATCGACGTCGTCGAAGCGAAGGACGAAACCGGCGCTAAGATCCTCCGCGTCTTGAACGTCAAACCCGGCGGCGGCGTAAGCATTTGCAACCGACGCGGTCAAGCGCGCGAGACCTATCAGCCCCCCGAGGGCGCCGTCCTGACCGTCAAGGAAGGACAGAACGTCGCGGAAGGCGCGACGCTCGCGACCTTCGAGCCTCACAGCAAGTTGATTCTTGCGCGTACGTCCGGCGTCGTCCGCTTTACGGACGTCGAGCTTGGCGTAACGGCGCGAGAAGACGATCAATCGTCGACGGGTCAGAAGCGTCTGTCAATTGTCGATCTTAAAGGCGATCGACATCCTCGCGTCGAGATTATTTCTTTCGACGGTAAGAACAGCCTGCAAGGACATAACCTCCCGAGCAAGACGACGCTCCATGTTCAGGACGGCGAGGCGGTCGACCGCGGCTCGATCATCGCGAGCGTTCCGATTTCGGCAGGCGGTTCGTCCGACATTACCTCGGGTCTGCCGCGTATTACGGAAATTTTCGAAGCGCGCCGTCCGAAAGATCCCGCCGTCATGGCGCAGATATCCGGTAAGGTTAAGATCCAAGAGAGGAAGCGTCACGGCAAGCAGGTTGTCAATGTGAGCCGAGAGGTGAACGGCGAACTCAAAGTTGTCGAGCACGAGATTCCTCAGAATAAGAGCCTCCGCGTCTACGACGACGACGAAGTCGTTAAGGGACAGCCCCTTACCGACGGTTGGCGCGTTCCTCAGGATATTCTCGCGATTTGCGGCGAAGACGAAGTTCAACGTTACCTCGTCGAGGAAATCCAGAAGGTCTATCGCGGTCAGAACGTGTCGATTAACGACAAGCACATCGAGATTATCGTAGCGCAGATGTTGCGCCGCGTTCAAATCGAGGACGGAGGCGACACGGAATTGCTGCAGGGCGACACGGTCGATCGCGCCGAGTTCCGCCGCCAGAACAACAAGCTCAAGGACTGCGTTAAGATCGACGATCCGGGCGATACGAAGTTCGAAGCGGGCGAAGTCGTCTCGAAGCTCGACTTTGACGCCGAAAACGCGAACGTTTCCGTTTTGGGCGCGAATCCGAATCCCAACGCGCGTCAGGCCACGTATTCGACGCCGAAGAAGGCGCGTTGCAAGCCTTTGATTCTCGGCGTTTCGAAGGCGGCGGTTCAAAGCGATTCGTTCCTTTCGGCCGCGAGTTTCCAAGAGACGACGAAAGTTCTTACGGAAGCGGCGTTGTCGTACAAGATCGACCGTCTCGACGGCCTCAAAGAGAACGTTATCGTCGGTCGTCTGATTCCCGCGGGCACGGGGTTCCGCAAATACCAGAAAGCGGAATGTCGTTACGCGAACGCGCAGGTCGAGTTTGACGCGATCAATCCTCTGACCGCCGAGTTCAACCCCGACATGACGCTATTGGACGACGTTCCCGCCGCCGAGTCGCTCCGCGGCTTTGACGACGTGTCGCAAGAGGCGGCGATCGACAAGTTCATTGGCGACGCCGACGTTGAAAACTACGGTCCTGACGCGGAAGAGCAAATCTTCGTTCAGGACGAAGACTCCGCCGACGACGTCGTCGACGACTGATCCCCGCGTCTTCAGTTTTGAAGTCTAGTTCGCCCCCTGAATCTTTCCTCGATCGAGAGGTTCAGGGGGCTTTCTTCTATAGCGCCGCTTTACCCTTTTGACGACGTTTTGTCCGTAACTTTTATGACAACTCCTTTGACGTCTTTCGTTTCCGTCGAGCTGATCGATCGCGACGGCGCGACGACCGTCGAAGCGCCCGAAGGCGCGCGCGTCGTCGACGTCTTGCGACGCGAGGGGTATTTCCCTGCCTACGACTGCGGCGGACGCGGAATTTGCGGACGTTGCGTCGCGCCGACGGGGCTTCCCGGCGACGAACTCGTTCCGACGCGGACGTGCCAAACGCGCGTCGGACGTCGCGGACTGCGCGTCGACGTTTCGGCGCTTAAACGACTAGACGAAGTCGACGGACTCGCGGAATGCGAGAGAAACGAAAGCGCGACGGACGCGGAACGCGACGGTTCTTTGGGGTTGGCGGTCGATCTCGGTTCGACGTCGCTTGCGATAGCGCTCGTTTCGCTGGATACGGGGCGCGTTCTCGCGATGGAAACGCGCCGCAATCCCCAGATTCCGTACGGACGCGACGTGATATCTCGAATTACGGCGTCGCAAACGTATGGCGTCGCGCCGCTTCAAAGACTCGTGTGCGCCGCGATTGGCGATTCCGCGTCAAATCTTACGGCGCGGATCGGCGCTCGACTCGAACGCGTCGAGGAGATTGTCGTCGCCGGCAATACGACGATGGAGTTTCTGCTGACGGGGCGAGACCCAGGGCCTCTTGGCGTCGCGCCCTTCGACGTCGGCTCTCGCTTTTTCGAGGAGCGTCGCGCAGCGGCGTATCCCTTCGGTTTAAAATCTCTTTCTAACGCGCGCGTCCGCGTTTTCCCCGTCTTTTCCGCGTTCGTCGGGGGCGATATTCTTTCAGGATTCGAATATCTTCGCGCGCGGGGCTGTTTCGACGGCGTCGGCGCGAGTCTCCTTCTCGACGTGGGGACGAACGGCGAGGCTCTGTTGGCGGCGAACGGACGTTTTTACGCGACGTCGACGGCTGCGGGCCCCGCGTTTGAGGGGAGCGAGATTTCCCAAGGGTCCCTTGCGGTTCCAGGCGCGATCGTCGGGATCGATTACGACGCCGCGACATGGCGTTTTTGTCCGCAAACGTTCGACGCGACGCCCGCGACGAGCGTTTGCGGTTCCGGCGTCGCCGCCGCGCTCGCCTGCGCGCTCGATTTTGGATTTATGTCGCCCTCCGGACGGTTTCGCTTGCCAGACTCGCCGGAGCTTTCGTCTGTTCCGGCGGAGATTCGAGCGCGTCTTGGCGCCAAGGGGCGCGAGCGTTCTATTTTGATCTCCCCGCTTTCGGAACTTCCGACGACGGGGGGCGTTCGCTTCACGCAGACCGACGCGCGTCGCGCGCAGCTCGCCGTCGCCGCGATAAAAGCGGGGCGACGAATCATGCTCGAAACGGCGGGCGTCGCGGAATCGGAACTGGAGCGGATCTGGCTTGCGGGCGCCTTCGGCGCGTCTCTGGCGTCGGAAACGGCGCGGCGCGTCGGACTGACGCCCTTTGAAGTTCCGTCGTCGCGTACGCAGGTCGTCGGCAACGCGTCGCTTCTAGGGGCGATCGACGCGCTGACGGAACGTCTCCCTTGGTCGCGTCTGGCCGAAGACGTCGAGTTGGTCGAACACGTCGATCTCGCGTCTCATCCGAAATTTAGCGACGTCTTTGCGGCGAGCGCGCGTTTTCCCGAAGAATCGCGTTAATTTCTGAAATCGACTCTCGGCGAATCGTCCGCGGTTTCCAGCGCGTCGGCGATTTGATTATATCTTGGCGCATTTTTTCTCCCGCCCGCGGATTTGCGTTCTAAAACTCGCGCGGCGTCCGATTATTTCGGCGAGAGTTCTTTTACGTCGGAGAATTGAGAAATGAACGTTCAATACGCGCGTCACGCGCCGTTGTGGGATTATGTGGAAGACTGTTATCACGGCGCGGAACGCGTCAAGGAAGGACCGAACGCGGAGGAGTATCTGCCTTTGCAGTCGCTCGAGCGCGAGGAGCTTCGTTCGGGACGCGTCGCGTTTGACGAGTCGCGGTACGCGTTTCGACGCAAGGTCGCGTCTTTCGAGAATTTCTTCCGTCCGATCGTCGACGACGTCGTCGGGCTCATGCAGCGCAATCCCGCGCAAGCGCGGTTTGGAGTCGCCGACGACGAGGAAAGCGCGCCGGAGGTTCTCGAACTGCGCGACTGGGGCAACCGCTATAACGACGGACTCTCAGGTCTCAAGGCGCGTTTGAATTTCGCGCAGATCCTTTACGGACGCTACGGAATGCTGCTCGACGTCGCGACCGACCCCGAGGGGCTGCGTCCGGCGTTTCAAATCGTGGAATATTCCCCGCGGAAGATTCTCGACGGGGAGATCGACGCGCTGTCGGACACGCCCTTTACGGTTTTGCGGTGGGCGCTGCTGGACGAATCGACGCAGGTTTTCGACCGTTATGCGAAGGCGTGGCGTCGCGAGACGCGGCGACGGCTGGTCGCGCTCGACGGAAAAGGGCGATATTACACGGCGCGTTTTTCGGGCGCAGACGCGGATTCTCAATGGCGCGCGTTCGATCTTGACCGTCCCTCGGGCTCGTCGGTCGTTTATCCGACGTTCAAAGGCGCGACGCTTCCTTTCGTGCCGCTGACGGTCTGCAACGTGGAGCAACTTGGAATCGACGAATGGTCGTGTCCGCCGTATTTGGACGTGGCGCGGCTTGCGGTCGAGAATTACGTCGTGGACAGCTGGTATAAGATGGGTCTGTATTTTCACGCGACGCCGACGCTTGCGGTCTGCAACGCGGCGCGGGAATCGACGAGCGTGCGGCTCGGCGGGGTCGTCTGGCCGCGTAACGCGGGCGCGACGCCGGTGACGGTCTCGATTTTGGAGACGTCGGGCGCCGGGCTGGCGGAGCTTCGCAACGCGAAGACGGAGCTGCGGGAGACGCTTCGGTATACGTCGATACGCGATCTCATCGAGCGGGCGGGCGCGAACTCGTCGAGCGAATCGCTACGAATCAGAACGACGACGGGAAGCGCGTCGATCGCGGCGATCGACAAGGTCGGGGCGCGTGCGATTGAGGAGCAACTCTGTTTCGCGTCGTTATGGTCGGGCGCGACGCTCGACGAAACGCGGCGCCGAATCGCGTATACGCCCGACGTTTCCTATCTCGGCGCGGACGTTCGACTCGACGCGGTCGTTGAACTCCTCAAGACGAATCAGGAAACGAAGACGCTTTCAGACCGCAGCGCGTACGCGTTTCTGGAGAAAGCGGCGCCCGGCGTGCTGCCGTCGTACGAGGACAACGAGGAGCAGAAGCAGGACGGGTCGGAGGCTATAGAAGATCGGAGAGGGGAGAATGGCGAAAAAATCAACTAGCGTCGCATCGAAAAAAAAGAACTGCCAAAAGAGTCGCGGTTCCGTCAAGAAGGGGGCGCCGATGGTCGAACCGGTTGTTGAAGAGACGTCTTCAGACGACTTCTGTCAAGACGCGCGTTCGACGGAAGAAAAAAAGTCGGAGTTGCTCGCAGCGCTGACCGACGCGCTCGGGATCGCGCTTTTTGCGTGCAAGCGCGCCGACGTTCGTTATGAAGAGTATCTCGCGTGGCGCCGAGACGATTCTGAGTTTGCGCGTCAGGTCGATCTGATCGAGGAAAGGGCGATCGACTTTGTCGAAGGCAAAGCGTTTGAAGAGATTAAAAAAGGCAACGCGCGACTCATTCAATTCTTTCTCCAGACGAAAGGACGCGCCCGAGGATATGCGCGAGAGAGCGCGAACGAAAAAACGTCTAAAACAAGTTCGCCGCTCGAATTTCTAACCGCCGACGAACTCGAATATTGAAGAACGCCGCCATGACCACGGAAGTCGTGGCGGCGTTTTCTTAGGACGCGACAGAAAATCGTCAGTAATTCATTTCAACGATTTCTGTCGCTTCTTCAATTCACAGCGTCAACGATATGCCTTCGTCGTCGATCGTTTTTCGAAGATTTTGGTTTTCAACAGTTAATCGTTGATTTAATGATCGTTATGAGATAAAATCACACGCGAAGTTTGAGCGTTTGTCGTCTTGAACGGGTTGTTTTATGAAAACGTTTGTTGGAGAACGAACGTATGAGAACGCTTTTTAACGTGTTTTCGATTGTCGCGGCGTTTGCCGCCGTCATTGTCGTCTTGAACGCCGACGTCGCCGTCGGACAAGAGGAAGGAATGTTTGTTATGGAAGAACTTCAACTCACGCAAGAATGGGATAAGACGTTCCCGAAGAGCGATAAGGTCGAGCATTGTAAGGTCACGTTCCACAATCGCTATGGGATAACTCTTGCGGCGGATATGTACGTTCCGAAAGGCGCGGAAGGGAAACTTCCCGCGATCGCCGTGTGCGGTCCCTTCGGCGCGGTCAAGGAACAGTGTTCCGGACTCTATGCGCAAACCCTTGCCGAGCGCGGGTTCCTCACGATCGCGTTCGACCCGTCCTTCACCGGCGAAAGCGGCGGTCAGCCGCGATATATGGCGTCGCCCGATATCAATACGGAAGACTTCCAAGCGGCGGTCGATTTCCTTTCGACGAACGACAAAGTCGATCCGAATCGCATCGGAATCCTTGGAATCTGCGGCTGGGGCGGCCTCGCGATCAACGCCGCCGCGCTCGATACCCGGATTAAAGCGACGGTCGCGTCGACGATGTACGATATGACCCGCGTCTCCGCGAACGGCTACTTCGATTCCGAGAATACCGAAGCGGCGCGGTTCGCCAAGAAAGAAGCGCTCAACGCGCAGCGCACCGCCGACTATAAGAGCGGCTCCTACAAACGCGCCGGAGGCGTCGTCGATCCGCTCCCCGAAGACGCGCCCTTCTTCGTCAAGGATTACTACGATTACTACAAAACCCCGCGCGGATACCATAAACGTTCCCTCAACTCGAACGAAGGGTGGAACGCGATCGGCTGTCTCTCCTTCTTTAATCAGCCTATCTTGAAGTATTCCAATGAGATCCGCAGCGCCGTCCTCGTCGTCCACGGCGACAAAGCGCACTCCTGCTACTTCGGTCGCGACGCCTACGCCAATATGGTCAAAGACAACCCGAACCCGGAGAATAAAGAACTCCTCATCATCCCCGGCGCGTCGCACACCGACCTTTACGACGGCGGCGAAAAGAAGGTTATTCCTTTCGACAAGCTCGAAGACTTTTATAAAACGAACTTGAAATGAGCCGAGCGCCGTTCCGGCGCGTTTCGTTGAAACAATAAAAAAACCGCGCGTTGACCGAATATGCGTCAACGCGCGGTTTTGCGTTTTCAGAACGCCGCGTCGCGTCAGTCTTTAGGCGTTTCGACGACGAGAGTCGCTTTGCCGACGAGTCCTGAAGGGAGAAGTTGCTCGTCGCCCGGACCCCACATTGGGTTCGACGTTCGCGTAAAGCGTTCTTCCTCCGGAAGCGCCGCGTCGCCAATGAGTCGGTTGCACCACAGGTTGGCGACGGTAACCGTCAGCTCGTTCCCCGACGTCTTTAGGAGCGACGCGGGAATCTCGACGCGCCATGGCTTCGTCCAGAGCGTTTGCAACTCCTGCCCGTTGAGTTCGATCCGCGCCATGACCGAAACGTCGTCAAAGGTCAGCGCTATCTCGCCCGTCTCAGGAACGCCTTCCGGCAGGTCGAACGTCTTGCGGTAGACGGCGCGTCCGGAATAATGCCGGAGATATTCGTCGTCCGACTTCGACCAGTCTTCTAGCGCGTTGAATCGCACCGTCTTCTCTCGTCCGCGCTCAAAGTCGCGGTTTGCGGCTTCGTTCTGGTTGAAGGTCGCGCTCCAATCTTTCGACAAATCGAGCAGAACGCGCGTTTCTTTCTTCGCAAAGAGTTCAGACGCTTTCGGAAGCGCGTTTGTTTCCGCTTCGTCCGACGTGAAGACGACAAACCAACTCTGCACGGGATCGAAGGTTATCGTCGCTGCGCTGTGCGCGACGGGCTCGCCCTCTTTGGCGGGGAAAAGCGCCTCGTGAATCGCGGCGGGGCTCGCGTCGAGCGCGTAGCGTTTGCCCGAGAGCGGGTTCCAAAGCTGCGCCGATTTTCCGACGATGCGGAAATAGCACTTGGCGCGGAGCGGCGCGTCCGTCGTGTTGGCGATAAAGTAGACGTCGGCGTCGCCGTCGCGCTTGTGAATCCATCGCACGTCGACGTAGGAGGGTTCGTCGCGGTCGAGCGTCTCCGCCGCGAAGTCGGGCGCGATTCGGCGTTTGACGAGTTCCGCTTTGACATAAGACCAGTCGGGATAGTTCGCGGTACGGTCGAAGACGCGCGCGTATCGCATATTCCACGGGGCGGCGTCGAAGGCGCCGAGCGTCGCGGTCGGGATCGGGGCGCCTTTGACGTCGAGCGTCGTCCACGACGCGTCGGTTCCGATCGTCTTCCCGTCGATCGAGATCGCGGCGATCACGCCCGCCGGGTTCGGGGCGTCTCCCGTGTTGACGACGGTAATCGCGATCTCGTTCTCGCCCGACTTGAGGAACGGCGCGACGTCGGTCGCTTTCGGGGTGCGGAAATCTCCGCCTTCACTGACGACCTTGCCGTTGACGCGGAGCGTCGCGTCGTTGTCGGCGGCGACCGTGACGGTCGCTTCCTTCGGGGTCTGTGCGAATTCTAGCTTCTTCACGAAGGTTTCCGTCGCGCCGACGGCGGCTTTGTTCCATTCGCCGCTCCAGAGCCACTGCGCGCCGGTCAGCGCGCGCATCGCGGAGTCGTCGAGATATTGGCTCTTGTATTCCGGGACGGTCGGCGCGTTTTCGCCGGACCAGATTTGATCGACGAGCGCCTTGAGCCGCGCGTCGTTCTCCTTGCGATTCGCGAGCCCGGGGGTTCGCACGGGCTTCGCGCCGATTATCGGAACGCCCGCGTTTTTGAGTTCAAGGAGCTTTTCGGCGAGTTCGACGGTCATTTCACGCGTCTGCGGGAGGACGACGACGGAATAGGTCGCGCCGCCGGGGAACGCGACTTTGCCGTCTTGAAGGACGGCGCGGTCGAGGAGGACTTGAGGACAGCAACCGTCGAAATTCCAGAGGAATTTGTCCTTATAGGGGGAATCGGCGAAGGCGGAGTCGGGCGCGACGTAGACGGTCGGCGCCTTCTCTTGGTCGAGGAATAAGACGTCGGCGGTTGGAAGTCCGCGCTGAAGGACGCTTTGGACGCGCGTCATGTATTCCGAATAGCCCTCTTTTCCGCCGAGGAGCGGGAACCACGTTTGGGTGCGGTCGAAGTGCATCCCGTGCGGACCGAGGGACAGCCCCGGCGCGTCGTCGTTCGGCTGGGAACACATTCGGTGGAAGAGGAAGCGGTTGACGCCGGCGCAGAACGCCCAGTCGCCTTGCCGCTTCGCGGCGCCGGGGTTCTGGCGCCATTTGTCGAGATAGCTCGTGAAAGATTCCGCGCCGACGATCGGCTGTCCGCAGGTGTGGGCGCTCGAGACCGCTTCAAAGACGCTGAAACGCGAGTCGAACCCGTAGCCGTCGGACCAGAACTCGCACATCGGCACGTCGGCGGCGCGGAAGAGCCAGAGGTCGCCCGCCGGATTGAGGTCGTACGCTTCCGTGGAGAATTTGAGTCCGCGCTCGGCGGCAAGCTCCTTCATGCGCGAAACGTTCGCGTCGTAAACAAGCTCCTGCCCGACGCGGCGGAGGTCCCATAGAAATCGTTCCGTCTCCTCGACGCTTCCGACGATTCGCCCGAAGAACGCGGGGGTCCACGGGAGCGGGTCGTACCCCCGGCTTTTCTTGAAGAGCTCGCGGAAATGCTCCGACCAGTTCTGCGACGACATCTCCCAGCTGTCGTGGTGGAGCGTCGAGAAATGGGCGACGTCGAGGAGCTTGTCGACGAACGCGTCGAAGTGCGTTTCGATACCAGTTCGTTCGAATTTATCGCATTCGAGTCCGAGCGCGGAGGAGGGCGCGGGGCGGGTCGTCTGTCCGGTGAGACGCCGTCCGAGACGCAGGATCGTCCAGTTTCCTTCGGGGACGTCCCATCGGAGCGTTCCTTCGGCGTCATTTTGTCGGAGATATCGAGGATTGAGCCGAGGGGAATGATCGCGTCGTCGTATTTTTCGAGGTCGGGTTCGTCGGTAATCGGCGTGAGATAGGGTTTGACGCCGGGCGTCGAGGAGTATGGCGGGCGATAGAACAGGGCTTTCTCCTCCCAGTCGGGGAGCCGCAGGTCGCTTTTCGGGGTGGGGAACGCGAGAACGGCGACGTCGCGATAGTAACTCGCCCAGACGTCGGCGCAAGGACCGAGGGAGCCGCGTCCGAAATAGGGGTCGCGGGGCGTCGGGACGGGGAGCGCGACTTCGACGGTTTTTCCGCCTTCGACGCGGGTTTCCGAAGCGCGCAGGTGCTGCATCGAATGATCCGGGTCGATCCACGGTCCTCCGGCGCCGCACCATCCGGGGCCGACGCTTGTCGTAAGGTCAATATCAAGTTCTTCCGCATGAAGCGCCGCGTCGCGCCAGCAGTCGAGCCATCCGGGGGTCATGTACTCGACTTTGCCGCGAGGTCCGCCTTGGTCCGCCTCCATCATGATGGCGCGACCAAGACCTGCGTTTTTGAGCGCGTCAAGATCGGCGCGCATTCCTTCTTTTGAAAGATTGCCGTCGAGAAAGAACCAGTAGACGCCCGGTTTTGCGCTCTCAGGCGGGTTCGTAAAGGCGTCGAGAAGGCTAGCGCCGTCGTCCGAGGCGGTCGCGACGGAAGAGACGGACAAGGAGAACGCCAGCGCGGCAAACAGCGTAGCGAAGCCGCGCAAGGCAAAGAAAGATATTTTTTTCATAACGAACCCTGCTCCTAAGGGGCGCCGATTATTCGACGCCGACGATGCGGAATGTGAAACTCGCCGAAACGGCTCCGTTCATTCTAGCAAGGAGAGGGCGGCTACGCAAGCGTTAGATCCCGAGGCGCTTTAGTTACTTTTTCCCAAAGATTCTCGTGAAAAAGCCGTGTTTCTTTCCGCTGGCGTCTGAATTGGAGTCTTGATCTGCGTCGGCTCCATTTTTGTGTTCTTTCGCGCTCGTTCGATCGTCGAGATCCGGCAAGTACGTTTTTTCGTGACTAGTCGGTTTTTCGTGAATCGTTTCGTCAAGCGTTCGATTAAAGCTCGCGGCAAAATTCTCGGTAAAGCGGCGGTCTTCCTCCGAATCGACGACAAGCTTAGGCGCTCGGACTTCGGCAGGAGCCGAGGAGCCGGACGGCGCCTGAATCGGAGCCGATTTAACGACAGGTTCAGGCTCGGTCGGCTTCTGAAGAGACGGCTCGGGCGGCGCCGACGGTTGCGCGACCGGCGAGGGCGCGGGCTGTTCCGACGGTCGGGGCTGCGACAAAGACAATTTAGGAGTCGGAGGGACGTTTTGAGTCGGCTTCGTCGCCGACTGCGGGGACGGCGCGGCGTTACGGACGTAGCGTCTGAGAGCGCGGCCGTACCTTTCTTCTTTGTCGTCTCGGAGCGAGAGGTCGTTTCCGACGGACTCGACGGAGAGTCCCGCCTTTTCCTCCGTCGCGTTCGATTTGACCCGCTGAGGCGAGTTAAAGACGAGGGGGCCCGTCTGAGCAATGGAGAAGGACGCGCGAGAGGGATTGATCTGGACGGGCTTTTCTTCTTCTTTCGCTTTAGGGGCGACGTCGAGAGCAGTCTTCCGGTCGTGTCGGAAATCGACGTCCGTCTTCGGATTCGCGACCTCGACCTTGCGTTCGAGCGTGGATCCCAAAGAATATTGAGGACGCCGTTTCGGAGCCGTTTGAGGTTGAGAAGGACGGGGTTCGTCCTTTGAGGGCGTTTGCGTCGGCGTTTCAGGACGCTTGGGAGGATGCGTCACGCCATAGTCGAGAATGGAATACGACGGATGCGCTTTCTTTGGCGGCGGAGGCGTGTTCTCTTCTTTTTTCTCGACTGTTTTAACGCCGGAATCTGACGGCGTCGCGTTGCTTTCTTGACTCGTCGGCTCGGGAGTCGCCGCTTCTTCTTCGACGACCGGCGTTTCGTCGGAATCGAGATCGATCGTTTCTTCTTCTACGATCGGCGTATCGTCGGTTTCGGGTTCGACCGTTTCTTCTTCAACGACCGGCGCTTCGTCGGAATCGAGATCGATCGTTTCTTCTTCGGCGACAGGCGCATCGTCAGTTTCGGGTTCGGTCGCTTCTTCTTCGACGATCGGGGCGTCGTCGGAATCGAGATCTATCGTTTCCTCTTCGGCGACAGGCATATCGTCCGTTTCGGGTTCGACCGTTTCTTCATCGACGACAGGCGTATCGTCGGATTCCGGTTCGACCGTTTCTTCTTCGGCGACCTGGGCGTCGTCGGAATCGAGATCGATAGTTTCCTCTTCGGCGACAGGCGTATCGTCAGTTTCGGGGTCGGTCGCATCTTCTTCGACGATCGGGGCTTCGTCGGAATCGAGATCGATAGTTTCTTCTTCTACGACAGGCGTATCGTCAGTTTCGGGTTCGACCGTTTCTTCTTCTACGACAGGCGTATCGTCGGTCTCGGGTTCGACCGTTTCCTCATCGACAACCGGGGCGTTGTCGGAATCGAGATCGATAGTTTCTTCTTCCGCGACAGGAGTATCGTCGGTCTCGGGTTCGACCGTTTCTTCATCGACAACCTGGACGTCGTCGGAATCGAGATCGATAGTTTCTTCTTCCGCGACAGGCGTATCGTCGGTCTCGGGTTCGACCGTTTCTTCATCGACAACCGGGGCGTTGTCGGAATCGAGATCGATAGTTTCTTCTTCGACGACTAGGGGTTCGGCAGATTCGAGTTCAATCGTTTCTTCTTCGATATCCGGAGTTTCGACAGTATTGAGTTCGGCTGTTTCTTCTTCGGCGACCGGCGTTTCGTCGGCGTCAGGTTCGGTCGCTTCTTCTTCGACGACTAGGGGTTCGGCAGATTCGAGTTCAATCGTTTCTTCTTCGATATCCGGAGTTTCGACAGTATCGAGTTCGGCAGTTTCTTCTTTAGCGGCCGGCGTTTCGTCGGCGTCAAGTTCGGTCGTTTTTTCTTCGACGATCAAGGGTTCGACGACTTCGGATTCCGTCGACTCTTCTGTCGCCGATTGCGGCGCTGCGTCTACAAGTACTTGTGAAATTTCATTTTGGGACGCGTCGCCGCGTTCGTCTTTGTCTTCGCTAGGCGTTTCGAGGGCGCCGAGGTATTCGTTTGGGGG
>Ga0256407_10002408_pt1 | contig 35889 bp, 28 predicted proteins | sample RumenRJG_04DNA_FD_193489 | JGI IMG/M metagenome (GOLD analysis project Ga0256407, IMG submission 193489) | Bovine rumen microbial communities from Lethbridge, Alberta, Canada - RJG_04 | ecosystem: Host-associated > Mammals > Digestive system > Stomach > Rumen | place: Canada: Alberta...
TTTGTTATTTTTTTTGATTATTTGATGTTTTTGTAGTAGAATTTTTTATTCTTTTCAATTAAAAAAGAATGTAATAAATAGAATAATTCTACACTTTTTTAAAACATATTTATTTATAATGATAGAATTATAGTCTGTTATATTTTATTAATATTATAATTATTAAAATATAATTAATTTGATCAAATTTATTGATAAAAAAAATGAAATATTTCTTTAATAAATAAGAAAAAGAGATAATACATTTATATATGAATTTAAAATTGTTTAAAACTATTTTTAAATAAAATAATTTTTAGTAAATAATAGGTAAAATATAAAAGAGTTATTTTAATTATTATTATTTTATTAATTAAATTTGTAACAAATTAATTGAAACATAAACTCTAAACTTACCTATTATTGCTAATTAAAAAAAAAGTTAAAAATTAATCAAAGTTTAAGTTATTGAGAAATTCATTAAAAATATTAAAAAAAAATAAATAAATAAATTTAATATAAAAATTATATTTTATATATTTCTTAAATAGATTTTTCTATTTTTTAAATTTAAACAAATATTTAAAACACTTATCCAAAAATTTAAATTTATATAAATGTGTAATCATTTAAACAACAAAAAATTCAAAGAAGATGATATCTTCAATACAAAATTATATTTTGATCTTGGAAAATATAATAATCAAATATCAGAAACTTTTGATAATTTAGAGCCTATAGAAAGTCAAAATGGAAAATTTCTTCAACAATGTTTATCAAAAGATCTTCTTGATACAATTGATGCCTTAATTCCAGAAAATGAATCAAAAAATAATATTTTATTTGATGAAACTGCAGATACTTCAATTATTAATTCATCATATAAGAATGATTCTTTTGAAGATAGTTTTGTTAATCCTAATACAATTAAAGAACTTATTCCTTTAATTAATAAGAAATATTCGTTTACTCCAAAAAATTTTGTACCACAAAAAAAAGTTGTTAAAAGAAATTATAATGGGAGAGATGGAGATTGGATTTGTTTTTATTGTAAAAATTTAAATTTTTCTTTTAGGAAAAATTGTAATAGATGTGGAATTCAAAAAGAGGAATCAGTAATAAGATCTAATAAATATTCTTCAAATAAATAAAAGAAAGTATAGTATGGAGTTTTTTTAGATGTTATAATAATTTTTGTATATATAATTTATAATAAATGCTTAACAAGTATTTTTTTAATGGTGAATAAGAAACTTTAATTTAAACTTCTAATATTTTTTTTTTAAATGAAATTAAATAAGTATTGATATATTTAAATAAATATTATTTTCAAGAACATTTCATTATTTTAAATTTTTAAATGTTCTTCAAGTTGTTTAAATAATTTTATGGAATTATATTTAGCACATAATCCCATAATATTAGGATATTCTTCATTACTATCTAAAACATGTAAATCTTTCATTTTTTTATCCTTATAATCAATTATTTCTTTAAAAGCTTTATATAAATCACCAAAAAAATCTTCTTCCATTATAATATTTCTAAAATTTTCAAGTAAATCAATAATTTTTTTCTTTTCTTCTTCATTAATTTTATCCATATCAACAGATTTAATTAATTTTCTTTCTTCATTAAATTGTGCATTTTTCAAATCAATAATTTTACCATCATCATCATATTTTCCATAATAACCTTCAATAAATTCATCTTTATCCATTTTCCCATAAATAACTTTTTCAACATTTGCTTTATAATAAAAGCAATTATCTCCTTTTTTTTCCATATTTTCATTAAAACCACCATAATATAAAGAATAATCATCTCCTTTTTTACTCATATAAACACCTTTAATACAATTATCATTTTTAAAATCACCAACAACAGAATCAAAATTACTATTATCAAAATCAGAAAAAGGTTCAATTGAAATATTTTCAATTAACCATAAATAAACTCCTCTTCCATCTTTTAAATTATCTTTCCATCTTCCCCAATAAAATTGACTTTTTTTAATATTTTTTCCTACAGTAGTTGAATAAATATATAATCCATGTCTATTTCTTTCATCATGTTCATAACATCCAAAATAACTTTCATTATTTTTATAATTATTTAAACAATATCCATCTTTTTGAAAATTTTTGTTTAAAATTCCTAAAAATTTTATCCCATTTTTATTTATGTCTCCTACAAAAACTTCTTTTTCTTCTCCTTCTTCCCATTTTTTTATTTTTATTCCTTCTTCTTCATATATTCCTTTTGATTTTATTGCTTCTAATATTTTTGCTTTTTCAAGTTCTATTTCGGAATTTGATTGTTTTTTTAATTTATTAAAGACTTCCATTAGAAGGTATTATGTTTATATTATTAAAATAAAAAATAAAAAAATTATAAAATCCATTTTTTTTTATTAAGAATAAAGAAAATTTATTTTTAAAAAAAAAAATTTAAATATTTTTATTCAATTGAATTAAAATTAATTGATAAATATTCAATTAATTTATCAATAGAATCATTTTTGAATTGAATCTTTTGAATATTTTCAAATGAAGATGAATCTCTAATAAATTTTTTCATAAAATTAAAAATTTCTGGTAATACTTTTTCGAAATTTATATTTTCTAATTTTTCTTTTCTTTCAATCATAGAATTATCATTTTCACTCATTTTTTTATATTCAAAATGATAAGGATTTTTTTCATCATTAGTTTTAATAAAATAATAAGAATTATTGATTTCATTTTTATTTTTAAAAATAATAACTCTACCTTCAATCATTTCATCATCAACAAATTTTCCTAAATAGCATTTTTCATTTTCGAAAAAAAAAGCCTCATCATCATTTTTTTTATCATTTGAATATTTCCCTTCATAAATACTAAAAACATCTTTACTTTTTGAAATACAAATTCCATTTTTATATTCATTTTTTTCAAATAACCCAATAGCAACATCATAATCACATTTTTCAATTTCAATATCATCATTTGAATGTTTCCAAAAATAAAATCCTTTTCCATTTTTTTCTCCTTTTTCCCAATTTCCCAAATAAAATTCTTCTTCATTTTTATCTTTTTCATTATAATATAAATAAACTCCATTTCCATCTTTAAAATCATTTCTCCATTCTCCAGAATATTCATCATTATTTTCATATTTATAATAACCAAAAAATTCCTTTGTTAAATTTTCAGAAAGAAATCCAATATATTTAAATGAACTTGTTTGTATTTCTGAAATATATTTTGAATTATTTTCTGGTGATTGTTTTTCATCTTCATTTGAAAATATAAATGTACTTTGTAATGATGAATCGGCTTCGTTATATTTTGATTTTTCCTTTATTATTGCATCAATTTTAAGGGTGTCAAATTCATATATTGTATCTTTTTTTAATTTTTCAGGCTCACTTGATTCCATTTTTGTATTTTTTAAGTTCGAATTTAATATTTTTTTATTTATTTTTTTTTTTGTTAATAATTTTTATAGTCAATTTTCAATATTATATATTTATTTTATTCTTAATTAAAATATTATTAATAAAGTTCATTTATTATTAATATTTATTAATTTATTTCAAAAATTGTAATTAATATTAATAAAAATATTAAATAAATAGAATTAAATATAAATACCAAAAAACAATATTTTAATCTAAATAAATGATTAATGATACTTCTATTCAAAATATTCAAAATTTTAAAAAGATTTATAACATATTGTCCGATATCCATTATAAAGGAAATAATAATATGTTTAATAATGTATAAAATATTTATTTAATATATAAATTTTTAGAATATACAAGAACAATTCCTAAACAAAAAAAGAAAGGGAGATTATTCCCAAAAAATTATATTTCAAAATAAAAACAGATTTAAAGAAAAAAAAAAAGATTGCCTTGAAATAACAAAAGATAGAAAGAAATTTTATTATTATTCAAGAGATATATCAATGTCATGTGTTAAGATAAATGATAATAAATATTCTAATAATTTGTTTATCCCTGTTTTACCATCTATTTTTTTTTCCTCTTCACAATAAATATATTAATTCTTTGTTTGTTTTTCTTTATTTTTTTTTAATATTGTTTTTTTTATTAATATGATTGTTTTTGATATAACATTTTGTTAATTGTGGGAAAAATAAAATTTAACAACATTTTTTTATAAAATCAATTTATTAAAATTAATAAATATTAACTTCTCCATATTTATAATTTTATATTCTTTAAATTTAATTTTTATTTGGTTTTATTTTTGATGTAAAAAAAAATAAACATATTTTTAATTTACTTATTTATTTTCATAATATTATTATTTATTAAAATAGGGAAAATATATTCAATAAATTATTAAAATTAAATCAATTCAAATATTTTTTTTTATTTTTATATATTTTCCCTTTTCAATTTTTGATTAAATTATGATAATAAATCTTTTTCTTTTGAATTTCAATATATTTATAATATAATATTTCATTATTTAATTTAAAATATAAACATTAAAAAAAATTTTCTTAAATTTAAAATATCAATTATCTATTTTAATTAATTCATTTGATTATCCTTATCCTGATAATTATTAGAACTATATTTAGATTGCATTTCTTGATCATAAATTGGTTTCATCCCAGGAATAAAATTTTTTTTACTTTCTTCAATTTTTTTAGCTTCTTCTAATTCTTTATTAATTTCTTCAGCATATAAAGCATCATTACTTCCACTAAAAGATTTAAGAGAAATTAAAAAGTCTCTAATTAAAACTTTAAATGAATGATATTCATAACTTTTATTAAATAAACCTAAACAGAAAGCTTCAATTTGATTTTTATTTAATTGTTTAAAACCTTCTTCAATTTCAAAAGAAATTTTATTTAAAACAAAAACTTTATTTTGAGTTCCACTTTGAAATAAACCTTCTTCTAAAACCCCATTTTCAATAATTTGAATTAAAATTTGAAGTATTTGAATTTGTAATTTTAAACCACTTTGATGAAAAAAATCAGTCATTGTACCAAAAATATCATTAAATATATTAAAATAATAAGCTTTATAAAAAGGATTTACAATATCAACTCCATTTATAATTTTAGTTTTTGATATATTATTAAGTAAAATTAACATTGTTTCTAATCCAGTTTCACTCATATTTGGAGTATTATGTCTTATAGCCCATGAAATAGCATCAATTATATCTTTATTAAATCCACTTTGTTGAACTTGGAAAATTGCTTCAAATGCATTTGTAATTAAACTTTTTAATAAAATAAAAAAATTCATTCTATGTTCTGGGAATGATTGAAAATCATTTTTAATCATATTTAATGTAAAAATACATAAATAATTCCAAATTGATACTATGTAATTATATTCTGTATTTTTTAATTTTTCAAGAACTTTTGAAAATAAAAGTAAAATATTGGGATCTCTATTATCTTGATGACTACTATTATAAACTTGAATTAATTTACCAAATCCAGGTAACATTTGATTCATAATAATATTATTATCATCAGTTGATGAGACTAAAGTACAAAAATATTTTAATAGAGTTCTATTAAATGACATATAACTTTTAGTATTAACATTTAGCCATTCATTATTATTAAAAGCATTATTAATAATATCAGAATAAAAATAAAAAGTTTTAATCATAGTATCAAATAACTGTGATCCAAAATTCCAATAAATAGTTTTTGTACTAATAGAAACTCTTTCATTAATCCTAACAATTAATTCAAGTGATTGTGTAACATCTGAATTTTTTAAAATATCAGAATTCATAGAAGCTTGATCAAATAATTGTTTCCAAGTAGTATATGTACTACTCATTAATTGATTAATTAAATAAATTTTTTTTTGATTATCAACTTCATGATTAATCATATTTCCCAAAGCTTCATAAAACATTAATTTTTGATGTCTTTCTAAATCATCAGTATCACTTTGAACATTCCTAACTAGAATATTAATATAAGGTTCATTATCATTTTCATTACATTTAACAAATTCTTTTCCACATTTCATAGAAATTTTCAAAAAAGTTTCACAGGCAAAATCTTGAACACCAGGATGAGGTTCATGCATAAATTCAAATAATTTTTTAACAACTGTTTTTAAAAATTTCCAATGTTCACTTAAGAAACGAGGATATTGACCACATACATACATTATATTTGAAGCACAAACTGCTTTATTATCTTTTCCTTTTACATGTTCACATAATGTTAATAAAAGTCTTATTATTAATACTACAAATTTTTTTTCTAAATCCTCATCCATTGCTCCTGTTATACATCCTGCTGACCAAGAAACTGAATTTAGTAAAACACGATTTAAATTTTTACTATTCTCTAATAAATCATTTAATTTTTTTTCTAGTAAATTTTCTGTTTTTAAAGGATCTAAATTTGTTAAATAAATTAATGTATTTTTCATTGTATCATGTAAATTTTGAAAAACTGTATTTGTTGTCGGATCTGTTGTTAAATCACCATTTTCGTCAATATCAATTTTAACTTCTAATGGTTTATTCATTCTTAAAACTATTGTATTTCTTACTTTATCAATGTGCTTTAAATAACAATGTTTATATAAATATGATTCGTTTGTATATATTAAATAAGTCATTAATGTTGTGTTATAAAGTGAATTTGGCATTTCTTTATCAGGATCTATGTCTATTTCTTTTAAAAATACTATTTTTACTGTAAACCAATACCAAAAGTCACATGCTGCTTTGAATATTTCATCATTTTGAATTAATTGAAATTGAGTTAAATATTCTAAACCAATTGATATTGGTTCTAAGTAATTTTGGATGAAATTATTTGGTGATGACATTCCTTCTACAAAATCAAATGTTTCTATATAATTTAAATTATTTTTGAAAAAATTAATTAAACTATTTTCAAATATTAAACATAATTTTTCAAAACCAGAAATTTTTCCTTTATCAATACTCTTATGTCTTTCACTAAAATCCATTTTATTAGTAATTTCAAGCATAACATCAATAAAAGATTTATAAATTTGAATAGTCATATTTTTAATAGCAAAATAAGAATTATTATTATTATTATTATTCATATTATCAGGTTTGTCAATATGAAAAGCGAATAATTGTCCAATACATTTTATAGTTTCATTTCTAATAAAAGGCATTTTTCTAATATTTTCTAAGAAAGTTGAAATAATAGTTTGATTAAAAACATAATTAACAGGAAACCAAGTTGTATATTCTGCATATAATTGTACTGCTTCAACTAATAAACTTTGTTTAACAGATTGAGAATTATTAAATATAAATTGACATAAAGAATAAACATGTTCAAATTCAGTTTGCATTTTTGCTTTTAATTCAATTGCTTTTTTTGTAGTTAATGAACTTTTCCAAAATTCATTTATTTCTTCACTTAATAATTGAAGTAATTTCATATTATTTTCACATAAATTTTGATTTGTTCTTCCTGAAGTACATAATTCACTTATAAAATTTGGCCATCCTGATGTCCATTCATTTTTTGCAATTAAAACTATTACATTATTTAATTTATTTATTAAAAATGAATTTTGAGCAAATAATTTATCATCATTTACATTAGAAATTAAAATATCTACTAAAAAATTTCTTAAACTATTTTTATCATTTTGATTTAATAAATTCCATTTTTCTTTAATGAAAGTTTCTAAAATTCCCAAAGCAAAAATCTTTGTGAAATTTAATTGAGATTTTGATAAAATAAAATCACAATATGAATATGAATTTGGTAATTGTTGAAATTTAGTTAAAATTTCATTTGCTATTTGACGCTAAGAAATTTTAGTTATAATATTCTTACATCATTATTATTTATTGTTGTATATAATGTATTTGTTAATGTATCTAACATTTGAAGTTTTGTGTCATCAAAAGGTGTTGATGTATTTAGAAGTTGAGTATAATCCATTTTTAAGATAAAATTTTAAAATATTATTTTATTTTAAATTTAAGCTTTTAAATATTTTTTTTTATTTATTTATTTAGTATGTTAATTTCTTTTAAACTTATTTTATTTTATAGAAATTAATTTTTATTATGAAATATTTTATTATTCAAAATTAATTGTATAAATGTTTTGCTTTTCATTGTGTTATATAGTTTATTTTTAATATTATTTATTTAAATTTTGAATAATATTAAAATTAATTTTAATTTTAAAAAAATATTTTAATAAATATTTAACAATAAAATAAAAAAATGTCTCAAAATAAAAATAAAAGTCAAGAAAAAATTCAAAAATCAAATGAAGAAAAGTTAATTTTTTTTTCAACAAACCCATATTGGGAAAAAAGAGACAAAGAGAACAAAGAAAAAATGCAAAAATTAATAAAAGAAGAAAATAAAAAAATAATGAAAGAAGTAAAACAATATCCTCATATATCAGAAGCAAGTCAAGAAATAGCAGAAATTTTAAGAAAAAATCCAAATGATAAAATTGAAATGGCAAAATTATATAAACCAAAAAGACAAAAAATAAATTTATATGAGAGAACACAACATAATTGAGCAGATTATTTAACAATAAATAGAATAATGGAATTAAAAAGAGAAAAGGCAATTGAAAAAATAAAAGAAATTAAAAATCAAAATGAAGAAGAAGATAAAATTGAAGAACCTCCGAAACCAATTCCACAAATTTCAGAAAGGAAAATTTATGATAATATTAATTTTAAAGAAACTAATGATGAGACTAGGAAAAATTTATGTAATTTATATAATGAAAAAAATAATGATTTAATTAATAATAGTAAATATCCTTTTTATAATAAATCTGAAATTTCTTATGTTAATAATTATCATCAACCTTTAATTACTGATAAAAGAAATGATATTATGCCAGCTAAAATTTTTGGTAGTTATTCTAATAGTTCTAAAGAAGCAGTTATTAAGAATAATTGTTTGAGAAATAAAAATAAATCTTCAAAAAATAAAGAGTTTAGTAAAAGGATTAATTATAATAATAAAGTTTTAAATAATTATCATAAAAATAGAGTTTATGATAATGATTATGAAATTAGGAAACAAATTTTGGATAAGAAAAAAAAATGTTTACAAAAAGAAAAGAATATAATTGGACAATTTGGGAATAAAAATCAAATATTAAAATTTGAAACAAATAGTAATAATAAAGAAACAAATAATATGAGATTACAAGATCTTCAATGTTTTCAGTCTTTTATTAATTCATTTAATTCTACTTGTAATACATATAATAATGATAATGAAAATAATGATAATAATAATGAATATAATTTAAAAAATATTATTTATAACCCTGATAATATTCTCCAAAATAATAATAATAAAAATATTCAAAATGAAAATTTTCAAAATATAAATTATAATCAAAATCCTAATTATAATAATAATAATGAAAATAATTATTATAATCAATTTTTAAATCAATGTCCAAATAATTATTAATATTAATAAAAAAAACCTATAAAAAAATACATAAATAAATAAAGTATTTATTTAATTTTTTTAATTAAAAAAACTAAACAATAAAAAAAATATTAAATTTATTTAAAAAAAAATTAAATAACAAAATAAAAAAAAAATTTAATCCTATCCTTGATTTTCTTCAAATGGATTATTCTTAGTTTTAATAGTATTTTCATCATTTCTAGGACTAACAAAATAATGTCTTCCACTTCCAAAAATATCTTGAGGAGGTAAAATATTTCCATAAAAATAAGTATTATTATAATCAATTTCAGATTGAAAATTTTTTTCACAAGCAGAATTAACAACATTTTCATCTAAATAACATCCACAAAAATCACAAACTAAATTATATTTTTGTAATTCTAATGCATATTTATCACTTAATTTAACCCATTCTTGAATTTCATTTTTTGTTTTTTCATTTATTTCATTTGATTCTTTATTATATTGATTATTTGTTAGTAATTTCCATATTATTTCATCTTTAAATTTACATAATTCTTCTAATTTATTATAATTTTCTAATTTTTTTCTATTCTCTTCTTGTTCTATTGGGAAATCATCTAAAGTAATATCAATTTTTGTTTTTATTGGTTTTGCTAAAATATATTCTACCATTTCATTTATTTGTTTATATTTTAATAAAAATGAAATTAAATCATTATTTTCATTATTATTCATTTCATTTAAATAACTCATTATTTCTTGCATCATATTAATATCTTTTTGTAAAACAACAGAATCATAATTAATAACAGCTAATTTTTTTCCTTCAATAGAATTTAAATTATCTAACATTTCAGTATAATCTTTTCTAATTCCTCTTTCAATATTATTTTTATAATTTTTAACTTGATCACTTAAATAATCTAAATATTGTAATTGATTCATTGATTGATTATATTTACTTTTAATATTTTTATTAACAATTTGATTTAAATTATTATATTTCTTATTAAATGAATCATAAATACTAATAATTTTATGTATTTTCCCATTATGAGGACCAAGAATTTGACATTCTTGACAAATTGGTTCTTCACAAGTTTCACAAAAATATTTTAAAGGAGAATTATGATTATAACATAATTTTTTAAAATATGAATTATTACTTATTGGTTTTTTCTCATGATTTCTATTTGATGGAACAATGTGAATTTGCTCATCACATATTTTACAATATAATTTATTACAATTTATACAATAACATATTGCATCTCCTTGATAACATCCATCACATTTTTCTTTTTGAGGAATGTTATTATTTGTATTGTTATTATTTAAAAATTGGTTTTTTGAATTTATGTTTTCTGATTGAATTTGATTATAGTAATTTAATGGATTATTATTATTTAATAATGGATTATTTTGATTTTGAATTATTGGATTATTTTCCATTTCAGGATTTTCATTTGTTGAATTTGGAGGAATTGAATTTTCTTCTGATTTATTAATTTGGTCTTCGTTTAATATTGATTTACTTTTCTTTTTTTTTAAGGTTTTTGGTTTTTTTTCATTGTCTTTTTCTTTTGATTTTGATTTCATTTAGTTTATATATATTTTTATTTATATATATAAAATTATTTAAAATTAAATTATGTTTAAATTAATAATATTTATTTAAAAAAATAATTAAAATATGTATTATGTGTTTAAATAAAAAAAATTATTTTAAAAATGTTAAAATATAATATAAAATACTTTTTATATTTCATAATTTCCTTAATTCAAAATTTAATTACATGCAATGAAAATTTAGAAAAATTTATGTATAAAATAAACTCATCAAAAATAGATGAAGCAATATTTGGTCTTCAAATTGGAGCAAATAATCCAACAGAAGACACTTATTCAATAAAAAAATTAACTTTAAGGAATTCAAATGGATATTTCATAAGTATATTTGATGGTCATGGAGGATCATATTTATCAAATTATTCAAATAATGTTTTTTATGATTATTTCATAGAATTTTATTTAAATTTCCCAGAACATGAAAATGAAAGTGAAAAAATAAAAAAAAGTCTTAATGAAACTTTCAAAAGAATAGAAAAAGAATTTTTATTACTTTCATATGATAATAAAAAAAAAATAAAACCTGAAAAAATGAATATGGGAACATGTGCATTAATTGCAATTATTTTAAATAATAAATTATATATTGCAAATTTAGGTGATAGTAAAGCGAGAATGTTTTCCATTAAAAATAATACAAATAATAAATATTCAGTAACTAAAATTTCAAATGTTTTTAATGCAAGAAAAAAAAAAGAACAAGAATATTTAAAAAATAAATTCCCAAATGATAAAAATATTTATATATGTTATGAAAAAGAACCAAAAATTTGTTATGTTAAAGGAATGTTACAACCAACAAGAAGTTTAGGTGATTTTTATTTAAAATATAAAGAATTTAATAAATATTTATCTGATTTTAATGGTCCTTATATTAGTGCTGAACCTGATATACAAATTTATAATTTAAAAACTAATGATAAATATATTATTTTGGGAAGTGATGGTTTATGGGATTTTGTTAAAAGTTCTCAAGTTGCTTCTTTAATTGAAGATTATGAAAAAATAAAAAATGATAAATATTCTAAAAATGAAAATATTTTATATAATTTATTGTATAAAATTTTGAATTTAGCTACTTATGATAGTTATTTATCTTTTGATGAAATGATGAAACTTCCTAAAGGAAGAGAATTAAGAAATATTCATGATGATATTACTATGATTATATGTGATTTAAATAATATTGTTAAATTTGAATAAAAATAATATATTAATAAATTAATATAAATTAATTAAATTTTAATTTTTATTTTGTTTATTTTAATTTTTCGACTTATAAAATATGAAATAAATTAATTCTAAATTTATTTTTTTAAAATAAATATATATCTATTTCTTTTAAAAATTTTTATTATAAAAAATGGAAATTTTTCTTGAAGATGGTGATTGTCCAAAAAGTAGATTTATAGAATTATTAGCAGGATACTTACATATAGAAGAAAGGAATTTAGGAAAAATAATAAAATTAAACAAAAACGCCCAAAACTCATTAAAAATAGAAACACTTCCCTTATTATTATCTTCAAAATTAAAAAACCAAATAGTAGGAAATGAAATAGAAATAACAAAAGAAATTGCAGATGTAAGTTCATTAAAACCAATTTTTTTTGGAAAAAATGAAGAAGAAAAAAAAATAATAGAAACAGAAATGAATCACATAATAAATGATTTAAAATATGATGCATTAAAATTTTTACCTGAATTAAATCAAAAATTAGAAAGTTGTACTTTTTTAAATGACCAAATGACATTATCAATTTTAGATATATTATCATTTTCTTTAGTCTCTCCTTTATTAAATAATTTATCAAATGATGAAAAAAATAAATATTGTAATGTAATAAGATGGGGAAATCATATACAAAATTTAAGAGGAATATCAGAAACAATACAAAAATTAAAAATAAGTTTCTCAATACCTTATATTCCATTTATTTATACTCCACCAGAACCAAAATATGAAAAAAAAGAAAAAGATGAAGAAGATGAATTAGAAGATGAAAAAGAAAAAGAAAAAAAAGATAAAGAAAAAGAAAAAGATAAAGAAAAAGAAAAAGAGAAAGAAAAAGAAAAAGAAAAAAAAGATAATGAAAAAGAAAAAGGAAAAGAAAAAAAAGAAAAAGATAAAGAAAAAGAAAAAGAAAAAAAAGATAAAGATAAAGAGAAAGAAAAAAAAGATGAAAAAAAAGAAGAAAAAACAGAAAAAAAAGAAAAAAAAAAGGATAAAAAACAAGAAGAAGTGCATCCAATGTCAAAATTGGATATTCGTGTAGGAAAAATAATAAAAATAGTACCAAACGAGCAAGGAGACAAATTATACAATGAAGAAATAGACATAGGAAATGGAGAAATAAGGACAATAGCATCAGGATTAAGAGACTTTGTAAAAATAGAAGATTTAAAAGACTCATTTGTAGTTGTAATATGTAATTTAAAACCAAGGAATTTAAAAGGATGGAAGAGTCATGGTATGATTTTATGTGCTGAAACTAAAGACCAAAAAATTGTTGAACCATTAAGACCACCTCAAGGTTCTAATCCTGGAGATTTAGTTTTTATTGGAGATTTACCTAGGGAACCTGCTTCTGATAAAAAATGCCCTTGGGAAAAAGTTTGTAATGATTTATTTGTTAATGATAAAAAAATTGCTACTTATAAAGGAGAATTAGTATGGAAAACTGATAAAGGAGAAATTATGGCTACTACTATTACAGATGGAGTTATTAGATAAAATTTTTTTTTTTGATTGCTTTTTTAAATGTTAGTTTTTTTATTTATTATTTTTTTAAATTATGTTTTTTTAATTTTGGTTTTTTTTAAAATACAATTTAAGTTTAATTTAGGGTTATTTATTTTTTTTTTTAATTTTTCTGGTTTTTTTTATTTTTTAATTGAAATATTTTTTTAATTCTGATATAAGTTCTCTTTTTAATTCATTTAAATTTTGAATATTATCTTCTATTCCTATTTTTGTTTTAAAATGTCCTAACATATTTGAAATATCTTCAATTTGTTTTTCATTAAATTTACAATTTTGTCCAGAAAGTAATTTTGAATATTCTTCAGAAACATTATTTTGATAAAAAGAAATTTGTTCCATTAATTCTTTTTTTGGTTCAACAATTCCACTTGGTGTAATAAAATTAAAAATTTGTTCAATAACTTTTTGAAATTGTGATAAATCAGTAATTTGATTTTGAATATCATTTAATTTATTTTCAATATCATTAATAAAAACACTTAAAGGTTTACCATTAAAATTTTGATTTGAAATTGGTTTTCCTGAAATTTTATTTTTAATATCATAAACATTACCTTCTAATTGATTTCTTTTATTAGAATATAATTTAAAATCTTCATCTCTTTTAATTAAATCATTTTCTTTTTTAGTCATTTGTAAAATTAAATTCATTCTATTTTTTGGATTTTGATAAATTTCTCTTTTTGAAATTGTAATAGCATCATTTTGATTTAAAGGAATATTAATAAAATTATTATTTTTATCTTTACTTTTTAAATTTTTAATAAATATCATTCCATTATTATCAATCATAATATCTAAAATAATATTATTAATTCCACCATTTAATTTCATAATAACATTTGTATTTATTTCATATTCTAAAAGTAAACCAGTTTGACAAGGAAGATAATATTGTATTTCATTTGGATTATGATAAAAACCAATAGTAATTAAATTTTTATTAAAATATGATGAATCTAAAATAATTTCAGGAAAATAAGGAATATTTTCATGATTAGAAAGTAAAATTTTTTGTTGTTGATTATTAATTGAATATAAAATTGAATAATTATTCAAATGATAAATTCCTTGGAAATTTAGAATAGGGAAACAATTTTGTAATAAACTACCATATAATGAACAGCCAATAGCAATGCATTCATCAGTTAATATAGTTTTTGACATTTCAATTTTTGTTATTTCTTTTACTATTTTTTCTAATACAGGTGTTCTCATTAATTCTCCTGCCATTTCTACATTTGTTATTTCAATTCCTTTAAAAGTATTTAAACTCTTATTATAAAAATTTAAAAATGCATTTTTAAATTCATTTACTTTTCCTTTTATTATTTGTTCAAATTCATTTCTTGTTAAAATATATGAAAAATCATTATCATCACATAAACAATCTATTGATATTGATGCATCTTGATTTACTGTTAATGCTTTTCTTGCTTTTGTTATTACTTGTAATAATCTTAATTTTATTTTTTGATTATTTAAAATATTTATTCCTGTTTTTTCTTTAAATTTTTGAGAACAAAATTTATATATTTCTTCATCAAAATCTCTTCCTCCGAAAAATGGTAAAATAAAACAATCTAAAACAGTAAATAAATTATAATTTAATTTTGATAATACAAAAGTTGTTTTTGAATGACCAGAATCAATAAAAATAATATATTTAGTAATAGTAGGATTAACTGAAACTGCATTTGGATTATTATTTGCATTAGTATGAACAATAAAATAATCTTTAAATTTTTTATATCCAAAATATAAAGTTATAGCAGTAGAATCATTAATTAAATGAAAATTATCTTTAATATTACAAGATCTAATAATATTTAAATAAGCTAATTTTTGATAACAAGTAAAATAATCAGGAACTGAAAAAACATAAATAATAGGTTGAATTCTTTGTTCAATAATATATTGATATTTAATTTTATTTAAATAACCAACAATAATTTCATCAGGTGATAAAGAATAATTTTGATTATTAATATTAAAATTAAAAGTATTATTTTGAAAATTATAATTTCCATTGTATAAAATAAATTCATTAAATTCTTTTTTTCCAAAATTTGAATTAGGTAAAATTCCAATTAATCGACTTAAATAATGAAATGAACTTTGAATATTTTTTCTTAATACTAAAGATGCTTGATCACCTATTAATCTTAATGTTTCTGTATATGATATTATTGATGGACATGAACGAGATGAAGTATCTGAAAGAATTAATTCACATTGAAATTTTGATGTTGAAGAATTTTGCTTTCCTAATGATACTGTAGTGTTTAAGGAACCAATATCAATTCCTATCATTTATTATCTTTTTAAATATAATTAGTTATTTTTATTAGTTATTTAGGTCGAAATTTTTAAATTATTTTTTTTATTTAAATTTTTTTTATTGTTTTTAAATTAATATTTAATTTATATTGTTTTTATTTATTTTTTTTTAAATAAAATTATTGAAATAATGATAAAGAATAATAATACTAAAAAGGAGGAAATTAAATTTTTAAAAAAAAAAAGAGGTACAAAATTTATATTTCCAACTCAAATAAAACATAATTTAACAATGAATTTATTAGAAGATTGTTTCACACATGATATGGTTTTAGTTTCTCCATCAATGATGAAAAAACAAGAAAAAGAATTATTAGAATTAAAAAAAGAACAAGAAAAAGAAAAAGAAAAAACTCAAAATAATCAAATAAATCAAAGTAATTCTTCAATAAATCAAAAATTTAAAAAAACTGAAGAAATAAATGATTTATTAATTGAAATTGCTGAAATTTCAAGAGAAATTGAATTATTTGCAATGGAAAGAAGAAAAAGAAGATTAATGACTTTAATAGAAAAAATGGCTGAATATATTGATGAAGATTCTATTGATATTGATGAGTTAACTGATTTACTTTTTTTTGGAAAAAAAATGAATGAAGAAAATAGTGAAAATGAAGAAAAGAAAAAATCTTAAATATTAATTTAATTTTTACTTTAAATAATAGGAATTTTTTTATTGTTTTTTGTATATAGAAAAGTAATTTTAATTTTTGGTATTTATATTTTTTTAACATTAAATTTTATAATTTTTATCTTTTTATCTTTTAATATATAATTAAATATATAATTTTACTCTTTAATTAAAAAAATAAAAACTATAATTAAAGATAATTTGATTTAATGGAAAATAATAGAGAAAATATAAAAGAAAAATATAAATATTATAAAGATCCTAAAGATGTTTGTATTGGTATAATTTTTATTTTTATTGGATTTTTCTTTTTTGTAATAATGTCTTTTTGGATAATATTTAGTAAATTAAATAAATTGAATCAAAGAGAAATTCAAAAAATGCCAAAAATAATCCAATTTATGATTTATGATAAACATTATTGTTTTGTTATTATTGTTTTTTTACCTGTTCTTATAGTTTTATTTTATTTTAGAAGAATGGCAGGCTTATATTTTAGACATAGATTTTAAATTATTATATTATTATTTAAAAAATTTATTATTATCAATTAAATAATTTAGTAATTGTGAATTATGAAAAAATTTTCATCGTTAAAAGAATTATTTTTAAATAGGAAAAAACTTTTATTAAAATCTGATATTTCAGCAAGAAAACTTTCATTAAATATGAATTCTAGAATTATATCAAAAAATTTTAGTTCACCTTTATTAATGAAAGATGAAAATTCAAAAATTTTGAAAATAATTCATAAAAAAGAAAAGTCAAATCTAAGTTCAATTCCTTTATCTTCAACAAAATCAACAATTAATACAAAAAAGATAATGAATAAAAAAAAGAAAAAGAATAAATATTTTTTTCTTAAACATATACCTAAAGAAGATTATTTATCATCATATAATAAAATTCCTGAAATTATTAAAATTAATAAAAAATTATTAAAAGATGCTATTTATAAAGAACAAAATGAAATTGATTATTCAAAAAAAAATTTTTCTCAAATTCATAATTATTATTTAAATAAAAAAGAAAATGATAGAAGAATAAGTCTTTTATTTAGTGATCTTTTTGATAAAAGAAAAAAAGGAGAAGAAATTAAATTTAAAAAAATTCCATTTAATAATATCAAAGATACAATTGAAGATTATAATGTTTCCAATGCAAAAAATATATATGATGAATTTCAAAATAAATTAATTCAAAGAAAATCTTTAAATATGAGTAAATTATATGATGATTTTTTCATAAATGAAAATCAATATTTTAAAGAAAATAATAAATTAAAAGGAAGAATTAATTACCTTTTTTTAAAACAACAAATTAGATTTCAAAATTTATTAAAACATAAAATAAATTTTAAAAATTTTGATGTTGATGTTTTTGAAGTATTAGAATCAACAAATAATATTAAAGATGATAATTTATTAATTGAAGCATCATCATTACATTCTAAAAAATTTTATCCTAAATATGTAAAAACAAGATTTAAATCAAATACATTATCAAAATTTATAACATCCCAAGGAAATTTTTTTGGTATACCTTAGAATATATTATTATATATTAATTTAAATATGATTTTATTGTATAAAATAAATTATTAATTTAAATAAATTTATAAATTATAATTGTCAATTATAAAAATTTCAAAATACAAAAAAATTAATATATTAAATAATAATAAATAAAAAAATAAATTTGTTTTAATGGAACTCCCACCTATAACAAGAAGTGTAAATCCAACTTCAAAATCACCATTAAAAAAAACAACAAAAGAAATAATGGATAATGTAGATTTAATAAAGGAAAATTTTTCACCTTTTCTTAGAAAAATGAGTAAAATAATAGAAATAAGAATATATTTAAAAGCAACATTTCATAAAACTGATATTGATGATAATTTCATAAGAGATTTAGAAATAGAATATGCAGAACAATACTTAAATAAAATGGAATATATTCCTTCAAAAGAAAATATTAAAAAATTATTATTATTAAAACCAATTGAACATTGTGATTTTCATTTAAGTACTGAAAATGTTGAAGTTTATGGAAGTGATAAACAAGTTAAAGTTATTCATATTTATCCAAATAATAATAATAATATTGGTAAAGAAAATTCTAAAGAAAAATTAAAATATTTCTTATCTAATCAAGATTTTGAAGAAGTTATGAAAAAAAATGAAAAAAAAGCTAAGAATAGAAAATTAAAAGAAGATCCAATTGAAAAAATAAAAAGTAATGATAAAAATATTGATAGTTTAATATATAATAAAGAAATGGTTGATAATTTATTTGCAAAAGCAAGAGATGATATATTAGATAAGCAATTATATTCATCTGCAAATATGGCAATGAATATTGATTTATCAATAGAAAATATTAGAAAAAATTTTATTATATTACCAAATAATGATTATAATTCAAGTGATAATAGAATTTTTAATACAAAAGGAAAATTTTTAAATATAAGTAAAGTATCATCAAATAAAAAAAATATATTAAATGATAATAAATATCAATTTCCAATATTAGGAGTAGAAAATTTAGATAAAGATACAATAAAAGAAATAACAAAACCTTTAGAAACACCAATTGAAGTAATAATGAAAGATATAAATTACATATTAGATAATTTTCCTATTGAAGGTTTAGTTTCAATAGATGGAAATAAAGATGAAATTCCAGGAAAAAATATTTCAAATGATAATATGCATTATAAAATATCAGTAGGAACAAAACAAGAATTAATTTCAATTTATAAACATTTACAAACACAATGTGTTTATAGAATTGTTGGTTTAACTATGAATTTATTATATTGGATTATTTTTGGACAAGTTAGAAGAATTCAAATTGATAAATCTACAAAACAATGTCTTTATATTAAATTATTAAAAGAAATTCAATTAGCTCAAAGTTGCTTTATTAATAAGAGATTATATATAAAAATTTTTTTCCCTTTATTAATAATAATAATAAGAATTGAAGCAGAAAATATTTTTAGTAGAAAATTTAAATTATTATTTAAAGATGATAAAAATAAAATTGAAGCAATGAAAAAAGCAAATGATGTTATAAGTGAAATTTTTGATCCTCATTGTTATTATAATACATTTACAATTATGAGTGGAAATGCAGGAGTATTAAAACATAAAACAAGTAAGAATTTATTTCCTAGATATAAAGAAAAAGTTTTTGCTACTAGTAATTTAGTTGAACAAATGTTTAATAATGATAATAGAGATATTGATAATAGTAAAAGAACAAAATATGAAAGTAAAGAACTTGAAAATAGGAAAAAATATATTATGAATTATAAAATTGATTTCTTTTCTGATATGCTTGATAGAGTTAATATGAATTTGAAAAAAAGAAATCTTGAACCTATTTTTTCTGTTAATAGGAAAATGGTTAATGAAAATAGTAAAAATAGGAAATTATTTAAAAGTGATAATGTTGATATTGAAAAAGAAAATAATGAAAATGGAGGGAATGAAAGATATGATGATAATGTTAATGTTATTTATTATATTGAACATTCAAAATTAAAAGATTTAAATTAAGGAAATAAACAAATAAAAAAATAAAATAAAAATAAAATATTTGATTTATGTAAAAAAATTTTTTTTATATATTATGAGAATTTTATATTATTATTTTTTTTTATTTTCAATTAAAATTTTGTAAAAAATAAAAATTAATGGGAAATGGTATTTGTTCAAGATTTTCGAATTCAATAAAAAATAAAGAAGTAGATTTAGAAAAATTATCAGATTATGATTATATAAAAGAAATAAATAAAATAATAAAAATTCAAAGTTTTTACAGAAAATTTAAATGTAGAGAAAAATACTTAGATATAATAACAATAAGTCCAAATACACCAACAAAAAATTCTCCAATAATAAAAGAGGAAATAACTCCAGAAAAAGTAATAAAATGTTCAACAAACAAATCAAAAAAGAAAAAATTAAAACTAAAAAAAAAAGAAAAATCCAAAAATGAAAAAAAGAAAAATGACCAAGACGATACACCATTTCCAAATAATTCCCAAAATCAAAATGAAAAAATAAATTCAAATTTAGATAAAAATTCATTAATAAATGATTTTTTAACTCCAGAAAATAATTTTTCCGAAGACCTCCGCCCAGGAGAAATAATAGAAAATTTTGATGAAATTCAAATTCCATCTCAAGTAAAAAAAATAGAAAATTCCTTAGGAGAATATTTAATAGAAGAAAAAGAATTATTAAAATATATAGAATCATATCCATATAAATTAAAACATTATCAATTAAAATATCCAAATGGAGATAAATACAATGGTTACTTTAGTCCAAATTGGACAAGAGAAGGATATGGTATAATAATTTATAATAATAATAATAAATATTCAGGTATGTTTAAAAATAATTTAGCTGATGGTTTAGGAAGATTAATAATTTCAAATGGTGATTATTATGAAGGAGAATTTTTAAAAGATAAAATTTTTGGTCATGGAAAATATGTTTGTCAAAGTGAAATTTATATTGGTTATTGGGAAAATGGGAAATATAATGGAAAAGGTGAATTAATATTAAATGATGGTAGTCGTTATATAGGAGAATTTAAAGAAGGATATGAAAATGGTTATGGGAAAATTTCTTGGCCTGATACTTCATATTATGAAGGTAATTTTAATAATAATTTATTTGAAGGTTTTGGAATTTATGTTATGAGAAATGGGAAAATTTATCGTGGTCAATGGAAAAATGGAAAAATGGATGGAATTGGAATTTTTAATTGGCCTGATGGAAGAATATATAAAGGTTATTTTTGTAAAGATAAAAAAGAAGGTTTTGGAATGTATATTGAGAAAAATAATGCTAAGTATGAAGGACAGTTTCTAAAAGGTAAACAATATGGTATTGCTAAAGTTGTTAATGATAAAGGTTTTTGTCAAATTGGTTTGTATAGGAAAGGAGAAAAAAAAAAATGGTTGAATGAAAAAGATTTTAAAGATGATATTGAAATTATTGAGAATGAAATGAAAAAAATTGAAGATTTTATTAGAAATAATGAATTTTTTAATCAGACTTTTAATATTGTAGAAAAGTTAAAAAAACAATTAAGTGAAGAGAGTTGTTTGAATAATAATATTAATAAATAATAAAAAATGAAAATTAAAATGTTTTTTGTGTAATTAATATTTATTACAATTTTATATTTTTGTTAATAAACAAATTATATATAATTAATTTCTAATAAAATTTATTTTTTGATTTCTTTTTTTTTTTATTTATTGTAAATATAAATGAAAATATTTATTCATAAATATATTTATCCATCATGTGGAAATTTTTCAACTGAACAAATAGAAATTTCATCAAATAAAATATTAGTGAAAGATTTAAAAAAGAAAATATATGAAAAATTACAAATTCCAATAAATGAACAAAAATTAACAATAAAATTATCTAATATAATGATAGTAACAATGACAGATGATTTTCCTTTAAAATTTTTTTACATAAGAAAAGATTCTGAAATATTTGTAGAACATTATCATCCAATTTCAAAATCAGAAGAAATATGTAATAAATTATTAAATAACCCAAATACAAAATCAAAATATCTTAGAAGTTTAGGTTTATTTAATCAAAATTCAAATAATCATAAAATAAAAAATAACAAAAATAACAATTTAGGAATAATTTTAGAATCTCCAAATGAATATAATGATGAAATATTTAATAAAAATAAAAATAATCAAACAATTAATATAAAAGAAATACAAAATTTAATAATAACATCAATAAAAACAAATAATTTAAATCAATTTAATGAATTAAGAGAAATGTATGATTCATTTAAAACAAATTTTGATTTATTAACAAATGAAAAAAATGGTTGGACAGCTCTTCATTATTCTTCTTATTATGGTTGTTCAGAAATAACAAGAACAATTTTAAAAGAATATAAACCAAATGTTAATTGTTTAGATAAAGAAGGTTTTACTCCTATTCATTTAGCTATTTATAAAGTTAATGTTGATATTGTTAGAATATTATTAAGTGTTCAAGGAATTGATATTAATATTAGAGAAAAAAAAATTGGAAGTGCTATTCATATTGCTTGTATGAAAAATAATATTAAAATTGTTTCTATGTTATTAGCTTCTAAAGCTGATTTATTTGAAAAAAGTGAAGATGGTTTTTTACCAATTGATATGACTAATGATAATAATATTAAGAAATTATTAATGAAAGTTATGGAAATGAAAAATAATAATAATGATAATTATAATATTAATAATAATATTGTAAATAGTAATGAAGTTAGTAATAATAGTTCTATTAGTGATAGGAATTTTACTCCTCCTAAACAAGAAAAAATTTTAGGGAATGTTGAAAAAATTGGGGAATATTTACCTATTTATAGATATAGATTTTTAGAATTAGATCCTATTTTAGGTTATTTAAAAAGATATAAATGTATACAAGATTTTCCAACTAATCCAAAAATTACTATTCCTTTAATTGATATTCAATCTTGTAAAAGAGAATTTGTAAAAAATACTAAACAAGATTATTATTATTTTTCAATTATATATACTAAAAAAGAAATATATAGAGTTAAAAATTTGAATGCATGTGAAAAATGGATTGAAGTAATTAATAAAAGTGTTATTTATGCTAAATTTTGGCATAAAATTATTGAAAAAAATCCTGAATATGCAGAATATTTATTAAAAGAAAAAAACAATATAAATATAATAAATAATGAAACAGGAGAATGTAAATTATATCTTCCCCCAAAAAGACACTTATCACATAATATAAATAAAAAAATAAAAAATTCCATAAATATGAACAACATGAAATTAATAGATGATTCATCAGAAAAGGGAATAACATTTAATTCATTTTTAATAGTTGATTTACTAGGTTCAGGAACATTTGGGAAAGTATATAAAGTCCAATTAAAAAATTCAAATGACAAAAATTTTTATGCAATGAAAGTAATAAACAAACAATTCCTAATAAACAACAATCAAATAAATTATGCAATAACAGAATGTAATGTATTAAAATTAGCTACAAGTCCCTTTATAGTAAAATTAAAATACAGTTTCCAAACAATGGAAAATTTATATATGATACTAGACTATTGTCCAGGTGGTGATTTATCATATCATTTAATGTTAAATTTATTTGAAGAAAATGAAGCTAAATTTTATATAGCAGAATTAATTTTAGCAATAGAACACCTTCATAAAATAAATATAATATATCGTGATTTAAAACCAGAAAATATATTAATATCATCAGATAATAATATAAAATTAGCAGATTTTGGTTTAGCTAAAGAAGGAATAAATGATAATGATTTAACTAAAAGTTTCTGTGGTTCTCCTGCATATCTCTCACCAGAAATGGTTTCTAGAAGAGGAGTAGGTAAAAGTGCTGATATTTATGGTATTGGTGCTGTTTTATATGAAATGATAAGTGGTACTCCTCCTTTTTATGCAAATGATATTGGAACTCTTTATAATAATATTAAGAAAAGTAAATTAATGATGCAAGATTATTTTTCTGATGATTTAAAAGATTTATTATCTAAATTACTTTGCAAAGATCCTAATAAGAGATTTGGAATTTATGATAAAGGAGAAATTAAGAGACATAAGTTTTTTAAAGGGATTAATTGGGAATTACTTGAGAAAAAAGAAGTTAAACCACCTATTGATTTAGTTAAGATTAAGAAAGATAATGAAAAAAGGAATTTGAATGATAGTGATTTTGGGAAGAAAAATTTTAATTTTAATTTTAAGGATGTTGATTATGAAAGTGAAAATAATAGGAAGAGAAGGATTAAGAATTTTACTTTTGTTAGGAAGGATGATTCATGATTTTTTTTTTTTTTAGTTTTTTGTTTTTTTTCTTTTTTTTTATCTATTATTAGTTTTAATATTGATGTATATAAGATTTAAATATATATTGAATTTTTTTAAAGATAAATTTATTATAAAGGAATTAAATAATATAAAAAGAAATGAGTATTAAAGAATTAATTTTTAAAGATAATAAAAATAATAAATATATTTTGGAAGTAAAAGATAATGAAATTTTAAGTGAAGAGTATTTAAAAAATGAATTTAAGAATCAATATGAATTTGATGATAAAGTAATAAATTTGTATTATAATAAGCAAAAAAATTTTAATCAAAATGCAGATATATTATCAAATGGTGATTTAGAAATTGATAATATTAAACATGTTAAAATAGATTTAGGAAAAACAATTATCACTCAAAATAATGATGATGAAATAAATAATAATGTGAAAATAGATGAAATGAAATTTTCAATTCTTCAATTAAAGAAAAACACAGAAAAAAAAGAAATAAATATTCCAAATGATTTGAGTTCAATTGATCAATCAGTTGATGAAACATTTAATTCTTTTTTAAATGAACTATCATTTTTTAAATGAAAAATAATTAATACATGAAAATTCAAAACTAAAAATTTTTTTTTCAAAAGAAAAAAAAATAAATTCTATTATTATTTAATTTTTTAAGTAATATACTTTTAAATAAAAAATAAAAAAAACAAATCTCATTTAATCTAAATCATCTAACCCTTCAATATCATCATGTTTAGTATTTCCCATTAAATTTTGTTCATTTAAACTATCTTCATTCCTAATACCAATATTTCCCATATTTTCCATATTTTCATTCATATTCATATTCATATTATAATCATTATTCAATTCATTATATTCTTCTTCATTATCAATTCCTTCCATAATTGGTTGAGTATTATTTTCTTTTGGTTCACCTAATTGAATTTGTAAATAATCAATTTTTTCATCTTTTTGTTTAATTATATCTTCATACATTTTTGTTATTTCATTTATTTCATTATCTTTTTTTATATTTTCTTCTAAAGCTTTTTTAATTTCTAATTCTAATTCTTTTTCTTCATTTTTATCTTCTTCATATTCTTCTTTATCTTCTTTTAATAATTCATCTATATTTAAATCAGGATTTATATATTTATGTTCATCAAATGATTTAGCAACTTTATCTATTGCATCTTTTAATAAATTTATTTTATTATCTTTTTCTTTTAAGTAATGTTTTGCTGTTTCATTTTCTTCTTGAATTATTTGAAGATCATTTGATAATTCTTTTTCTTTTAATAATAAATTTTTTTTAATATCATATTTATTATCAATTTCTTGTTTTATATTTTCATTTATTTCTTTTATTTTTTCTTTATCAAAATTTATTTTTTGAATAATTTGTTTTAATTGTTCTATTTGATTATCTTTATAGAAAATATTATTATTAGATTGTTGCATTTTATTATGTTCTTCATTTACTTTTAAAGTCATTGAACTATTTTCTTCATTTAATTTATCAATTGTTTTTTTTAATCTATTAATTAAATCATCATTATCATTTCTTCTTTTTTCATTAGCTTCATTTAATAATATTAAATCATTTTCTTGTGATTCTAAATTCCCTAATTGAATTTTTAATTGTTGAATTTCATTATCTAAATCAGATTTTATTTTTTCTAAATTATTTAAATTATTTTCATTCCTCTCATTAAATATTTGAATTTCTGCATTTTTTCTATTTAAATTTTCAGATTCAATAACAATATTATTATAATTATTTATTAAATTCATATTATCTTTTATTAATTTTTGATTTTCTAATTGAAGATTTGTTATTGTATCCATCATATTTAAATTATCATTTATAGAATCTTTTAATGATTTTTTACATGAAATTATAAATTTTTGTAAACTTGTATCATATTGAGAAAAAATTGAATTAGTATTTTTATTTAAATTTCCTGATTGAGATTCATAATTTCCAATTTCAACTTCTAAAATTTTATTTTCATTTCTTAAATCAAAATTTGATTTAGTTAAAACTTGATTTGATAATTTATATTTTTCAATTTCATTTGTAAAAATTGGTTTTTGATTAAAAATTGGTTGTTGTGGTTCAATATAATTATAATCAAAATCATTTAAATCATCATCAATATTATCTAATATAATACTTCCATTTTCATTATTAGAATCTGGAACAGAATGATTTGAAGAATTTTTTGATATACTATCTCCTCCGTCTATTAAATCTAAGTCTTGATCATTGAATTGATCAAATTTATCTGAATGTAAATTTTGAATGTAATCCATTTTTTTTTTTTATATTTTATTTTAAAATTATAAATTTAAATTTTGATTTTTTTATATGTTATTAAATATTTATTAAAAAATTTATGTTTATTTTAAGTTGATTTTTTTTTTATTTATATTTTTTACTTTGTGAAATTTAAAGGAAAATTTTAATAAAAAAAATATACCAAAAATTTGAATAAAAAATAATATATAAAAAATATATTTTATTACTATTTCCTTTTGATCAATTGATTGCATATTTCTTCCATATATTGTTACACTTTTTTTTTCATAATCAAATGATACTAATAAATGATGAATAAAAGAACTTGTTAAAATCCAATTTTCTTCATTTTCATATTCAAAACTTTTAAATAAAGAATAACAAATATCATTTATATAACAAACAAATAAATTTAAGAAATTAAAAACATTTTTAAAATTCCCAAAATCAAAAATTAATCTAGGTAATAAAGTAATAGTAGTAAATTCATCACAATAAATATATCTTTTTTTATTTTTAATAGTAATATTACATTTTTTTCTATTAATTAAATCTTTAAATATATTTTCCTCTAGATAATTCATAAATCTTTTAGGAACTAACATTTTTCTTTTATTAACTTGAAAAGAAGCATAATTACTATAATAAAAAGGATTAATATTAGAGTTATTTATTTTAATATATCTTAAATAACAATTCCAATAATTCAATTTTTTATTCATATTACAAAATCCTTTTTTGTAAAAAGATAAATAAACTTTTTTAACATTCCCAAAATAAATATATCCTCCTATTAATGAATTTTGAAATATAGTATATGATAAATAATCAGAAATATTATTTTTATATAATTGATGTGTTATTGAATGGTTTTCTGAAATATTATATGCAAAGGTGAATCCATCTCTTTTAACTTTAATTAAATTTTCTTGTTTATTAGTTAAAAAAGTTAAATTATTAACATAAATTTTTGAATTAAATTTGAAATTGTCAATACATTCAAGAGTATCATATGTATTATTATCTCTTTCATATGTAATATTTTTTATTATTGAAAGAGTTTGAGAATTATTTATATTAAAATCTTCATTATTATTTATTATATTATAATAGGAATTTTGTAATATTGCTTTTTCTATTGATTCACCTTCACTACCTACTTCACTTTTTATTAATAATCTTCCATCATGAAATGTAAATTCAATTACATTATCATTCTCAAATGATTCTATTGAATATATTATTAATCCACATATTATTAAAAAATAAAAATTTTTCATGTAAAATAATAATATAAAATATTTATTATCAAAAATATTTTTAATTTTAAATTAAAATATTCTTATTTTTTATGTTAAATTTTACTAATGATGATTCTAATGATATTCAATTAAAATGCATTTCAAAAATAAATGAAATTAAAGAAGATTTAAAAACTTTTTTTGAATATAAAAGAAAAATGATAGAATTATTATCAAGAAAACTTAATAAAATGGATATTTATCTAGAAAATGATAGTAAAAAATTACCTGAGTCTACAATGGATAAAATATTTAATAGACTTTATTATAGAAATAAAGAAATTAAAATTATGAATGATGGAGAAAAAGAAGAAATGATAGATAAAATTTTAAATCAATATAGAACTTTGACTGGAATTTCAGTTGAAAGAATTGATAATAGAACTATGAAAATTGATTTTAATTTAACTGAAAAAAATAAAGGATATTATATTATTCTTTATTTTGAAAATGAATGTTTTTCTGTTAAAAAGATTATCCCTGAAGAAATTAAATTTGAAAAATATTTGAATAATAATAATACAAATTCTATTCAATATTTATCTTTATTTTTAGTTAAATTGATAAATTATGAATTTATTCCATTATTAAAAGATTAAATATATTTTTTTAAATTAAATTTAATATATTTAAATATAATTTGATAAATTGTTATTATTCACAAAACTTATTGAGATTTAATTTTTCATTTAAATTATTAAGGAAAAAATCTTTTTCCTCATTTTTTAAAAATTTATCTAAATTTTTGATTTTAATTCTATATATTTTTAAATGTTTAAAAGAAAAAAATCTTATAATTCCAATAATAATACAAATAATTAATAAATATAAATTAATATGTTTTTCATAATAAATGTTTTTCCAAATATCTTTATTTTCTATTATTATATCAATTATTTGAATCACTATAATATATAAAATATGAATGGTACCAATTAGCATATAAATTACAGATGCAATTTTTGAAAAAATAATTGTTTTTATTAAAAGAAAAATTATTATAATAAAGTCAATAAAACTGATAATCAAAAGATATTCACTAAATATTATCTTTTGTTTTTTAATGTTATTTAAATATTGTTCTCTAATATAATAAAAAAAAATTGTTAAAACAAAATCAAATAAAAGTAAAATTAGACATAAAAATAACTTTTTATTTACCTCTTTATTAATAATTATTTCTAATAACAATAAAACATTTATATTTTACTTTCACTTTGTGGTTTTGAAACCTTAGAAGTATCTGAATTAATAATCATTTGTTTATTTATTGATTATGTAAAAAATAAAATTATAAAAAATTAATTTAATTTTTAAAAACAAAATGTCAAATCAAAATGAACTTCAAGAAATAATTACATGTTTAAAATTAACATATCAAAGTCCATCTAAAGAAGAAAGACAAAATGCGGAAAAAAAATTATCAGAATTTGGAAATATAAATTTTTCAGCATTAGTAAAAATATTATTAGAATCAATAAAACCTGAAAGTCAAATATCAAAAGATGAATCTTTAAAAACTGCAATAATATTATATTTAAATAGAGAAATTCAAAAAAGAATATTTTCATCTACATTAGTAGATGATAAAGATTTAATAAAATATTATTTAGATTTTATGTTATTAACACCTTTATCAAGAAAAGCAATAAATAATTTAGTAATTGCATTAAAAGAACTTATAAATTATAATAAAAAAGATTCTACATTTTTAATTAATTTATCAATATTATTAGGAAATTCATTAGGAAATTTACAACTTTCAAATATGAATTCAATGTTAGCTATTTTGAAAATAATTATGACTAGTGAAGGTATTAATTCAATAAATTATACTTCAATTATTGAGAATGTTATTAATATATCTAAAATTATTATTGAAGGATTATATAATAAATATCAGGAAATTAATTATCAAAATAATCAAATGGAATTTTTTGAAATTAATAATTTATATGCTGATTTATTTGATTTATTATTTATTAGTTTATTTAATATGAAAAAAAAATTTAAGAGTAATAAAGGAAATATTGTTAATGCATATAAAATTTTTGTTCCTATTGGTATTAAATTAATGGTTAATGAAAATACTCCTTCAATTATAATATGGGAAGAAAAAAATGATTTAGATACAAATATGAATAAATATAAAATAAAAATTTTCAAATATATTAATAATGTAATATTAAGTTTTGACTCAATAATAAATGATCAAGAAATAATTCAACTTCATAATATTTTAATAAGAGCAATTTTAAAAGATTTAGAATGGATTATTAATAATAAGTTAACTTATATTATTAATATGGGATGTTTAAATGCAAAAGAAAATTATAAAGATAATAAATATTCTCATTTAATAGCATATATGTTAATTTATTTAGATAGAATTTTATCAAAAGATACTTTTAGAATTAATTTCAAAAATTATGAAATTCAATTATTTAAAGATATTATATTACCATTATTAATAATTACAAAAAAAGAATTATCAGATTCTAATAATGAAGATTCATATGATGATTATATTATTGAAGTAACTGATGTTATTCAAAATAATAAAGAAATATCAATTAAATCTTCAGTTGGTTCATTATTAAAAAATTTAAATTCAAAGGATAAAATGGCAATTTTTATTGCAAAATATATTTTAATTTTATTAATGAATGCATTTGGTAATCCAATGCAAAATGATATATATTCTTATAATGATAAAATTAATGTAATTTTACAAAATGATAATGAAAAAAAAATTGATTTAGGATTATTGGTTTTATGTATTATTGGAGAATGTACAAATGAAGATGAAAATATACATAAAGGAATTATTAATGATATTATAATATTTATATCAAAAGTTTCAAATATTATTTTTTCTGATAAAATTCCAATTTATATTAAATTTAAAATTATTTTATTTATCAAATCTTATTTAGATGATTTCGCAAAAATTCAACCTGAGGAATTTCAATTTTTAATAAAATATTTAATTGAAAATATGTTTACGTCAAATCAATCTATAATATCAAAAATATCAGCAGAAGTTTTAAATGAAATATTAACTAATAAAGATAAAAAAAAATTAATAATAATTTTTAATATTATTGATCAATATTCACAAAATATAATAAACTATATTCAAACATCAAGAGTTCCAGATTTTTTTGATATTTTATATGAAATTACAATGAAAATAGAAGAAAAACAATCAGTAAATTTAGGAAAGATAATTTTTTATAATTTATGTAAGAGAATTGAAACTGAAGTTGAAAGACATAATAGATTAAAAATTAAAGTTACAAAACAAAATAAAAAAAGATTAGCATTAAATAAGGGAGATACTTATAATTATGATTTAATAATTAATAAATGCTTCAATATTATTAAAGTATTTTCAAATAAAAAAGATTTTGTTATTGGAAATATTAATTATATTTTAGAATCAATTTCACCATTATGTAAAAATATGAAAGAACCTAAAAAAATAAAATTTGAGGAAGATTTAATATTAATAATGACAAAATTAATCAATTTTACTCAAATTGTTCCTTTTATTGGATATGATTTTTTAGGTTATTTAAATAAATATATTAAAAATAATAAAGGAATACAAATTGATTCTTATGAATTATTAAATAATATTATTGTATATGGGAAAAACCAAATAGAAACAAATATTGAATTATTAAAAAATATAAAAAATATTTTTCATTCTTCATTAACAATAGAAAATTATTCAAAAAGTCCATTTTATATATGTCATATTATTCAGACTTGGTTAATGACAAGTAAAAACATTCCTCAAAATATTGTTATAGATTTTATTGATACTGCAATTGATAAAATTAATAATTTATATATTAAGTATGATAATGATGATGATGATTTTGAGACTGAATATTTTAATTATGGTGGATATATTGTTTTAATTTATTGTGGTTTTATTTATTATTCTCAAATTGTAATTGAAGAATTAAAAAAAGTAAATAAATTATCAATTTTAAAATCTTGGACTGAAGTTTTATTAAATATTGATTTTAATTCAAATTATGAATTTAAAATATTAATTTTATGTTTGTGTCATATAATTAACACTAATATATTTAATATGAATTCAAATGAGTTTATTGATTTAACTTTTAAATTATTAATAAAACAAAGAAGAAATGAAAGTATTCAATTAAAAACAATTTTTAAAAATGAAATTGATTGTAATTTCGTAGAAGAAGATGAAGAAAAAGAAGATGAATCAGAAGATAAAAATGAATTAAATGAAAAAAAAGAAATTAAAGAATTAATTTCTAAAACAATAAATGAATATAAAAATGTAGATGAATTTAAAGAATTTAGTCAATGTATAAAAAAATATAGAGAAAATAATAATGAAAAATATGAAAGTTTTGTTCAATCATTAGATGATAAATCAAGAGAAATGTTATTAAATATTATGCAAACATGTAGAATTACAGTTCAAAGTGACAATCTCCAATTTTCCATTCCAAGGAAAATAGTAAAAATAAAAAAATAATAAATAAAATTTAATTTAAAATTAAAATTGATAAATATTTAAATAATTATAAATAATCATTTTATTATTAATAAAATGGAACATAATATCTTCGATTCAATACCAGAAATAAATTCAGTTGAAGATGTAAAACAATTATTATTTTCATACCAAACTAAAATTAGTAATGATAAAAATTATTTAGAAATATATTAGTTGAATTAACAAAAAAATTAAATGAAATGAAGAATTTAGATGATGAAAATAAAAAGAAAAATTCAACACAATATAATTCATTCATTTCTGAAATTTCATTTCTTAAACAACAATTAATTACTTCTCAAGAAATTGCAATACAACAAAAATCAAAAATTATTTTATTAGAAAAAGAACTTGATTTAATTTTATCATCTAATAATTTTATTCAAAATAATTATAATATAGATGAACAAATTGATTTCAAAATAATGACTTCATTATTTGAAGAAAAAATAAATAAATTAAATAAAGAAAATCAAGATTTAGCAAATGAAGAATATAAAAATTTTTCAAATGAAATTAAAAAAATTTTTGATATGAAAGATTTACAAATTAAACAATTAAAAGAAGAAAATCAAAAATTAAAAGAACAAAAAAAAGAAATAATAGCAAAATATTTAATAATTGATAAAGAAAAAAATAAAGAAAAAGAATGTATACATTGTCATGAAAAATTTATTCCAAAATTCAATAATCATAAATCATGTTTATATCATCCAGGAAAGATAAAATATTATTCTTGTAATGGATGTGGTGGAGATGAATATTATAATTGTTGTAAAAAATGTTTGAAATGTTCTCTTGGTTGTACTTTAGATAAACATATTGAAAAATAAAAAACAAATTTAAAGAAAAATTATTTTTTATAAATTAAAGTAAGAATATTTGTTTTATATTAGAATATTAAATTAATTTGATGAAAAAATAGATAAACTTTAAAATATGATAAAATGGAATATTTTATCTTTTTTAGAATATAAAATTAAACCTTTAAAAAAAAACAAAAACAAAAAAAAAATAATAGTATTATTTTTTTTATTTTATAAAAATAAAAAATAACCATTTTTCTTATAAACTAATAATTCCTTATTCTTTTTTTTCCTCATCTTTTTTTTCCTCTTCTTTTTTTTCCTCATCTTTTTTTTCTTCTTCTTTTTTTTCTTCATTTTTCTTTTCTTCTTCTTTTTTATCTTCATTTTTTTTTTCTTCATCTTTTTTTGCTTTTTTGGCTTTTTTTTTTTCTTTCTTATCTTTTTTATCATCTTTTTTAGAAACACTTTCAAAATCTTCAACTAATTCAGGAGCTTGATCATTTTTTTCATCTTTTTTATCTTTATTTTTAAGAGTTTCTGCATATTCTTTCATAAATTCAAATTGTTTTGGTCCTAATTGTTTAATAATTGCAGGTATTAATTCTTTTATATTTTTTGTTTCATGTAATCCAGAAACAAAAGAAACTTTTTCTTTAAATGAATATTCCAATGTTGGTTTTTTAAAATGAATTACTGTATTATCATCTTTGAAAATATTTATTTCACTTATTTCATTTAATTTTTTTGCTTGAGCTTTTTTTGCTATTGATTCTATTTTTTTATCTGTTTCTACTTTATTTCCTCTTTTTTTTGCCTCGTGCTTTCTTCTTTGTGTTCCTTTTCCTCCTATTTGAGTATTTCCAAATTTTTCTGCTAGTTTTTTTCTTGCTTCTAAAATTTCTTGTTGAGTGACTTCACTCATTTAATTTTTAAATATGGATATTTAAAAATTATTTTTTTTAAAATATTTTTTTTTAAATAATAATTATTTTTTTTTTTCCATTTTTTTTTTTTATTTTTTGTTTTTTTTTAAATTCTCATTAATTTTTTTTCTAATTATTAAATTAAATGAGACAAACTAAGTCATTTCAAAATTTTAAAAATAAAAATAAGGGAAACAATAAAAATTTAGATTTGTTTACTGCTTTATCCTTAAGATTAAAAGACTTTGAATCACCTTATAGAAAATATTATGGCTTTAGTTCTTCTTCAAAAAATATAATTAATAATAAAAGAAATAATAATAATCAAATGATTAAAAGAGAAAATAATAATAGTTGTAAAGAAAAAAAAAATTGTCATTATTCTTCTCCTAATGAAAAAAATAGTAATTTAATAAATATTAGATTAAATATCAATAGTGAAATTATTAATAATAATTTTAATGTAAAAAATAACGATAATATAAATAAAGAATATAATGATGAAATAAAAAATAAAAATAATTTAATTTCTTCATTAGAAAAAGAACTTTTAGAAGTAAAGGAAAAAATTAATAAAATTCAAACTAAAACTCAAAGAAAAAGACTAAATTCAGTTGATAATATTAATAAACATTATTATGAAAAAAGAAAAAAAAATAATAATCAATTAACAAAGGAATTTAATAAGATATTTAATATTCAAAATTTAAAACCATCAAATATAATATCAAAAAATGTAAAACAATTTTTTAAAAATTTAATGTTAAAAAAAGAAAATGAATTAAAAGGGAATAATATATCAAAAAAAAATTTAATATTAAATACAAGTAATTATAATAGTTATATAAGGAATAAAGAAAATAATATAAGTTCAAAAAATTTATATATTGACCCAACACGAGAAATACAAACAACAGAATTAGAAAAAAATGTTCAAACAATGAAAAATTCATTATCAATGATTAAAAGTAGTTCATTTCTTTTTACTTCAAATAATTTAAATTCTACTAGTCGTAAAGGATTAGAAAAAAATAATAGAAGAAGTCAATCTCAATTTCAAACTTATTATACAAATTATAGTAATAATAATTATAGTAATAATAGTAATGGTGGTGTAAATGTTTTTTATGAATTGGAAAAAGTCAAGCAAAGAACTCAAAGTCTATTATCTAGTTATTTAAATTTTTGTAATGATAAATAATATTTTATTGTTAATTTTAGTAATTTTTTTAATTTTAATTAATAATTATTAGTTATTTCAAATAAATTATTTATGATATTTTTATTTTTTTTCAAAAATTAAAAATAATATGTTTCTAAATTTGAATT
>Ga0256407_10002409_pt1 | contig 35889 bp, 32 predicted proteins | sample RumenRJG_04DNA_FD_193489 | JGI IMG/M metagenome (GOLD analysis project Ga0256407, IMG submission 193489) | Bovine rumen microbial communities from Lethbridge, Alberta, Canada - RJG_04 | ecosystem: Host-associated > Mammals > Digestive system > Stomach > Rumen | place: Canada: Alberta...
GTTTCAATTATAAAATACATAAAAAATTTTTTGTGATAGGATAGTTTTTGATAACTTAATTTTATTGGAGATTAATATAAATGTTAGATAAAGCGGATAATGTTCTTTTGTATTTGGAAAGACATACGGAGAGTTGGGAAAATAAAATTGCTCTCGGAATGAAATCATATCTCGGCTGGAGAGAATTGACATATAAAGGATTAAGCATACTTTCAAGAAGACTTGCAGGATATTTAATCGAAAGAGGAATAGACAAAGGCGATAAAATTGCTATTTTATCGGAATCAAAGCCCGAATGGGGAGCAACTCTTTTTGCTGCGGTTTTATCGGGTGCAACATTGGTACCTCTCGATATAAAATTGACTGAATATGAATTAAATTCAATTTTGACCAATTCTTCACCCAAAGTTTTAATTACTTCAAATAAGTATTTAGATAAAGCAAAACTCTTAAAAGAACAAATAGACTCAATAGAAGAAGTAATAGTAATTGATGACGGATGTACGGATAAAACAGTAAAGTGTATATACAATTTACCCGATTCTGAAGAAAAGAAGTGGCGTCACAGAAACCCTCAGCAGTCGGCTTTCATCATTTACACCTCAGGAACAACGGGAAATCCTAAAGGAATAGAAATAACATATAAAAATGCAATGTCTCAGGTAAAATCAATAAGTAAATGTTTCCCTATGAGTTCCGAAGACAAATTGCTTTCTATACTTCCGATGAACCACTTGTTTGAACTTTCGGTAGGATTTTTGTCGTTTTTAAGTATGGGAACCTCTATTTATTATTCAAAAAGTCTTAAACCTAAAGATTTATTCCCGATATTGTCGGAAAAAGAAATAACCTTTATGGTTGTCGTTCCCGCATTTTTGAAACTTTTAAAATCCGATATCGAAAATTCAATAAATCAAGGCGGATTTTTCAATAAATTATTTTTTAAATTTTTATACAAAATTGCCGAATTAATTCCTTCAATAAAAATAAGGAAAAAATTATTCCCGTCAATTCATAAAAAATTCGGCGGAAAATTCAGAGGCTGTTTATCAGGCGGAGCTCCTCTCGATATAGAAATTGCAAAATTTATGCAAACAGTAGGTATAAAAGTCTATGAAGGCTACGGCTTATCGGAAGCATCACCTGTTGTTTCGTTAAATACAGACGAAGCAATGAAACTCGGTTCTGTCGGAAAAACAATCCCCGGAGTTGAGGCTAGAATTGATGAAGAAACGGGAGAATTACTGGTAAAAGGCGATAATATAATGAAGGGCTACTATAACAATCCCGAATTGACTGCGGAAGTTATAGACAAAGACGGCTGGCTTCACACGGGTGACATTGCCGAAATCGATAATGAAGGATTTATCTTTATCACAGGAAGAATAAAAAATATGATTGTCTTAAACGGCGGTAAAAAAGTATTCCCCGAAGAAGTTGAAGCAATTCTCTCTCAAAGCGAATTGATTCAGGAAGTTTGCGTACTGTCCGTAAAAAGAATCGGCGGACAAAAAGACGGAACAGAAGATGTTGCGGCAGTTGTTGTTCCAAAACAGGAAATAATCGAACAATATAATGACGAAAAAGAATTAGAACAAGTTGTAAAAGCAGATGTTAAAGAATTATCTCAACAATTATCCGTGTTTAAACGTCCTGCAAAAATAATTGTTTTAAAAGAAAATCTGCCAAGAACAGCAACCTCTAAAATTAAACGAAGAGAAGTAAAAGCAATGATTGAAAGATAGATATTCTAAATACTTGAATTGTAAAGTTAATTTGTGATACAATTTCAAAGAAACGGAAGTGCTATGGGTAAGCGTTTAACAATAATTGGTATAATAATTTTATTAGCATCTATTATTTTAAAATCAGTAATAGTCGGTTTAAGGTCTGTAAAAGTAGATGATTTTAAGCCTGTTGCAGCAATATTTTTAATAGATATTTCTGCTTCTAATCAAAACGCTTTGGAAAAACAAAAAAGATATATTACTCAATTTTGTACAAATATGGATCCCGAAGATCAGGTCAAGATATTAGTAGTTTCACAAGATGCTTTTCTTATTTATGAAGGAACACCGCAAAACACGAGCGGAATAAGAAAATCAATGAATCAATATACTCAATTTGACGCTTCTGCTTGGGGTACAGCATACGGTATCGGTATGAAAAAAGCAATGCAGCATGCATTAAGTATGCAAAGAAACGGATATGTTCCTGTTGTAATTACAATAGGTGACTTAGAAAATGAAGGAGATGTTAAGGGACAAATCAATTGGAATACTTTACCTGCAAATGTTCAAAGGGTAAAACAGTATTGTCCTGCTATTTCAATGGCATTTTTATATGCTCACCCTTCAAAATTGGATTTCGTAAAAGAAAAACTGGGACCTGTTTTAGGTGAAGATAAATTGGTTATTTCAACCGAAGAAACGGTAGATAAGGCAACACCGAGAATATACTCGGCAATGGGAAGATAAAAGGTAAGGATATAATATGGTAGTCATAATTTCAACAAAAGAAGGTTCAAGAAAATTTAATCAACCTGTTATAAATGTTGGTAATCAGCCTCAATGTGATGTACTGTTACAATCTGCAGAAAGTCTTGTATTGTCAATTCAGGTTAAACCCGATCAATCGGGATTGAATGTTGTAAACGTTTTTGCAAATCAAAAAGTTCTTTTCAGGGGGCAACCCATGGGACAAAATTTATCGGTTACAAAAGCGTGTAAATTGATGATAGATGGAACAGATGATTTTGTTGCAATAAAAATTCAAGCAGAAACTGCTCAACAGGCACCTGCTCCGAGGAAAGTTGCGCCTGCACCTGCTCCTCAGGTACAAAGGCAACCTGTTCAACAGCAACAAGCTGCCCCGACTGTAACAATGTCTCAAATTGCAGAACAAGATTTTGATGAAAATGATATAAAAGAGTTTTATGGCGAAGAAGTAAATGCCGCAACAAAGATTAAACTTGATAAAAGAAAAACGGATATTGAAGCGCGTCGTTCGGCTATTTTCAAAGATATTGCATATTATCTTGATGATGCAAAAAAGAAGATTATGGCAAACGGTAATGCGGAAAAATTCTTGTTTGTAGCTTTGATTGCTGCACCTATTATATTGGCATCTTCATTGAGTGATGCTATTCAACATTTGGTGGCTGCTCCGGTCGGTGTTAAAAGTATATTCCCGATACATATGAGATTACTCGCAGGTATTGCAATACTTATGTGTATAACGGGTATTTCTTTAAAACAAGGTGTGTTTTTACATTTGCAAGATAAATTGCAAAGAAGCGTAAAACAAAAAACAGGTTCTATTGCAAAAGCATTTATGACACTTTTGCCGATACTTATTATTTTGTTTATGTGTACTGCAATTATCGTTTTCTATTTGGGTGACCAAATTATAGAACAAGGTCAGGCTATGACAGCATTGATTTCTATTGCAACTTTATTTATTTGTGCTTTAGCTGCCGGTTACTTCAAAAGTGCAATGACAGAAGCAACAATTCAACTTGATGAATACGAGAACAGAGAAGATTTTAAAAAGGTTATGGTTGACTATCAACAATGGATAGGTCTTTTTATAAACAACTTAAGTCAAACAAAACTCAGAAATATACGAGATACAGGTTTTAATTTAAAATTGAAAGCGGCAGGAGAAGTTGTAATCGGTATTTTAACCGCTCCTTTTCTTGCGTTTGGTGTTTCAAACACTCTCGCTATGTGTTTCCCTGAAGCGGCAGGTTGGATAAGAATTTCGGGATTAAGATTTTCTCCGATATTCCTTGTTTTGTCAACTTTCCTTATTGTTTTTGCATTTTTCTCATTGACAGCGGCGTTTGTTGCGACAAAACAAGTTAATGGTGCTGAAGTTATCAAAAATGACGGATTTAACAAATTCATGGATCACGGTATTGATATATTCGGTACTGAAGCCGTTAAAAAATTGAAATCAGAAAGTTTAAGATCATTCATGATTGCATTGTCGATTATTATCATTGAATTTACAATGAACGTTACGTATTTTATGAAAGAAATGGGCGGCGGTGAATGGGTTGGTATAGCAACAAGTTTCTTAGCAGCGCTTGTTCCGACATCTCTACTTGTTGCAGAAACCTTTATGCTTTCTCATACTCAATATAAAATTCACATTACGGACGAAATAATAGCAAGTTTGGATAAAGATATATAATACGGGTGAAATAATAATTTATGTATAAATGTACAGATTGTGACAAAATTTATAACGAAAATCCCGGATACTGTGAGTGCGGGAACGATGAATTTATTGAAATTCCTGATGTCCAACAGGAATTTCCGCAACCTGTATATCAACAACCGCAGGTAAGTGTCCAACCTCGTCGTACGGTAAAAAAAGTAAAGAAAAAATCAAAGATACCACCGAAAAAATCTATGTCTAAACAAGATTTAATCGGATACATTGTATTTTCTATTTGTATTGTTTTGTCAATATTTGCTTGGATATTTATTGGTTTTGGTCAAAAAGCACCAAAAAAATCAGGCGGTCAACCTATTCTTGTTAAAAATTTAAACGTTCCTGCAAATATAGATGATATATGGGATTCTTCAGCACCGAAGGTAGTACAGGTTGATCCGAAATCTGTTTTAAATACAAAACTTTCAGAAATAGATTCAAAGTTAAGTTCTTATTTGAATGATATTATAAATGATATTAATTTAAATTGGGACAAAACAGGCGTCAGCGGTGACGGTTCATATTCTTATGAATTTTCTATAAATAAGGACGGCGGTCTTGCAAATAAAAAAGTATTTAAGCCATCTGGAAACAAAACTCTTGATGATTCTGCATCAAAATATATAGAAACTTTAAAAACGGTTGCGCCCCCACCCGAATCCTATAATCAGGAAACGATTATAGTCACCTTTAAGTCTGCAAACGGCATTGCAAGGGCGATTATACCAAGTGTTAAGACAAAATAATTTTTGTTAAAATTGTATATTTTTTAAAATGCCGAAAAACAGGGGTTGTTGTACAAATTTAAAAAAATTAATGAAAATTAATTGACACTGATAAAAAATAAATTGTACAATAACAAAACCTAGAAACAAAGACATGTGAAAATCATGCTCCGTTCTCGTTAAGTCGGGAGGCTGGTGGGTAGACCTCGAGACAGGAATTTGAAAATAACTTGTCAAAAAATACGGAAGATTTAAACAAACTTATTTTCCGTAGATTCCGCACCCCGAGAAACGGGTAATTAAAACCAAAAAAGGAGAAACAATGGAAAAAGTAATCAAACGTGACGGTGAATTGGTGGATTTTAATGCCGAAAAAATTACTGATGCGATTGCAAAAGCAGGTATGGCAACAAAAGAATTTGACAGAAAAGTTGCAAAAAGTCTTGCTACAAGAGCAGCAGAAAAGGCTTTTGAAATATTAAAATCAAAGCAGCAGCTTGTAAAAACGATGTCAATTGAAGAAATTCAAGATATTGTTGAAGAAGTATTGCTTGATTCCGAATACAAAAAAGCGGCAAAATCTTATGTATTATACAGAGAACAAAGAGCAAAAATCCGTAATTTCGTTAATTTTGCAAAAGTAGATATGGTTGACGAATATCTTCAAGAAATTGACTTGAATGTAAAAGAAAATGCAAACATGTCATATTCCGTACAAGGTTTAAACAACTATATCGCATCAAATATCAGTAAAAGTTACTGGTTGAACAAAATTTATCCTGAAGATATCAGAGAAGCACATTCAAACGGAGATATTCACATTCACGATTTGAATATTATTTCGGGATATTGCGTAGGTTGGGATTTGAAAGACTTACTCTATGAAGGATTCCACGGTGTAGAAGGAAAAGTTTCAAGCGCACCAGCAAGACACTTTAGAACTGCATTAGGTCAAATTGTTAACTTCTTGTACACAATGCAAGGTGAAAGTGCAGGAGCTCAAGCATTCTCAAACTTTGATACGTTACTTGCTCCTTATGTTTACTATGACAAATTGGACTACAAACAAGTAAAACAAGCACTTCAAGAGTTCGTATTCAATATGAACGTACCTACAAGAGTCGGTTTCCAAACTCCATTTACTAACGTAACAATGGACTTGGTTGTTCCTTCTTATTACAAAGACCAAGCTGCAATTGTCGGCGGTGAAGTCATGGATAAAACTTACGGAGAATTTTCCGAAGAAATGAATATGATTAACAAAGCGTTCTTTGAAGTAATGACTGAAGGTGACAATAGCGGTCGTGTATTTACGTTCCCGATTCCTACTTACAACATAACAAAAGATTTTGATTGGAATAATCCGAACCTTGAAGGATTATGGGCAATGAGTGCTAAATACGGCATTCCTTACTTCTCAAACTTCATCAATTCCGATATGAACCCTGAAGATGCTCGTTCAATGTGTTGTCGTTTAAGAATAGACAACAGAGAATTAGCATACAGAGGCGGCGGATTATTCGGTTCAAATCCTCTCACAGGTTCAATCGGTGTTGTTACAATCAATATGCCTCGTTTGGGATATAAAGCACACGATAAAGAAGAATTTTTCTCACTCTTAAGAGAAAAAATGCTTGTTGCAAAAGAAAGTCTTGAAATCAAGCGTAAGGTTATTGAAGGTCTTACTGAAAGAGGATTCTATCCTTATACAAAACACTATTTGAGAAACATCAAAGAAAGATTCGGAGTATATTGGAAGAACCACTTCTCAACAATCGGTTTAATTGGTCTTAACGAAGCATGCTTGAACTTGTTCGGAAAGAACATAGGTTCAACAGAAGGAAAAGCATTTGCTGTTGAAGTAATGGACTTTATGAGAAGCACAGTAAGAGCATTCCAAATGGAAACAGGAAACAACTACAACCTCGAAGCAACTCCCGGAGAAGGTACTTCTTTAAGACTTGCATCTTTAGACAAAAAGATGTTCCCCGAATTAATCGTTGCAAACGAAGAAGACGTAAAAAATGGTGCTCAACCTTTCTATACAAACTCTTCACAACTTCCTGTTAACTATACTGATGATATCTTTGAAGTTCTTGATCACCAAGATGACCTTCAAACGAAATACACAGGCGGTACTGTAATCCACATTTTTGCAGGTGAAAGAATTCATGACCCCGAAGTTATGAAGAGCCTTGTAAAAACAATTTGTGAAAATTACAGAATACCGTACTTCACATTCTCACCTACGTTTAGCGTATGTCCGAGCCACGGATACCTCAATGGTGAACACTCGGAATGTCCTGATTGCGGTTCTGAATGCGAAATATATTCAAGAATCGTTGGTTACTTGCGTCCTGTAAAACAATGGAATGCAAGTAAAGCCGAAGAATTCACGAAGCGTGTTACATTCAAAGTGAACGATAACAGCAGAATAAACGGTAATCTTTGCCCGACATGCTAATCGGCGGACTTCAAAAGACATCATTGATAGATTTTCCCAAAAGAATTGCGGCCATTGTGTTTACACATGGCTGCAATTTTAGGTGTCCGTACTGTCATAATCCCGAACTTGTTTCTGCGGGGCCTGAAGCACTTGATGAAAACTATGTCTTTGATTTTCTGAAAACAAGAAAAGGAAAATTAAACGGGGTTGTTGTTACGGGCGGTGAACCCTGTTTGCAAAAAGATTTAGTCGATTTTCTAAAAGAAATTAAAAATTTTGGTTTTGAGATTAAATTGGATACAAACGGTTCCGAATTTAATATGCTTGATAAAATTATCGGAGAAAACCTTGTCGATTATGTTGCAATGGATATAAAAGCCCCTCTTGAAAAGTACGAAAGTGTTGTCGGAACGAATGTTAATATCCAAAATATTGAAAAAAGCATTAATCTTATAATGACATCAGGTGTTGAATACGAATTCAGGACAACTGTTACGAGAGAACTTTTAACGGTTGATGACTTTTTTGATATCGGTCAAATGATTAGGGGGGCAAATAAGTACTTTTTGCAAAAATTTTTATTTTCAAAGGTTCTTGATGAAAGTTTTAAAACCGCATCTTCGTTTGATGATGAAGAATTCAAGGAATGTGTACAAATTTTAAAATCATACGAAATAAAAGAAGTTAATGTAAGATAGTATCCTCATCGGCTATTTTTATTTTTGAAGTTTGATATATGATTTACTAAGAAATAGAGGAAATATGTCGAAAAAAATTTTATATATAATTGACGATATTGAGTTGAAATATTTTGAATTTAACGATTTGGTAACTGATTTTTGGATTATAAAAGAATATCTTGAAAACGGATATTCCGTCGATGTTGCGGTAAAAAGAGGTCTTTTTATTGAAAACAATATCGGCTGTGCAAAAACATTTGAAACGGAGTTGAAAGGTAATAACATTTTTGTTTCAAAAGAACAGGAAAAACATAAAATCAATGATTTTGATATTGTCTATTTCCGTCCTGATCCGCCTGTTGATACGGACTATATAAATGCCTGTTATATTTTCGATTTCGTTGATATCCAAAAAACATTCGTTATAAATAATCCGAGAGCGGTATTGGATTTTAATGAAAAATTTCATATTAATCATTTTCCTGAATTTATTCCGAAAACAATAATTACATCTGATAAAGAAATAATCAGAAATTTTGTAAAAGAACAGAAAGAGGCAATCATAAAACCTCTCAACAGCTGCTTTAGTCAGGGAATTTATTATCTTAACCAAAATGATAAAAACCTTAATTCTTTAATAAAAGCCTCTACTAATGACGGAAAAACTTATGTTTGCGTTCAGGAATATCTCGGACACGGAGAAGGCGGAGATAAAAGAGCATTTATTCTGGGTGAAAAGGTTTATGAATATTCGCTCAGAAAACTTCCGGGAAAAGACGATTTTAGATTTAATACGCATTCTGATGAGTTTTTTAGAAAGGAATTTTTGACAACAAAAGAAATGGAAGCGGCTAAGAAAATTTCTTCATTTTTATCAAAAAGAGGAATTTATATGGTTGCGCTCGACATAATTGACGAAAAAATAACGGAAATAAATGTTACAAGTCCTTGTTATTTCTTTAGGGAAATGAATAAACTCCACAATATTGAATTTAACAAAATGATAATGAATGACCTTTATCAACTTACTGAAAATGCGGTGATGAAATGATTTCAACAGAAAATTATATCTGCTCAAAATCCGAATTAACGGAAATTTTTTACTCGGGTTGTAAAACGACACAATCACTAGGGCTTGAGTATGAAAAATTGCCTGTTTACAAATCAAATTATCGGGCGGTTTCTTATAATGACATTTGTAAAATCATATTGGAAATGGAAAATGATAAAAGAACCGTAATATTTGAAGATGAAAATCCTATGGGGCTGCTTACGGAAAACGGTCACATTTCATTGGAACCCGGCTGCCAGTTTGAATTAAGTTTAAACCCTCTTAAAGATATTTTTGAAATACGAAAACAACTTGATTTATACAATCAAGAAACAAAAGAAATTGCTGATAAATTCGGCATTTTGTGGCTCGGGACGGGAATTCAGCCCGTAAGTACCAATGAAAACATAAAAATAATTCCGAAAAAAAGATACGCACAAATGACAAAATACTTGCCGACAAGAGCAAAATATCCGTTTGTTATGATGAGGGAAACGGCGGGAATTCAGGTCGGAATGGATTATTTCTGCGAGGAAGATGCAATTTCAAAATTAAAAACCGCAATAAAATTGTCTCCGATAGTTTGCACAATGTTTTCAAATTCGCCTTTAAGAAATCTGCAAAAAACAGGCAAAAAGTCTTTCCGTGCTTTTTCTTGGCTAAATACAGACGAAGACCGCTGCGGTCTTATTTCCGAAAAATTGTTTACCCAAGACTTTTCTTTTGATGATTACAGAGATGTACTTCTGAGTGTTCCGATGATTTTTATTCAAAGGGATAACAGATGTATTTATGTCGGAAATCTTAATTTCGGAGAATTTCTGAAAAACGGATATGAAGGTCACAGAGCAACTATGGACGATTGGTTGACTCATTTAAGCCTTTATTTTACAGATGTCAGATTAAAAACTTACCTTGAAATAAGAAACCACGATTCTCAAAGTTCCGAAATGATAACGGCGGTTCCTGCAATTTGGAAAGCAATTTTGTACAATAAAGATGCACAAAACGAGATTGATATGGTCTTAAAAAAAGCAAAATATCAAGATTTTCAAGAGTTGAGATACTATGCTCCAAACAAGGGGTATGATATGAAATTTTTAAATTATCCGCTTTATGATTTGGCAAAAGAGATTATGAATATCTCAATGCAAAGTCTTGTTATGATGAAAACAGGAGAAGAACAATTCTTGGAGCCTTTGCTTAACCTCGTTAAGAAGAATAAAACTCCTGCGGATATTATTCTTGAAAAAATAAATGATAAAAAAACTTTATCAACAGACGATTTAAGAAACTTAAATATAACTGCCATATAATTTTTTTAAAGTATAATAATACTCGGGGGTATGAGTATGAGAAACTTTAAAAATATAATTTTTCTGCTTTTGTTTTTGTTGTTTATTAATCTTTCTGTTGATGCGGAACAACTGTACAAATCAAGTCCTATAATCGATAAAAAGACTGACATTGAAATGTTGAGAGTTATTGTTCCCGAAGATTTTCAAGTGCAAAGCAAAATTCTTTGGACAAGAAACATAGAAACCCCCGTTTCAGTAAGGGTAAAAGCGGAAAATCCCTCAAAAACGGCATTGTTTTATTACCTTTCTCCAAAAACTTTTATTGTAATGTCGAATGTTGATGATGAATCAAAACTCTCTTCAAATATTGATGCTATTACAAATATTAAAATAGAAAATGATGAAAAAACGGAATATTTTATGAAAAGGATAATTTATTCCTTATCTCACGATGCAAAAAATATAAAATTGGTTTCTCAAAAAACTTTTTCTGAAGATTTGAAAAAATATCTTCTTGAAGAATTTTACAGAAAATCTTTAAAACACCAAAATAATATGAAAATAAACAAAAGAATAATAAATTCCGAACAGGCAAATCGCTTTATAGTCCCTGTTTATTCGACATATTCTTTTACAGAAAACGGAAAAGAATATATTCAATCTTTTATAACTATGTCAGCAGGCTTTGATTATAAATATATTTTGGCAAATTCAGAAGAAGAAAAACATGGAAAAATTGTAGAAAATTATGGAGTTTATTCTTATAAAGCCGAAAAATCAGTTTATGAAAAATATGAAAAAGATTTTTCTTTATTTGTTGCAAATACAATGTTTAACAGAAAATCTTTAGATGCTTTAGATTTAATAAAAGTTCAAATGTATATTGAATTAAATCCATTGTACAGAGATGCGACAACGGGAAGTGCAAAAAAGAATATTCCGTCAAGTCTTTTTGTAAAATACTACATAGGCGGAAAGGCAGATTATGCGGAATATATTCCTCTACAAATTCCCTATCCCGGAGATGTCAGATGGATTGTAACTCTCGATAATCAATTCAAAAAATTTGACTACAAAACAATAACTGACGTTTGGAAACAAAAAATATATACCACAAGTCCCGAAGTTTTTTATAATAAAAAGACAAAACAATTTTCATTTGAAAATGGCGACGAAAAATCAAAAAGACCATGGAAAAAACTTAAAGAATCTAACGAAATGGGAACAAACAGAAGATATGATGCCGAATTTTAGAATAATTTTTTGTTAACATAATAAAAAAGCCGCTTTATAAGCGGCCCTTTTATATTTTATATTTATTTAACGTTTTCTTCTTCTTGTTCTTGTTTTAAAATTTCTTCGTGAACATTTACATCTTCACCGTTCAATGCTCTTGCTCTTAGTTCTTTGATTTTATCTCTGTCGAGAACTTTAAGAACCATTTTTCCGTCAGATTCTTTTGAAAGAGTTTCTCTGATTTTTGTTCCGTAATCATCATATTTTGAGTTAATTTTTCCGTCAACGATTTGTTGTTGGAACCATTCAATGTGTTTTTGAGCATTTACAGGGTATTCGGGGTGAATTTTTATCCATTTGAGGTAAGACATATTTCCTCTTGGGTGGTTGCATTCGCCACATTCAGCAAGGTAGTTATCAGTGTTGTTAGGGCCGCCTTTTGAATGAGGGTGTACGTGTTCAATAGTTTGTGTTGATTCTTTCAACAATTCGTTGAATATTCCTGTATTTCCTCTGCCTTGTACTTTGTTGAAATGTTTATGTGCCATTGCTGAGTTTTGAGGAAGAAGCATTGCTGAATTGATAACCATATCATAAGTCATAGGGTCAATTTTACCTGCATCGCTGAGTTGTACAAGTTTTTCAGTGAATGCTACTCTGTCAATATTTCCTCTTGCAACATTTTTCTTTTCTTGTTGAATTAATTGAGAAACAGGATTGTTTTCTCCGAGGTTTTCTTTTGCAATAACGTCAGTTGCGTTAAGAACACCCGTGCAATATGATTTTAATTTTCCGCTAAAATCTTTTTTAATTTCTGATACAGCACCTTGAGCATCAAGTCTGGGATTGTTTGCTGCTTCTTTTGCAATCATTCCCGCAATTGTACCTTGGTTGCTTCTGAAATAATCTCTGTCTTTTTCAATTTTGTCTGCTAATGCTTGTCCTTTAAGTGATGCAAAAGAATCTACAACAGCAGGAAGACTGCTTTGAAGAATCATTCTGCCGCCACAACAACAACAAGGAACGTCTTCGATTTTTTTTGTAACAAATGAACCTGTTGAACAGTTAAAACCAAATGATAATGCTTGTCCTGCTGCAAAATATGAACGAAGAGCTTCTCCTGAATTAGCAACTGCCTGAGGTTGAACCGCAACAGGTTCTGCCTTTCTGTCCATACCTTCGTTTTTCTTTTCGAAATGAAGAGGATTGATTGTTGATAAAGATACAGGAGCAATAGCCATTAGTTACACACTTTCTTTTAAAACCATAAACACACTTACGTCTTTTTAATGCCTCTCAAGAAAAAAAATTGACTTTTTTGGGGTAAATATTAAGAAATATTAACAAGAAAATTAAAAGCCCTGAAAAATCAGGGCAATACATCATTTGTATTATTATTTTTGTTATTCAAAATCTGTCAATTTTGGTTGTTCGACAGTTTCTTCAATCGCTTTCTCAACCGCTTTATCGATGTAATCGTCTTCATCGGTAACTGCGATTTTGTTAACTGTCATAACGGTATCGTTGTCTTGGAGATTTTGGATTTTAACACCCGTTGCAGGTCTGCCTTGTCTTGAAATATCACCTGCTTTAATTCTTGTAACAACGCCGTTTGAAGTAACAACCATAATTTCTTCATTTTCTTTGACTATTGTCAGGGCTACAAGTCTTGATTGTGAAGTCTTGAATTTAGTTGCAATCAAACCGATACCGCCTCTGTTTTGTGTACGGAATTCGGAAAGTTTTGAACGTTTTCCGAAGCCGTCAGAAGTTACAACGAGTAAGTCTGCATCGTAATCTGCGGGAACAACATCAGAACCTATAATCTTATCACCTGTTCTGAGTTTCATTGAATTAACACCTCTTGCGCCACGACCGAGAGGCCTTAAATCATTTACAGGGAATCTGATTGCCATACCACAGCTTGTTCCGATAATAATTTCATCGGTGTTCTTTGCAAGATTTACCCAATTCAAGGTATCTCCTTCTTCAAGACCGATAGCGATAATTCCGGTTCTTCTGATATTTGCAAAGTTATCAAGTTCGATACGCTTAATGTATCCCTTTTGAGTCAACATAATAAGATTTGTATCGTGTGAAAATTCGCTTACCGGAACAACAGCCGTAATTTTTTCGTCCTGTTCAATCGGAAGAATGTTAATTATAGGAAGTCCCTTTGCTTGTCTTGAACCTTCGGGGAAGTCATAGACATTCAAACTGTAAACAGTACCTTTATTTGAGAAGAAAAGCACTTTGTCATGCATCATTGCGGTAAAGAAATGTCCGACGTTATCGTCTTCTTTTGTTTTAATTCCGCCTTTACCTCTAGTTGCACGGTTTTGTCTTTCAAATGTATCAAGTGCTATTCTCTTTATATATCCTTGATGCGTTATAAACACTGCCATAGGAATATTCGGAGTTAAGTCCTCAATTGTCATTTCGTTAACTTCCGGAATAATTTGAGTTTTTCTGTCATCACCGTATTTTTCTTTATCTTCAAGGAGTTCTTGCTTGATAATATTCAAAACTCTTTGACGGTCAGACAAAATCAATTCGTATTCGGCAATTTTCAATTGTAAATCTTCGTATTCAGATTTAATTTTATCTTGTTCCAATCCTGTTAATCTGCGAAGTTGCATTTCCAAAATGGCATTTGCTTGGTCAACATCTAAGCCGAAGTTTGTCATTAAGCCGACTCTTGCTTCATCGGTAGTTTTTGATTTTTTAATTAGTTCGATAACTTCATCAAGGCTGCCGAGAGCAATTAATAAGCCTTTTAATATGTGGGCTCTTATTTTTGCCTTTTTGAGGAAAAATATTGTTCTTCTTGTTACAATTTCAATTCTGTGTTCGATAAATTCATTTAATACGTCAATTAAATTCATCAATCTCGGTTGTTTTCCGACCAAAGCGAGCATGTTTACGCCGAAGGATAAAGTTAATTGAGTATGTTTATACAAATTGTTTTTAACGACATCAGGTTTTGCGTCACGCTTTAATTCAATGACGATACGCATTCCGTCTCTGTCGGATTCGTCTCTTAAGTCTGAAATGCCATCAATTCGCTTATCTCTTACAAGTTCTGCAATTTTTTCAATTAATGCGGCCTTGTTGACTTGATAAGGAATTTCTGTAACAACAATAGCGGTTCTTGATTGTCTGCCCGCACCACCCGAAATTTCTTCAAAATTAGAAACAGCCTGCATTTTAATTGCGCCTCTGCCTGTTTCATATGCACGCTTGATATCTTCAATACCGACAATATTCGCTCCTGTCGGGAAGTCAGGGCCTTTAATGTATTGCATCATTTCAGAAACTGTAATATTCGGATTATCAATAAGTGCAATCGTTCCGTCAACTACTTCACAAAGGTTGTGGGGCGGAATATTTGTTGCCATACCGACCGCAATACCGCTTACACCGTTTAACAAAATCATCGGTAGTCTTACAGGTAGCACGGTAGGTTCAAGTAAAGAACCGTCAAAGTTCGGGTCAAAATCAACAGTTTCACAGTCAATATCGGCAAGCATTGAGGTCGTAATTTTGTGCATGCGGGCTTCCGTGTACCTCATTGCCGCTGCACCGTCACCGTCAACCGAACCGAAGTTTCCGTGTCCGTCAACACACAAATATCTTGTGTTAAAATCTTGCGCCAAACGAACTAATGCTTCATAAACGGAGCTGTCACCGTGAGGGTGATATTTACCGAGAACTTCCCCGACTATTCTTGCACATTTTTTAAACGGTTTATCAGGTGTCATTCCAAGTTCGTTCATTGCGAATAAAATTCTTCTGTGAACAGGTTTTAAACCGTCTCGGACATCAGGTAATGCACGACCTACAATAACGCTCATTGCATAGTCAATGTAGCATTTTTTCATCTCGTTTGTTATATTAACTTGTACAATCTTTCCATCTGAAAACAGATTGTTTTGACTCAAAATATACCTCCACACTCCACCCCTGACGGGGAAAGGATAATTATTTCTTTGAGGGAGATTAGTGTTAACTAACCGTTTCTTTTTTTACGGACTGTTATACCTAAAACCCGCCCTTCTATTATATTTTAGCATAATCAAACCATTTGGCAAATTTGATAAAATACTCTTAACATTTAATATGTTAAAAATGTAACAATTTTTTCTAAAATTGAAATTGAGACTTTTGTATATACTTTATATATATAAGAGAGCGAGAGGTATTTTAAATATGGTAATTAATATAAATATGGAACTTGAAGCACGTATGCAAGCTATGTATAAGTCGTTGGTTGATACGCCGAAAACTGAAGAACGTAAAGAACTTTCGCCAAATGAGTTTTGGAATACGATGCAGATGGTTTCGATGAATAATAAATCGTTGGTTAATTATCGAACGAAATAAAAAAGTGTATTGTTGAGAGAGAAAAGAATTATTCCCCTATATTAAATCATTAAAAGCCTGAGTAGTCAGGCTTTTTATTTTTTTGTTTTGTAAATATAATTAAACAACAAAATTAATAATATTTGCCAAAATTTGATTAAAAATATAAAATAAGATAAAGGTATTTTATTAAAGGAGTAAAAAATGAAAAATATTGTTAAATTAATTGTAGTTTCTCTTTGTTTTATGCTTACAATGGCTAATTGCCCCAATGTTCAAGCAGCATCAGATATAAGATATGCAACTGTTGATGTTCAAAAAGTAGTTGCTTCATCAAAACAAGTTAATGCATTGAGAAATGAACAAAATGCAAAAATGAGAGAACTTTCTGAATTCGTTCAAAAAGCAAACAAACAACTTTCAGAAACAGCAGATCAAAATAAAAAAGCAGAACTTGAAAAGAAATTAAATGCAGAATTAAATGCTAAGAAAACAAAAATGGACAAAACTTACGCAGAAAAACTCGAAGCAATTGATAAAAATATTTCAAACGTAATTGCTAACGTTGCAAAACAAAAAGGATATAACCTTGTTCTTGCAAAAGGTGTTGTTCTCTACGGTTCAGGTACAGATATTACAAATGACGTTATTCAAATCGTAAAATAATAATAGTTAAAAATAAAAAAGACCTCCCATTAGAGAGGTCTTTTTTATTTGAATTTTTTATTACTTTTATCGTATATTTTTTCGGGATGAGCAGAATTTGAAAGAACGATTTCCATATATTCGTTTTTATCTATATCAAGCCCCATGTTTTTTATGCTTTTAATTTTCTTTTTATTAAATTGAAACTTTTCCATTTATACTATTTTCCGCTATATTGACCTTTTTGTCCTTAATATCATATTTATTGGAATAGGGGTAACTGTCCGCTAACGATAAGAAAAGAACACAACCAAGTATAATATACAACAAAAATCCTGATAAGATAACTCCGTCTGAAAGACTGAACATTATCAAACTTAACGTAATCAACCAATAATATAAACCTGACAAGTTTAAATCGTGTAATCTTTTAACAGTTAAAATTCCTCCGATAATTGCCGCCCAAATTTCAAAGAAAATTGAAATTGAAGAAAATAATACAAGAAAGAAGAATGGTAACAATGATAATGAATTCCTCCTTGTAATATCCATAGTGGCAAAATCTATTTTTACATTAAATGTAAAAATAAAACAGATTGTACAAATTATAGTTAAAAATACTGAAATTATAGCCCAATTTAGGAAGAAATTTTGATATTCCTTTTTATTTGTGCGTCCGCACGCAGAAAAATCCATCATTGAATGATAAAATTCAACAATCATAACCGCTCCTTAATTGTACAAACCATTAGATATTTATATAATACCCGCTTAATTTGTTTTATCACAACTAAAGACACAAATAGTGTTATGTCTTTTAGTGTACAAATAACACAAATGGTGTTAATACTTACATTTCGCTTGAAGCAGCCTTAAATCTTGAAATTGCAATTGCAAGAGCTTTATCTGTCTGTTGTATTTCTTTTAAGGTTTGTGGGTTAACAAATCTGGCTTCTTCTTTTTCTTTTTCTGCTTTTGCAATAGCAAGGTCAATATTGTTTCCGTTTTCTGCATCTTCCGATAAAATAACGGCTTCATTGTTCATAAATTGGAGAATGCCGCCTATTGTCGAAAAATATGTCGCAACATTGTCATTAACAATTTTCGTTACGCCGATTGCAAGGGCGGACATAAAAGGGGTATGGTCAGGTAAAATACCAAAAGAACCTTCATAACCTTTTGCGTATATTTCATCTGCCTCACCGTCAAAAACTACTTTTTCGTGAGTAATTATTTTAACCTTAATTTTCTTTTCAGACATTTGAACCTGCTATTATTTCATTTTTTCGGCTTTTTTGAGAACATCTTCGATAGTACCAGTCATATAGAAGGCTTGTTCGGGAACATCGTCATGTTTTCCTTCAATGATTTCTTTAAAACCACGAATTGTATCTTCTAATTTAACGTATGCACCCGGAACACCCGAGAATTGTTCTGCAACAAAGAAAGGTTGAGATAAGAATTTTTGAATTTTTCTTGCTCTGTTAACGACTTCTTTATCTTCATCGCCCAATTCGTCCATACCGAGAATTGCGATAATATCTTGTAATTCTTTGTATTTTTGAAGTATTTCAAGAACTTTTCTTGCTGTATTATAGTGTTCTTCACCGATAATATTCGGGTCAAGTACACGGCTGTTTGATTCTAAGGGATCAACTGCGGGGTATAATCCGAGTGATGCAATTTGTCTTGATAATACGGTAGATGCATCAAGGTGAGAGAATGTTGTTGCAGGCGCAGGGTCTGTCAAGTCGTCTGCAGGAACGTAAATTGCTTGAACTGAAGTTACGGAACCATCTTTAGTTGATGTAATTCTTTCTTGGAGTTCTCCGACTTCGTTTGCGAGTGTCGGTTGATAACCTACCGCAGAGGGCATACGGCCGAGAAGTGCCGAAACTTCCGAACCTGCTTGAACAAAACGGAAGATATTATCAATAAATAATAATACGTCTTGTTTTGAGAAATCACGGAAATATTCAGCAACAGTAAGGGCTGATAATCCAACTCTCATTCTTGCTCCGGGTGGTTCGTTCATCTGACCGTAAACAAGAGCAACTTTATCTATAACGCCTGATTCTTTAAATTCATTCCAAAGGTCGTTTCCTTCACGGGTTCTTTCACCAACACCGCCGAATACGGAAACACCGTCGTGTGCCATTGCTATGTTGTGAATTAATTCTTGAATGAGAACTGTTTTACCAACGCCTGCGCCACCGAATAAGCCGATTTTTCCGCCCTTTTGATATGGTTGAATTAAATCGATTGCTTTAATTCCTGTTTCTAAAATTTGAACATCAGTATTTTGTTCTGTTAATGAAGGTGATTCTCTGTGGATTGGAAGTTTGTTTTCAGCATTTATTTCACCAGCATTGTCAACAGGTTCGCCCAAAACATTCATAATTCTTCCCAAAACAGGCTTGCCTACCGGAACCATAATCGGATTATGAGTATTTATTGCTTTCATACCTCTTCTGAGTCCGTCAGTCGAAGACATTGCAACAGAGCGGATACGATTTTCTCCCAAATGTTGTTGAACTTCCGCAACAACTTTATTCCCATCTTCCGTATGTATTTCAATAGCGTCATATATTTCAGGTAATTCGCCCGATTTAAATTCAACGTCTATAACAGGACCGATTACCTGTGTAATTAAACCTTCATTTTCGGTTAATATTGTCATGTTAAACCCTCTTTTTAAACTTTTTTATAATTATAACTCAAAAATTATTTTTAGTGTTTATTAATATTATAATTAGTCTAATTTACTTTAATTAAGGTGATTTTTAAAAATAATTTTTAATTTACATTTCTATAATGTTTGATAATAATTTTTATAAAAATCTTAAAAAACCGTCCTTTACTCCACCATCTATGGTTTTTAAAATAGTATGGCCTGTTTTGTATGTTCTTATCTTTTGTTCCTCTTTTATAATTATTTCTAAAGAAACAAGTCTGATAAAGAAAGTATCTTTAACACTCTTCGGAATGCAATTATTTTTAAACTTAATTTGGAGTCCTTTATTTTTTCTTATGAAGAAAATCAGAACGGCGCTTTTAGTTGCAGTTTTAATGACAATAATTACCGGGATAACAATGCTCCTTTTCGAAAAAATATCTCCGATTTCGAGCAGACTTTTAATACCTTATTTTCTTTGGCTTGTTTTTGCTTGTGTTTTAAATTACAAATTTTTAAAATTAAATTCTTAAAACAAAAAAGGAACAGTTTTACCTGTTCCTTTTTTTATTATGAATCTTTGACTATTTAAGTCTGTCAAGCATATTGTCGATGTTTGTACGATTTTTAAACCAAACGTCGTTTGCACCGTAGGTATTACCGTCAGCATCTGTATATGTACCTTGTTGTCTGTGTTGAACGTTACCTTCTGCATCAACTTCATTGTAACCTGCTACATTGATTGATGCAACGTGAGCCAATCCTTCGAGTTTAGAAACATTGTTATCACTGATAAATCCGAGGTCAACACCAACCGTACTCAATGCGGATTTCAAGAGTTGTAAATCAACTTCTCCGTTGAATACACACTTAATACCCGTGTATTGTTCTGCTTCTTCAGCAACCATACGTAATGCTTCAAAACCGTTTGCCGCATTAAGTTTTTGACCTGAGAACGGGCTGACTGTTTGGTCACCGAATACTTCAGAACCGTCAATTGCTCCGTTTGCGTTTTTGTCACTCATTGCAAGCATTTTGTCGCCGTTTGATGCATAACCGTCACCAATACCGTTACCGTCAACGTCAACTCCGTTACCTGATGCTGCAGATACTTTACCGTCTTTGTTGAAATCGACTACAATCGGAGAAGTATAAGTATTTGCGATATTTGTACCAAAATTTATAGTACGACCTAATTGATTTGTAACAGTACGATTTATTTCTATATCATTATATATTCTTCCCGAATCAATATTGATTGAATGATTTTTGAAATCACCGGAGTTAATATTAACTTCATTCGTTGAAGTAAGATTGATGTAATTATTAGTACCGTTTCCTGTGTTAACGTTAACATTTTTAGGTCCGGAAATATCCCAATAATCTCTTGTTGCAACTTCTCGAATTACTTGGTTGCTTTCAGTAAAACTGGATTTTTCGTATTGAGAAGAAGCAACACATTCGGAGAATCCGTAACTTTGACCATTAACATTAAATACTCCGCCTATACTACTACTGCCGGCAATAAGACCTCTTGAGTGAATACCTTCATTACCGATTGTCCAGTCGTTTTTACAAATAATATATTTTGTTGAACCGTCGGGGTTCTTTTGTTTTACAGATTCCATTACAGAATATAAAGGAACACCCGGTTGCAATTCTTTCATCAACTCGCCGCTATCATACAAATCTTCAAGAACTTTCATGTTAACATTGTCTAATTGATAAGTATTTTTTATTTTTGCCAAGAAATCCTCTTTTGTATATGAATTTGTCGTCAAATCATATAAAACTTCTGTTTTCTTGATAGTATCCGCTTCAATAGCATCTTCAAAGGCTTTACCGATATTGATGCCTAAAACACTTGTGTTTTCATCTAAATTACCATCAATAATAAATTTATCCATCGTGGTAATATTGTTGCTGCCGTTTCCTACATTAACATTTACATTTTCACCCCAGAAACTTGCAACATGGTCGCCATCACCCATTTCAATGTTAACATTTTTACCTAGTGCTAATGCAATATCATTACCATCACCGGTATTAATGCTTACTGTGCTTGTTTTGTTGTCAGAAACAACCGCAACGGTATCTTTATCTTTAGTGGAATCCCAATCAAGAGAAGCATTCTTGTCCAACTCAACATCGACATCATTACCCAAAACAACTACGGTTTGATTACCTGTGCCTGCTTCAATATTTACATTATCGCCTCGTACCGAAATGTTTGCGTCACCATTTCCCAAGGTAATGTTCACATTTTTAGCCTTTTGACCGGTGTACTCGCCTTGTCCGTTTTTCAAAGCATTAATTAAGCCCATGTTTATCTCCTTTATTACGTGTGTGAAATTGCATGATTAAAATTATAGGTGTGCCTATAAATATAAAACCCTTGAAAATCATTTTCATGCCATGTTTTTGACTTTCTGTAACAGATTGTTACATTTTTTTTACAAAAATGATTTAAGTGTTTTCAATGAACATTTTACAATTTTTACAATCAAAATTCAATTTATACTTTCTATTTTTTTCGTCCCTTAAATATAAGGGTTCTTTGTAATTTTTTTCATTTTTAAAATATTTTTTACACAACTTCAAAGTATATTTTACACAATGCTTTGTTGTCATAAGTATTTTTTTATCAAGAAATGAAGAGAATTCAAGCCCGTACTCATAAACTTCGGAACCGCAATTTTTATAAAAATCTTCTGCCTTTGAATTTAAAACGTTATATGAATAATCAAGTTTTTTATACGGATATTCCGGGTAGATTAAATTTCTCTTTGCAATGCTTTTTTCTGCTGTTTTAATATATTCTTCTTTTAATTTATTGAGTGCATTTCGTCTTATATTATTTAAAATTCCGACAGGAACAAATATTTCCGAAGTATTAACTTTTAAATCAACTATATTAAATTCCGTTCCGCCGGTTTTCAAAATTTGTTTATTTATTACTTCTGCCATTTTTTGAGAATTTTGTGCGGGTTCGAAAACCCCGTTTTCATAATAATTAACAGATATATTGTTTTCTCCCTCAAAATTTAATTCTATTTTGTCGGAATATATTTTTAAATCTGCAAAAACGTCTATTTTCCTTTCCAAAATTTGATTTTCAATTGTTTGATTAAATTTTTTGTCAAAATTTCTGTATATTTTTGTTCCTTTTTTAATTTCTGCCATTGAGTTAGGTATAATTTTTTTGCCGTCCGCAATTTTGACAAGTGTTCCGCACAATTCGTTTTGTGGTGATAAAAAGCAAATGCCGTCAGAATTATTTAAAACGGCTTTATCCAAAATAAAATAGTCTTTATAAACATTTTTGACATTTCCGACAAATTCTCCGATTGATTTGGAATAATCGAGACTGCAAAAATTTTTTCTTTTTCCGTCAATAAAAAAATCAGTGAAACCCCTGTTAAAAGATTTATTCAAATCGGGTTCAAAATTGATATATGATTTTCCTATTGATGATTTTTCAAGGTTTAATTCTTTCAAAACTTCATCAATTTTTTTTCGGTAATAAGCGGTTACATTAGTGACATAGGCTTCATCTTTTAGTCGTCCTTCAATCTTGAAAGAAGTAACTCCCACTTCAATTAAATCTTTTATGCGGTCGGATAAATTTAAATCTTTTAAACTCAACAAATATTTGTCTTTAGCAATTATTTTTCCTTCAGAGTCTATAAGGGAATATTTTTTTCTGCACGGTTGGGCACATTCTCCTCTGTTGGCACTTCTTCCGCCAATGGCATAACTCAAATAACATTGACCGCTGTAAGAAACACATAACGCTCCGTGTACAAACGTTTCTATATCAACGTTTGAGTTGTCTGTTATATTTTTTATTTCGGATAAAGAAAATTCCCTTGGAAGAATAATCCTTTGAACTCCCAATTTTTCCAAAAATTTTATTTTTTCAAGAGAATTATTGTTACACTGTGTGCTTGCAAAAATCGGAATCGGTGGAAGTTCGGAATTTAAAAGAGCCATATCCTGAATAATTATTGCATTTACACCCACATTATAAAGTTCGTATATTGTTTTTATAACTTCGGGAAGTTCTTCGTCTTTATAAATCGTATTCAATGTAATATACACTTTTACACGGTACAACTTTGCAAAATCAACAAGATTTTTAATATCTTCAAGGGTATTTCCCGCTTCTTTTCTTGCTCCGAATTTCAAAAAACCTATATAAACAGCATCTGCACCCGCAAGAATGGCTGATTTTGCGGTCTTTAAATTTTTTGCAGGAGCGAGCAGTTCAATCTTTGAAGAGTTTCTAATCATTTTGAAGAAAGTTTATTTTGAATACCTTGTTTTATTTCAATTGCGTCTGCACCGAGTTGAGCAAGAACTTTGGCTGCTAAAGAATCAGTGTGTTCTACAATTGCTTGAAGAAGGTGTTCCGAATATATTTTCGTTTTCATTTCTCTTTTTGCAATTTTCCATGCCTTTTCCAAAACAGACTTTGCTCTTGGCGTGAAAGTAATTTCTTTTTCACTGTATTCATCTATTGCTCCGAGCAATTTTTCGGTTTCGCTTCTCATATCCGCAACAGTTATTCCAAGGTTTTTAAGAACCGAATAACCTACTCCTGAACCTTGCAACATTATTCCCAATAAAATTAATTCCGTTCCGACAGTATTTCTTCCCAATCTTCTTGCTTCCTGTTTTGCAAATCTCAAAATAACAGGAGTTTCATTCATTTGTTTTTCAAGAGGTCTGAGTATTTGTTCGGAAAGTTCAATATTTGTGTTTAATTCCTGCAAAATATTGTAGGCGATACCTTTTTTAGCCTTTAAGATACCGAGAACAATGTGCTCGGGAAGAACAGAGGTACTTCCTAATTCTCTTGCAGTTTCTGAAGCCCAAACCAGAGAAACCAAAGCATTCGGGGTAAAAATTATTTGCTTATCTTCGTATTCTGCAAGTCTTGACTTAATTTGTTTTAATTTTTCAATAAAATTATCAAGCGTTATGCCTGATTTTCTTAATGTTTCAGATAAATCGCAGTCCTTATCTTCAAGAATAGAAAGCATTATTTGTTCTGTTCCGAGAATTTCGTATTCCGAAGTTGTCAATTTTGCAACTGCTCTGCTGAAAACAGATGATGATTCAGGGTCTTTTACTAAGGATAAAATGTGATTGTATTTATCGTCGCTTTCCTTTTGTTCAAAGCCTTCGGGGTGTTTTTCTTTGTGCTTTGATTTTTTCTCGACTATCTGTTTCATCATATCGATAGTCTTTTGAGGGTTAAAATCTAATATTTCAAAAACTTTATCAAGTTTTGAAATCTTTGTGAACAACAATGCGTAAAAAAGGTATTCCGGACGTACAAAACTTGTTCCTGAAAGTTTTGTTATTTCTGATGCTTTAATAAATACCTTTTTAATTTCTTCGCTAAATCCAATGTTTTTTGAAGGTGTAGAAAGTTTCTTATCTTTGAGTCTTTCAATGATTGCTGCCTTGATTTCGTCGGGCGAAATTTTATTCATTTTCAATAATTTAGCGCTCAATTCACTGTTTCTTTTGCTGAATACCCACAAAAGATGTTCGGGATATATTTTGTCATGACCCAATTCCATAGCGGCTTCTAAAGATGACTGTACTGCAGTTATTGATTTTTCCGTAAATTTTTGAAACAATGATTAACCCTTAAATATCTATGGATTATATTTTAAGTCAAAAATCTCAATTTGTCATCATTTCATATTAAAAAAAGAATATATAACAAATAAAACGTAAGGTATTAAAGAGAATAAGAATATTTTTGCGGAAAAACATTTTGACTTTAATGTTCCTAAAAATAGTATTAATAAAGCAAAATATACAGAACAAACATTGACGACTGCTTCATTTGAAAAACTCCAATCGGTAAAAAATATTCCTATCGACATGGGAATACATGCCTGAAAAACCATTGCACCCGTAATGTTGCTTACTGCTAAAACATCTTTCTTTTTGATACTCCACAAAATTCCGTTGAATGTTTCCGGAAGTTCTGTTGCAACAGGGGCAAGAAAAAGGCTTATAATCATCGCGGAAATTCCCAATAAAACAGATAATTCCTTTAATTCTTCGACAAAATAATGTGCGGATATGACCAATCCTATAATAGAAATAAAGAATTGAAAAAATAATACAATTATGTAATATTTTTCACTTTTAAAAATTTTTGAAAAATAAAGCGGCTCACCCTCATTTTCACATTCTTCTCCATTATTAGAATATTTTTTGACGGTTCTGATTGCATAATAAATGTAAAATAATAAAAGAAAACAACCGATTGCAATTTTTATAGCCGAAAATGGAATAAATGCCGATAAAACACCGATTGTGTATGCAATAAAGAAAAATTTTAAATCTCTTTTATAATAATTTATATCAATACAGATTATGTCCTCTCTTTTTTTTAGCGCCGACATTATGATAATTGTGATACCGACTATAAAAAATGCCAATGTTGAAAGCAAAAACGGAGAGCCGAGGACTGCTCCTCTTCCGATATCTTTTCCCAGAGTTATTTCGGAACCCGATATATATGCTCCAAAAACCGCTATTAAAGGTAAAATTGTTTCGGGAAGAGCCGTTCCGAAAGCGGCAAAAATACTTCCTAAAGCACCGTCATCAATTTTGAAATATTTGCCGAAATTTTCAACCGCATTAGTGAAAATTTGGCAAAAAAAGGTTATTAAAAATAACAAGATTAAAACAGATACGATTAAAAAGAAATTCATAAATTCTTCCTTTTATGATATTCTATTAAAAAATAACATAAGAAAAAATAATTATGAATAACCGTGTTTCAGAAATAACAGACGTAATAAAAAATTCAAAAAACATATTAATTGTTACTCATGTAAATCCAGACGGAGATTGCATAGGTTCGGCACTTGCGTTGAAGCAAATTATAGAAAAAGAATTTCAGATAAAAGCGCAACCCGTAATTCAAGGCAAAGTTCCCGAAATATACGAATTTTTGCCTCAGGTTGAAAGTTTTAAAACAGTTTCGGAATTAAAAGAAACTGATTTTGATACGGTAATATCTGTTGATTGTGCCTCAAAAGAGAGAATGACAGATGCAATTTCTCTTTTTGACAAAGCAAAAGAAACAATAAATATTGACCATCATAAAACTAACCCTAATTTTGGAAAATATAATTATGTTCACGGTCATGCAAGTTCTTCGGGAGAAGTTTTATGCAGTATGTTTAAGGAAGAAAACGTGCTTCTTGACAGAGATATCGCAAACTGTCTATATGTTGCGATTTTGACGGATACAGGCGGATTCAGATTTGACAATGTAAAAGCCGAAACATTTATTGCCGTAGCGGATTTGATGAGATACGGTATTAATCCGTCACTATTATACAGATGCTGCTATGAATCAAAACCCCTGCCGATGGTGAAATTAAGTGCTTATGCGGTTTCAAAAGCGGAATTTTTATTTGGCGGAAAATTAGCATACACCGTTATTACCCTTGAAGATTTGAAAAAAAATAATGCTCTGAATGAACATACCGACGGAATTGTAGAACTTTTAAGGCAGGTTAATTCCGTTGAAATTGCATTTGTTGTAAAAGAAACGGAACAGGGGTATTCTAAAGTAAGTTTAAGAAGCAAAAATGTTGATGTAACAAAAATTTCTTCTTTATTTGATGGCGGCGGTCACTCAAAAGCGGCAGGCTGTACAATCAAAAAACCTTATCTGACGGCAGTTAACAAATTATTGGAAGCATCAAAGCAATTACTCGGAATATAAAATGTTAAATCATCCCGTAATTAAATATATCGAAAGTATTATAACAAAAATGATTAAGGTTGACTTTGCAGGAATGGCAGCCGAAATGGCATTTATGTTCATTTTGGGATTTTTTCCTTTCATTTTGTTTATGATGTATTGTTTTGCGTGGATAGGGCAAAAAACAGCAGGATTACATATTCTGTATGCTTTAACTCATATTGCTCCGAGTGATGTTTCAAGATTAATGATGAATACTCTTGAACAATTGGTTATCTTTAAACAGGGCGGTTTAATGGCAATTATTTGTTTCTTTGTAACGATTGCCTTGTCTTCAAACGCAATTGCCGCAATCATGAAAGGATTAAACAGAGCCTTTGAAACGGAAGAAACAAGACCGTTTGTTTATACCCGTATGTTGTCGGTTATTATGGTATTCTTTAACACCATTGTCCTTTTGATTACGGTTAACCTCATTATTTTCGGAAAGATAATCCTGACTTTACTTCACAATTACACAATTATTCCTGAAGTGGTTTATTCTTGGATAATGTTTCTCAGATGGCCTGCATCTTTTGCAATTTTATTTATAACTACTTATTTCAATTATCTGATACTTCCTGATATAAAAGCGCCTATGATAATTAAGCGTAAGGCGGCTTTTGTCGGAACCACATTCTTTAGTGTTTTTTGGTTGTTAGGTTCTTGGTCTTTTTCTCTGTATCTGGATAACTTAAATACTTATAACAGAGTTTTTGGAACAATCGGAGCCTTTATTATAATGATGGTCTGGCTTTATTATACTTCCATGATTATTCTTCTTGGCGGAGAATTTAATTATCGTGCTTTTAATAAACTTCTTGAAAAGCATTCTTCCGAAAAAAACGAACAGCAGTCATAAGACTTGACGAAGACTTGTCGTCGGAATAAAATTAACTCAATTAAATATGCTTTATTAACCACAGATAAAAAGGAGTATAAAAATGGCAAAAATTTATTATGCAAGTGATTGCAATTTGAGTTTATTGGAAGGTAAAACAGTTGCGATAATCGGATACGGAAGTCAAGGACATGCTCACGCATTAAATCTTCACGAAAGCGGAGTTGATGTTGTTGTAGGACTTTATGAAGGTTCAAAATCAAAGGCTAAAGCAGAAGCAGCAGGATTGAAAGTTATGAACGTTGCAGAAGCATCAAAAATTGCTGATATCATTATGATGTTGATTCCTGATGAAAAACAAGCAGATGTTTATAAAAAGGAAATAGCACCTAATTTGAAAGAAGGCAAAACTTTAGCATTTGCACACGGTTTTAACATTCATTTTTCACAAATCGTTCCTCCCGAATATGTTGATGTAATTATGATTGCACCAAAAGGACCGGGACATACGGTTCGTTCCGAATATCTTGCAGGAAAAGGAGTTCCTTGTTTAGTTGCAGTTCACCAAAATCCGTCAGGAAAAGCACTTGAAACAGGTCTTGCTTATGCGGCAGGTATAGGCGGTTCAAGAGCAGGTGTTCTTGAAACAACATTCAGACAAGAAACAGAAACAGACTTATTCGGAGAACAAGCGGTTCTTTGCGGCGGAGTTACCGCTTTAATGCAAGCAGGTTTTGAAACTCTTGTAGAAGCAGGTTATGCTCCTGAAAATGCTTACTTTGAATGTATTCACGAAATGAAACTTATTGTTGATTTGATTTATCAAGGCGGATTTTCAAAAATGAGATATTCAATTTCAGATACCGCAGAATTTGGTGATTATGAAACAGGAAAACGTATCATCACTGATGAAACAAAGAAAGAAATGAAGAAAATTTTATCCGAAATTCAAGACGGTACGTTTGCTTCAAAATGGATTACGGAAAACAAAGCAGGCGGAAGAGCACACTTCCTCGCTACAAGAAAACTCAAAAAAGAACATCAACTTGAAGCAGTTGGTGCTTCTTTGAGAAAAATGTATTCTTGGAACGAAGAAAAATAATAGTTACAATTCCTAAGCGGAACGATTTTAATCGTTCCGCTTTAATTTTAAGGAGACAGGTTTGTTTAAGAAAATTTTTTTACTGATCTTTTCGGTATTGTTATTGACGGGTTGCGGCAGTCCTATAATCAAAAAATCACCTGAATTAGCCATTTACGATAATATGGTTAATCGTTCTTTGCTTTTCGAAGGCAATACATTCAGAATAAACGAAAAGCTTCACAAAGCAAAAAAAGGGGAAAAAGTTGTTATTGCTTATTTAGGTGATTCGATAACAAAAAGTACTTTGCTTAAAAAATTTGATAATGGCTTTGCACCTCTTTCTTTCAAGAGAATAGGAAATTTTATAGGTAATAAAGCAAATCTTGAATATATAAATTTTTCAGTAGATGGTTCAACTCCCGTTTTGGGAAACACAATTATAAACAAAGAAGTTTTATCAAAAAAAGCGGATATAATTTTCATAGAATATATGGCTCTTGATAAAACAGAACAAATTTATAGAGCATCAATGGAAAGTTTAATAAGAACCTGTCTTAATGATAAAAATAAACCTGCCATAGTATTAGTTCTTCCTTGTATGGATAGAGTTTTTTTGAATCAAAATCCTATTACGCAATTAGGAAAATATTATAATTTACCTGTTATATCAATTGCAAATGCAATTCAACCTGAAATAACGGCGGGAAGAATGAAGCCTGAGGAGTATTTTATAGATACTGCCCATCCGACAGAATACGGTCACAGACTTATGTCAGATTTTATTATGAATTACATAAAAAAAGCGTACAAAAATAAATCTAAGGTTGATTATATTATGCCCCCCGTAATGTATCCTCAATCTATTTTTGAAAATGTAAAATTTATAAGTGCAAAAAATATACAAGCTGATAATGACGGTTCATTTGTGAGAAAAGAAATAAAAGATAAACAGTTTTTTGATGAGATAGAATACTTGCCGAATACTGGAAATAAACCGTTTGAATTTACTGTAAATGCAAATAATATATTTTTGGTTGCTCCAAAATATTATCGAGAAATTTGTAGTGCGGATATATATGTTAATTCCGAAAAAATAAAGACTATAAATTTGGGAATATCGGATGAAGATCCTTCTGAGGTACAATCATTTTTGATTTATTCTTCCGACAAAACAGGTCCTGTAAAAGTCGGAATAAAAATTCCTGATGAAGATAACAATATTGATTTTACAAAACCGGAAAAAACTCCCGAAATGACCGAAAATACTCTTGAAAATGACGATAACAGTATTTCGGAATCGAATTTTCCTGAGGAAGAAAAAGTTGTAACAATTAATAAAAAGAATAAACTTCAAAAAAATACGAAACCAATTCGTTTCTATGGAATAGGATATACTCAAAATACGGAAACGAAAAAAAACGGAGGTAAATAAATTTGCTTGAAATCTCCGTTATTTTTGCCGTATGTACTTTATCGGGGTTTTTGACGGGATTGCTCGGTCTTGGAGGCGGGTTGGTAATAATTCCTGCCTTTTTGGCGGTGTTGCCTTTGTTTGGTATTAATTACGATATTCATCAAATTATCGGGATAAGTGCGGCTTGTGTTTTTGTAAACTCAACGATGTCCGTATTTTACAGAAGACATGAAAATTTTATGCCCCTAAAAATTGTTATTGGCCTTGGAATTTCAATAATAATCGGTACACTAACGGGTGCATATTTGTCTTCATTTGCTCCGAGAGAGTCTTTATTATGGATATTTTCAATAATATCAATACTTTCTATTATTCTTATAAATAAAGATTTTTACTATGATTTAACGAAATCAAAATATTCGTTTTTAATTTATCCTATATTTGCTTTTATCGGTGCAATCAGTGCATCTATCGGAATTGGCGGGGCTTTACTTTTTGCAACTGCTCTTAAATGTTTTACGGATAAAAATGCAAAAGAACTTCTTCCGACAATTACTCTTCTTGTATTAATTCACGCATTTTTTGCTTTTTTAGGAAAACTTTCCGTCGGAAACGTAACGTGGATTATAATTCCGATTTCTCTTCCCGCAAGTATGATTGGGGCAAAAATCGGGGTTGTTATTTCAAAAAAATTGTCACCTTCCGTAATAACAAAATTAATGAGCGTAACGCTTGGTATTGCGCTTTTAAAAGTAATTTTTGAACTTTTTTAGTGTTATAGGTGTTATACTATTTGTAAATAGTTTATAAAAGAGGAATTATGAAAAAAATATTTTTATGTTTGGTTATTGTTTCAATTTTGGGAGCAGGCGCTTTTGCATACGGAGAACACCCAATGGATAAAGCATTGCAAACTTGGATTGGAATGAAGGCAAAAGAAGTTGTAAAAATCTGGGGTAATCCGTCAACAATTGAATACGAACAAGGTCAGACAAAATACATCTGGGAAGAATCTCAAGCAAGATTTATTCCCGGAACACAACTTCAAAAAAGGGTAGATTGCAATAGAATTTTGATTGTTGATACATCGGGAAGAGTTGTTTTTGCAAAATTCACAGGAGAAGGCTGTCCGTTTACGACCGAAAGTGCAAAAAAATATTTAAATCCTAAAACAAAATCAGGATATTATTTGAAGTAGCATTTCTCTGTTTACATCATCATATATGCCGACTTTTCCGATGTCGTTCGGGAGAACAAATTTGACTTTTCCGTTTTGTGCTTTTTTGTCAAATTTCATTGCTTCAAGAACTTTTTCGGGGGAATAATTTTCGTGTTCCGGAATTATGAAATCAAAAACGTTTATAAGTTCTGATGCGGTGTTGTAGTAATCTTCCGTAATCAGTCCTTTTGCAAAAGAAATGTCAAAAGCGACTTGCAAACCTACTGCAACGGCTTCGCCGTGTGTATAAACATTGTAGTTTGTACATTTTTCTATTGCATGACCGTATGTGTGACCGAGATTTAAAATTGCTCTTAAACCCTGTTCTTTTTCGTCTTGATTTACAACTGCAGCCTTTATTGAGCAGCAAATTTCAACAATTTTTTCCAATTCAATAGGATTTTTTTCTATTACTAGTTTTACTGATTTGCTCAATAAATCAACAAAATTGAAGTCTAAACCCGAAGATTTTTCGATAAATGCGTATTTTACAACTTCTGCAAGTCCTGTTTTAAATTGACGTTCATCAAGGGTTGAAAGAGTATTAATATCTGCGATGACGAGTTTTGGCTGATAAAAAGTTCCGATTAAATTTTTTCCGAAAGAATTATTTACGGCGGTTTTTCCGCCTACGGAAGAATCGACTTGAGCAAGGAGTGTTGTCGGAATTTGAACGAAATTAACACCTCTCCTGTAAATTGAGGCTGCAAATCCTGTTATATCACCGACTACACCTCCGCCAAATGCAACAAAGGTACACTTTCTGTCTAAATTCAATTCTGATGCTTTGTTTAAAATAGATATTAAAGTTTCAAAATTTTTATATTTTTCTCCGTCAGGAATTTCAAAAAATTCGGCATTTTCAATGTTTAGAGATTTTTTCCATAAATTTGAAACGGTTTTATTCGTTACAACAAAATACTTTGAAGCAGGTGAATATTTATTCAAATATCGGTTTGTTTCCGAAAGCAAATTTTCGCCGACCAAAATCGGATAAGACCAAAAAGGTACTTCATTTATTTTTACGTTAACTTCTCGCATTGTTGAATTCCTTTACAATCAATTTTGAAACTTTTTCAGAGGATTTTTCATCTGTATTTATTGTAATATCTGCTTCTTCATATAACTTACCTCTAATTTCAAGCATTTTATACAATTTTTCTTTTACGTCATCAACTTTTAAAAGAGGTCTTGTATTGTCATTTTTCAGTCTTTCGGCTATTACTTCGGGTGATGTTTTGAGATAAAATACAATTCCGTTTTTTTTCAAATTAATCATATTTTCTTTATTTAAGACCACTCCGCCCCCTGTTGAAATTATCAGGTCATTTTCTTTTGAAACTTTTTCAACAACAAATTTTTCAATTTCACGAAATTTTTCTTCTCCGTCTTTTGCAAAAATATCGTTAATTGAGCGATTTTCTTGTTTCACTATAATTTCATCGGTATCAACAAATTTTAGGTTTGGCAAATATTTTTCCAATAATTTCCCTATGGTTGTTTTTCCTGAGCCTGAAAGTCCTACGAGTACGATATTCAAAACTACCTCACGCTATCTGATTTATAATTTCGTTTCATTTGTTCAAGATTATCGGAGCCGATTCTTTCAAAAAGTGCATTAACAAGAACTGTTGCTATCATATTTTCAGCAACAACTCCGCAAGCCGGAACCGCACAGACGTCTGAACGTTCAAAATGTGCCTGATAAGGCTCTTTTGTTATTAAATTAACAGAATTCAGAGGAGTTTTCATTGTCGGAATTGCTTTCATTGTTGCCTTTACAATCAAGTCTTCTCCGTTAGTGATACCGCCTTCTATTCCGCCTGCATTATTTGTTTTTCTGTAAAATTTATCATCATAAAAAATTTCGTCGTGGGTTTCTTTTCCCGAAGTTTCGGCAGCACCAACTCCAATTCCTATTTCAACTGCTTTTACCGCCTGAATGCTCATTACCGCTTGAGAAATTAAACCGTCAAGTTTTCTGTCCCATTGAACGTGTGAACCAAGCCCAACGGGAAGATTTTTGAAGATAATTTCGACTTTGCCGCCTAAAGTATCACCGTTTTCTTTTGCATTATCTATTTCTTTTTTCATGTTCTTTTCGGCAATTTTGTCGCAGCATCTTAATTCCGACTGTTCTGCAATTTCAAAATCAAAATTTGTATAATCCGAAATTTTAACTTTTCCGATTTGTACAACGTGAGAAAAACCTTCAATTCCGAATTCTTTCAAAATTAATTTAGCGACAGCTCCTGCGGCAACTCTTGAGGCTGTTTCTCTTGCGCTTGAACGCTCTAAAATATTTCTTACATCTTTTTGATTATATTTTATAGCACCACCAAAATCCGCATGTCCGGGGCGTAGATTTGTAATTGTTTTTTGCTCGATTAATTCGGTGTTTTCCTTTGTCTTTTCGGGAATATTGACAGACATAGGAATTTCCCAATTAGACCAATCTTTATTTACAATTTCAATTGTTATCGGCGCACCTGTCGTATATCCGAGCCTTACACCTGATTTAAAAATTGCCTTATCTGTTTCAATTTTCATACGACCGCCACGACCGTATCCTTTTTGACGTCTTGCAAGTTCGTTATTTACAAAATCAAAATCAATTTTTAATCCCGCAGGAACACCGTCAATTATTATGTTTAACGATTGTCCGTGAGATTCGCCTGCTGTTAAAAATCTGAACATATTATCCTCTTTTTTCTCATTTTACTTTTTAAACACTAAAATGTAAACAAAGATAACCTTTCAAATGTAAAAAGACTGCTAAAAATTTGCAGATAAAAATAAAAGCATATATCATAACAATATAGAAAAATAAGGAAGTAACCATGAAAAATTTCAATTATCAACGCTTAGACGGGCAAAAATACACAGATGAAGATATTAAAAGACTTATCAAAGAAAATGATGTAAAGTTTATAAGACTTCAATTCGTAGATTTAAACGGACAGGTTAAAAATCTTACAATTCCGTCGGACCATATAGATAAAGCGCTTGAAAACGAAATGATGCTTGACGGTTCTTCAATCAAGGGTTTTAGAAGTATTGAAACTTCCGATATGTTCTTTTATCCCGATAAAAACACTTTTGCAATAGTTCCCTGGTGTTCAAAAGACGGAGCAAAAACTGCAAGATTAATTTGTGACATTCATAACGCTGACGGAACACCGTTTGAAGGTTGTCCGAGATGTAATCTTCAAAGAGTTATGCAAAAAGCGGCTGATTTGGGCTTTACAATGAATGTTGGCCCTGAAGCTGAATTTTTCCTTTTTGCAAAAAATCAAGACGGCTCAAAAGCGGTAAATATTCACGACAGAGCAGATTACTATGATGCGGGCCCCGAGGACAGAGGAGAAGATGTAAGGGTTGATATTGTAAATACACTTCAAGAAATGGGCTTTGATATTGAAGCGCTTCACCATGAAGCGGCACCGAGCCAGCACGAAGTTGATTTTAAATATGCAGACATTTTAACTGCTGCCGATAATGTTGTAACTTTCAAATCAACCGTCAAGGCAGTTGCGTCAAAATACAATCTTTTTGCAACATTTATGCCGAAACCGATTGTAGGAATTAACGGTTCAGGTATGCATTGTAACATTTCTCTGTTTAAAAACGGCAAAAATGCTTTTTATGACAAAGATGCGCCTTATGAACTTTCTGCTGAAGCAATGCATTCAATAGGCGGTATGCTCAAAAACATTCAATCAATAACGGCAATTTTAAATCCAACGGTAAACAGTTATAAAAGACTTGTTCCCGGGTATGAAGCACCTGTTTATCTTGCGTGGTCATTGGCAAATAGAAGTGCATTGCTCAGAGTTCCAGCAAAGAGAGGAAGTGCAACAAGAGTCGAACTCCGTTCACCCGATCCTTCCTGTAATCCGTATCTCGGTTTTGCAGCAATTCTTGAAGCTTGTATTGACGGTATCGAAAACAACATCAATCCGCCCGAAGTTGTTGAAAGTAATATTTATGCACTTTCAGAACAAGAACGAATAGAAAAAAATATTCTTTCACTTCCCGGAAGTCTTGCGGAAGCGATTTATTTATACGAACAAAGTCCTGTTACCCGTTTGGCACTCGGAGAACATATTTATAACGAATTTCTTGCTACTAAAAAGAAAGAATGGGACAACTTCAGAATTGATGTATCCGAATGGGAAATCAACAGATATCTTGAAAAAGCATAAAA
>Ga0256407_10002410_pt1 | contig 35875 bp, 25 predicted proteins | sample RumenRJG_04DNA_FD_193489 | JGI IMG/M metagenome (GOLD analysis project Ga0256407, IMG submission 193489) | Bovine rumen microbial communities from Lethbridge, Alberta, Canada - RJG_04 | ecosystem: Host-associated > Mammals > Digestive system > Stomach > Rumen | place: Canada: Alberta...
AAGGCATGAATGCCGATATGTGTGCCGTGAACGTTCAGAACCGTGTGCAGCAGGCGCAGGCGCTTTTGCCCGCCGAAGTAACACGTATGGGTGTGACGGTGACGAAGCGCCAGTCATCACAGGTGCTGATGTTTACGCTGACTTCTGACGGCCGATACGACGACGAGTTTCTGACGAACTATTCGAATATCAATATCATTCCTGCCATCAAGCGTATTCAGGGTGTCGGTGACGTGCAGTCGCCAGGTCTGAAGACCTACTCGATGCGTATCTGGCTGAAGCCTGATGTGATGAAACAATACAACCTGATGCCTTCGGACATCTCGAACGTGCTGGCTGAGCAGAACATTGAGGCTGCACCGGGTTCGTTTGGCCAGGAGTCGAATGTGGCCTACGAATACTCGATGCGCTACACCGGTCGTCTGAAGACTGCCGAGGAGTTTGGCAACATCATCATTAGTAGCGATGCCAACGGTCAGACACTGAAATTGAAGGACGTGGCCAAGATTGAGTTGGGCGGTCAGCAGTACTCGGTGTCGATGCGCAACAACAACCTGCCGTCGGTGCTGGGTATGGTGCAGCAGATTGCCGGTTCAAACGCCAATGAAATTGCCAAGGCTGTGAAGGCTGAGTTGGAAGAGCAGGCCAAGCTGTTCCCGCCAGGCATGATATATAAGATCAACTACGACGTGACGGAGTTCCTGTATGCGTCCATCGAGGAGGTGGTGTTCACGCTGGTGTTCACGCTAATCTTGGTGTTCATCGTGATTTACGTGTTCCTGCAAGACTGGCGCTCGACGCTCATCCCGCTGATTGCCGTTCCGGTGTCGCTCGTTGGTACGTTCTTCTTCCTGAATATCTTCGGATTCTCAATCAACCTGCTGACGCTGTCCGCCTTGCTTTTGGCCATTGCCATTGTGGTGGACGACGCCATTGTGGTGGTCGAAGCTGTTCACGCGAAACTGGATCAGGGATATAAGTCGACGCTGACTGCTTCTATTGATGCCATGAACGAAATTTCGGGAGCCATCATCTCTATCACGCTGGTAATGGCGTCGGTGTTCGTCCCCGTGTCGTTCATCGGCGGTACTTCGGGTTCGTTCTACCGTGAGTTCGGTGTGACAATGGCCGTTTCTATCTTCATCTCGGCACTGAACGCCCTGACACTGTCACCGGCGTTGTGTGCCATTTTCTTGAAGCCGCATAATGAGCATGGGCACGAGAAGAAGATGAGCCGCATAGACCGTTTCCACATGGCATTCAATACTGCTTACGACAAAATCTTAAGCAAATACAAGGGTAATGTAGAGAAACTAGTGCACAAGCCCATCACGGTGTTGACTACGGTGATTCTGGGTGTTGTGGTACTGGTAGGTACCTTCGCGTTCACGAAAACGGGACTGGTGCCCGACGAGGATACGGGAACGATTTTCTGTACCATCACGATGCCTCCTTCGACCTCTGTGGCCCGCACGCGTCAGATCATCGACGAAGTAGACTCCATCCTGGCTGCCGACCCTGCCATCCAGAGCCGTGAGCAGATTCAGGGTTATAACTTCATTGCCGGTTCGGGTTCCGACCAGGCTACGTTTATCGTCAAGTTGAAGCCGTTTGAAGAGCGTCAGAAGGGGCTGTGGTGGAAGATTAGCGGTCTGTGGCAGGGTGACGGCATCTACCGTTTCTTCCTGAATCCGCTGGAGTCAACGGGTGTCATTGCCCAAATCTTCATCAAGACAGCACATATCAAGGATGCCCAGGTTCTGGCCTTCGCGCCACCAATGATTCCCGGTTTCTCGGCTAACTCAGGTGTGTCCATCGTGATGCAAGATCGTACAGGTGGCTCGCTCGATAGGTTCTATGGCGTCGTCAAGGACTATCTGGCTGAGTTGAACAAGCGTCCTGAATTCCAGACGGCACAAACGTCGTACAACCCCAACTATCCACAATACATGCTGCACATGGATGTGGCGAAGTGTAAGCAGGCTGGTGTGTCGCCCGCAGTGGTGCTGAGCACGCTACAAGGGTATTACGGCGGACTCTATGCGTCGAACTTTAACGCCTATGGTAAGCTGTACCGCGTCATGATCCAGGCATCGCCCGAGACCCGCATGACACCTGAGTCGCTGAAGAGCATCTATGTCCGCACGTCGGGCGGTATGGCTCCCGTGCAGGAGTTCTGCCGCATGGAGCGTGTCTACGGTCCTGCCAACATCAACCGCTTCAATCTGTTTACGTCCATCAACGTGACGGCCACGGTGGCCAGCGGCTATTCGACGGGTGAGGCCATCAAGGCCGCCGAGGATGTGGCTGCCGAGATATTGCCTGCCGGTTACTCATACGACTACCAAGGCCTGACCCGTGAGGAGGCGAAGGCTTCGAACACCACAGCAATTATCTTCCTGCTGTGCTTCATCTTCATCTATCTGATTCTGTCGGCACAGTACGAATCGTACATTCTGCCGCTGGCCGTAGTACTCTCCGTACCATTCGGTCTGGCTGGCTGTTTCCTCTTTACGATGATGTTCGGACACGCGAACGACATCTATATGCAGATCTCGCTCATCATGCTGATCGGTCTGTTGGCAAAGAACGCCATCCTAATCGTACAGTTCGCACTGGAGCGCCGTCAGATGGGTATGGCCATTACGTGGTCAGCCATCCTCGGTGCAGCAGCCCGTCTGCGTCCTATCCTCATGACTTCGTTGGCAATGGTCATCGGTTTGTTGCCTATGATGTTTGCCTCGGGTGTAGGTAAGAATGGTAACCAGACGCTAGGTGCTGCCGCAGTAGGCGGTATGTTGATTGGTACACTGTTCCAGATTATCGTCGTACCCGGCCTGTTTGTCATCTTCCAGAGCCTGCAGGAGAAGATTTCGCCCATGAAGTTCGAGGGCGAGGAGGAGAATCCTGATGTCGCAACGGAGATAGCACAGTATGCTCACCGTCCCGTAGATTATGAATTGGAGAAGTAAGAGACTATGAAGAAGATTATGATATTTGCTGCCGCTATGCTGCTCGTTAGCAGCTGCGGCGTATACAACAAGTACGAGCGCCCTGACGTTGAGACGACGGGACTTGTACGCGATGTGGTGAGCGACGTTGACACGCTGGTCGTACAGGACACCGCCTCGTTCGGTAACCTGCCTTGGCGCGCGGTGTTTACCGACCCCCAGTTGCAGGCACTCATCGAGCAAGGACTGGAGCGCAATCCCGACCTGCTGAATGCCGCGCTGAACGTAAAGATGTATGAGTCGATGCTGACTGCTGCCAAGCTGGCGTTCCTGCCTGCCGTAAACATCGGCCAGCAGTCGCCCATGGCAACCATCTCGACGCTCTACACCGACCCGTCAGTGACCACTAAGAGCTACACGCTGCCCATTACGGCATCGTGGACGCTGGACCTCTTCGGCAACATCCTGTCGCAGAAACGCAGCACACAGATGAAGCTGCTGGGCATGAAGGACTACCAGATGGCCGTGCGCGCACAGATCATCGGCGGTATCGCCAACAGCTACTACACGCTGCTGATGCTCGACGAACAGCTGCGCATCGTGACGGAAATGAGCAAGATGGCCAAGGAGACGTGGGATATGATGGCGTTGCAGTATAACCTGGGCCGCATGCGTTCTACCAGCGTGCAGAGTGCCGAGGCTGCCTACCTGTCCACACTGACACAGGCCAACGACTTCCATCGTCAGATTCGCGCCACGGAGAATGCCCTCTCGCTGCTCATCGGACAGCAGGGACAGCAGATTCCCCGTTCTACGCTCGACCAGCAGTCGCTGCCTACTGAGTTCTCCGTAGGTGTCGGCGTTGCCCTGCTCCAGAACCGCCCCGACGTGCATAATGCAGAGATGGCGCTGGCATCGTGCTTCCACGACGTACAGACAGCCCGTTCGCAGTTCTATCCGAACATCACCGTCGGAGCCTCGCTGTCCTTCACCAACAACAACGGCAACCTGAATCCCGGCAAGTGGCTCGCCTCACTGTTTGGCTCGCTGACGCAGCCTATCTTCCAGCGCGGTGCCCTCACCGTCAACCTGAAGGTGAAGAAGATGCAGTACGAGCAGGCCTTCAACACGTGGCAGAACGCCATCCTGAAAGCCGGCAACGAAGTGTCGAACGCGCTGGTCAACTATCGCGGCTACGACGACAATTCGAAGATTGAGTCTCAGCGCGTGGAGTTGCTCACGAAGACTGTCGAGGACACGAAGGCACTCTATCATAGAAGCGGTTCGAGCTATCTGGAGGTGCTCACCGCACAGAACCAGCTGCTCTCTGCCCAATTGAACAAGGCCAATGCCGAGTTCAACAAGATGCAGTCCGTTGTATCGCTGTACACGGCCCTCGGCGGTGGCGGCAAGTAAGAAGTAAGATGTAAGAAGTAAGAAGTAAGACGTAAGAATTATGGCAAGCGAAATTAGTCCAAAAGCCGAAATCAGCCCGAAGGCGAAAATCGGCGACAACTGTAAAATATTCCCCTTCGCCTACATCGAAGACGACGTAGTCATTGGCGACGGCTGTATCATCTTCCCCTTCGTTAGTATAATGAATGGTACGCGCATGGGCGCGAAGAACAAGGTCCATCAGGGCAGCGTCATCGGTGCCCTACCCCAGGACTTTGAGTTCCGCGGCGAAAAGTCGGAATGCATCATTGGCGACGGCAATGTCATCCGCGAAAATGTCGTCATCAACCGCGCTACCCACACCGGTGGCCAGACCGTCCTCGGCAACGACAACGTGCTGATGGAGGGTGCACATATCTCACACGACACGAAAGTCGGCAACCGCTGCGTCTTCGGCTACGGCACGAAGATTGCCGGCGACTGCATCATCGAGGACGGAGCCATCTTCTCCTCCAGTGTCATCGAGAACGCCAAGACGCGCGTCGGACAGGGTTCGATGATTCAGGCCGGTACGACCTTCTCGAAGGATGTGCCCCCCTATATCATCTGCACCAAGCAGGCAGAATACGGCGGTGTCAACATGCAGGTGGCGCGCCAGCACGGCGTCGACGAAAAGACGCTGAAGCACATTGCCAACGCCTACCGCCTGGTATTTATGAGCAAGACAGCGCTGTTCGACGCGGTAAACCAGATAGAGGAGCAGGTTCCCGACGGACCCTTCATCCGCCACATCATCGAGTTTATCCGCAACACGAATATTGGCATCATCACAAAGATTTAAAATACAACGACTATGGCATTGAACTTAAACAAAAATCTGAAGTTGTACTACAACATCCACGAGGTAGCCGACATGTTTGGGCTCAACGAGAGTACCCTGCGCTACTGGGAAAAGGAGTTTACCTACCTGAGACCCAAAATCTCAGGACCGGCCAAGATACGCCAGTATCAGGAGAAGGACATCGAACAGATACGCCTCATCCACAATCTGGTGAAGGTTCGTGGTTTCAAACTGGCTGCCGCCAAGAAGATTATCAATGCCAACCGCGACGGTGCCGACCGCAGGACCGATGTGCTCACGCGCCTCATGGACATCCGCGCCCAGCTGCAGTCGCTGAGAAAGCAGATGGACTTTCTGACATAAACGTTGAACATTGATTGCAACGCCACACTCTCAAAGAGAGAACGTTGAACATTGAACATTAAACATTTAATATTAAACATTAAAACTAAAATCACTATGAAAAAGTATTTAGCAGAAATGGTGGGCACCATGGTGCTCGTACTCATGGGCTGCGGTGTTGCCGTCAGCCTCGGTTGTGATCCCGTCAACAACATCCCCGCAGTGGTAGGAACCGCGCTGGCCTTCGGCTTGGCCGTCGTCGCTATGGCCTACACCATCGGCGGCATCTCCGGTTGCCACATCAACCCCGCCATCACGCTGGGCTGCATCCTCGCTGGCCGTATGGAAGCCAAGGAGGGTATCATGTACATCATCTTCCAGTGCATCGGAGCCTTCATCGGCAGCGCCCTGCTCGCCGTCCTCGTAGCCAATGTTCCCGGTATGGAGGGAACGGGTGCCAACGACCTTCAGGCCAATGTCTCGGTGCTCGGCGGTCTGCTCGCTGAGATCATCTTCACCTGCGTCTTCGTGCTCGTCGTACTCGGTGCTACCGCAAAGACCAATGGTGCCACCAACAACTTCGCTGGTCTGGCCATCGGCCTCAGCCTCGTATTGGTTCACCTCGTCTGCATCCGCTACACAGGCACCTCCGTTAATCCCGCACGTTCGCTGGCTCCTGCCATCTTCCAGGGTGGCACCGCTCTGGCCAACCTCTGGATCTTCATCGTAGGTCCCTTCGTCGGTGGCGCACTCGCAGCCTGCATCTGGAAAATCATCGAACCCGCCGAGAAATAAAAGGTAATTTGTAAGTTCTTACAACGAATAAAACGCTGACATGAGCTGCGCACGGTAATTCTTGCTGATGCGCAGCTCATTTATTTGTTCCATCGGTTCCATCAAGACACACGTTGACTCCTGTATCATCTTAATCTGATTGATGTTCGCAATGAAACGCTTATGAATCTGGACGAAGGCATTCGAATAGTTCAGTATGACATCGGCAGTGGTACGATGACGCAACAGATAGGTGGCACCATTCATGCAGACAGCCTCCCAAATTTTCCGTTCCTGGTTGTAGCGGAAATAGGCAATGTCGTCCATTCGCAAGGTGGTATGTTCGTTCATGGCATTCACCACCAGGATGATAGGTTGCTGTTCCGCCGAGCGCTCCACGAAAGGTATGTCGGCCAGTTTGTTCTCGTAGTAACGCGTCATAATCTGACTCAGGTCCTGTTCCGTAGGCGGTTTCAGCAGATAGTCGAAAGCCTGGCGGCGAATCGCTTCCAGCATGTATTTGTCATGTCCTGTGTAAAACACCACCTTGGTTTCCGGCTTGATGTCCTGATGAATCATCGAGCAGAACTCCAAACCTGACATTGTGGGCAGTTCCACATCCAGGAAGATAATGTCAGGATCGACATCGACTACGATGTCTGCTGCCGTTTCCGCGTCGTTGGCCGTGCCGACAACCTCTACGGAATAGTGCTTCTCCAACATTCGCTGCAACAGTTCTACAGCCTCTTGATTGTCGTCTACGATGAATACCTTGGTCAATTTCTGCTTGTTCATATATATAATTAGTCTTGTGTTTAATCTTATTTATAACCACCCTTGATGACTTTGTAGTTGAAATCGTCAGGCACGAGCAGCCATGTCCTGCAACCACTCTCGCCATCCTGTTGCCAATTGCCGATGCCAAACGTTATCTGCCGGTGATTGTGGTCGTTCAACATCTGGATGGTTTGGCGCACAACCCGCATACCGGTATGTTCCTTCGGAGCGCTTGTCCCAAGCCCCTGTCCGTTGTCTACGACCTCTATTAGCGTGCTGTCATCCTGCCTGCTCACGCGGATAGTGAGTTCACCACCCCGACGCTGCAAACCATGCTTGATGGCATTCTCTACAAATATCTGTATCGTCATTGCCGGCAGACTGACCTTGCTTGTATCTACGTCGGGGGAAATCTCCTTCCTATACTGCAGTTTGTCGGCCATCTGCCTGCCTTCTATCTCCACATAGTAATCCACAAACCGCAGTTCCTCCTCCAGCGTCGTCTCTAGCATGTCAGCTTGGTCAACGCCCCGTCGCAACAGCTGCGTCAGTGCGTTCAGGTCCACTGCCCTGCCTTCCATTTGTTCCAACATCTCATGGTTCAGTGCGTTATATACGAAATGTGGTGTAATGCGGTTTCGGACGTTCTCCATGCGGAGGCTGATAATCTGCTGCTGGGTAGTCATCGCTTGCAGACGGTGTTTGCGACGACGCAACTCGTAGAGAACCATTACCACCACAACCGCCAGCATAGCCACAGCCGACAATGCCAATGCCAGCTGAGCACGCAATTGCTGATGGTCTATCTCCTGCTGTTGTTTCATCCGCTCCTTGTCGTGCTTGTATTGGTATAGCTGTGCACTCATGCGCATGGCCGACTGCGCTGCATGTATCGAGTCATTCAGTCCGTGTAGCTCTTCGTGGACGTTCATCGCTTCCTGCCAGCGACCGGTCTGCCTCATCAGCTGTTCCAGTGCCTTCAGTCGCAGCACCTTAGCGGCAGGAATACTGATGTCATCCTTGGGACTGGCTGAGGCAATGGCCAATGCCCCCTGCATGTCGCCCTCCAACATCTTCAGTTCCATTCGCGAGGTAGCCATATAATATATCAGCGGTGGGAAATTGACCCGACGGAAGAACGAGTCCGCCTGCTCCACCATCTGTCGTGCCGAATCAGCCTGATGCAGACAGATGTAAATCTCTCCCAAGTTGCCCAGTGCCGTGTAATAGTCCCACAACTTAGCCTCGTCGCCCTTCACCAGATTGGCAGCTTTCCGGAAACAGTCACGCGCATCCTGATAGTTCTCCTGAAAAAAGTTGTCGTTACCCAGATTGTTGTAGTAGATAAACTGGTCGTCGCGCTTCATCACTGGCAGCAAACTCCTCAGTCGTTCCCACCAGCGATGGCCGTTGTGGTAGTCGCCCATAAAGGTGTAGGCCGTACTGACGCCCAGCATGAGCGGAATTCCCAACGAGTCGCCAGTCCCAGTAGAATCAGCCATCTGGATGGCCTGCAAATAACCGTCGGCACTCTTGTCCAGCTGTCCCGTCTGACGATAGAAATCTGCCCTGTTAGCCATGGCCAACACGCGCAACACATCCACGCCCTCCAGGTCCTTCATCTCTTCCAGCGCCCGCTCTGTATATACAATTCCGCTGTCCGGCTGTCCCTTGATGGCGGTAAAATACACCCCACGTGCCTTCAGCCATTCTGCCCGCAACCTCCGCATCGGCTCGCTCTTGTCCTTCGGATGCTGATCCAAAAAATCCTTTATCCGCATGCTTGCAGCATCCATGGAGTCGCCCTCCATCTTGGCATACCACATTTTCAGCGAATCCATTGTCTGCAGCATACGGGATACTTCCGTCGACGGTCTCTCCTCACCACATGAAATAAGGGTAATGATGCTCGTCAGCGTAACGAGCACTTTCAACCAATTTCTTTTTGTTACAGGCCAAACAGTCATGATTCAATTTTTCGCGTTGCAAAGTTAGCTCATTTTCCAAAAAAACGAATACAAACCCGGATTTTTGTTGAGGCGAGAGAGGCATTTTTGCCATAAAAAGGACTATTGTTAGTTAACAGGACGAAATCTATAGTTAAGACGACTTTTTATCCAAAATGTCCCCTGTTTCGCACAATAAAAAGCTATACGAATATTTGGCAAATGAATTATAAATGTTTAAATTTGCAAATAGTAAAAGCACTTCTTAAAGTGTGAAAAGAACGTTTAATTACAATAACTATTAATAAAATAATAAGTATTATGTCACAAAACAAAACTGTTATCCAAGGTCTTGAACCAGCTGATGCTCCCAACCAAAATACGGGTGCAGGTTCTAGTTTTTACACAAGAGGTGCGCGTGGCACAAGTCGGGGAACTGTTGTTTCCGGTATGACAGATCAAGTCGCTGGAACTCCCAACCAGGGTGCTCAGCCTGTCGCAGAGCCGCAACAGCCGAAGAAGCCTATTACTACTGGTAAGCCTGTTGTCGGTTTCCTTTATTCCATATCACGTACAGCAGCTGGCGAATATTGGCCTTTGCAAATTGGCCAGAATATAATTGGACAGGGGCCCAACTGCGATATTATGTTGCCAGAGGGTACTGTTTCGTCAGAACATGCTGTGCTCGTAGTAAGAAAGATGAAGAAACCGGAGAAAGTCATTGCTTCGCTGAGTGACGCCCGTTCCACCAATGGTACGATGCTTAATGGCGAAAGCCTCGGTTTCTCAGCTGTGGAATGCAAGAATGGCGATATCATCACTATCGGTGACAACTACGAGTTGCTATTGATTCTCATTGATGCTCCAACGTTAGGCCTGTCTGTTTCCGAGAACTTTATCGCTATCGAGACAGAAGACAATTTTTATGCCGGGCAGCCTGATACGGATCCTAATGCTACACGACCTGGAGATGGTTACCAGCCGTATGGCGGTCCGACACCTCCTCCGTTTGGCTTCAATCCCGGTGGAACAATAGGTCTTGACGGTTCAGGCACTGGTGGCGACAAGGGCGGAACCATTGGAATGTAGTTAATCAATTAGAGTCGTTAAAGGATGCAGACAGTTGTTCAACGTCCCAATGATCCCTACATATATTTATATGTCATGGGTGAGTGGTATTGCTACAATCCATCGGAAAAACCTTTGGGTTGCGGTGCCATGGGTGACGTGTATCGTGGCTATCGGTGCAGTAATGGCGCCATGATAGCCGTCAAGAAGGTCAAGGATGCGTACGCCAACAATAAGATGATTCGTGAGCGTGCGCGTCAAGAAGCCTCCTTGGCATTCCGTCACCCCAACCTTGTGGAGATGGTGGGCTATTGTGAGTATGCACCGGATACTGGACCTATTTACATCTTAAGTCATTTCGTCCAGGGTGAGGACATAGACAAGTACGCAAAGAGTTTCGAGAATTCTCCCTTGCGTGTGGAGAAGATATGCAGCGCGATTTGCTCGGTACTTGATGCTCTTGACTATGTCCATTCTCGTGGTGTCATTCATCGTGACATCAAACCGTCGAATATCATGATTGAGAATGACTCCAATGTCCGACTGATGGACTTGGGTATTGCACGTATGAATGGCGGCAACAAATTCTCGTCCTATGGATTTATCGGTACTCCAGAATATTCTGCCCCAGAGCAGATTCTACGTGAGCATAACGGTGCAAATGTTCAAATCAATGCGACGACTGACATCTATGAGCTTGGTATTACCTTCTACGAGTTGCTAGCCGGTTATAATCCTATGTCGTGTCAGGCGGAAGCAGAGACACTGACAAAGCAGATGAAAGCGCAGCTCCCCAAGAACGAGCGGATTCCGTCACGCTTGATGAAGGTCATCTGGAAGGCAACGGAGAAAGAACAGGGTAAGCGTTATCAGACGGCTTTAGCTTTTAAGGAAGCTATCCAAAATGCCCTCATTCCTGAACCGTCATTGATGGAACGTATTTCAGATTGGATAAGAAAAGTATTTCAATGGAATTAAATACACTACACAAAAACGACACCGATATATTTGTTGGCTTTGCCGAGTCCAGAATTGGAGGCCGGGCAGAAAACCAAGACTCATACGGTTATAAGGAAACTCCCTTGGGCTTCTTGCTTACCGTATGTGACGGAATGGGTGGCGGACCTGGTGGGAAAACAGCTTCAAGCATTGCCGTTGAGGAAATCATAACAGGCATTGACGAAGCAAACGACGACGAGGAAATATCCAATATCATCATCAAGGCCATACGTCGAGCCAATATGGCTGTGATAGAGGCAGCAAACGAGAATCCTAGTCTGGCGGGAATGGGCTCTACGGCCACAGTCTTGCTGCTTTCCGAGCAGTCTGCGTTTATTGCTCATGTCGGCGACAGCCGTATCTATCATATTCGGGGCGGGCGGAAAATATTCCGCACCTACGACCATTCTATGGTGTTCGAACTGGTCAAGCAGAAGGTGATTACCGAAGAGCAGGCCCGACTGTCTGCCCAGTCGAATATCATTACGCGGGCCTTGGGTATGAAGCCTGACTTGGAAGTGGATATCGTTGAGCGTCCCTATGTAAAAGGCGACCGTTTCGTATTGTGCTCTGACGGAATTCATGGCAGTATGCCGGAGAAGGAACTGCTGAAGATGTTGGGTAACAGAAAGATTTCCCTCGGAGCATTGGTAGACGATATCTCCACTTGTGTTGACAATCTGGGTCGTACCAACGGCGGTCACCATGACAATATGACATTGGCAATTGTAGAAACAAAGAATAACTCAAAACTCAAAGAAAAGATGTCAAAACGTGCCATCACAATTATACTAGCCTTGGCTCTCCTTTGTATGGCAGGTGTGATTTTCTACATAGTTCGAGGATGTAATTAACGAAAACAATAAATAAAACTATAAAGATATGAAAGTATATTCTATTGGCAGGGAAATTGGCTGCGACATCACCATCAATGACAACAGTGATGTCATCAGTCGCAGACATGCTACACTTAATGTGACATCTTCAGGGAAGATGACCATTGTGGACCTGAGCCATAACGGTACATACGTCAATGGTATCAGAATCGCACCGAACGTGCCGGTACCTGTAACCCGTAAGGACAATGTCTCTTTTGCCCATGTAGCCAGACTGGATTGGAACCTAATTCCCAATACGGGTGCCACCATTATTCGCTGGGTTGTTATCGGCGTGGTTGCACTCCTCTTGATTCTCGGCAGCATTTGGGCTTTCAGTGCTTTTGCCGGTAAAGAACCTGCTGGCGGCGGTGACCAGCCCGCTCCTGTTCCTGTGGCTGTTGATTCTACCGACGTGAATACTCAAAAGCAGGATTCTATCGACCAACACAAACGGGACTCAATTGCCAAACACAAGGAAGACTCTGTAAACAAGGCAAAACAGAAGAATGCTGTAAAGCCGGCACCGAAGAAAGTGGAGCCGAAGAAGGCTGAACCGAAGAAGGCTGAACCTAAGAAGAACGAGCCCAAGAAGGAAGAACCTACGAAGACTCGTGTGCGTGGATAAGTAATTAAGTAATAACTAAAACAATAAGGACTATGAGACTTTTAAAAATTGGACGCGATGCAACATGTGACATCGTTTTGCATAGTGAAAAAGTTAGTTCGCTTCATGCGGAAATCACTTTGATGAACAGTGGTGACATCCTTTTGGAAGACAAGGGCAGTCACAATGGAACGTTTATTCAGAATCAGGCAATCAAGCCCGGCAAGCCTGTTAATGTTCGCCGAGGTGATGCCATTCGTTTTGCTGATGTCGAACTCCAGTGGAGTCAGATACCTATGCCAGAGGACAACTCTGCCTATAAGGCTATTTACGGTATTGGATCTCATTTCAACAATGACATCCAGATTTCCGGTGGTACTGTCAGTCGTTATCATGCTACCATTAAGGTGGGTAAGAATAACAAAGTGTATATTGTTGACCATAGTAAGAACGGTACTACTGTTGACGGCCAAAGGATTACGCCCAACAGTCCTTACCGCATTAAGAAAAGCAGTGCTGTCGTATGTGGCGGTGTCCCTGTAAACCTGAAGGCAACACCCGTTCAGTGGCCCAGTGAGGGTTGGAAAACCGTCCTGCTGGCCGCAGCATCAGTACTCGTATTGGTAGGCATCGGATTTGGCATATACAAACTCCTTCCTGGTATGGGAGATAAGAAGTCCGACTCAGAACTGTACAGCCGCTATAATCATTCCGTTGTGATGCTGGTAGGTATCTATCATTATGAAGTACAGGTTGGAGATTGGACCCCTGAAAAATTTGTACAATACAATAATGTCTGTTTGCAAATAGAGAAAATTAATGGTCAAGAGTTGTATATACCTTCTCAAGTAATCATTGATGAAAAGACTGGAGAACTTAAACTGTCTATTGGAACAACTTCCAAAGAGCTAATTGATAAAACAGATAAAACTGGTATTTTTGGAGGAACGGGCTTCTTCATCTCTGAGGACGGAAAGTTGATTACCAACCTTCATATTGTGAAACCTTGGCTTGAAAATAAAATGACAGAAAGACTGCAAGATATATTTTCAAAAAATTTAGCAAAATACATTGAAGTAATGTCAAGCGTCAAACTGTCACAAAGTGGTGTCTCTGCAGGTCTTCTAAACCCCAGTGATTTGTCTGCCTACATCTCCAAGATTAGCGTGAAGGGTGTACTTGATTATGTCGCATTAATCCCTAATGGTGAGGTTTACGACCCAGATAATATTATGAAGTGTAGAGTGTTGTCTGCTGGCGAGGATCTGAACAAGGATGTTGCCCTTGTCCAAACCATCAGCAAGCGATTGCCAACCAGCGATTGTACAATTGTCAACGTTAAAGACAGTATTGATGTCAGTGATGAAGCTCTTAAGGTTGGTGAGCATATCTACACCCTTGGTTTCCCATTGTTGACATCGTTGCAGGACAAGCAGTCTGAAAATGGCATCCAGTTGCTTGCAAGAGGAGGCAGTATCACGCAGATACTTAATGAATACCGGTTTGGCTTTGACGCAGCATCCTTCGGCGGTGCCAGCGGTTCTCCTATTTTCAATGACAAAGGAATGTTGATAGGAATCTTGAATTCTGGCGTAAGTGCAACCCAAGGATTTAATTATGGAATAAAGGCCAAATATATTAAAGAGATGTTGGATTCGCCTCATGTAAAATAATAAAATAGTAAGCTATGAAAAAGATATTATCCATTATAGCGTTTGCACTAGGCTTTGCAGGCAGTGCTGAGGCTGTTATCGTGCAAAGGATCTATCTGAAGGACGGCTCTGTACTGAGTGGCTATATTCAGAAGCAGGAAAATAATGGCAATCTGACATTCCGTTCAGACAATGCTGAGATTTGCCTGAAGAGCAAGGATGCAGCTATCAGCAATGAGAAGAACTACAGCGTGAAGGACCTGAGCAAGGCTTGGATAGAATGGGCAGAGAAGAACGACGAGTTTGAGGGTGTCGGCGACAGCCGAACCCTTACGCTTGCCGACGTTACCTCGAAAACGAAGTCTGTGTCACGTGTGAAGATCCTGGAACGCGGCGAGGTGGTGAAATATCTGGAGATGGCTCCCAACACATATCGGATAGCGTGGAAGGATGTGGTGTCCATTAAAGGCGACCCTCGTTCGAAAACCGCCCTGTCCGGCATCAACCGTATCTATCAGTTGAAGTCGGGTATGGAGTTTGAAGGACAGTATGCCGAAGAGAACGACTCCGTGCTGACACTCTACATGAACAATCGTGTGCGCCAGTCATTCAAGATCAACGATGTGGTGAAGTACACCTTCCGGCCTATCAATCCCAATCAGGACATCTTTGCCCAGAGTCCGCTCCTTGATATCGTCAAAACAAAGAATGGTGCGGAGACCAAAGGTATCATCATCGAACAAAACTACACCAGCGACAAGGATACGGAGAACTACTTCCTTGTGCAGCAGCAGTCTGGAGCCATTCAGAGCATCAAGTTGTCCGAGATTGCCGAGACACGTAAGGAGGAGAATCCCAAATATGATCCGAAGTTTGACATCCTGTTGAAAGAAGGCGACGTCGTCATCAACCGCCAGGAAGTGGTACAGGTCAATATCAAAGAACAGGATGACAACATCGTGCTTGACAGCCTAAGCAATAAGGTGGTTATCAGCAAGGATGCCAACAACAATACGAAGGTGACGGTGGAATACCGCAGTGTTAACGGTTCTAACATTGAGACCTATCAATTGGTAAGGGTTTCCCAGTACACCGACAAAAAGGGCAAAGAATCGTATTACTATTTCACCTATCGCGACTTGGTCAATGCAGCAGTACGTCCTGTCAGTCTGGAAACTAGCGTGAACCATACCACGAAAGCTGAATATATTGTAGGAGGTCAGGGCATATTTGCGTTGTACGACGTCAAGAACAAGAAAGCAATTCCGTTTACCATCAAGTAACGACTCATTTTCATAAGCAATGTCAGTCATAAGATTACAGGGAGAAACCGAAAAGCGGAAAGGGCTCTACTACCAGCTGGACTCTGGCGACGAACCTATCGGTGTTGGTGGTATGGGGCAAGTGTTCAAGGGCACATGTGTCAATGAACACACAGGAGCAACGCGCCCTGTAGCTATCAAATTCATGTTCGACGACTTGCCGCCTCATGCCATCGAACGTGCACGGCGCGAAGCATCCATCCAGTTGCGCAACGACAATCTGGTGGAGATGCTGGGCTTTATCGAAATTGCCGAACGTACTCAGTATGGTGATGTCAAGATGCATTACCATGTTGTCAGCGAACTGCTGACAGGTGTCTCCCTGTCCGACTTGATGGAAGGCAAGACCACCGACCGTGACGGTGTCGGCGTGCCGTTTGCAGAAAAGCTGTTAGCCGACTATCAAAACGACTCGGAACACTTTGCGCGGACCGTAGTCATGAACATCCTTTCCGGACTGATGGCGCTGCATGATGCTGGCTATATCCATCGTGACATCGACCCCTCGAACATCATGGTGACCACCGATGGGCATATCAAATTGATAGACTTCGGCATTGCCAAGCAGATGAATACGCTGACGACGAACGACAAGGGATTGACAGTGGCAGGAAAGTTTTTGGGAAAGCCAGAGTATGCCGCTCCCGAACTGGTGTTAGGCGACATCCGTCATCAGAACCAAACTACCGATATCTATGCGATGGGTGTCCTGCTCTATCAGTGTATTGTCGGTCATACTCCCTTTGAGGGACCACGTCACGAGATACTGGAGCAACAGCTGAAGACGAAACTGCCATTGTCGGCCGTTCATAACAAACAGCTTCGTAAGATTATTGCAAAAGCTTGCGAAAAGAAGCAGGACTTACGCTATCAGACTTCGGCACAGATGCGTGTGGACTTAGAGGCTGTCACATGGACTGCCAAAAAGTCTGTATCTCCCAAAGGTCCATCCAAGCCTGTTGATAAACGGATAATCGGCATCGTCGCCGGTGCTGTTGCAGCACTCGCACTGATAGGCGTGGGAATATATCTCATGATGGCAAATCCACAGACGGAACCGGAAATAACAGCAGCAGTTCAAAATGAACAAGTGGCTGTTCCTCAGGCAGAGCCCACGGTGGAACCTGAGGCTACGGCTACGCCCGAGCCCAAGGAAGAACCGAAGGAAGAACCCAAGGTCGAGCCAAAGCAAGAACCCAAAGCTGAGCCAAAGCCAGAACCCAAAGCTGAACCAAAGCCAGAACCCAAGGTTGAGCCCAAGGCGCAACCTAAAGTAGAGCCCAAGGCAGAACCTAAGGTGGAACCTAAGCCAGAACCCAAGGCAGAGCCCAAGGTTACGAAGGGTAATCTGCGCTACGGTTCATGGAGCGGCAAAGTTAGTGGTGGCAAGCCCATTGGTTTCGGGACGCTGACGTTCACTTCTTCTGCAACGATTCGTTGTAGCAATGGTGGTTCGATAAACGCTCAGGCAGGAGATAAGATTAACAATGCAGAGTTCGACGACGACGGACACCTGTATCAAGGAACTTGGATAAAAGCAGATGGAACGAAAAAGACTATTATGCCGTAAATTCGACATCAGACATGCTTTAGTAGTCTTTTGTCTATTGGCAATACCACATGGTGTTGTCAGTAGAGAGTATCGCTGCCGGACGTTACAGACTGCTGCAACGAAACTGAATATGGAACAGCAGATTGATAATGCTTTTGCAGGAACAACCTCGACCGTCACTTTGCTTTCAGGACAGACTGTAGCGGTGAGAATAGGTACCGACGGGGTTGTTGAGCATATCGGACTTCCGTTATTCAACGACTTTATGCGTCAGCAGAAACCGTCACCGGTTTACGACTGCATTGAATATGCCGCCCTTGACCGTAGCCTGATTCATTCGGAAAACGATCTGCTGTTACAGAAAATCCTGTTGTTCAATGGCACGTGGCAAACCGTATGCAGCATCCAACCGACGGACGAATGCAGCATTTTACTACGAGATAACAAAGCGTGGCAAGTGATTTGGCGACGTAATGGTTCCGAGGTTGTAAATATGGCAGTACCTGTTGACTACGAATTGCTTTCCCTTTCGAATCGACGTGAACTGGAACAGCATTTTGTTCGCAACATGGCGAGCCATTCTGACAACGTAAAGTCGGACTTTTTCTTGAGTTCTGCACCGCAACTGGCTAACGCCACCATACATCTTGAGATGCTGCTGAGCAACTACAGCCAACAAACGACGGACATCACTGTTCGCCAATGGGTGGCTTACTGTGAAAGTCAAGGATGTATATCCTACTATATAAATGATGACACGGAAGGCACCGTTGCCAGGGGCTATCTGCACATGCGCAACGAAGCTATGGGCTATCATCACCTGCTGGAATTCAGTTGTCCTGTGGAAGAGCTGAACAGCGCCCAGCCCAAACTTCGCGGCAAGGCTCATCTGTTTATCCCCAACATTGATGGTGAGGGAATGTACGGAAGTGAAGACAACATAAAGGCAAACAAAAAACTGATAAGATGAAATATTTAACAGTCATACTGACATTTCTTGCTTGTTTTGGCCTGAAGGCCACTGCACAGCAAAACGTAAGATTCACCATCGCCGACGGATTGAGTGATACACATCTGAAGAGTAATATTGAAAGCAACGTATCACAATTCCTGACTGAGATAACCAAAGCCGGGACAAATGGTGGTGAACTGCAACTTAGCGGAATAAGGATTACCGGTAATGCCGTACGTTCGTTGTCACTATTGTGGAACAACCTGCACTTTGTCTGCGAGGACAGCGAGATTGTAGAGCACTGCAACACCACCGTCAATGGCTATCAGGTGCGTAACATCGCTATCAAGGTCATCCCGGTCATTGAGGACTATGATGGCGAACAGGAGCGCCAGCTGACCATCAGCCTGAGTCGGCAGGGCGAGATAACGGGTGCACGCATGGCCATGGCCAACCACGTGTACACCAATATCATCAAGCAAGGTGATGCAGTGGATATGGCCCGTCGCGAGGAAATTCTGAAGTTCGTAGAGGACTTCCGCAGTCATTACGACGAGAAAGACATTGAAGCCCTCGACCAAGTGTTCAGCGACGAGGCACTGATTATCACGGGCTCTGTGGTGATGAAGCGCGACAATCATGGCGACCAGCCGAAGATGCGCCCAGAGATAGTCTATCGTACGCAAAACAAACAGCAATACCTGTCGCGACTGAAACAAACCTTCAGAAGCAACAAGTATATCAAGGTCACCTTCAGCGACCCCGAAGTGGTGCGGTCGAAGAAAAATCCCAATTTCTTTGGTGTTACGCTTCACCAGCACTGGAAATCGGACCGTTACGAGGATGACGGATACGTGTTCCTGTTGTGGGAGTTTCACGAAAATGACGAACCGCCCATCATCCATGTGCGTACTTGGCAGCCGGACAAGATGGCTGGCATGCCTACGCCCAAGGATAAGATCATCAATATCTTAGATTTTGAAATCCCTGCAAAGAAACGTTCATTCAGATAATTTTACACAACTAAAAACAATAAGTATTATGAAACGATTACAATTATTATCATGTTTGTTGCTGCTTGCTGTGACAGCTTTCTCACAGGAAATTGAAGTAACAAAGTTTGGTCAGGCAACACAGTTTATTGCTGCTGATGACCAGATTCGCGACTGGGACAACGAAATTTGTGCCCTTGTAAAAATCCAAGGCGCCAAGATTGACAGCGTATCGGGCGCTTTCGAAGTAAGGCGAAACGGTGCTGAAGTCTGGGCCTATATGACCAATGGCGACCGCAAGCTCACCATCTACAAGCAAGGCTACGAGCCCAAGGAAGTTGTCTTCAACGACTTTGGCATACAAGATGTAAAGAGCAACAGGGTCTATCTCATGAATATCTATGTCCTGGAACTGACCAAACAGCGTTTCTTCTTAGGTGTCCATGCTGGTGTGAACTTCACCACATCAGGACTCAAGGATGACTATGCAGGCAGTGCTGACTGGCGCGTAGGATACAATGTGGGCGTGACAGGTGCTTACATGTTTACGGACCTTATCGGAGCTCAAGTGGGAATATTCTTTGCCGACAAGGGCTATAAGTATTCCATTAATAATGCTTCTCAGACCATCGACAACGAGAAAGGCGACTTCCAGTTTATTGATATCCCCGTCCAGGCATTGTTCCATTTCGATTTGTCGGATGCCATAGGCCTGCAGTTGCTGGCTGGCCCATGTTTCAGCATTAATGTCGGAGGTAAGGCAAAATGCGATAATCCATATCTTGACGCAAAGTTCTCCGACCTCTACTCGTCGTTCCAGATGGGTGGTCAGGCGGGGGTGCGCCTCGTCATTGCCAAGCATTATGCCATCGGTGCTGAGTATCAGTTCGGCTTCAGTAACTACAAGTGCCAGGATATAGGCATTAATTTGGGATATATTTTCTAAAAACATAAAAAAACTATTACTATTATGAAGAAAAAAACAATTTTAAGCATGCTAACTGCACTATGTGCAGTGCTTTTCTTAGCAAATTGTGGTGGCGACTCTGGTAGCGACTCCGGTGGTAGTGGCGGAGGAGGTGGAGGCCCATACGTCAACGTCAGTTCAAGCCAGCAAAACATAACGCTGGAGGGAACAGAGACTGTCAATGTCGGTATCTCGTCGAATACCGACTGGACAGCGGTTTCGGAGGCTTCTTGGCTGAAGGTAGAGCCCAGTGGTGGCAGTCAGAACGGGACAATAAGAATTCACGCTGAGGAGAATAGCACAGGCTCTTCCCGAGAATCATATATCGTTGTTAAGCCAACCAGAGGCAATATTCCTGTGAATATTCATGTCACGCAAAAGGCTAAGAGCTCGAGTCAGCAGTCACTATCTGTATATCCTTCCAGTTTGAACTTTAGTGCTGCCAGCGGTAGTAATATATTTACCGTAAATACAACCAATGTTTCATCATGGGAGGCTAAGAGTAACCAGAACTGGTGTACGGTGAGCACGAGTGGCAACACCGTGACAGTAAATGTGACAGAGAATACCAGCACTGACCAGCGCAATGCCACTATCACGGTATCTGGTGGTGAAGCAACTCCTGTAACCGTCTCAGTTACCCAGGAAGGCAAGAGCATAACCTATACTTTGTCTGTCAGTCCTGCGACGTTGGAGTTTACTTATACGAGCGGGACAAAGGACATCAGCATCACCAGTAACGACTCATGGACAGTATCGTCTAACCAGTCATGGTGCACGGTGTCACCAGCTTCAGGCAGTAAAGACGGCACAGTGAAGATTACCGTCAGTGCCAATGAAAGTACCAGCGCGCGCTCAGCAACAGTCACCATTACAGGTGCTAACAGTGGCTCGAAGACCATCTCCGTCACTCAAAGTGGTTATGAGGATAATGATATTGGCCGTGACGACTATGATGGAGATACGAATCTGAATAATAAATAATGACCAAAATACTGAGAACAATGAAGACTAAGAATATATTAAGCATATTTGGCCTTGCTTTTGTCATGTGCCTTGGGCTGACAGCTTGTTCGCAAGACGAGAGTAAATCATCCGACATTCAGCCAGTGAAAGTACAGAACGGCTTCTATGTCTATCCTGTACAGTTCGAATGCGCCGTTCCTGGCTTCGACGAAGACGGTGTTACGCGTGCGCTAACACATGACTGGCCAGAGAAATCGTCTATCATGGTCAGATTCTTGACAGACTCCAAAAACTACATAGGTTATATGACATATGAAGACAAGTCATGGCGTCTGCTTGGTACGAGTGACTTTCTGGCACTGGATGTTTCCGGAACGTGTGAACTCGTTTACTTAACTGACAACAACGGTGACAATTTTTACGTGAACATGGACACTAAATGTCTGGATGTTTACCATAATGGAACCCTCGTAAAGAATACAGACATCCCGTGGAATTTCAGTGAGATGACGATTACAGAAGAAGTTGCCATCTACTTTGGTGAAGGTACATATATCCATTCTACTAAACCTATGTTTACTGTAAAGACAACACTAAAACCTCTAATGTGGCGCTTGCGCTTTGCTGGTGATAACGGCACAAGCATCACATTGCCAGCCACCGACAACGATATTATGTATTGCAATACTTTTAAATGGTCTGCAACAGATGGAGCTAGTGTAACAAGAGACAAAAAAGATGTCACTTTGACGGTAGCCAACGGCTATACTCCTTATGTCTATGGTTTCTTTACAAGTACATCGACCAACAAGATTACAATCAACAAAGGCAATGAGACTTACTCCCGTGAATTCAATGCCAGCAATCTGCCCTTAGGAAAGAGTGGGTATTTCACCATCCCAACTGCATCAAATTATAGCACGTACGGCTGGAAGCGTGACACAGGTGGTGTACTCTTCGAGGAGCCATATTGTGGTTGGGCAACATCATTGTCTACTGTTCAGGCTGTTGTAGCCAGTATGGGCTATACGACAAATTATAATACGGAATCAAGCTACTTAATGTGTTCTGCCAAAAACCAAGAAGTTGCTATTTATTACAACTTTGAGAAGGAACGATTGGACTATGTTGATGTATATTTTAATGAATCGGTTGCTACGGTTTCTGATGTCAGGAATTATCTGTCTTCTACGTTGAATTATACATACTTGGGATCTAGGACGGCTGATGATGGAACTGTACTTTATTATTACGATTTGCCTGATAAGGTGACAAGAGCTTATGTGTATAGATGGGTTGCAAGCTCAGGAACGGCATATGCTATAGTCGTTTTCTATGGTCTTACTGATGCTATCCTCTTTGGTGAACCTTACACTGGATGGGGCGCATCAATGTCTACCGTAAGGACTGCTGTAAATGCATTAGGATATGAAGCCTCTGGCACAGGTGATGATCAACTTAAATATAATGCTATGTATAATGAGTGGTTTATCACATATAATTTCACTTCGTCTCAATTGTCTTGGGCTACCGTATTTTTCGATAAGTCAAAATATAGTGTTGACGACTTAAGGAACTATCTCTCAAATATTCTAAAGTATACGTATGTTAAGCAGGCGAATGACTACCACAACTATCTGTCGCCAGATGGGAAATCTTGGGCTCAAGTATATATATCGGACACATCTAGGTGGATTAATTTCAAAGCTCCAACTTCCAGTGCTCCGAGTATGGCTCCAAGCATGATAGAGGAACAGCAGATGAAGGATATTGCTAATCAGGCCGCCAAGATGCCAAAGCATGAAACAACTCGCTCGACTCGGGATGCAGGTATCTTCGCTAAAGATGTTGAGAGAATCAATAAGCGTATTGCAAACCGGCTGAAGTAATCTGCCCTGTTGGGTAAGTAACAGATTAATCCTATGCAATGAGGAAACCTATTTGTAATATGATAATTGCTGCAGTCTGCTGCATGGGGATGCCCATGCAGTCGGCTGCGGCATCATTTTTGATACCCGAGTGGTATATGGTTGTGCAGAACGACCGCGCGCAGCAGTATTTGCGGGAAGCACAACGGTATAATGAAGAGGCGGAAAAATATGAGCGCGAGGCGCAAAGGCTGACGGAGGAGGCAGAGAAATACACCCGTCAGGCTAATAAGTATGCCGAGGAAAAGGATTTCAGGCGGTCGCGGATGTATACCGATTGGGCCAATGATGCCATGTCGAAAGCCCGCCTTCGCCTCAGCTGGGCCAAGGACGCCCGCGACAAAGCCCGTCTCAGAATGAAATGGGCCGAGGACGCCATGAAGAAAAAATGACAGCTCGACCTTTTTTCAACTCCTATCTTTTATCTCTTAACTTTTAACTATGTGCACAGTAGGGTCTCCGCTGTGCACTTGCTTTTCATCTTTTTCGTTTGATTTTAAGCGTTTAAATGTTAATAAAAATGTATTGTGTCCGCCGTACGGACAGTATTTCTTTTACCCCGATAGTTCTCAGTACCTTTACATCGTCGACCGGCGACACTATATGTACAAACAATTAAAACCGTGTTTTATTATGTTGAACGATGTAAAAAAGATGATTCAAAAAGAATTGCCCAGGGGAGCGGCAACTTTGGGAATAAAGAACAGGGATGAGATGCTGTCCACGCTGGAAAAAGACCGCATTACTGCCGACATGGATTTGAAACCCATTGAATTCCTGTTTGAGATAAAAGGCAAAAAATGTTTTCCACGCGGAGAGCTGTCAACGATTTCGGGTAAAGCAAAGACCGGCAAGACATTCCTCACGTCGATGCTCATAGCTGCATGTACCGCAGACAGCGTTCTAGACATCAAGAGGGTGGAAGGTCTACCGCCACTGAAATGTATGTGGTACGATACGGAACAAAGCAAGCAGTCAACGTGCGAGATACTGAAGGATCGCATCGTACCACTGGCAAAGGACAATTTTGCGGAAGAATTGTACGATGTTTTCAATGTCCGCAGTCAGGATTGGGAACAACGTCTGGACCTGCTTGGCGCGGCCATCGACGAGTTCCGCCCTGACCTCGTGCTGGTAGACAACATCTGCGACCTGATCCGTGATATCAACGACGTTCCCGGCAACAAGGCTTTTATGGAGAAAATGATGGAGATGGCGCAGAAATACAACTGCAGCATCGTCTGCGTGATTCACCAGAACAAAGGTGCAGAGGACCGCAACCCACGTGGTAGCATCGGTACGGAACTGCTCCACAAATCGTTCGAGGTGTACACCTGCGACCTCTATCTGCCACAGGTCATCTTCGGTGTCGAGCAGACGCTCAGCCGCAAATACCGAATGTCAGAAATTTTCTTCTTCGAGATAAACGAACAAGGGTTGCCTATTCCGAGTGACGGACCACAGACATCTGCCACGACAACAGAGGGGTCGAAGAATCCTCCGATGAATCCTGAGTACACCTATTGGGAGAACGACATCATGCAGGTAAAGATACGTCAGTTGTTCTACGACATCTTGAAAACCGGTCCCCGCTATTACAACGACCTGCAGAAAAAGACCATGGAAGTGCTGGGATGCAAGGAAACGGGCTATTGGAACAAGCTCTTCAACCAGGCTAAGAACGACGGTGTCATCATCAACACCCGCAACAAGGAATACAAGAGCGTATGGGCTCTGCCGACCAAGCCGGCATCACAGGGACCCGACATCTTTGAACAGGCTGCGGCGGGCGAGGGATGTCCCTACTGAGCAGCCCCTCCTCTTTAGGCCCCCCTAATAGGGGGCCATAGAGGGGGGCTCAGGCTGCTCCAAGTAGCACTTATTCCCAGACTCTGCATAAGAATTCTGTGTATAAGCGAGAACAAAGTCATACTCGTATGAACTTTGTCGAGCGCAAACAGGATTGCAGCGCAGCTACAATTCTGCGTGAATTCGACCCGAATTCTGCGTAAATTCGCCTCGAATTCTGCGTGCAAAGTATCCGAGATCAGTAACAACAATGAAAGCAATTTTACCTGACCTGAATCATGATTTCTCCCGCAAGTAACAAATGAGAATAGAATAAGGAATTCCTTCAAAGTTCCAAAGAAACCAGATGTCATCAGATGGCCAAGACTTTGCATGCACCAAAGTATAGGCTCAGGAGATAACAGAACTAATGTAGCTATCGAATTCAGGATCAGATGTCTTTGGATGTTGGGAGAATAATAATAGGGATTTTTAGAGTATATTTGTTTGGGAATTAAATCATAAAATCAGCCCCCTAATAATCAGATGGTTACGTTTAAAATGTGCATTAATTTGAGAAATAATTCCAAGAATCTTGCACAATTCAAAAAATAGTTGTATCTTTGCACCGTGAAACTGCGCGAAAGTGGGCTACTAAACCGAACAAATATGCGACAAAGAATCTTCTATTTATTTGTATTGGCTACGTTACTTGTATCTTGCTCTGGGGGCAAGGTGAAGTATCGTATCGGAATATCACAGTGTTCGGATGACATCTGGCGTGACAAACAGAATGCTGAATTGCGTATGGGTGCTTATTTCCATGATAATGTGGAACTGAAGTTTGCTGCGGCCTACGACAGAGACGAACGGCAGGTGCAGCAGATTGACAGCCTGGTCAATAGCGGTATCGACCTGCTCATTGTGGCCCCGAATCAGGTGCAGACCATCTCTCCCGCCATCGACCGGGCCTACGACAAGGGCATTCCCGTCATCGTCTTCGAACGCAAGACCAATAGCGAGAAATTCACAGCCTTCATCAGTGCCGACAACTACGAGATGGGGCGCGTCATGGGCGAATACATCGTTTCCCGGCTTCACGGACAGGGTCATGTGATGGAAATCAAAGGCCTGGAAGGCTCGTCACCATCCATCGAGCGTCATAATGGTTTCATGGACGCTATCAAACAGTCACCCGGCATTCAGGTGGTAGCCTCATTGCAGGGCGACTGGACGGAACCGACAGCCTACGAAACCACCCGACAATGGCTCGCCAATCATCAAGATGTACGCGTAGACCTCGTGTTTGGTGCCAACGACCGCACGGCTATGGGAGCACGAAAGGCTTTCTTACCTCTTACCTCTCACCTCTCACCTTTATTTTGCGGCATCGACGGCCTTCCTGGCGAAAACGGCGGCATCCAATTGGTGCGCGACTCGCTGCTTGACGCTTCGTACATCTATCCCACCCATGGTGATCAAATCATTGAATTGGCCGTTAATATTCTCGAAGGGAAGCCTTACGAGAAGGAAACCATGCTGATGTCGGCTCTGGTGACTAGTGACAATGCTAAGGTGCTGTTGATGGAAAGCGAGGAAATCATGCGACAGGCGTCACAACTCGACCTGCTGCATAGTAAAGCCGACAACTACCTGCATAAGCTTGACACGCAGCGTATTGTGAATTGGCTGGCCATCGCCTTCATCATTCTGCTTGTCGGCGTACTCGTGCTCTTCTATCTCTATCATCTCCGAAAGATAGCCTTGCAGAGAGAACGCGTGGTGAACACGTTGTGGAATATGCAAGACCCCTCCGACCTCCCCTGCCCAGGGGAGGCGACAGCCCCTACCACAGACCCAATCAACCTCCCCTGTTCAGAGGAGGCTACAGATTCTCCCCCTACACAGGGGGAGTCAGAGGGGGTCTCCGTTTCGCATTTCATCACCCGTTTCAAAGAGGCAGTCGAAGCCCGTTTGGCCGATAGTGATGTCAGCGTTGACGATTTGGCTGCCGACATGAACCTCAGCCGTGTACAGCTCTACCGCAAGGTGAAGGCCGTTACAGGCTCGTCGCCCGTTGAATTGTTACGCACTGCCCGCCTGAACCGTGCCTACCAGTTGTTGCTCACCACCGACAAGAGCGTCTCTGAGGTGGCCTACGTCGTAGGCTTCACTGCTCCCAGTTACTTTACGAAATGTTTCAAAGAGGAGTATGGAATGGTGCCTGGCGACGTGAGGAAATAAGAATAAAGGCTAAGAAATATCGTTCATTCCATCGCAAAAATGTTACATTGCAACATATTTTGCACGGGATGAACGATATTTTTCATACACATATTAGTTTTGTTTGTACTTTTGTAGCAGAAATTTTAACGCAAATAGTATTAACAACTAAAAACGTAATGCAAATGAAACAAGCGAAACGATTCATTCTGAGTTTCCTGGCAACGATGCTGTGTACAATAATGTACGCGCAACAGGAGATTACAGGAACTGTTTCTGACATCATGGGACCGGTCATTGGTGCCACGGTGATGGAAAAAGGGACGTCGAACGGTACGGTGACCGATTTCGACGGTAACTTCAAATTGAAGGTAGAGGCTGGCAAGACGCTGGTGTTCAGCTATGTTGGTTATCTGACTCAGGAACTGCCAGCCAAGAACGGCATGGAGGTAACGCTGAAGGAGGACAGCAAGCAATTGCAGGAGGTAGTGGTAACGGGTTATACCACCCAGCGCAAGGCCGACCTGACGGGCGCTATCTCGACAGTAAGTGTTGACGAGATGGCCAAGCAGAACGAGAACAACCCGATGAAGGCCCTGCAGGGTCGTGTGCCGGGCATGAACATCACGGCTGACGGTAGCCCCTCGGGTGCTGCCACTGTACGTATTCGTGGTAATGGTACCTTAAACAATAACGACCCCTTGTACATCATCGATGGTGTGGCTACCAAGTCGGGTATGCACGAGCTGAACGGTAACGATATCGAGAGCATCCAGATTCTGAAGGATGCCGCCTCTGCTTCTATCTATGGTTCGCGTGCTGCCAACGGTGTCATCATCATCACTACCAAGAAGGGTAAGGAAGGTAAGATTAAGGTCAACTTCGACGGCTCTGTTGCTGCATCGTTCTATACGAATAAGATTGAGACGATGAATGCCAGCGAGTGGGGACGTGCCTACTGGCAGGCTAATGTGAACGACGGACTGAATCCCAGCAACAATAACCTGGGTTACAACTACAACTGGAGTTACAATCAGAATGGTAACCCCGTGCTGAACAAGATGACGATGAACATGTATCTGGATGACAATGCCACAGTACGTGCAGGAGATACCGACTGGTTTAAGGAGGTAACACGTACGGGTGTCGTACAGCAGTACAATCTCTCTGTCAGCAACGGTTCTGACAAGGGTCACTCATTCTTCTCACTGGGCTACTACGACAACCAGGGTACCATCAAGGACTCATGGTTCAATCGTCTGTCTGCCCGTGCCAATTCTGATTACAAGCTGTTTGACGGTTTGCTGACCATCGGTGAGAACTTCACGCTGAACCGCAACAAGGGTGTGGATGCTCCTGGCGGTGTGCTGAGAAATGCCTTGGAGTTCAACCCCAACTATCCTATCTATGCTGAGAATGGCAAGTACGCCCAGGCTCTGGGTGCCTACTCAGAGCGTGAGAATCCGCTGAGCATGATTGCCAACAACAAGGACAACGAATACACATTGTGGCGTATGTTCGGTGATGCACATATCAGCATCACTCCGTTCAAGAACTTCACGCTCCGCTCAACCCTCGGTATTGACTACAGCCAGAAGGAGCAGCGCTTCTTTACCTATCCTATTGCCAACGGTAAGGTGATGCGCACCGAGACAGCTGTTGAGAGTAAGCAGGAGCATTGGATGAACTGGATGTGGAACGCCATTGCCACCTATAACTTTGAGAAGGACAAGCACCGTGCTGACGCTATGGTCGGTATGGAGGTCAACCGCTACGACTTCAAGTGGAGCAGTGCCAAGCGCTATGAGCTGTCAGTGCTGAATACCGACTATATGTGGCCAAGCGCTGGTTCAGGCAAGCAGTTGGCTTTGGGTTCTGGTGAGGGTTACTCGCTGGTATCCTTCTTCGGCAAGGCTAACTATACCTATGCTGACAAGTATCTGGTGTCGTTCACTCTGCGTCACGACGGATCAAGCCGTTTCGGTAAGAACAACCAGTATGGTACTTTCCCGTCAGCAGCTATCGGATGGCGCATCACTGAGGAGCCTTTCATGAAGTTTGCTGAGGGTATTCTGGATAACCTGAAGATTCGTTATTCTTGGGGTAAGACTGGTAACCAGGACATCCCCATCGTGGCACGCTATACCATCTACAAGCCCGTCACTACTACCGGACTGTGGGGAAGCGGTCAGGCAGGTTCTGCTTATGATATCTCTGGTATGAATGGTGGCTACGAGCTGAGCAGCGGTTATGTTCGCGATCGTCGTGGCAACGAAGACATCAAGTGGGAGACTACTACGCAGCATAACATCGGTGTTGACTTCACCTTCCTGAGAAACGAGATTTATGGTAGCTTCGACTGGTTCCACAAGAAGACCACGGACATTCTGGTCGATATGGTAGGTATCGGTGCTATGGGTGAAGGTGCCAACCAGTATGTAAATGCCGGTGAGGTTAAGAACACCGGTTGGGAGTTCAGCGTAGGCTATCGCCACAGAATCGGTGATTTCTCATGGGATATCAATGGTAACATCAGTGCCTACAGAAATGAGATTACCAAGCTGCCTGAGACTGTTGCTGCCAACGGCGTCTTCGGTGGTAACGGCATCAAGAGCGTTGTAGGTCATCCCATGTTTGCAGAGGTTGGCTATGTGGCCGACGGCATCTTCAAGAGCCAGGAGGAGATTGACAACCACGCCATTCAGGAAGGTGCCGGACTGGGACGTATCCGCTATAAGGACCTGAACGGTGACGGCTACATCACTGAGGCTGACCGCGACTGGATTTACGACCCGACACCCGACTTCACATGGGGTCTGAACATCTATCTGCAGTACCGCGACTTCGACTTCACCATGTTCTGGCAGGGTGTTCAGGGTGTCGATGTCAACTGCTACGATTACAAGAAAGAGACTGACTTCTGGGCTAATACCGGCGTCAACGTACCTTATCTGAACAAGGGTGTCCGCGTGCTCGACGCCTGGAGTCCTGCCAACCCTGGCAGCGATATTCCTGCCCTGACCACTGCCGACCGCAACCACGAAGGTAGCCTGTCGTCATACTATATCGAGAATGGTTCATATGCCAAGTTGCGCACCATTCAGTTGGGCTATAACATGCCCAAGAAGGTGACCGACAAACTCCACATGGACCGCATCCGTCTCTATGCTTCTGCTCAGAACCTGATTACGATTAAGAGCGGTAAGTTTACTGGCAATGATCCTGAGCGTCCTGGATTTGACTATCCTATACCTCTCAACTTTACTTTCGGTGTTAACGTATCATTCTAATATAAGGAGAAAGCATTATGAAAACGATATATATGAAATACATCTGTGCCATCTGCGCCATCTGTAGTCTGACAGCGTGCAGCAAATTCTTGGAGGAGCAAGTTCCTCAGGCCACGCTCATACAGGACGAGGTGAAGAATCCTGAATATATTGACAATGTGCTGATTACGGCTTATGCCGGACTGCTCAGCATTGAGGATATGAACGCCTCGTTCTCGCTCTGGAACTATGACACGCGCTCGGACGACGCCTATGTCGGTGGCGCTGAATTCTCTGACGGTGCACCCTTCCACAACTTGGAGAAGAGCACGGGTATCAAGACTGACGACTGGCCCTTCAGCTCTATCTGGGGCAAGTTCTATAGCTACCTGTCGCGCGTCAGCCTGTCACTCGACATGCTGGCAGAGGCTGACCAGTCAAACACGACCATCCAGCAGCGTACTGGCGAGATGAAGTTCCTGCGTGCTTACGGTCATTTCCAGCTGAAGCGTCTGTTCAAGAAGATTCCTTTCGTGAACAAGCTGAACATGACAGAGGCTGACTACTTGAACCTGTCGAACACGGAGTATAGCAACGATGAGGGCTGGCAGCAGATTGTTAACGACCTGCAGGATGCCTATAACGTACTGCCTGAGGTGCAGAAGGAGAAGGGTCGCCCCACTAAGGCTGCCGCTGCTGCCTTCCTGGCAAAGGTTTATCTCTATAAAGCTTATCACCAGGATGATGCCAATACCAATCAGGTGACCAGCATCAACCAGGACGACCTGCAGAAGGTGATTGAATATACTGATCCCAAGCTGTATAGCAACTACGGACTGGAGAGCGACCTGCACAACAACTTCCGTCCTGAGGAACAGTACGAGAACGGTAAGGAGTGCATCTGGGCTGTCCAGTACTCTAAGAACGATGGTACCACCTATGGCAACCTCAACTTCTCGAACCGTCTGGTCGTTCCCTACATTCCCAAAGTTCATGAGTCGGGCTGTGACTTCTACAAGCCTTCTCTGAATCTGGTCAACGCCTATGTTACCAACAGCAATGGCCTGCCCTTGCTCGATAGCACGCCTGCCACAGACTATACGGTAGGCTCGTCACAGACTGTTGACCCACGTCTCTTCGTGACTGTCGGTATGCCTGGCACACCTTATATGTTTAACACCACGTACATGATGAGCGCCTCTGGCAATTGGAGCCGTTCGGGCGGTACCTACGGTTACCACTGCTCGCTGAAGCAGAACGTGGACCCCGATCTGACCAATATCTACATCTTCAATGCCGACAACCAGTGGGCAAGTTCCATGAACCGCGTCGTGCTGCGCTATGCCGACGTGCTGCTCATGCGTGCAGAGGCTCAGGCTCAGTTGGGCAAGACAGCCGAGGCTATCGCCCTCGTCAATCAGGTACGCCAGCGTGCAGCTGACATGGCTGACAACAGTATCGTCTCTGGTTACAAGACCAAGTATAGCGTACACTATGCTGTAGGCATGTACAATGGCTCTTATTCGAAGGAAGAGGCTATGAAGATTGTGAAGATGGAACGCCGTCTGGAACTGGCTATGGAGAGCGAGCGCTTCTTCGACCTGGTACGCTGGGGCGACGTGGCTACCGTCATCAACCAGTTCTACAGCACCGAGAGTCAGAAGATGACCTTCCTCAATGGTGCTCAGTTTACTGCCAACAAGAATGAGTATCTGCCTATTCCTCACGAGCAGATGGCTGCCTCTAACGGACACTACACACAGAACTGTGGACAATGGTAATATGGGTAGTTAGAGAAGTTTAATAGTTAAGAAGTTAAAGCAATAAGAATTATGAAAAAAATATATAGTATCATTTGCCTGCTCGGACTGCTCCTTGGCTTTACAGCCTGCAGCAAGGACGATCACGGAACGGGTAGCGTTAACGTTGGCGGCTCGTGTTTGGTAGAGCAGTTTGTGCTCGACGGAAAATACGAGGGTACCATTACTACTGATACCCGCCTTATCAAGGTGAAGGTTCCTGTAGATTTCACACAGTTGGCCGACATGGAGGTGACGAGCCTGAAGGTTGCTGAGGGTGCGCAGACCAGCATCAAGGTTGGCGACCACTTGAACTTCAATGCCGACCACATGCTGCGCGTAGTCAATGGTGACTTGCAGCTGGACTATCGGGTATCGGTTCGCAACGACGAAGCCCTGCTGAAGAACTTCGTGCTGGGGGGCGTCAAAGGTGCCATCAACCAGCAGGATAAGACTGTCACCGTATCGGTAACGGGCAATAGCGGTATCGATCTTGCCAATGCCACCTTCGAGGCTGTGTGCAGCGAGGATGCTACCTGCAGTCCTGCCAGTGGTACGAAGGGCAACTTCACTGAACCTTTCGTGCTGACAGTGAAAGACAATACAGCTGTCAACACCTATACGGTATATGTCACGCTCATCGAGAATCCTGCGGCCTTGTTTGTAGGCAATGCAGCTACCGTTGAGGAACTGAACGACGAGGAGAAGGCTGCTGCCAAATGGCTGACGAGTAACATCTCTGGTGCTGCCTACGCTTCATGGAGCGATGTTGCCAGTGGCAATATTTCGATGGCTGAGTGCAAGCTCATCTTCTTCCATCACCACCACGGCAGCTTTGGCAACTACAAGGCATTTGCTGAACACGTGGATGAGCAGGGCGCTATGACGGCACTTGCCAAGATGAAGGAATTCTGGCAGAAGGGTGGTGCCTTCGTGCTGGGCCGCAGTGCTGTGAACTATGCTATCGCTCTGGGAGCTATGCCTGAGGATGCTTATCCTAACAATGTATGGGGCGACGCCAACGGTGAAGGTTCCGACTTGATGGGCGACGATCCTTGGCACACCTATGCCTACGATGTTAATCACCCGCTGTGGAAGGGTTTGAAGACTTATCCTGGCGCTCCTGAAAATGCCATCTACACCCTCGACAAGGATTATACCATCTGTAACACGACGTCGCAGTTCGGATTCTGGGACATCTATGCTAGTGGTAAGGATGCTGTGGAAGCCAAGACCGGTGGTCGCGCACTGACTGGTGACAATAGCGTGAACGCATGGGAGCTGAAGGCCTATAACGGTGAGTATGGCAAGGGTGGTATCATCTGTCTGGGTTCAGGCCTCTACGACTGGAACTCTCCTACACCATACGAGTCGAACTATCACGACAATATGGGCAAAATCATGCTCAACGCATTTGATTATCTAACCAAATAAGTCCACAATTTTAAACGTATTATAGATTATGAAGACAATGATATATAGCATGATCTGCGCAGCCAGCCTTATCTGCGGTCTTACAGCCTGCAGCAAGGACTCATCGAACGGTGATGCCCCCAAGGACTGGCAGGGAACGACCACATCGTTTGAGTCGTCGGATGCTCAGGGTTTTGGCACATACTTTATGCCGTCAGTAGGTCGTGTGGGCGACCCCATGCCCTTCTACGACAAGAAGGCTGGCAACTTCAAGGTGTTCTACCTGCAGGAGTTTGACAACAATATGAGTCACCGCTTCCATCCCATCTGGGGCGTTACTACCCAGGATGGTACCAGCTATCAGTCAATGGGCGAGGTGCTGCCTTACGGAGCCAACGACTACATGCAGGATGCTGCACTGGGTACTGGCTGCTGCTATTACAGCGAGAAGGACGACACCTATTATTTCTACTACACCGGCCACAATGGCAACTGCAAGTATCGTGAGGTGGTAATGCGTGCTACATCCAAGGACGGTCAGAACTGGGTCAAGGACGAGCTGTGGGCTATCAACGGCCCCGACTACGGCTACTCCAGCAATGACTTCCGCGACCCACAGATCTTCATTGCTGACGACGACCTCTACCACATGGTCATCTCTACCTACCCGCAGGGTGGTGGCGACCCACGCTTTGCTGAGTTCAAGTCGAGCGACATGAAGAACTGGGAGCATGTAGGCAGCTTCAAGATGATCTGGGACCGTATGCTCGAGTGCCCCGACATCTTCAAGATGGGCAACTACTGGTATCTCGTCTATAGTGAGAGTGTGAAGACATCATGGAGCCGCGTGGTGAAATACCTGATGGCAGACTCTTATCAGCATCTGAAGGACGCCTTCAACGATGGTCCCAAATGGCCTGCTGACGGTCCATTGTGGCGTGAGGGCAAGCTCGACAGCCGTGCCTTCTATGCAGGCAAGACAGCCTCCAACGGTACCGACCGCTACATCTGGGGTTGGACACCATTCCGCTCAGGTGTTGACTGCCACGAGAAGAACATCAACGTAGGTGGTGGCGACGGTAACGAGCCCAACTGGTCGGGAGCACTGGTGTGCCACAAGGTCTTCCAGCACGAGGACGGAACGCTCTCGCTGCGTGCCATTCCTGCTATGGCTGCCAAGTACAATAAGCCACAGACTGTCAAGGTCATGGATAGCAAGGGCTACACTGACAACAAGCTCACAGGCGATGGCGCCTATGTACTCTACAACCGCTTAGGCACCTGCAACCACATCTCGTTCAAGGTGACCACAGCAGGCAATGACGATAAGTTCGGTGTCAGCTTCGTTCGCAGCACTGATCCTGAGTTCTACTACAGCATCATCGTCAACCCAGAGGACAATGGCAATGCCCGCAAGGTCAACTTCGAGCAGGAGGGCTATCGCATCGTTGAAGAATGGAGCGAGGAAGAGCAGAAGATGGTGGAGAAGAAAGTCAATGGCAAGGGCTTCATTGATGGAGCAGACGGCTACGGATTCTATCGTCCTGCAGACAATACATACGACATCGACATCTACACCGACAACTCAGTGGTCGTCGTGTACATCAACGATATCGTCTGCTACACCCAGCGTATCTATGGCATTCAGAAGAATTGCTGGAGCATCAACAACTACGGTGGCTCCGTTACCATCAGCGATGTAAAAGTCAGCCAGCAGTAAAGATTTGAGCGCTTTTTATGAATTATCGTTCAATGTAGCAGAATAATGTTACATTGAACGATTTCTTTTATCCTATGTAACATATCTTATTATCCATTCAGTTTGTTTGCAGTAATTTTGCACTCAGAAAATTTTTAATGTCTAACCCTTTAAACAACAAAATTATGAAGAAAGTATTTTTACTCTTGTGCCTGATGGCAACAACATCATTCGCTATGGCTACTGATTTGTGGGAAGGTACGCACGCAGTAGATTGGTCTAACACACTGACTCTCGAGGCTGCTAAGTTTGCAGACGCTCAGGTAGGACAGAAAATCGTCGTTGAATTCAAAGATGCCACGGGAGAAGTTATTGAACTGCACAGCAACGGTGGTATGCTGCCTGGCACACGCTACGTCCACTTCCTCTATGGCGACCAGCATTCCATGGAAGTGTTCATCACCCCAGGCATGCTTGCCTGTCTGAAGGACTACGGACTGGAGATTTGCGGTACTGGTTTCACGGCTACTAAGGTATGGTATGGCGACGGCAAGGACAATGTCGATGAGAACACCGTCTGGACAGGCTACTTCTGGATGGACGAATGGAGCACCTTAGAGATAGCCAAGACCTCGTTCGATGGCATTAATTGGAGCGACTACAAGGCTATCCGCTTCTATTCAGAGGCTAACCGCACAGACTATGTCATCAATGTGCTCACCAAATGGGGTGATGGCGGCAAGTTAGGCGACCAGACCACGATGACCATGACTAACGA
>Ga0256407_10002411_pt1 | contig 35874 bp, 31 predicted proteins | sample RumenRJG_04DNA_FD_193489 | JGI IMG/M metagenome (GOLD analysis project Ga0256407, IMG submission 193489) | Bovine rumen microbial communities from Lethbridge, Alberta, Canada - RJG_04 | ecosystem: Host-associated > Mammals > Digestive system > Stomach > Rumen | place: Canada: Alberta...
ATCGCTGTGGATTTCAGAAGAATGCTGACGGAGCAGAGAATCGACCTGCTGGTGAACTTTGAAAAAGCAAGCGAAGAAATACTTCCAAATATTAAAGAGTACATTGCTTCGCCAGACGCAGATACACAGCTTTTCTATGAGAGGCCATTCCTGGAAACACAGGAATTCATCAGTGAAACAACCGGTTTGGTATATGAAAAGAAAGCGCAGACGGGAGCAATCGTAATATCTGAGCAAGGCAACAATCGTAAAGACCGATATACAAGTATGAGCTATGGATCATATTTCATTTCGCAATTGGAGCTTGATTTGCTGTCAAACGGAAATGAGTATGATTATGTAACGTATATCAATTAGAAGGAAGGAGGGTGAGAATGCCCGAACAGAAAAAGTACAGCGGGAACAATCGTTCTCCTAAACGACCGCAAAACAATAATAATGCAAATCAGTCCTATGAATGCAATTCATACAGCGATAACGAAGGACGTAGTTTGTATTATTTTGGAATGAATATTCTGGACTGGTATAAGCCAGACGATTTGATTGCCCTCGTAAAAGATCCGATGGCTCATAATGATACATTGCGGCATCTTTCGTTGATGCTATACGGCACAAACGGCTCGTACACCAACACGGTTGACTATATGTGTTCTTTGCCTACGCTGGATCACGTTATTGTCCCATTCGGGAATGATAAAATAAAGCGTAAAAAGAATAAGAGACTGATGGACTCTACACTGCGGACGATCAGGCATAAAGAGCTTATCCGCGATATCCTGTGGAAGCTCATGATTGAAGGCGCGGCGTATTATTACTTTGATAATACGGAACGTCCTCTGTCAAAACAGAAAACAATGTCAGATATCGACGTAGACAGCATCATTGAAATCAATGATGTTGGAATCAACGCATACTGCCATGCTCTTCCCGCTGATTATACAAGAATTGTAGGCATTAAAAACAATGCATATGTGATTGCGTTTAACCTTGATTATTTTGATCACAGGCTTGAGAACGCAAATCAGGCGATTAAGAAATGGCCTAAAGAGATTCGTGATGCATGGCAGGCAAGGCACAACGGAACGCAGACGAATGTGAAAAACTGGGTTGTTCTTGACAATTCAAAAACCATTGTTGTTAAGATCCGTTCTAAGCGCGAGGAACGCTATGGGCGTCCGCTGGTTCTTGCCGCAATCAGGGATATTCTTTATAAAGATTATTTCACTGATACAAAGCGCGGAATCCTGGACGATCTGAACAATCGCGTGATCTATGAGACGTTTCCAGAAGGAACTGTTAAAGGAAGAAGCTCTCTGACCGATAAGCAGCAGAAGGCACAGCACGAAACGATCAAAGATGCAATCTTTAAGAAGAATTCAAAAGGCGGGACAAACTTCTTCTCTGTCGCTGCCGGAACGAAACTGGATTCTCTGGATACAACGAATACAGATATCTTTGATGAGAAGAATGAAAATAATATCAATGATAATGTATCTCTTGACCTCGGAATCGCTTCTGCTCTTCTGAACGGCGTCGGAAGCGGCTCTTATTCCAGTCAGGCGCTTAACATTCAGTTGGTTGCGTCTCAGGTGTTCCAGTGGATTGAACAGATCACGGAAGAGCTGAACAAGGTGATATGCGCGAACATCATTAAAGATTCAAAAAATCGCGTAGAAGTTCATTACTTGCCGGTGACTCACGTTAATAAGAAGGAAATGGTTGGATTTGCCAAAGATCTTTATATGCAAGGCAAAGGCAGTCTTTCTTTCTGGGCGTCCACTGTCGGTATTCCTGCGGAAGTATTCACTGCTATGCTTGATTATGAACTTGAAGAGGATTGGGAAAACAAGTACCCTGTCCATAAGACAAGTTATAACACGTCGGGCAATGAAGGCGGGAGACCTACAACCGACAATCCTACTGAGAGCACAGTGAGGTCAAGAAACAATAACGGGAATGACATCCCGTCTCCGTCAGACAATTGAATAGCCGCCAGACTCTAATGAGTTTGGGGCGATCTGCCGATTGGCAGACTTCTTACATATGTCCTTCCACGCCTCTCTGCGATGCGCACCATGGAAGGATTTTTTATTATATCAGGATAGAAAGGTGGTGTATGAGTGAAGAAATTTGAGTTATCCAATAAGCAGAATCAGGACGGCATGAGAGATTTTAGAATTGTTTTGCATGAGATTTATCCCGAATCATCGTTTGATAGCAACGGTCGAGGTGAACAAACGAATCTGAATGGTTTGGCATGGCGTGAAAAGTGGGTTGCCAAGAACAAAGACACAATCGTAGATAAGAGCATCCGTGTTGAATTCTTAGATGATGACAGGACGGAAATATGGGGGCATGGAGCGACAGATCTCGGTGCTGACAATATCCCGCATTTTGACGATGCTACTGTTATCGGTCATTTCAAACGTGCTGAAATTGAAGACATCCAATATGACGATGCTGTTCGAAGAGTATTGGTTGGATACGGCGTAATTGATGCCATGTGCTATCCATCTTTTGTGGAAAAAATTGAAGAGCAGCTTGAGAATGGCGAAATCATTCATGGAAGCGTTGAGATTCTGAAAGATGCCGAGCATGATGCCATTGTTTATGAAAATGGATATCACGAAGACTCACGCACACCTCAGTTCTATCAATACAGCGGATATGCAATTTTGTCGATCAAAGAGGCAGATCCGTCAGCCGTGATTTTAGAAATCAATGAAAACAAGGAGGAAAGTCTTATGACTGCCGAAGAGATGAAAGCTCTTGCGGAGAACATTGCCTCCGAGCTGAATAACGCCGATGAAGCAATTGCAACGGTTCGCAGTGAATGTGACCAGAAGATTGCCGAGGCTAATGAAGCCCGTGACAATGCGATCAGTGAGAAGAATGAAATCGAAGCAAGCTCTGAGCAGATCAAGGCCGCTCTGGAATCCCTGAAGGCCGAGTACGAAGAGCTGAACAAGAAATACGACGAACTTTGGGCGGAGCGCTGCACGCTTGAGCAGGCACTTGCAGAAGCCAAAGCAAAGGAGCGTATAGGCGAGATGAACAACGCTCTTGCACGTTTCAGCGATGAGCAGAAGGAATGTGTTGCTGAAGAGATGCAGAAGTTCAACGAAGATCCGATGAGCGTTGAGATCAATTCTGTCGTTGACAAGATTCTCGCGAAGATCGGTGAGCAGGCTATGGCTGCCGCCGAAACAGAGGCACAGAAAGTTGCAGAGCAGAATTCTGCAAACGTTGCTGTTGAGGACATTTTCGGAGTCGTTGAATCCGAAGAGAATGCCGAAGATAACAGCATTTTTTAATAATAAGAAAGAAGGTTAACAACTATGGCTATTAAATTCCGTACTCTGGGTTGCATCGATGTTGCAAAGAATAACCCTGTCCTGACTCATACCGCCGATGTCGTGAACAACAGCATCGTGACGAAAGGTGGCGCTACCTATCTGGTCTGGAACGAGATCAATGGCGATGAGTCCTATCTGAAAGATCAGGTCATCAAGGCCGGTGATTTCCTGAATGGTTACAACCTCTCCGCGAATATCGATCAGGAGCTTGTTATGACCGCCGATTTCATCAACGAGACGATTGCCAATCTGACTGCCGGTGACGCCGTTACCGTGAAGAGCGCGTATGTGGTCGGTACTCCCGTTGTCGCATTCTCGTTTGTTGAAGCTGCCCCCTGGGATATGTACGGCAAGGCTGCCGTGGTCAAAATTGCCGCTGTTGAGTAATAGCGACAAGAAAGAACGAAAGGTAGGTTAATTGATTATGATTACTACGTTTGAGATGAACAACGAGCGCAAAACCGTCAATCCGAACGGCAAGCTCAATGCGCATTCCCCTGTTGTCGAAGTGTTCGCCGCCATGACTAAAGGCGAGTCCCTTGACCGTTTCGGCAAGAAGGCCGATGAAGCCGTTAACTACATCAAGAACCTCGGCGAACGTGCCGCAAGTGGCGATTTCAACGCTGTTTCCGAGCTGAACGAGATCCGCCGTTTCACCATCCAGCCCCTTCTGATGGAAGAGCTGCGTCTTCTGAGCGTGTTCGGCGCTTATGAGAATGTTGGTTTCGATGACACCATCGAGCGCGAAGTGTATGCCCACGTCGGCGAGAAGTCCCGTGAGCAGGCCAACAACGGCGATGTTGTGTTCCCGATGATTCAGCAGGAGCGTTACAGCGTTCCTACATTCACCGTGTCTGGCGGCTATCAGGTTGACTATCGCCGCGTTCAGCTTGGCGATATGCAGAAGGAGAACGAGGGCATCGCCCAGGTTCGTATCGACATTCTGAATCGTGCAAAGGCCGCGATCATTGATAAGGTCTACAACGCGATCTACAACGCCACTGGCGTGAAGTACGCTGTTCAGGCTGCCGGTCTTACCAAGTCCGCTGTTGACGCGGTTCTGGCAAATGTGCGCCGCATCGGTCGTCCTTCCGTTATCGGCGACTATGCTCTGCTTTCCGAGTTTACTCCTTGGGCCGGTTATGTTGGCTCCATCAACAACAACACAATCACCAATATCTCTGAAGCCGCGATGAACGAGCTTCAGCAGAACGGCGTTCTCGGCATGTACAATGGCTCTGTGCTGGTTGACATCGAGAATCCGTATGACTACAGCAAGCTGGATGCTGCCGGTACGAACTTCGCGACCATGCTGCCGATGGGTCTAGCATTCGTGGTTCCCGCTGGCGGTCGTTCCCCGATCAAGACCTGGACTCGCGGCGGTCTGACTACCTTCAGCGGCAACGATGTCAAGACCGGTAAGGTCATGTCTCGTTTCGACCTTGAAGTGGCCTGCGATGTGGCGAAGGGTCATGAGTTTGAGATCGGCGTTCTGAAGGACACCAACCTCGGCTAATTTCTCACATTGAACGCTCTCCTGTGGCTTATTCCCATGGGAGAGCTATTTTCATATTTATGGAAGAACAGAACAAGAATTATTACTGTTATTCGTTTCGGCTTTACCATTTTCTGATGGCATTTGACCAGAAGTGCATCGCATCCGATGTGCATCCGAAAACGCATAAGCGATTTTGGGTTTTTCAGAAATCTGACACGCTGGATCAGATCATTCAGTTGTATGTTGAAACGAAGCACAGATTTAATTGATATCATTCTTTTTAGTTGAAATGAGGATTTGTTTATGGTAACAAGTACGAAAGCGGCAAAACCCGAAGTAAAGCCTGAACCGGTAAGAGAAAATCTTGATCTTGACAAGAAGGTAACGATTCGCAGCATTGCGGAATGGGAAACCACCTTTGTGCGGCGCGACAACGGCGCTGATGTAAGGATCGCAAGGCGCGGGACGTTCACACTTCCAAGAAACGAGATCATTGCACAGTGCAACAGCGGCAACCGGCTGTTCCTCGGCACTGACAACGTTGGCAGCCACGCCACGCTGATTATCGAAGACGATCCTACAAGGATTGAACTTGGATTTATCAGCGAAGACGGAAGCAAAGAACAGCTTTATTACAGCGATGAACTGCTGAAGCAGCTTTTCACAATCGCGAATCAGGAAGAGTTTGAAAAGGAATTCGTTCGGTGTTTTGTGTCGCGTTCTGAATATAGCGCTGTGATGGACGGAATCTCGCGACTTGGTCTGAACGACTACAAGAAGATCCGGTTCATCGAAAAACTCACGGGCTTTAGCCTGTAAACAAGCAAGGAGGGTGCTCTTATGGCTGTGACTACAGCGAAAGAGGTATTCGACAGCTTTGAAGCCTCGTTCCAGGATAAGAGCCAGATTCCAACAAGCTTGGAACTGCTTTGGCTGAAAAAGGCTGTCGCGCAGTATTCCACTGAAATTGCGGAAGTTTCTTTGGATGATCAAGCAGTCGATTTCACCGAGCAGTTAGACCAATATGTCATAGACACACTGGCTCAAATGATGAAAGTTTACTATATGGAGCGCGAAGTATCTAAAGTTAACAAGCGTGTTTCGATTGTATCTAAGGATATTTCTATAGATGGTAATAACGGAAGCAAGACTGCCGCAAAGAACGAGCTTGACTACAATGACATGAAGTCAATCGTCATGGTATCAAATCAGAAAACTCCTGCATATAACTGAGGTGACGTATGGCTATCGAATGGTATTTGATGAAAACGCCGTATGATCAGTTAAGCGGATTTGAAAGTGAAGCACTGAATGATTTCGGCGCAGAAGGTTTTCTGGAAGCGCTTGATTCCGACATTGCGCTTGATGTAGAGCTGTACAATTATAACTTGTCTGAATGCACACAGATTCGGGCAATTTTGAATAACAGGCTGACAGACACCAAACTGAAGACGTTGGTAAGGCATCTTCTTGTTCCTATCGGGAGCTGCCATGCCGGAATGTATGCGAAAGTAAAGGGTCGATTCTGGATCATTACCGGTATTGTCGATGACAACGGAATATATGAGAAAGCGATCCTTCAGAATTGCAATTATCAGATTACGTGGCTTGATGACAACGGAAACCCGCAGCAGAGATGGGCGAATGTAATTTCGGCTTCACAGTATAACAACGGTGAACATGAGAATGAGAATTACGCGATTCGTTCAGACCAGTTGCTTATTACGATTCCTGATGATGATATATCCTTGATGCTTCGACAGAACATGCGGTTTGTTATTGATCGCAGATGCAAAATCTACGAAAAGCAAATAAGTGAAGATGTGACGAAAGATACATCATTCCCACTTATTACTTATGATATCACCCGCGTGGATTCGGTCTTATATGATTATCAGGGAAGCGGACTTTTTGAATTTATGGTCACGCAGGATGAACAGCATGAAACCGATGGATATTATGTGATTGACGGCAAAGGGTACTGGCTTTGCTATGAGCCTGCCGAAAAAGAAGAGGAACATAAACTTACATGTAAAATTATTTATGATGATGATGTGGTTTATTACGATCTTGAACCGGCTGTATTTATAGCAAAATTCTATAATGAGTCTGGTGAAGAAGTCTCTGGTGTAACTTCGGAATGGCTTATTACAGGAGAGCAGAATGAACTTCTGGATGTCACCAACATTGGCAACGACATTGAGATAGAAGCTAATAATAAGAAACTTCTTAATAAGAGCTTCACATTATCACTGTCTGCCGATGGCTATGAACCTGATACTGTCATCTTTACAGTGCGTGCATTTTTGTGAGGTGACGTATGAGAAAAGAAAGATCAATTGCCGATATCGGAATTTTTAAAGAGAAAATTCATACGGCGCTTTATAAGAACAATGACATAAAGGAAGTTTTGCTCGGTGATCTTACCGGAAAAAGCAATTCAGAGATTATGAAAGAGTTCAAGGATCATGTAAAGTCGCATCTTTTTATTGACGATACAATTGAGGAAACAGCTTCTTTCATATTCTATGATATTGCCCTTCCATTTGTACATCCGCAAATTAAGACATGCCAGATTACCATGTATATCATTACACATCGTGACATTCTTGAAAATTATTCAAAGGAAGGGTATCACGGAAACCGTGCAGATATTCTCGCGCAGATGGTCGAGGATACGCTTCTGAATGATGAGGAAGTTACAAGAAGTTTTGGTATCGGGCCGATGGAGATTTATTCTCTGTACCCGTACAATTCCAGGCGGTTTTATGGCGTTCAGGTTGTCATCGAGGTGCCGAATTTCAGATGAGATTAGACTACGGAACTATGATCAGCCCAGATCCGGTAAGGCTTACTGTTGGGACGATTCGAAAGCCGTTGCTGAGTCGCATATCTGAAATTGGGTTTGAACAGTTTGGCTTGTTGGAAAACTTTCTGACGCTTACGCCAAAAGATTATTACACGAAATATGTTAAGGAACAGCCAGAATATTGGACGTTAATGTCTGATGATCAGAAAAATTCTATGACAATATTCCAGGCAATCGCAATGGATCACACATTGCAGATGTTTTACCTTGATTTGTTTCGTTTCTTTTTTGAAGAACCGGTAGATTATTCTGCCGGTCTTTTTGTCATATTAAACAGTGGAACAGAAATACGAGAGCATATGAATCCAGATGACATTCTTTGCATCGTTAACGAAGACCTGTTCCATCAAATTATCAGCATTCTAAAACAAGTTTGCGGGATGAAAGTTGATGACTTAGAGCTTGACCATATTCCAGATAAACTGTTCAAAAATGCTAAAGCAAAAGCGCTATACGAAAAGATGCAGAAAGCTAAGAAAGATGAAGCTGAAGTAAAAGAGAGAAATCCTAACTTCTCGCTTCCGAATATTATATCTGCCATTGTAGCGCGGCATCCGTCAATCAATTATACAAACATATGGCAGCTAACTGTTTATCAAGTGCTGGACTTGTTTAATAGAATGAGAAACGGTGCTTTTTATGACATAGATCAGACCAGAGTATCGGTTTGGGGCGATGAAAAGAATACCTTTAAACCGGAAAGCTGGTATCAAAATGAATACGATAAGAAAGAATCGTAAATTAGGAGGTAAATATTATGGAACTGAATCGCGCTAATAGACAGGTTTGCGACCTTGATATTCGCATTCTGAAAACTATGATGCCGTTCCTTTTCTTCGAAACCGCTAATGTGACCACTGTTGGTCTTCAGAGCGATTCCGTGTACGCGATGGCAAAGGGTGCTCGTAAGATCGCGTTCCCGAACCCGATTACCGGTACGATGAGCGTTGAGTGCCAGGTTCGTGGCTTCAAGTTCTTCTCTCTGTACTCCGATGGCGTTATCGACAGCTCTGCTACTTTTGCAAAGCATGAGACCATTAAGGCTACCGAGGCTGGTAAGATCACCCTGACTCCGGGCGACGGCAACAGCATTGCTGACGGCTCTGTGTTCGTGTTCCCCGCTGGTGATTATGGCGATGAGGATAAGTCTATTGCTGGTACTTTTGCTACCAACGTGTTCACTGCGACCACTGCAAGCGACATCGCTGTTAATGACGAGTATGAAGTTGGCTATCTGATTGTGAAGGCTGGCGTGAAGAAGATTTCCTTCACGAACAAGAAGCTTCCGAAGGATTACTTCATCACCATGTCCACTCTGGACAAGGACGAAGACGGTATGTATGCACCGTTCATCATTACCGCTTATAAGGCTTCCATCCAGCGCAACTGGGAGATGACCTTCAGCTCCGAGGGCGATCCTGCCACTGTCACCGCCACCTTTGATCTGCTTGAAGACAAGGCCGGTAATATCCTTGACATGGTTGAGGACAGCGAGGTTGTTGAGGGCTAATTAGCCTTTCGAATTGAAAGAAATATATTTCTTAAAGGGGACGTGTAGATTTCTGCACGTTCCCGATTTCTTTAATAGGAGAAAGATATGATAACGAAATGTAAAGTTCTTATGAACAATGAAGTGATTACGGTTGCCGATGTTGACGGAATTCATGTCCAGTTCCCTTCTATTCACAGAGATGCAAAATATGTTTTTGTGTTTCATGAGGGCGGAGACTTTCATATTGTCGATGATGGCGAAGCTGAAAAGCTGATCGATCAGAATGCCGACAATGCTATTACGGAAACCGTAGAGCCGCAGAAGCCAAAGAAATCTCGGCGGAAGAAAACTGTTGTAGAAGAAACGAAAGATGAATGACAATGGTATCGCAGTTATGAATGGGGAGACTCAGACTGCGATTAGCCTGCTGTCTCCCTAATTTTTGCGATTTGGAGAGAAAGATGAAGAGTATCAGTTTTGAAAGTTTGGAAGAAGCAATCGCGTGTTATGGGCGCGAGAATCTTATTCCAATTGACAACCTGAAACAGATAATCTTTTATACGTCTCATGGTTGTCAGCCAAAATTTGTATTTGAAAATGAAATTAAACCTGGAAAAATAACGGCTTGGTTTTTAAAAGATGAAACAAGTTTTATTTATAAAAAGTGGTGCGAGGCATCACCGAAGAAGGGCGTATCATGAGAGGCCCTGGAAAAATATTTGAGCAGAATTTTGCCAAGTCTGCTCCGCCGTATGCTCTTGCATATCGTGTGCCTGATAACCCGTCCGGTTTTCAGAGAAATGCAATGTTGAGATTTACACGCCAGAATCCTTTTGACTATTTGATTTGGGATTCGCGGCGTTTTCGTTTATATGCTCTTGAACTTAAAACAGTCGCCGGAAAATCAATTCAGTTTGAGCGTGAAGGCGATGATCCTGGCAGTGGAATCCACTATCATCAGGCGCTTGGATTAAATGATTGGGACGCATATCCTGGCATTACATGTGGATTCGTGATTGAGTTCAGAGAAATTGAATTAACTATTTTTATTGAGATCAAAGCATATAACAAATTAATTGAGTGCGTACCAAAGAAGAGTTTCACAGTCAAAGATCTTGATGACTATGATATCCCATATCAGGTAATTCCTCAAAAAGTTATGAGAGTGAATTACAGGTACGATATAGATAAGTTTTTAAGTGAACAGGCAAAATGAGTTGGAGGATAAAATATGAAGTTCGAAACTAAACTGAATGTCAATGATTATCTTGCCGTTGTTGAAGAAATTGCGAATGGATTCTTTAATGATAATGGTGAATATACGCCGCATATGGGGCGCATTGTTTCTGTCGCTGTATTCTGTGATTATTGCATGAAAGAATCTGTATTTCAGGATGTTGAAAATCCAGATATGAATGTCGTTATGGATAATGGCGAAATCATTAAAGCATACCATGAAGCCGTAAATTGTTCAGATGAAATGTCTTTTGGTGCTGCCTATTCTGACGCTATGAAACTTGTGGATTATCGCAAGGGTTCTCTCGTTCAGGCTTTAGGTTTAATGGCTGGCGTTATTAATATGATCATGTCTCCCGATAATTTGTCAAAAGTGTATGAAGCTTCAAAACGTTTGAAGGAAATTGCAGAATCAAATAAGGATAACGTTGTAAGTCTCTTTGGCAATAAGGAAGCTTAAGGTGGATCATTATGCGCGTGGTAAATAATGACGCCGAGCTTGAAAAAGCGATCATGGCGGATATTGCTTCTGCAATGGCGTTGACCGAGAAAAAAGCGCTTGCCACGATGCATAAAGCAATATCTGATTTCTATGCCGGTGGATATCCTTCTGTATATGTAAGAACATATAAGCTTGCAAGTACACCGGAAATTACTGATAAGAAACAAACAAAATTAAGTTCGTCTTTTACGGCTCAGTTAAGGAACAAAGGCGGATATTCTACCGGTAAGAATCCCAGTATGGATCAGATTTTGCATTTAACCAATGAAGGCAGTTACCCTGGATTACGTCCTGCCGTTGGTTCTCCTGGATACTGGGACTGGGCTGAAGTACAAATAGGAAAAGATTTTGAAGATGCGATGAAGCAATATTTTGATTAAGGAGGCGGTTGTCGTATGGGTAAGACAAATGGACGGTCAACCGTCTATAACGATATAACATCTGACGAAAAGTTAAAACAAGTCAATGAAGACAATATCGAGCTGGAAAATGATTTTATAGAATATTTAACTGCAACGGATAAGTCGAAAAATACAATCAAGCAATATACAAACAACCTTCATATTATTTGGTGTTGGAGTCTTGATTTTAATAAAAACAAAGCGTTCGTTGATTTCACAAAAAGAGAAATCACAAAGTTTCAAAATCACGCATTGAATGTTTGGGGATGGTCTCCGAGCAGACTGCGTACCGTAAAAGCTACTGCGCGATCTCTGGAAAACTATATTGAGAATATGCTTGACGATGAGTTTCCTGACTATCGTGCGATATGGAACAAGATAGAAAATCCTGTGAATGAGCCTGTACGTGAGAAGTCTGTATTTACTATCGCAGATCTTCAACCGCTTCTTGATTATCTTGTTGAAAAGAAGCAGTTTAAACGGGCTTGCATCCTGGCACTTGCAATGTATAGCGGAAGGCGTAAGGCAGAATTGTGTCGATTTAAAGTCAGTTATTTCGATGAGGAAAACTTGATCTGTGGCGGAACTCTGTACCAAACGCCAGAGAAAATGGTTACTAAAGGCAGAGGATCAAAAGGAAAGCTCCTGACTGTTTATACCCTGGCAAAGCCTTTTCAACCTTATTTAAATATGTGGATGATTGAGCGCAGAAGACTTGGAATTGAAAGCGAATGGCTATTCCCTGACAAAGATAATTACGAAGAATGCATGGATATATCTATCATTGATAACATGTACGATTCGTTTTCAAAATTTTTAAAGAAACCGTTTTATGCTCATGCATTACGACATAGCTTTACAACATATTTACTTGAACAAAATCTACCGGAGAGCGTCGTGCAAAAAGTTCTTGGCTGGTCAACGATTGATTTGGTCAGTGTGTATGATGATCGGTCTGACGATAATCTATTAGAACAGTATTTTGGCGACGGCGGTATTAAACAAACGGAGAAAAAATCTTTGAATGATTTGTAATTTACTCCACCTGTAATGGTGGAAATTTTTATTCCTAAATTACAGGAAGGAGGCATTTATGGCGAATCAATATACTGCTAAAGTAACCGCGACTCTAGTGCGTGGTTCATTACAGCAGGCAATTGAAAAGGAATCAAAAAACGCCAAAGTACAGCTCAGTAATATTACTGTTGATACAAGTAAGCTGATCAGTGAAATTCAGAAGTCGCTTGGTAAAGCAGACTTCAAGATTAACTTAACTGGGCTTGGTCAGCAGATCGGCTCTCAAATGGGCAGTGCTATACAGAAGCAAGTAGAGAGTAGCCTTGGAAGTATTAAAGTTAAAAATGTTGGCACTGGAAACGTAAAGAACCTGATGGCAAGCCTTGGTTTCGATGATAAGCAGATTGGTGCTGTTACCAAAAAGCTTGAAGAAACCATGGTTACTATTACCAAGGTCAAGAATTCATGGACACAAAACGGAGGGCTAAAGCTCACTGTTAATGGTGTTGATGAGCTTGGGCGTGCGGTACAGATTGTTCAGGAATTTGATAAACAAACCAAGGTAGCTACAACTTCTGCCGTATCGTTCACTCAGTCTTTTGCAAGTTCTACGAAGGCGATCAATGCTGAAGCTGAAGCGTTAAAGAAAGAAAAACAAGAAAAAGAGAAAGCGGCAAAAGCCGCCAAAGAATTTGCCGATAAGGTAAAACAGGCAAATAAAGAAGCTCTTACTTTAACAAAATCAAATACACTTTCAAATAATATTCAAGCCTGGATGAACAAAAATACTCAGGCGGCAAAAGTATTTGAAAACGAATTAAGAGATATTCAATCAAGACTTAGCCAGAATACAAGCTCTGGAATGTTGCAGAGATGCGCTGCTGAATTCAATAATATTCAGGCAAGAGCTAAATCAGCCAATCTTACCGTAAAAGAGTTTACGAGTTCTTTGGCTGGTATAGGAGGCAAAGTAGGAAGTTTTGCTCTTCAGGTAGCTGGTATCGGAACTGCATATCAGGCTGCAATGAAGGCTATCAGCACAATTAAAGAAGGTATCAATACTGTTATTAACCTTGATACTGCTTTGATTGACCTGAGAAAAACAACTACGATGTCTGATACGGAGCTGGCTCAGTTCTATAGAGACGCTAATACAGAGGCAAAGAATCTCGGTGTAACAACTCAGGAGATCATTGAGCAGGCGGCTGCATGGTCACGCCTTGGTTATTCTTCGGCAGAAGAAGTAAAGACAATGGCGAGACTCAGTTCGCAGTTTGCTCAGATCTCTCCTGGTATGTCTACAAAAGAGGCTCAAGAATCGCTAGTCTCTACAATGAAAGCGTTTGGTTTTGAGACAGATGAAGTTCTTGATGGCATTATGTCTAAAATCAATATTCTTGGTAATAGCTTTGCATTAAGCAATAAAGATTTGGCAGATGCTCTTCAAGTATCGTCTTCATCCATGAATGCGGCAAATAACTCGTTTGAACAAACGCTTGCTCTTATTACTGCCGGTACTGAAATCACACAGGATGCTTCCCGTGTCGGTAATGGTTTAAGAACAATTTCAATGCGTATTCGTGGTCTTGATGAAGAGACTGGCGAATTTGATGAAACGCTTGGTAACGTCCGTAATGATATTTCTGAACTGACTCATGGTCAGGTCTCTATCATGGAGGACGAAGATACATATAAATCAACATATGATATTTTGAAGCGTATCTCTGAAATATGGGATACACTTACAGATAAAGAACAAGCTGGGCTTCTGGAAAAGCTATTTGGCAAAAACCGTGCTCAGATTGGTGCGGCTATTCTGTCTAACTTCCAAGCTGCCGAAGACGCTATGAAGAAGATGCAAAATAGCGCCGGTGCTGCCGACGCCGAGATGTCTATTATCATGGACTCTCTTGCATATAAATCTAATCGTCTGAAAGAAACTTGGACTGGTATATGGCAGACAGCTATTGACCGTGGCGATCTTGGAAATATCATAGACGGCTTAACAAAGTTATCTGAAGGTATTGGCGTTCTCATTGAAAAGTTTGGTGTATTAGGAACTATTCTAGGCGCTGGTGCTTTGGTTCTTGGCATAAAAAATATTGCAGTATTTAAAGAGCTTCTGACCGGCGTTATTGTAGCAGGCGGAAAAACAGACAAGCTGTTAACCGGTATTTCTGCTCTGCCTCAGACTCTTGCCGCAATTGGAAATACACTGATTTCGATTGCTCCCGCCGCCGCTTCTATAGCAACCGTTATTCTTTCTATTGCGGCTGTTGCTGATCGTTTCAAAGAAGTAAATACTACAGGTATGCTTGGTGAGGGACATACTCTTGAAGAGTATGAGGCCAACGTTAAAGAGCTTGAGAAAAGAGCTGCTGAAGCACAAGAAGAATATGATAACCTCTCGCTCTATGATGATGGTTCTGCTCTCAGCATGGCGCAGGATAAACTCAGTCTTGCTACAATTGCCGTCACAAATGCACAGGCAGAATACCAGGAAGCACTTAACAATACAAGTGAAGCAGAAAAAGAAGCGGCAGAACAAACAAAAGGATTTAAGGAAAATCTTGAATCTCTTTCAGAAGAGACGAAGGACGCGCTTCTCAATTTAGATGCAGAACCAACTGAAGAGCAAATCCAAGAGCTTATACACTGGATGGATGAGTGTGGATATTCTGTTGACGATCTTAAACAGCATCTTTTAGATCTTAACGGTGTTTCCGCTGAAAGTTTCTCACAGTCAATTCAGAAGAATATTGGCGATCTGACTTCCTTCCGTGACGAACTCGCAGCCACTTCCCAGGCTCTTGCAGATTACAACAAGGCAATGGAAGGCGGCGAAAAGGGTGACTCAATTGCGTCCATGCAGGAAATCTACAAGGGCGCGCTGGAAGACCTTAACGCTGGAAAATTAGATACAAATAGGCTTCATGCTGCCGCTTCCCTTTTCTTCTCTCCCGAACAACTTGCGGCGATGAATTATGATATGGCTGAAATTGGTAAACAACTTCAGTCATCGATGATGAAATCGCTCTTTGACCCAACCGGTGAGTCCGCACAAACTGCTGGACAACGGATGGTTCAGTATATCAAGGATAATGCGGCAAAGTTCCAGGATGTTGCTGGTGTAGTAGACCAAGGCAATGGAAAAGTAAGTCTGTGGTATCAAAGCATTGAAAAGCTTGCGCAGGCATTTGGTGTTTCTGAAGCTGCAATGGCGGCGTTTCTTGATGAATGGGATGCTTATGGCACTCAGGTCATGCGGTCTTCTGAAGAGACTGTTGAACTGATTAATCGGCTTAGTGATCTTAAGACAAAACTCGGAGATGAAAAATCTGCTGTTAAAGAGTTGATCTCCCAGATGCAGGCAGAAGGTTCTGATAATATTGAGATCATGAACATTCTGAACGAACTGCGCAATTCAGGTGCGGTTACTGCAAGTGTTGGTGAACTCAGTCAGATGCTTGCAGAAACCAATCAACAAGTTGATGAACTGGATACTAATGAAGCTAACCCTGTCATTAGCGCAAATGATAAAGCCTCTGCGATAATTGATCAGGTTCAACGGAAACTTAGCAGTCTGAATGGGCAGAGCGCAACAGTCAACATAAATGCAAACAACAATACTGGTTCTGCTACGTCTGGGTCATCAGTGTCATCTGGTTCGTCTTCCAAGTCTTCTGGGATTGGCGGTATTCTTGGAAGAATATTCGGTTCAAGAGCTTCTGGTGGACGTGGCCCAGGCGGATATACTCTTCTCAATGAAGAAGGGCCGGAACTTGTTTCAGATAAAGGCGTTGCTTATATTCCGAATGGCGGAAAACCTGGATTTGCTTATCTGACAAAAGATGCAATTGTTTTCAATGCAAACCAAACGAAGGATATTCTTGGAAGCAGTTGTTCACTTCCTAGCAATGCGTTTGCATCTGGTAACGTTGGTGGCGATCTGATCAGCCGACTTCTCAGCGGAAGAAAAACTCCTGCAAAACGTCAGGCAGAAGGTTTAACGGCATCTACAAGCAAAACCTCTTCGACAAAAACTGTAACTGTTTCCGTAAAAAGGTGTCCTCGCTGCGGGTCATCGGTTGCTTCTGGATTGCAGACATGCCCTTATTGCGGATATAACTTTGCAGGCGGCGGCTATTTAACAAGCGGTACAAAAACATACACTACTACTGTAAATAATAATACAGGAAGAACAACTTCTTCGTCTGTTGTAAGCTGGGGTCAGGTTTCTGATCTGGCGGCTAGGATTAACGCCGCCACTTATGGATCGCAAAATGCAGGAGTTAACAGGAGCGCTCTTGGTTCTCCGACTGCTGTATATACCGGTCAGAATATGGGCGGAACTGGCACATATACCGACTGGCGTCCAACCGTTAACGGGCAACCAAATGCAAACTGGGGCAATACATATATTGCAACAGGTAATGCAGGAAGCCAGACTATTCGGAGTATCTATGATTCAGGTACAAGTGGCCCCGGATATACATGGAAATGCCCAAGGTGCGGTCAGTCTAATAGCGGTAATTCTGCAACATGTAAAAACTGTAACTACCCAGGCGTAGATTCAAGAAAACTTTCTGCATATCAATCTGGTACTCTAGGCGGTGGTGGATTTACCAATGGAGGTGGAGCTTCCGGTGGTTTCTCAGGCGGCGGCGAAGACGGCGGTGGATATTCTGGAACTGGCGACAGCGTAGGCGGCTCTGATTGGCAGTCTGCGTCAGATCCGCAGAAGGTTGACTGGATTGCGGTTAGACTGAATCGAATCCAAAGAATAATTTCTGATATCCAAAAAGTTGCTACCAGCGGATTTAAAAAGCTTTCTACCAGACTTTCTTCGACAAAAGAAGCAATCTCTGAAATTACCAAAGAAATAGAGACACAAGAATCCGCATATACCAGGTATATGCAGGAGGCTGAAAGCATTGGCCTTGCTGATGATATCAAGACGCTTGTTAAAAATGGCGAAATTGATATTAGAAAATACGATGAAGATACTATTGATCTTATCAATCAATATACTGAATGGTATGAGAAGGCGCTTGATAGTAAATCTGCGATTGAGGATCTACATCAAAGTATTGCAGATGCATATGTCAGCAACTTCAACAATGTACAGAAGGACTATGAAAATCAGATTTCGCTTATTGAGCATGATATCAATATGATTAACAAAGATGTTTCTATGGTAGATGCCATGGGATATCTTGACAATGCGAATATGTATCAGGCATTGATGGAAAATGAGCGAAAGAATGTGGCGCTTCTTGGTCAAGAGTTGAACAGTCTTCAGTCTTATTTCAAGGAAGCTATGGATTCAGGTGAAATAGAAGAACAGTCTGAAGCATGGTATGATATGAACGCGCAGATCCTTGCCGTCAAGGAGGCAATCGCAGACGCAAATATTGAGCTTGTCAATATGCGCAAAACAATTCGCTCTATTGATTGGAGCTATTTTGACTATGCACAGGATCGATTTAGCAAACTAAGCGATGAAGCTGAATTCCTCATTAACTTGATGTCACACAGTAATCTGTTTGATGAGAACGGGCAGTTCAATAACAAAGGTACTACAACTGCCGGACTGATTGCTATGAACTACAATACCTATATGGCACAGGCTGATGCGTATGCAAAAGAACTTCTTGAAGTTCAAAAAGAACTTGAGAATGATCCGTATGACACGGAAGTGATTGCACGTCGCGAAACTCTGCTGAATCTTCAGCAACAGTCGATTCTTGCAGCAGAATCAGAAAAAGAGGCAATGAAGGATCTTGTTTCTCAAGGCATTCAGGCTGAACTCAGTTCTATGCAAGAGCTAATCGATGCATATGAAGAGAGTATTGACAGCGCAAAAGATCTGTATGAATATCAAAAAGAGATTGCTGATAAATCAGCAGATGTCGCAATAATTCAGAAACAGTTGTCTGCATTTTCTGGTGATAATTCTGAGGAAACCAGAGCACAGGTTCAGAGGCTTAGAGAAAGTCTTAAGAAAGCTCAAACTAATTTGGAAGAAGCAGAGCGTGATCAGGCAACCTCTGAACAGAAAAAGATGCTGAGCGATATATATGACGAGTATGAAGAACTGATGAATAACCGCCTGGACAATGTTGACGAGCTTATGCGCGAAATGATTGACTTCACCAACGAAAACCTGATGGATATTCGTCAGACGGTGAAGGATGTCAGCCGTGCTGTCGGTTATACTCCGACAAATGAAATGATGAACTCTGTCAGCAGCAGTCTTGCAAATTATGACCGTGTGTTTGAAGGAATCAGCAGCGCAAACATTGTTTTGAATCATATTTATGATAATGTCAACGCCATGGCAAGAGCCGCAGGAGCAGTCAAGTCTTTTGATACCGGAGGCATGGTAGACTATACAGGTCTGGCAATTGTTCACGGCGCAAGCAATAATGAGATGATGCTGAATGCCGCAGATACTCAGCGTTATCTTCAGGCTTCAAAGATCATGAGGTCTATTCCGATGCTGAATGCGTCAAAAGCCAAGAACATCAGCATGCCTGGACTTGGCAGTGGAGTTGGAACAGTGGTTGATGTCGGCGGCGTAAGCGTTTCAATTGATCATGTTGAAAATTATGAAGATATGCTTAGACAGATGCGTGACGATCCTAAGTTTGAAAAGCTTATTGAAGTGATCACGCTTGACCGCGCTGTTGGCAAAAGCGGATTCCGCAAGAATATGATCAACTTTTAATTGATTCACAGAGAGGGTAGTTTAATACTATCCTCTCTGTCTGTTATATGGAGTTTAATATGAGAAAGAGAAAAGAAATTGGCGGCGAACATCAGCGTCTACTTGATGCTAATAAAGAATATGAAGCTGAAATCAGGAATTTAAGGAGAGAGCTTCATTTTAAAGATATTGAATTGAATGCGGAGCGAGAAAAATATGGAACGCTCAAAGAAGCATATGACAAATATATGTTCGAATACTCTGAAAGAAGAGAACAGCTTGAAGAGATGATTCGAAAATATGATGACGCTCTGCATCAAATAAAAGATTTATCTAAAAAGTACGAAGCAGAAGCAAAAGCGAAAATCAGAGAAATAACTAAAATTGGGAAGGTGGTGTAGTCCTTGTATGCATATGACTTTGAATATGACGGAAAACAATTAAGCGAATTCGGATTTATGGTATGCAGTTTTGACGTACCATCTGGCGCAGAAACCGCCGAAAAAGGGTCAGAGATTACATTATCTTCCGAGCCGATTCGCAATGGTATGAAAGTAATTGTATGCGGCGTAAGCTATGATGATATGCTTACAACGACATTCCAGATCTGTAAAGATCCTACGGTGTTTGACCCTGATCATATGGAGATTACCGTAGAAGAATTCAGATCTTTGTCAAGATGGCTGAACCGCAAAGAGTTCTGCTGGTTTCATTCTTATGACTGGGATGAACCTGAACGTGTGAAGCCCTGGTTTCGTGCGACGTTTACTCTGTCAAGAGTTCAGATCGCGCAGAGAACATACGGAATTGAGCTTGAGATGATTACGGATTCACCGTTTGGATATGGTGATGAAATTGTAAAGAAGCTTGCATTTACAAATGCAAATCTTTCTCTTCCGTTTGCCGATCAGAACGATGAAATCGGTGATACATACCCAGAGGTTAAGGTTACATGCGGCGCGTCTGGCGATCTGGTTCTTACCGACGATGTGACCGGATGCTCTTTCGAAGTTGCTAACTGCTCAAGTGGAGAAGTGATCACTCTCAGCGGAGACACGATGATTATTGAATCTTCAGACGATGAGCATGACATTGCGAATGACTTTAACTATCAGTTCTTCTGCTTTGGAAATACAATTAACAACAGGACAAATATCATTACGGCATCTATGCCATGTAATGTTGAAATAAAATATCGCCCAATCTGGAAAGATACGCTGTAAGGAGGTGGGTCTGTGGCGATAACAATTAAATTTGACTCAGCAAATAACCCATTGCCTGCCAGACTCATACTCGCCACAAAAGCTGGAAATAAGATTCGTGAGCTGCCGATCAGCGATGTAAAGTTTAGAGATACATTCTTAAGCGGTTCAGAGTTCAGTTTTAATGTTTACAAAAATCAGTGCTTAACAAAATCCGGTGAAATTGATGAAAGCTTTTGGCGTCGGATTGTTGATTTCAAACTTGCATATTGCCCAGAATATGACCTGTGGTATGAAATTCATCTTGATTTAGATGAATCCGATGAAACCATTAAGAGCTGCACGGCAGTTTCATTGGGAGAAGCAGAGCTGTCCCAGATCAATTTGTACGGAATTGAAATCAACACAGAAGCGGATATTGCAAGAGAGAATTATAAGCCTACGGTTTTATATGATCCTGAAGATAAGGAAGTATCTCTTGTTGATCGTCTTCTGTATAAAGCGCCGCATTACAGAGTAAAGCATGTAGACTATACAATTGCAAATATTCAGCGTAGCTTTAGCTTTAATGATATAAGCATTTTTGATGCTTACCAGGATGTTGCTACTGAGTATAACTGCATCTTTATCATTGAAGCGCGTAAGGGTACGGATTCAAAAATTGACCGGACGATCTCTGTATATGATGCTGAGAACTACTGCCTTGATTGTAAAAATCGCGGAGATTTCTCAGGCGCATGTGACAAATGCGGAAGCACAAATATCAAGTACGGCTACGGCGAAGACACATCCATTTTCGTATCAAGGAAAAATCTCGCACAGGAGATCAATTATTCAACTGACGTTGACTCGGTAAAGAACTGTTTCCGTCTTGAAGGCGGAGATGATTTGATGACGGCAACAATTATCAACTGCAATCCGAACGGAAGCCAGTATCTATGGTATATTACTGACGCCATGAAGTCTGATATGTCTGAAGCACTCAGGCAGAAGCTTTCTGATTATGACAGCATGTATGAAGCATACCAGAGTACGGAAAGCTACTCGCCTCCCGCTAATCTCAGAGATCAGTACAATCAGATTGTGCAGAAGTATAAGAGCGTAAAGAGTGATCTTGAAGAGATTCCTGAAAATATTGTTGGCTTCCCAGCATTGATGACAGCGTACTATAATACGATTGACCTTCAGATGTTCCTCAATAATTCGCTCATGCCGAATGTTGAAACAGAGACAACGACTGCCGCGCAGGAAGCCGCGAAGCTGACAGTAAACGCGCTCTCCCCTGTTGCTGTTGCGAATCTTGCTTCCTGTACTGAGTCAACCGCTTCCAGTGCAGCACTCAGTGTCGCGAAATGTCTTGTTCGCGGAAGCTTTCAGGTCAAGATTAACGAGAGTTCTTATAATTCAAGCTCTTATCGCTGGACTGGTAATTTCAAAGTTACAAACTACAGCGATGAAGAAGACGTTGCGGTCTCGCAGACAGTCACTCTTCAGATCACAACCGATATGGAGACGTATGTCAAGCAGAAGATCGCAAAGGCAATGACTCAGCAATCCGATGATCCGGCAAGTATTACTGACTTGTTCAATCTTACTCTGGTTGAATTTAAGGAAGAGATGACAAAATATTCTCTTCAGAGGCTTATTGCGTTCAGAGAAGCGTGTCAGATTGCTCTGGACATTATGATTCAGCAAGGCGTTGCGGATCGTAAGAGCTGGGTCAGTTCACAAAATAATCTTTATGATAATATGTATCTTCCGTACTACAACAAGATGGCTGCGATTGAGGATGAAATCAGTGTTCGCACAACGGAGCTGGCAGTTGTTGTAGGCGTTTATGATGAAAACGGCGGAATTCTTATTGACGGTATGCAGAGCGTAATTCTTGATAAGCGCAATGAAGTACAGGAGATTCTGAACTTTGAAGAATATCTGGGCGAAGATCTATGGCTTGAATTTGCAAGCTTCCGTCGCGAAGATACATTTACAAATAAAAACTATATATCAGACGGGTTAAGCAATGAAGAAATATTTACGAGAGCAGAAGAATTCCTGAATCTCGCAAGGAAGGAAATCTATCGCTCTGCCGTATTACAGCATTCTATTTCTTCTACGCTGTCCAATCTTTTGACCATGCGCGAATTTCATCCTCTTGTCAACAAGTTTAAAGTTGGTAACTGGCTGCGAATTGAAGTTGATAACGAAATCTATCGACTGCGCCTGGTTGAATATACCATCGACTACAGTTCATGGAAACTGTCGAGTGTAGAGTTCTCTGATGTTAAGAAGGGATATAATTCCGCAAGCGACATTCAGAGTTTGCTTTCCGCTGTTCGTTCAATGAGTTCTTCTTATGGCACTGTTTCCCGTCAGGCGAAAGCCGGTAAAAAGACTCAGGTTGAAATTGACAACTGGCTGACTGACGGATTTAAGCTGACATCAAAGATTGTAGGTGGTGCGGCAAATCAGGAATTTGTTATTGACGAGTCAGGTATCACTGGGCGCGAATATATTCCTGAAACCGAAGGCTATAAGGATGAACAGGTAAAGATTATCAGCAGCGGCCTGTATGTCACAGATGACGGATGGCTTACGGCAAAAGCCGGTGTTGGCAGATTCGCTTACTACAATCCGCAAACAAAGCAGATGGAAGAAGCATACGGTGTTATCGCAGATACCATTGTAGGCAATCTGATTTTGTCTCAGGAAGTTGGAATCTATAACGAAACCGGAAGCATTACGCTTGACAAAGACGGATTCACATTAATTACCGAAGCTGGGGCGAACGCAAAAACATTCCGTATTCTTCGTCAAGAGGACGATGTTCTTGTCAATATCCTCAGTATTGATTCTATGGGCAATCTTCTCCTGAACGGATACAGCACAACGGGAGAAATGAACTCGGCTATTTCTGCGTCGGCTCAAAGTCTTACGACAGAGTTTAACCAGAAATTGCAAGGATATGATACAAAGCAGGAAGTAAATAGCAAGATCGAGCAGAGCGCGACGAATATTCTGCAAACCGTCTCAAGCACTTACATGAGGACAAACGATGCAAGAGCTGAGTTTGCGGCAAAGTCATCAACAATCAAAAACGTTGAAACGCAGTATGCCGTTGGCGACGATGATCAGGTAGCTCCTTCCGAAGGATGGTCTACCGAAAGCCCAGAATGGGAAGAAGGTAAATTTATATGGCAACGGACTAAGACCATAAATGGTAATGATCAGGCGTCTTATTCTGACCCCGTATGTATTCAGGGTGCTGCCGGTGTTGGCATCTACTCAATTACTGACTACTATGCGGTCAACAACGATTATAACACGCCGCCTGCCGACGCTTCTTTTGGTACTGAAGTGCCTCAGATGACTGCGAGTAACCCATATCTATGGAACTATGAGGTCACTACGCTTTCCGATCAGACTACTTCTACAACTGCGAAGCGAGTCATTGGTGCGTTTGGGAGCAATGGTCGTGGCATCACTTCTGTCGTTGAATACTATGCCAAAAGTAGCAATGGTTCTACCGCTCCTGCCGACAGCAGTTTCAATACGACTGTACCGACGCTTGATTCTACTGATAAATATCTCTGGACTTATGAACAGATCAATTATACTGATGGCACAAATCCAACTAAAACTGCAAAACGTGTCATAGGAATGTATAGCGAGGATGGAGTTGGCATTACTGCCGTCAGGAACTATTATCTTGCTTCGTCACAATCTTCTGGTGTTACCAGACAGACGCAAGGATGGACAACCGCAGTGCAGTCAACGACTTCAACTCTGCGGTATCTTTGGAATTACGAGGAAATCGTATATACTGTCGGTAATCCAGGATATACTGATCCAGTCATTATCGGAATGTACAGCGATGACGGGTTGAACGGATATAATGTTGCAAGAATTTATCTGTACCAGAGAGCAACATCCGCTCCAAGCAAACCGTCTTCAGAAATAACTTATACATTTGATACCGGAGTAATCTCTGGAACGCTTGGCAACTGGTCAACGACTATTCCGAGCGGAGATGATCCGATCTATATTACTGCGGCTACAGCAAGCAGCCGTGAAAACATTGATACTATAGCGGCAAATGAATGGAGCAATCCTGCTGTTCTTTCACAAAGCGGAACAAATGGATTAAGTTCAGCGACCGTATTTCTTTATCAACGCGCTGCAAGTGCAAGCGCAATCTCAGCGCCGAGTTCCAATCTTACTTATACATTTGCTACAGGTGCATTAAGTGGAAGTCTTGGAAATTGGAGTCGTATCATTCCTACATCAGACGGAAATCCTTGTTTTGTGATACAAGCTACTGCAATTTCAAGCTCGGCTACTGATGTTATTGAGCCTTCTGAATGGAGTGCGATTACGCAATTTGTTGAAGATGGATCAGATGGACGTGGTATTTCACAGATTACGAATCATTATCTCGCAACGAATCTTCAGACTGGCGTAACACGCGATACTCCTGGTTGGACGGAACAGGTGCAGTCTGTAACAACTGTTAATAAGTATTTGTGGAACTATGAAACAATTACATATACAGAAGGGCAACCGTCAAATACCAATCCTGTAATCATTGGCGTTTACGGAGACACTGGATTAACCGGACGTGGAATTACATCGATTACGGAGTATTACGCGAAGAGTACAAGCAATACTGAAGCACCGGCAGACAGCGAATTTACTACAACAATACAGACTGTAGATTCTGTAAACCGATATCTTTGGAGTTATGAGCTGATTACATATACTGATACGACAACTGGAAACACAAGCAAGCGTGTTATCGGTCAGTATAGCGCAGACGGCTCAAACGGATTAAACAATGCGATTGTTTATCTGTATAAGAGATCTGTAGCTGCCGCGACAATAGACTGGTCTGACACTCTTACATATTCATTTACGGCAAAAGCGCTCACAACAGTTCCTACTGGATGGTCTCAGACCGTTCCTGCTGGTGATAATCCACTTTATATGACGCTTGCAACGGCGTCATCCGCTGCAACGACAGATACGATTGCGGCAAGCGAGTGGTCAACGCCTGTTATCGTGGCATCTAATGGAATTGATGGCATGAATGTAGCAACTGTTTATCTATATAAGCGTGCAGACAGCGCGTCTATAGACTGGGAAAACACGTTAACATATACGTTTGCAAGCGGTGCTTTGTCTGAAGTGCCTACAGGTTGGAGTCAAACAATTCCTACAGGTGATCTCCCGATTTATATTACGTTTGCAACCGCAAGCTCTCGTACAGCAACAGATACAATTCCTGCATCAGAATGGTCTACGCCTGAAGTTCTCGCAAGAAATGGCAATAATGCAATCACTGTTGTTCTTACTAATGAAAGCCATATCTTTGCGGGAGATACTGAGCATGTAATTCCTACGACGATCAATTGCGGAATTGCCGCATATAAAGGCGCAACTCCGGTTGCTGTTACGATTGGAACAATTGCAAACGTTCCGACAGGTATGACTGTTACTCCAAGCGGAAGCGGAACAACAAATGCTTCTATTGCGATTGCTGTAACTGCCGCGATGACTTCCATGAGCGGCACACTAAACATACCTGTTACAGTTGACGGTTTCAGTCTTACAAAAGTGTTTTCGTATTCTGTGGCTTTAAATGGAGAGTCTGCAACTTCTTATGATCTTAATGTCAGTCATGCTGCTATCAAGAAATCTGAAGCAGGAGTATATACGCCTACTGCAATCACTTTGTCTGCGAAATCTCAGACGGGCGAATCTGCAATAGATGATTACTCCGGCAGATTCAAAATTGAAACTACTGCAAATAATACGACGTGGACACAGCGTTATCTATCAAATGCAGATGAATCATCCTATTCATACACTATTCCCGCTGACATTGTATCGATTCGCTGTTCTCTCTATGCGTCTGGCGGTACTACTACTCTGCTCGATCAACAGACAGTACCAATTGTATTTGATGGAGAAAACGGAATTAGTATTACCGAAGTCATAAACTATTACCTCGCAACGCCGCTTTCTACTGGCGTAACAACTGAAACATCTGGATGGACTGACACTGTTCAGACTGTAACGGCGACAAACAAGTATCTGTGGAACTACGAAGAAATTTCGTATTCTAATAACACTACATCACACACAGATCCTTGCATTATTGGAGTTTACGGAGATACTGGATCTGCTGGTGCAACCGGTAAAGGCGTGTCTGCGCTATTAGAGCAATATTATCTGTCAACATCCAATACGACTCAGACAGGTGGATCATGGTCATCGGCTCAACCAGAATGGGAAGAAGATCATTATATATGGGAAAGAACTCAGATTACGTGGCTTGAGTCTGATGGAACAACCAGTATCACATACACGACTCCCGTTCTCGCCCAGGCGTTGAATGGAGCAAACGAGGTTGCCAATCAGGTACAAGCAGATCTGATTGAAAACTATTCAACGACAGAACAAACTGATACGATGATCCAGAATACAGTTAGATCGTATCAGAAAATTATAGATACAAAAGCAGACAATCTGATTTCATATCCTTATGAACATAGCGGAGAATACAGTGAATCTGGTTTGACGATCACTGTCAATGATGATGGTTCTGTTGTTGTAACCGGAACTGCGACGGCTAATGTGTTTCTGTATCTTACACAATTTACTGATGAAGAGACACTGCCTGCCGGTGTTTATACTCTTTCAATGGGAGATACAGCCGTTGAAGGCGCAGAACTCTGGTGGTTTAGAAAACCTATAGGATCGCAAACTCAAATAAATGTAGCAACAGCAGCGCCGCAGGCCGCAGCAGTTAACTATAATTATCCAGATGACCATATAGCCTTGTTCCTTCTTTTCAAGTCTGGATATACATTCTCATTTACGGCGTATCCACAGCTCGAATACGGCAGTGTTGGGCATAACTGGCAACCTACAGCAAAATCTTATACATCACAGATCAAGCAGACAGCAACAGATATTGAATTACGTGTTGAATCGATGGAAGAGATTGTCGAATCAATGGGATCACAGAATCTTATTCCATGTCCTTATAAGGTAATTTATACTACTGCTGGTGCTATTTCTTCGCAATGGGAGCCAGGTAAATCGTATGTAATTTCAGGAGTTACATTCACAATTGAGATTGATGGATCTATTACTGTAGATGGAACTGCTACTGATAATATTACCAGAGACCTGATTACAAACGGGCAAAAATATACTTTGCCGAATGGAACATATACACTGTGCGGAAATGCGACTGCTTCCGGGATTGGGATGCGCCCATATCGATTCCCAAATTATGATGGAAGTTCACAGATATTTCCGCTTATTCCTCAGTTTGACGCTTCTCTTGAAGGTGGTTCTCAATTTACATGGTCAACAATAGTTGATAATTATGAGCAATTTTTTGTAATTCGTATAGTTATAGCAAGCGGTGCGGTATTTGATAATGTTATATTTAAACCGATGCTTGAAGTAGGTAGCGCTGCCCATAACTGGGTATCTCCTGTAAATTCAACAAATTCAAAGATTGTATCATCTGAATCATCGATCAGACAAAATGCAAATAGTATTGTTTTAAAAGTATCAGTTGGCGATGTTTCAAGCACAATAAGTCAAGAGAGCGGTGCTGTTTCTATACAAGCCAATAGAATGACAATTACAAGCGACAACTTTCAATTAGCCGCAAATGGTGAAGTAACTTCAAACGGTGTTTTTACATCAAAGGGAGTTTCACCGAACTATTCTACAGTACAAGTCAGATCAGTATTGAATGGTGGGCAACTTGAATTCTATAAAGATGATAATAAAGTTGGACGTTATGGTACGTGGATTTCTGGGGCAAGTAGTGCAGTTTATGGTTTATTGGTAACAAATGATTTATCTACAGCAACCGTTATTGGAGTTTATGATTCTGAACAAAACGATATTGTTGCTAATAAGTCTATATGGGTTAACAATGGCGCAAATTTTGCGAGTTATACAGAGTCATTTGTTGTAGGTGGTACATCAAGATTTATTGGATCGCCACAATTCCCAGAGTATATTTATTTTAATGGCTGTAGTATAGAGGCTGGTTCTTGGAGTGGTGGAAAATATGTTCAATTTGGAACTCAGAGTTCTGCATTTAATGATAGAAGTGTAGATGTGTTTGTAACAGGAGATCTTTACAAACAAGGATCATTGAACAGAGTTGTTTCCACTGAAAATTACGGGAAAGTTCTACTAAATGCTGTAGAAAGTACATATTGCTTGTTCTCTGATCTCGGAAGCGGAACAATTGATGAAACTGGGAAATGTTATATTTGGCTTGATGCTGATTTCGTTGAAACAATTGATATAAATCATGAATATCATGTTTATACTACACAGACAAGTCAAGGAAATATTTTATATGTTGAAAAACATATGGATCATTTTATTGTTTATGGTGTAGCAAATACAACATTTGATTGGATTTGTTATGCAAAACAACGCGACTATTCAAATGATCGCCTAGAACGTTTTAATCTTGATGCTTTTACAAAAGATTCTGATGACAACTCATCTGTTGCAGATATTTTTAGTGGCGATGATATTGGAGAAGCTAGAAGCATAGATTATATGAATTCATTCTATGATGATTATGATGAACAAGCTGAGAGATATATGAAAATGTATGAAAGTGAGATAGAAATTATATGATAACAAGAATCACAAGCTTTACCATTCACCAGACAGCAGAAGGCATGAGGGCAACCTTTACTTATTCTGTGATCGATGAAAACGGAAACCTGATTAAGAGTAATGTGAGAGCAACAGTTATTCTTTTAGATAACACAATCCTCTCCGATGTTTCTGAGATTCAGAATTATCTTCTTGGTAAAGTTCCCGTATAACTAACACAATAGTAAAAGACAGTCAGATCAAAAGTCTGGCTGTCTTTTTCTATGCACAATCAGAGGTGAGATTTTTGGATTACACAAAAACTATAAAGCTAGATTTTAATCTCTCTGATGAATCTACTGAATGCGTCGTCGTGAAACAGAATGATGCACTTACGCGCATTATAAATGTTGAGCTATATAACGACGGCATTCGATATATTCCTGAAGAAGATACAGAATTTAGTTTTCGCTCTGAATCTGTTAATAGGGGGGGCGTTACAGTGGTTAATGTTGATGGGACGCTTGTTATTACGCTTGATGGTGGCTTTACGTCTGAGTGCGGTAAATATCCGTGCGACATTCAGCTTACCAAAGGCGATAGCGTAATAAGCACAGAAACATTTATCATTGATGTCCGTCCATCTCCTATCATATGGAGGTGAATTAATGGATTACTCAAAAGAAATCAAACTTGAGATCAATGCGACTGGCGAATTGCCCGTTGTACGAATTAAACAAGGCGATGCCTATTCTCGTTTTATCATTGCGACGCTGACAAAAGATGGAGTGGACTATATTCCAGAATCAGATGTTCAAGTCCAGTTTCGCTGCCAGAAGCCTGATGGTCACGGTGTTATGGAATACAGCACTTATGAGGACACTGAGCTTGGTCGTAAATTTGTAATTATCAACGATGAAGATGGAACGATATCTGTTGAACTGGTTGAACAGGTTTCTACTGCTGTAGGCAGATGCAGATGTGACCTTTGTCTTGTTAAAGACGAACACATTCTAAGCTCGATTCCGTTTGTGATTGATGTGGTTGCCTCTCCTGATATTGCTTCTCTTGCAGTTTCTTCAGATGACTTCAGAACACTCATGAACACGCTTGGAGAATTTGATCGCCTGGAAGATGAAGTAATGTCTCTTCAGAATACAATCCAGTATCGCAGTGGGTCTCTTACAATTCCTGCTTCTGGCTGGACTGGTGATGATCCATATACGCAGAACATCACTGTCTCTGGTTATACAGTTACAGCAAGGACTAAGGCAGACCTTATCGGAGATGAAACCATAATTTCAGCTATGCAGAGCTGTGGTGCTCATACAATGTTCATTGTAAATAACAACGGAACACTGACAGTAAAAGTTGTAGGCGGAAAACCAACAACCAATCTTAGGGTTGGCGTTGCTCTCGTAGAAACGAGTTCTCTTTAAGGAGGAAGACACAAAATGGAATATACCATGATCGCTGGAAATTTTCTAAACGAGTATTATGGGAAATCCACATATACGAAGCCAAATGATGACTATATCCCTAACGGAAGCACTCTGTGGGATATGGACACAAAGAAAATGTATATGTGGGACAAAGAAAACAAAGAATGGCTTGAGCAGTAAGGGGGAATAGTTAATGGAAGGTATTTCTTTCCCGACGCTTGCTTTAGCCAGGGCTTATACCGACGAACACGGCGGAGGTGGCGGCGGTGGAAGCAAGGCTAAGACCTTGACCATTTCACTTGGGACTTCCTGGACTGGCGATGATCCATACCGTCAGGCTGTTAGTGTAAGCGGATACTCTGTAACATCAAAAACGAAAGTTGATCTTGTTGCTGATTCCGCAACTGTTGACAGCATGCTCTCTATGGGCGTTGCACAGATTTATGTTGAAAACAACAATGGAACTCTGACTGTTGTTGCTCTCGGTGGAATGCCGACGAAAGCTCTGACACTTCAGGCTATTTTTTCGGAGGTGAATTAACATGGCAATAATTGGCAACTCTATCGTAGCCGTAAGGCCGATAGACACCGAACTGTCTTCGACAAGCGAAAACGCTATTGCCAACAAGACAGTGAATGCCGCAATCGCATCTGTCCGAAATGAAATCGGAACTCCGCTGGTTGCGAATACTGCGGCTGAAATGACAGACACCAACAAGATTTATGTTTACGTTGGATCTGAAACTGGTTACACAAACGGTAACTGGTATTATTACGATGGCTCTCACTGGGTTTCGGGTGGCGTCTACAATTCTCAAGGATTTGAAACCGATAAGACGTTGATGATTTCTGATGCTCCCGCTGATGCAAAAACAGTCGGAGACAAATTTGATGAAACCGATCAAAATATTCAGGACACCAAAGATGAGATTGAGGAAGATATAGGCGAGTTATCGAACGCTTTAAGTTCCTTAGAATCTCGGCTGAAGAGTGGAGCGGAAGCGGACGCCGAGTTGCACCTTGGATTCTATCTCGATGAAAATGGCGATCTGTGCCAAGTAGAGGAGGACGAAAATAATGGGTAAAGTAGCGACCGAGACAACTCTTAGAGAAGGAGTTGACATGCTCCGCGTTCTGGTGCGGGGTCAGGTGTTTAATAGCTGGCGGGAGATTCAGGAGGTAGTCCGTCAGGGACGCGCACAGGACTATTTCAACATCGGCGATCAGCTTGAGGTCAAGTGGACAAAAGGGACGTCGGAATACACACTTCCATTTGATGTGGTCAGCTTCGACGACGTTATCAAAGAAGGTGAAACCGATCCATCCCCCGGCATGTGGCTGGAAAGTCATTATGCGATGGACGGTGTGCAGTTTGATGCGTCCGAGGCGATTTATGTGACAGACGTGGCCCTGCCTGCTGGCACGTACAATTTCACAATCGGAACTAACTGGGGGAGCAACTGCGTGGCTGGGAAGGTTTACCAGTTTACGACCACAAAGGAAATCCCGGCAGGCGGTCAGGTTATGGTCGGCAAGAATAACGACTGGTACACATGGGGAGCTCCTGACGTTGCCCCAGCAAACTGGCGCGTACATACGTTCGCTTCCAGTGCGGCGACCACTCCGCTGGACTCAAACCTTGAGCTTTCCGAAGGGTCTGACGGAACGGCACTCGGCTCGATCGCGTCAAATACAAAGTACAGCCAGAGCGGTGTTAATAACCTTCAGCGTGCCGGTTACGGATATAACCGCTGGGCAATGAGTGCCATGCGGCAGTATCTCAACAGCGCCGACGCGAAAAACGTCTGGTGGACACCGAAAAACCCGTTTGATCGTGCACCGCAACAGCTTGCCACCCTCGATGGTTTCCTGTCCGGTTTTGACAATGAATTTTTGCAGGCCATCGGCAAGATCAAAGTGACTACGGCGCTGAACACGATCAGCGATACCGACATCGGAGCAAGCGAGGATGTCTATGATAAATTCTTTCTCGCGTCATTGGAACAAGAATACATCGTCCCGCAGGCGGCTGGCGTAGAGGGCGCGTACTGGCCCTACTGGAAAGACCGGCTTGAACTCGACTCTCCACAGGCGCAAGGCGGTGCGGGAACGAATGCCAATCATATCCGGTATGCTTACGATGCGAAGTCTTCAGCCCAGTCCTGCCGGTTGCGTTCAGCGCATCGCGGCTACGCGAATAATACGTGGCTTGTGAGCACGTCAGGGTCCGCCAACAGCTACTACGCGACGATCGCGTATCGCGGGTGTCCGGCTTGCGTCATCTGCTAATCTCTCATTAGCGCCGCCACGCGGCGCGTCTGGAAGGAATGAAAGATGTCTGTACCCGTAAATGAGAGATCACACGGAAAGCTGGAAGCGTGTGTAAAAGCCAGAGAGCTGTGTGTGTACACGCTGAGAATTACTGTCAATCCGAAAATTTTCAAACCAGAATATCAACATGCGCTCACGGATAAAATTGTAGACACGGCCTTGGAAATCCAAAACCTGAGTTGGAGCGCGAACAATGTTTTAGTGAATAGCGCCGAGGATATGTACCGACGTCTTGATTACCAAGACAGAGCCGCCGATGCGTGCAACAACCTTTTAAGCCTCATCGAAATCGCGAAACCGATCTTTCACTTGGCGACGAAGCGCGTCATCCACTGGTCTGGTCTTGCTATCGAAACGAGGAAACTGATCCGTGCGTGGAGAGAAGCAGACCGGAAACGGTACTCGGCGAAATTCAAATAGGGGTGTAGGCTGTAAGCCCAGAACTGCCGGTTGCGTTCAGCGAATCGCGGCAACGCGAATAATACGTGGAATGTGAACACGTCAGGGAACGCCAACAACAACAACGCGACGAACGCGAATCGCGGGTGTCCGGATTGCATCATCATGAAGCCAGACAATCTGTGCCGCAGGCATGGCAGGCCGAAAGACATGACGCAAGGAGCCGAATCCCAAGCCTTCGGGCTGAACAATTTTTCCGTGATGCGCATGACTCACGAAAGGAGCCAGCAAGCGCTATATACATGGAAACCAATACTCTCGAAAATGTTATAAGTTTTGACGCTTTATACGATTCCATGCACAAATGCAAGAAGGGCGTAATGTGGAAAGATAGCGTCGCGTCCTTTTATCTTAACGGTCTGGAACGCACGATGAAACTCAGCGATGAGTTGCGCACCGGAACATATAAGGCCAGAAAACCGGTGAGATTCATGATTACCTCACCGAAACCGAGAGAAATCGCAAGTATTACTTTCAGAGATCGTGTGTACCAAAGGAGTTTAAATGATAACGTGGTCTATCCGATTATGAGCCGGAGCTTTATCTATGACAACTTCGCTTGCCAGAAAGGCAAAGGAACAGACGCCGCACGCGACAGGCTGAAAGAGTTTTTGCACCGATACTATAGAAAGCATGGGTATGATGGCTATGTAGCGCAGTTCGACATACATGGTTATTACCCCAACATGAGCCATGCTGTTACTGAGGATCTGTTTCAGGCGAAACTTCCGCCGGATGCTTTCCGAATGGTAAAGACGATCCTCAATGAACAATATGAGGGCGACGCTGGATATAATCCGGGCAGTCAGCTCATCCAAATCGCAGGCATTTCTATCCTGGACAGGTTCGATCACTTTGTTAAAGAAAAACTTCACGCAAGGTTTTATATCAGATATATGGATGATTTCATCATTATCAGCGACAGCGCTGAATACCTGAAAACATGCAAGGATCTGATGGAGACGCATCTGGCGTTCATTGGATTTGAACTGAACCCGAAGAAAACGAGGATATACCCACTCTCAGAGGGTATCGATTTCCTTGGTTTCCGGTTCTCCCTGACGGACACGGGCAAGGTTCTCATGCTGATCAGACCGGAAAATGTGAAGCGGGAGCGCAAGAAACTGCGCAGGCTTGTGGCAAAGTCGAAGCGGGGCGAATTACCGATTGAGAAGGTGGACGAATCCTATGCTACGTGGCGAAATCACGCCAGCAAAGGAAACTCGCACAATCTGCTCCAGCGGATGGATGCCTATTACAACAGTTTATGGGGTGAAGATTATGCAGATAATTATCAACAAAGGCATGAGCCCAAAAGATCGCGCAAGGCTGGATAACGCGCAGGCGTCTGCCCAAAGAAACGCAGACCTGATTGAGTATCTGGCGATGATGACTGACGTGGAAATTCCCACGGACGAAGAGGAAGGTGCGGGAGATGAGTAAGAAATTCAAAACCGTGAAAGCCGCTTATGATCGCGGAAGCTGGAACAAAGAGATGGTGGCGAATGCTGTCATCAAAAACTGGATCACGGCTGAAGAGTATCAGCTGATCACCGGTGACGTGTTTCCAGGCGAGTCTTGAAAACTGGTTAACATGGTGGCGGCACAATAACTGGTAAGTCACTTAATCGTTAATCACGTTTCTAACCAATTGAGAACTATTGGTGTGAACGGTAGTCTACCATTGCCATTCGGTGTGACCCGTGGTAAAATGGTTAAAAGACCTCCGGGGTGACGGAAACGATAACACTAATTTATGACGTATGCGGTCATCTGGCGGAACAACTAGGAACCCGTTTAGTCGGGGATGCACAGTAGTGTTCAACTCACTATGTCATAATAGGGGGTCTAAATGAAAGAAGAAGGGCATCAATAGCCCTTCTCCTTCAAAAAGAGGTCAACTGCTTTCTGGATCGCCCAGCTTCGGGAGCGTTCATCATCGGCACAATACTTGTCCAGTCTTTCAAGCAAATCGGGTGGCATGTTCGTGCCGAACTTAACGTGATGTGGTTTAGGTTCGCTTCCGAAGCAAGGTCTTCCACGCTGGGACTGTTTCTCAGCCATAAGGCAACACCTCAATTCATTTTACCATTACTGTCAAGGGGGACGAAACGATGACCAAAGATGATGTCGCAAAAGAAAACAACGAATTCTTGCTCCGATATTTTGTTAGTTGCGTTGGTGTAGATTACAAGACAGATTATAGTCCTAACCTTTGGCCTGAGTTTTCTAATGACACAATTCTTCTGTGGGAAGAAATAGAATCAAGACTGAAGGAACGAAAAACCTTAAACTTTGATAGAGAAGGTTGCTGTGATGAGATTCGGTCTGAGATTCAAAAACAGAAAAGAATATGTGAAGACGGTGATGGGAGTACAATCAGCTATCACTATGGCATTAAGGCAGGATTGAACCTTGCACTGCGGATTATCAACAAAGCTATAACTGCCACCGATAAACAACCATAGTTTACGGTAAATAACCGTTGTTAACCAGTAGTAAAAATTGTTAGAGAACTTTTAGAGAGTTTCATAGCATTACAAAGAGGGAGTTAATAGCTCCCTCTTTTGACGCTAAAAGTTAGTGAAATCGAGAAAAAGAGAAAGAGAAAGAGATGACAAAAAATGCGCGTTAACAATCATTTTAACAGTAATTGCAATTATACAGTTATTGTAAACTATAACGAATTGAGGTGATAGACGTTGACAATAAAAGAA
>Ga0256407_10002412_pt1 | contig 35851 bp, 35 predicted proteins | sample RumenRJG_04DNA_FD_193489 | JGI IMG/M metagenome (GOLD analysis project Ga0256407, IMG submission 193489) | Bovine rumen microbial communities from Lethbridge, Alberta, Canada - RJG_04 | ecosystem: Host-associated > Mammals > Digestive system > Stomach > Rumen | place: Canada: Alberta...
AGATTGAAGCCACCGAAGAACTTTCACTATCGGTACTTCCGCTGAAGAAGGTCGATGTCGTGGTTGTTGCCATCGGACAGAATCTTGGTGCCTCGGTAAGAGTGGTTGCCCTGCTGAAGAAGTTGGGCGTACAGCACATCTATGCCCGTGCCATCGACTATGTTCACAAAAACATCCTGCAGGCGTTCGACATTGATAAGATAATCATCCCAGAGGAACGTGCTGCCCGTTCGCTGGTACGCGAGATGGAACTGGGGGTAAGAATACAGCTTTTCCGAGTAGACAATAACTATTGTGTATTTAAATTGAGAATACCTAAGCAGTTTATAGGATTGTCGCCCAATGACCTTCATCTCAAAGAAGAGTTTAACCTGAAGATCATAGCAATAAAAAAGCCGAAGAAGGTACAGAACTTTATCGGCATTGAGTATAATGAACCCGAAGTAGTCAATGTCGCAGAAGGAGAAGAACCGTTGAAGGTCAACGACGAGCTTGTATGCTACGGCAAAGAGTCGGACTTCAGGAAGCTATGCAAATTGCTTTGAATATGTCCTTGATCTATCATAAAAGCACAAAAAACGGGGTAAAGACATGAGAAAAATCATAAAATTCGAAAAAAAATCGGGAAATATTTTTGTAATTGGCTGAAAATTAGTACCTTTGCAGTCCGAAATCGAATAATATATCGGTATACATTATTAATATATAGAGAAAAAACAGAAATGACAAAAGCAGAAATCATCAAGAAGATCTCAGCAGAGACCGGTCTCGGCAACAAGGAAGTTGCTGTGGTGGTAGAGGCGTTCATGGAAGAAGTGCGCAATAGTCTGGCAGACGAGCGTGAGAACGTCTACCTGCGTGGCTTCGGCACATTCCATGTAAAGCGTCGCGCTGCCAAGACCGCACGTAACATCTCGAAGAACACCACCATCATGGTAGAGGCTCACGACTATCCCGCTTTCAAGCCGGCTAAGAGCTTCCTGGATAAAATGAAGTAATCAATTTAAATAGTTACAATTATGCCAAACGGAAAAAAGAAGAAGGGCCACAAGATGGCTACTCACAAGCGTAAGAAGAGACTGCGCAAGAATCGTCATAAGAGCAAGTAAGCTCTGACGACGTCTCTGCTCTGCAGAGACGAGTGCAAGGAAATGAAAGGAGTGTGTCGGCAATCCGAAGAGGATGCGACGCACCCTTTCGAGTTTTTAACAAGTCAAGAGAAAACGTAAAAAAAAGACAATGACAAGCGAAGTGATCATCGATGTGCAACCGAAGGACATCTCCATCGCCCTGCTCGAAGACAAGACACTGGTGGAATACCAGAAAGAGCAGCGCACACAGTCGTTCTCGGTGGGCAACATCTACGTGGCAAAGGTGAAGAAACTGATGCCCGGACTCAACGCCTGTTTCGTTGACGTGGGAGCAGAACGAGTGGCGTTCCTGCACTATCTTGACTTAGGTGCTCAATATAGCTCATACGAAAAATACCTTAAACAGGTAATGAGCGACAGAAAGAAACTATATCCCATCCAGAAGGCCAATATCCTGCCCAAGCTGCCAAAGGAAGGCAGCATAGCAAATACGCTGAAGGTTGGCGACGAGGTGCTCGTACAGATCGTGAAGGAACCCATCAACACCAAGGGACCACGACTGACATGCGAACTAAGCTTCGCAGGAAGATACCTCGTACTAATGCCTTTTGAGGATACCGTTTCTGTATCGACAAAGATTAAGAAAGGCGAAGAGCGCAGCCGACTAAAACAGCTCATACAGAGCATCAAACCCAAGAACTTCGGTGTGATAGTACGAACCGTAGCTGAGGGAAAGCGGGCTGCAGAACTTGATGCCGAACTTAAAATCCTGCTCAAGCGTTGGGAAGACACTATAACCAAAGTGCAGAAGACTACTGAGAGACCTCAGCTGTGCTTTGAGGAACAGAGTCGGGCAGTGGCTTTGCTGCGAGACCTGTTTAACCCATCCTACGATGGCATTCATATCAACAATGCCGAGATGTGCCAGCAAGTACAGGAATATCTCGGACTGATTGCCCCGGAGAAGAAAGACATCGTCAAGCTCTACAATGGTAGGGTGCCTATCTTCGACAATTTCAACGTTACCAAGCAGCTGAAGTCAGGATTCGGCAAGACCGTGAACTATCAGCACGGAGCCTATCTTATCATCGAACACACGGAAGCCATGCATGTGGTGGATGTAAACAGCGGAACACGTCTGAAGAAAGAGAATGGCCAGGAAGCCAATGCCTTAGAGACCAACCTCGGAGCTGCCGATGAGTTGGCAAGACAACTGAGACTACGAGACATGGGAGGAATCATCGTAGTGGACTTCGTGGACATGAAGTTGGCCGAAGACCGTCAGATACTCTACGAGAGGATGTGTAAGAACATGCAGAAAGACCGCGCCAAGCACAACATCCTGCCGCTTTCGAAGTTCGGACTCATGCAGATCACACGACAGAGAGTAAGACCTGCGATGGACGTGAATGTCGAAGAAGACTGTCCCACCTGTCACGGTAGTGGAAAAATCAAGTCGAGCATACTCTTCACAGACCAGCTGGAGAGCAAGATTGACCGCCTAGTCAATAATATAGGAATACGCAAGTTCTACCTGCACGTTCACCCCTACGTGGCTGCATATATCAATAAGGGCATGGTTAGCCTGAAGATGAAATGGCAGATGAAATACGGACTAGGAGTAAAAATCGTGGCATCACAGAAACTGGCGTTCCTGCAGTATGAATTCTATGACGCTGATAATCAGTTCATAGACATGAAGGAAGAGATTGAGACTACGTAAATCATGTTGGGGCTCAAAGTGATATTCTGGGTGTGTGTGTTGGTGGTCTTCTATACCTACTTAGGCTATGGGATGCTACTGTGGCTCATCATAAAAATCAAGAGACTCGTAAAGGGGAAGCAGTCCCCTACCCCAATGCCCGCTGACGATGAGTTGCCCACGATGACCCTCATGATATGCGCCTACAATGAACAAGACGTAGTAAGAGACAAAATGCAGAATACCCGCGCCCTGGACTATCCGAAGGATAAGTTCAGGGTGATGTGGGTGACTGATGGCAGCAACGACCGTACTAATGAGTTGCTGAAAGAATATCCCGAAGTAGATATCGTCTTCTCGCCAGAGCGAAGAGGAAAATCCGCCGCCCTGAAACACGGACTCAGGGAGGTGAAGACGCAATATGTGGCATTTACAGATGCTAACACGATGATAAACAGCGGTGCAATGAAAGAGATAGCAAGGCTGTTTATCGATAAAAGCGTGGGGTGCGTGAGTGGCGAAAAACGTGTAGCAGCACGCAAGGAAGGTGAGGTGGCTGCTGAGGGAGAAGGCCTGTACTGGCGCTATGAGAGCACGCTGAAGAGATGGGACTCTGAGCTCTACTCTGCCATGGGAGCAGCTGGAGAATTATATGCCATTGACCCCAAACTAGTGCGAGAAGTGCCTGACAACGCATTGCTCGACGACTTTATGATGTCTATGTTTATTGTCGACGACGGCAAGCGCATCGCCTACTCTCCCAATGCCTACGCAATGGAATACGGCTCGGCAGATATCCATGAAGAGTCGAAGCGCAAACGACGTATCGCAGCAGGAGGACTGCAGAGCATCTGGTGGCTGAGAAGGATGCTCAACCCGCTACGACAGCCATTAGTGGCTTTCCAATATATCAGCCATAGAGTGCTCAGATGGAGCCTCACGCCTATTGCTATGGTTATCCTGTTGATTGTCAACGCCATACTCGTAGCGATGGAAGCAGGAACGGTATATACCATGATACTGGCGATGCAGATAATATTGTATCTCGGCGCTCTGGCAGGATATCTCTTAAGCCGTTGCGGAAAGAAGAACAAACTGCTGTATACAGCCTACTATTTCGTGTTTATGAACCTCAACGTGTTCCGCGGAATGGCATATCTCAAAACCCATAGTAACAGCGGCACTTGGGAAAAAGCAAAAAGAAGTTGATTTTTTTATGTATTATTTGGTTATTTCAAAAAAATTACGTACTTTTGTACCCAAATAGACCAAATAGATATATACAAAACTTTCTTGCTAAAGTTTAATGAAAGGTATGGAAGAAAACGAAAGAGAACTCCTGTTGCAGAAGTTTGCCGAGGTTAACAGAAAACTGAAGCTGGCTCAAGAGCAGCTGGAAATTGCTAACAAGAAGATCAAAGAATACGAGGAGAAGGCTGAGAAGGCCGAGAAGGCGAGCAAGATGAAATCGCTCTTCCTGGCCAATATGAGCCATGAAATCCGTACCCCGCTGAATGCCATCGAAGGTTTCTCAAGAGTCATTGCCGAGACCGACTCTGAGGAAGACCGAATGAAGTATTACCAGATCATCGAGAGTAACAACCAGCGTCTCGGAAGTCTCGTCAACGAAATTCTTGACCTCTCGCGTGTAGAATCAGGAGAGCTTGCCATCAAGAAAGAGAAGACTGACCTCAATGCACTCTGTGAGAGCATACTGCAGCTGTTTAAGTTCCGTTGCCCAGATGAAGTGAAGTTAAAATGGCACAAGCCAATGTTGTCGGCATCGATGAATACTGATGTGAACCGCCTGACACAGGTATTCTCCAACCTCGTGAGCAATGCTCTGAAACATACCACAGCAGGCAGCATCACCTTCGGATACAGACTAATAGACGATGCACAGAGCATAGAGTTCTTCGTAAAGGATACCGGTTCGGGTATAGAGCCGGATTTCATTGAGCATATCTTCGATACCTACGCCTCGCAGGACGCAGACAAAAACCAGGGTTTCGGACTGGGCCTAACACTATGTAAGATCATAGTTGAGAAACTCGGAGGCAACATCAGTTGTAAATCACAGTTGGGCAAGGGCTCAGAGTTTATCTTCAAGTTGCCATTCGAAGGCACTATCGGAGGAATGAAAACCGAGCATACAACTACCACAAATGTGAGAACCATCCGTGTGAGCGAGCGTTCGGCACAGAACATGAAGAGCATCCTCGTGGCAGAAGATGAGGACAGCAACTACGAACTAGTGAAGATTGTTCTCCATAAGCGCTATCGCCTGATACGAGCCCACAACGGCATTGAGGCAGTACAGCTGAACGAGGACGAGCACCCAGACCTTATACTTATGGATATCCGCATGCCAGGCATGGGTGGTCTCGATGCCACTCGTATCATCAAGGAGGTAAACCCCAAGACACCTGTGATAGCTCTCAGCGCTTATGCCTTCGACGAGAATATCCGTGAGGCGAAGATTGCAGGATGTGATGAGTTTATGGCAAAACCTTTCCGCGTGGAGAACCTCATTGACACGGTACAAAAATATATAGGATAACGAAAAACAACTAATAGAAACATGGGAAAACTGGCAGTACAGAAATATTTCTCGTTTATGATACTTATCGTCACTTTTGTGATGATGATTTTTACGTTTGTAGGACTCTATGGCGGCAATGTTAATCCTGCCGGAAACACAGCAAGGTCCTTGCTAGTATATGCACTACCTCTGCTGATAATTGGTAATGTGGTTCTGTTGCTATACTGGCTCATCATGAGAAGATGGCATTGGATGCTCATGCCGCTGATAACAATACTTTGCTGTATACCGTATATCGGAACACTCTATCAGTTAGGAGGTCCCGACGAGGTGGCAGAGAAACAGCCAGGACTGAAGATTGCATCATACAACGTGGCACTCTTCGGACGAGAGACTTCGGGATTCATGGCACAGGACATACTCTCTGAGATGAAAAAGCAGAAGGTGGACATCCTCTGTTTCCAGGAGTATTCCGACCACAGCGGAGATAAGGTGAACTCTGAGTCGTATAAGGAGTATTTCCCATATATGGTAATGGGACAGAGCGATATGGTGATATACAGCCGCTACCCTATCGTAAGGTCAAAGAACATTCCGTTTGAGATGACCAACAATAGCGCAATGTGGGTGGAGGTGAAGATCAACGACCAGTTGATACGTGTATACAACGCCCACATGGAGACAACAGGTATCAACAGTACTCTCCGTCGTGCAACAAAGACCCAAATTGCCACAGGAGTAGAGGTAGAGTCGAACGCTCTACTCAGATCCATCTACGGTTCGTATACCATCGGTATGATGGCACGTGCCGGTCAGGCCAATATACTGGCAATGGATATGAAAGAGGCAGAGGTGCCAATCATTGTATGCGGTGACTTCAACGATGTACCGTATTCTTATGTCTATAACACGATGAAGGGTGACCTCGTTGACGGATTCAAGGAGTGTGGAAGCGGATTTATGTACACCTTTAGAGGAGGAAAGAAGATGGTGCGTATCGACTACATCTTCCACGATGAGATGTTCAAGGGACTCACATATTACAAAAAAGAACTGACCTACTCTGACCACTACCCAGTATTCCTGAAATTGGAGATGAACAAAGAATAAAAAATCCCTGGCCGCTGAGGTCAGGGATTTATTATTCAGACAATCTTGAATCGTACTCTGAACGATCGCTCTTGTTCGTCCCAGTTTGTTCCCAACATCTCAAAACGTCCTATCTGAGAAGTGGAGCGAACGTGTTTGCCTATACAAGGACAAACATCGTAGTCACCGATTCGTACCAATCGGATAGTGTCAGAGGCATCTTCAGGCAGACGGTCGAGAGAGATTTCCTCTGGGAGATTATCACGGGTTACAAACTCGAAAGTGACAGGGAGATCCTCGTCGATAAGAGCATTCATGCGACGTTCTATCTCCTTCTCCTCCTGACGGGAGGGCTTGTGGTCGAGATAGAAACTCATCTTGCTCTTCTTACGCTCCACATGGGCATTATAGCTCCGCTCACAGCCGAAGATACGGATCATCGTCTGGTTAAGCAGATGCTCTGCAGTATGAGCGGGAGGAAACTCGTCTTTATTATGTTCGTTGAGAAGCATTTAACTTTGAACTTTGAGCTTTATGATTACACTTTTAAGCCTTGAATTTGAGGACAACTGCACCAAGGGCTTCTACATCGACTGATACATAACATTCCCGACGCATCTGACGTTTGATCTCCTTGCCTGTGAGAAGGTCGACGGCAGTAACATTCTTGCGCTCGTGGAGATTCAGATAGTCGAAAGCATGAGCAGGGATAGTGACATCCATCGTGGTGGGCTGATCGCTGAAGTTGGCTACTACAAGGATAGCTTCTGAGCCAGCCTTACGAAGGAAAGCATATTGCTGAGTGGTATCGCCATTGGCATACATGAGATCGAAAGACACACCGTCTGTCACAGCCTTCTCGCTGCGGGCGATATTAATGATCTTGTCATAAGTCTCCTTAAGTCGCTTCTCGGCAGCGGTGAGTCGATGGTTGGAAGCACGCACAAGGGTATCCACACTCCAATAGTCGAAGATGGTAGTACGTCCATCGTTGCCGCTGAAACCTTCCTTGTCCATGCCCTTCTCGCCATACTCCTGTCCTGCATATATCATCAGAGGATTCTTCTGGAGCAGAGCTGATACTACGAGAGCAGGTATTCCCTTCTTAGCATCGCCTGCGAAGAAACTGCTGGCGATACGCTGCTCATCATGGTTCTCGAGGAAATAGAGCATGTGGTTGCGGATATCATCTGTTGCCTGCCAAGCACCCGTGATGGAATGTGTGGAAAGATTGCCACGCATCACCTCACGGAGAGTGTCGTACATGCCTACCTTGTCATATAGATAGTCGAAACCGGCACAAATGTAATTACGGTATTCAGCAGGGTTGTATACCTCACCGATGAATATCTTCTCAGGATAGATGAACTTAACCTTGTCTGTTGCCCAGCGCCAGAAGTCGGATGGTACCATCTCTGCCATATCACAGCGGAAACCGTCGACACCCTTCCTTGCCCAGAAGAGCAGGATATCCGTCATCTTACTCCATGTGTTGGGAATGGGATTAAAATGCCCCACACGCCCTGCATAGTAATCGAGGCCGTAATTGAGCTTTACCGTCTCGTACCAGTCGTTCATGCCTGGGGCGTTATGGAAACAGTCATTACCTGTAGCCTTAGCAGGTTCCTCGATATATGGCTTCTCCTCACCGTGATACAGGTCAAAATATGGAGTAAATCGCTGTCCGGGACAGTAATAGAAATTATTCTGAGGATCGAAGCCGTTCTGAGGATTATCCTCCTCACCGAGATCCTTCACCCCCTCAGGCTTGCAGATAGAGTGATACTGCCGGGCTACATGATTAGGCACGAAATCGATGATTACCTTCATGCCTGACTTATGAGTGCGCTCGATGAGATCCTCAAACTCCTCCATACGCTTCTCTACATCTACTGCGAGATCAGGATCGATGTCGTAATAGTCGGTGATGGCATATGGAGAGCCTGCCTTACCCTTCACGATGGCAGGGTGATTCTCGGGAATGCCATAGGCAGAATAGTCTGTCTGAGTGGCATGACGGATGATACCTGTGTACCAAATATGGCTCACGCCCATCTCCCTGATTTTTTTCAGGGCGCTGGGCGTGAAGTCGTTCATCTTTCCACATCCGTTTTCTTCTATGGACCCATTCTCCTTGCGGGTGGTGTTCTTATTACCATAGAGTCGGGTGAAAATCTGATATATTACTAACTTTTCGCTTTTCAACATATCATAAAGTTCAAAGTCAAATGCACAAATTTACTCTATTCCGTGAGCAGAAACTTCCTTATTGATCTTAACGATCATTCCCTGAAGAGCCTTGCCAGGACCACACTCTGTGAAGTCGTCGGCACCATCGGCAATCATGTTCTCTACGCTCTGAGCCCAACGAACTGAACTTGTGAGCTGCGCAATAAGGTTAGCCTTGATCTCTGCTGGATCTGTATGGGGTTTGCCGTCAACATTCTGATATACAGGACACTTTGGAGCCTTGATCTCTGTCTGTTCGATAGCTGCCTGAAGCTCATCCTTTGCAGGCTGCATCAGAGGAGAGTGGAAAGCACCACCAACCTTCAGAGGAAGGGCACGCTTTGCACCAGCGGCCTTCAGCTGCTCACATGCCTCATTGATGGCATCGATATTTCCAGATATAACGAGCTGTCCGGGACAGTTATAGTTTGCAGGAACGACAACACCCTTGCCCATCTTGCTTACCTCAGCACAAATCTCCTCGATCTTATCAAAAGGAAGTGCGATGATGGCAGCCATTGTAGAGGGCTGAGCCTCACAAGCCTTCTGCATTGCCATAGCACGTGCATATACGAGTTTCAGACCATCCTCGAAACTAAGAGCACCAGCTGCTGTGAGAGCAGAGAACTCACCGAGAGAATGACCGGCAACCATCTTTGGCTCAAAAGCCTCACCCATGCAAAGTGCAGAGATGACACTATGAAGGAAAACAGCTGGCTGTGTGACCTTAGTCTGCTTCAGCTCATCGTCAGTACCTTCGAACATTATGTCGGTAATACGATAGCCAAGAATATCGTTGGCTTTCTCAAAAAGTTCCTTTGCCATTGGGTTGGTATCGTAAAGATCCTTACCCATACCTGTGAACTGTGCTCCCTGCCCGGGAAAAACAAATGCTTTCATTTTCTTTTTACCTTTTTACTTATTTACCTTTTTACCTATTTTTACTCCTTTCAGGGTGCAAAATTACTTATTTTTTCTGAAAGATTACCCTATAAATTAAAATTTTTAGCTAAAGCAGGCTTAATATCGAAAATTTTGTGTAAGTTTGCACGTTAGAAATAGAAAAGATATTTGGAAATGAAGTTAATCGTCATCACCAAACCCACATTTTTCGTTGAGGAAGACAAGATTATTGTAAACCTTTTCGAAGAAGGACTGGATAATCTTCACCTGTGCAAACCAGGTTCATCTCCGATGTATTCCGAGCGTCTGTTGACACTCTTAGGGGAAGACTTGGCCGGAAAGATCACCGTCCATAACCATTTCTATCTGAAAGAAGAATACAAACTCAGAGGTATACATATCGATGATGCCCGTACCGACCCACCTGTAGGATATAAAGGCAACATCACCCGCACCTGTCACGCCATAAGCGAATTGAAGGATGCCAAGAAACATTCGAACTACGTTTTCCTGCAGTCCATCTTCGACAGTCAGACTGTTAGCAGCGAGAAACAGTCGTTTACAGAAGGGGAGTTGAAGGAGGCATCACGCCAGGGACTTATCGACAAGAAGGTATATGCTCTGGGAGGTATGAACATCGACAACATAAAATATGCCAAGGACCTCGGTTTCGGAGGTATAGTAATATGTGGTGACCTGTGGAACCGCTTTGATATACACAATGAGCTCGACTATAAGGAGCTGCTACTGCATTTTGAACGGTTACGAAAGGCAATAGTCTAATAATACATTATAATATATAACAATGTCAGAGAAGAATTCTTATATGGTATTTTCAGGTACTGCCACAAGGTACCTCGCAGAGAAAATCTGCCAAAGTCTCGACTGCCCGTTAGGACAGCTGCAGATGACGAAGTTCTCGGATGGTGAGTTTGCAGTAAGTTATGAGGAGAGCATTCGTGGACGAGATATCTTCCTCGTACAGAGCACATTCCCCAACAGCGACAATCTCATGGAGCTGCTCCTTATGATAGATGCCGCAAAACGTGCTTCTGCCCGTACTATCAATGCCGTTATCCCCTACTTCGGATGGGCACGCCAGGACCGCAAGGACAAGCCACGTGTAAGCATTGGCGCTAAGCTGGTAGCAGACCTACTGAGTGTTGCTGGTGTGAACCGCGTGATAACAATGGACCTGCATGCAGACCAGATACAGGGATTCTTCGATGTCCCCGTAGACCATCTCTATGGCTCAGGTGTTATCATCCCTTATCTCGAGAGTCTTCACCTGGAGGACCTTGTTATAGCCTCACCCGACGTGGGCGGTTCGAAGCGTGCCAACACCTACGCAAAATATCTGAAGTGTCCGCTGGTTCTCTGCAACAAAACCCGTGCACGAGCCAACGTAATTGAGTCGATGCAGATCATCGGTGAGGTGGAAGGTAAGAATGTGGTTATCATCGACGATATGGTAGACACAGCCGGAACTATCACCAAGGCAGCAGACATCATGAAGGAACACGGAGCAAAGACCGTTCGTGCATGTGCCTCACATTGTGTAATGTCGGGGCCGGCAAGTGAGAGAGTTCAGAATTCTGCTCTCGAGGAGATTATCTTCACAGACTCTATTCCTTATGCGCAAAGATGTGCAAAAGTAAAGCAGCTGTCGGTAGCCGACATGTTTGCTGAAGCTATCCGACGGGTTATTGATAATAAGAGTATCAGCGACCTATATATCATCTGATTGTGAAGAAAAGCAAATATATTTTACTGGCAGCAGCATGTCTGATGGCATCTGGCTGCCAGTTTTCATCGAAACAGCGTCAAGCAGAAGAGTGGAAGGCACTCAACGACACTATCAACGAATGTTCGCAGAAAATTTCCAACATCGTTGGAGTGATTCAGCAGAGCCAGCATACCACTGAGGAGACGCAGAAGAGTCTCATGCACGAGATAGACAGTATAGACCGAAGGATGAAACAGGCTATCCGCAACTGCATGGAGAGGAATAAGGACAATGACTTAGGCCAGTATCTCAGAGAGAACTACGAGGAAGAATAAATTAATAATCCCCCGCTCAGCCGAGCGAGGGATTATTTCTTTCTAGAACTATTAATTAGCCTTTGAATGCAGGAAGCTCAAGCCACTTAACGTAGCAGAAGTCCTGACGGTGAGGCAGATTCTTATTCTTTGGATACATTCTTACGGCACTCTTGTACTGACCGAACTGACGTGGAGTAAGTTCTGCCTGGAAGGTATAATTGTTTCCTTCGTGGCCTATCATCTTAAGAGGCTCTACAGAGAATATCTTCTCCTCTCCATCCTTATTAATATATACATTAACCTTCTCCAATCCGATGGCATCGTCAAGGCCTTGCTCATTGATAACATACTTAAGAGTATACTTAGTACCAGCCTCAGCACCTGTTACTGGGAAGTTCCACTCTGCAGATACTACGTTAATGGCATCCCAACGCTCTGCAACAGTCTCTTTCCACTGTGCGATTTCCTTAGCCAGCTTGTTGTTGTCCTTAGAAATCTCCTTGAAACGTTTAGCCTCTTTCTCGTAAAACTTAGAATAATAGTCATCGAGCTGACGCTTCATGGTGTAGTGAGGAGCAATCTGTGCGATAGAGTTCTTGATAACTTTACACCAGCCCTTAGAGATACCTTTCTTGTCCTTATTATAGTAGAGAGGAATAATCTCATTCTCGAGCAGACCATAAATGGTAGCAGCATCGAGCTGATCCTGATACCCCTGGTTCTGGTATGTGCGCTTCTCAGTAAGAGCCCATCCGGCACCCTCACGATAGCCCTCAAGCCACCAGCCGTCTTTCACGCTGAGGTTTACAACACCGTTCATCTCAGCCTTCTCACCAGATGTACCTGATGCCTCAAGAGGACGTGTAGGAGTATTCATCCAGATATCAACACCTGAAACAAGACGACGAGCCAGTAGGAAGTCGTAGTCCTCGAGGAAGATAATCTTACCGAGGAAATCAGGACGCTGAGATATCTCGTAGATCTTCTTGATGAGTCCCTGACCTGCACCATCAGCTGGGTGAGCCTTACCTGCGAAGAGGAACATTACCGGGCGTTCAGGATTGTTAACAATCTTAGAGAGACGCTCAAGGTCTGTAAACAACAGGTGAGCACGCTTATAAGTAGCGAAACGACGGCAGAAACCAATCATCAGGCACTTTGAATCCATCGACTCGAGCAATGAAACCACACGTGAAGGATCACCCTGGTTCTTCAGCCAAGCATCGCGGAACTGGTTCTTGATATAGTAGATCAGATTTTGCTTCATCTCAAGACGAGTAGCCCACAGTTCATCATCTGGACAGTTGTAGATTCCTTCCCAAAGCTTCTCGTTTGACTGATCACTAATATATTTCGGATCAAGATACTTCTGGTAGATTTTCGTCAACCAACCTGTAGCCACCCATGTGGGGAAGTGAACACCATTGGTAACATAACCTACGTGGATCTCCTCAGGATAGTAACCGTTCCAGATAGGAGCGAACATTTTCTGAGATACCCAACCGTGAAGCATAGATACACCATTAACCTCCTGACAAGTGTTACAAGCAAATGTAGACATACAGAACTTCTCGCTCTTATCGTCTGGGTTGGTACGACCCATACCGATAAACTCATCCCATGATATGCCAAGTTTCTGAGGATATCCACCCATGTACTTGCCGAAGAGTCCCTCGTCGAAGTAGTCGTGACCTGCTGGTACTGGAGTGTGAACGGTATAAAGACCGCTTGCGCGTACCAGCTCAAGAGCCTGGTTGAAAGTAAGGCCTTCCTCAATATAATCACACAGACGCTGCAAGTTGCAGAGAGCTGCGTGACCCTCGTTACAATGATAGATATCCTTCTTGATGCCGAGCTTCTTCAACAGCAGCATACCACCGATACCAAGCAGGATTTCCTGCTTCAGACGGTTCTCCCAGTCACCGCCATAGAGGGCATGGGTAATAGGCTTGTCGAAATCTGAGTTCATTTCGTTGTCTGTGTCAAGCAGATAGAGTTTAACACGTCCAACGTTTACACGCCATACATAAGCATGAACCTGATAGTTTGTATAAGGAACATCGATTACCAATGGGTTGCCGTCCTTGTCAAGCTGACGCTCGATAGGCAGGCTTCCGAAGTTCTGAGTCTCATAATTAGCAATCTGCTGTCCGTCCATAGACAGACTCTGCTTAAAATATCCGAAACGATACAGGAAACCAACTGCACACATGTCTACATTAGAGTCTGAAGCTTCCTTTACATAGTCACCAGCAAGCATTCCCAGACCACCAGAATAGATCTTAAGTGCTGAGTGCATTCCATACTCCATACAGAAGTAAGCTACAGACGGACGCTTTGTATCAGGCTTCACATCCATGTAATTACGGAATTTCTCATACACATCCTTGATGCGCTTCATCAGCGCTTTATCCTTCAGAATAGCTTCCTTACGCTCAAAACTGAGACGCTCCAATAGTATCACGGGATTATGTCTCACATCGTGATAGATTTCAACATCCAGCTCACGGAACAAATCACGTGCCTCGTAGTTCCACACCCACCACATATTGTGGGCAATCTCGTTCAAACACTTCAACTCCTCAGGAAGACTTGACTTTACTGTCAGTTCTTTCCAAACGGGAGCATTTGTGTAATCTGCTTTAATCTTCATAATCTCTTTAATTTGGGAATTATTTTAGTCTTTTATATTCTTTATTCTGTTTTCTACCTTACGAAGGGCAATATCGTATGCCTCATCGTAATATTTGATAAACTCACTCCACAGAGCTTTCTTTGATAGCTTATCCGCATTCTTACGGCACTCGTCAATCTGTTTCTGAGTGAAATTAGAGAACTCAGCAACAGTATCCTTAATAATATCAGCCACTTCAGAATAGTTATAGTCTGTACGATGAATTACTTTCACACCATCAGAAATCTCTCCGTAATGTCCGAATACACTATTTGCCCACAAGCCGAAACCAGCGAGATCGGTAGTGATACATGGCACCTTAAAGGCGATAGCCTCCAATGGGGTATATCCCCAAGGCTCGTAATATGATGGATAGATACAGAGATCGTTGCCAAGAACGATATCGTAATATGTCATATTCAGAATGCCATCTTTTCCATCAAGATAACATGGCAGGAAGATAACCTTCACATTATCATCCTTTCGATTATGCATATCGAAATACTTCAACATACCGAGCACATTGTCATGGCTCATATTGTGGAGCCAATGAGTAACCTGCGGCACCTCCAGAGGTGTTGTGTATTTCTTTCCACTCTTAAGACGTTCCTGGAGATCCTTACGGGGCTCTCCTACCCAACCAGGTACTTCAATGAAAGCTACTATCTTCTTCTTCAGGTCTCTGTCGCGAAGCAGACGGTTCATTGCCTCTACAAACACGTCAATTCCCTTATTACGGAACTCATAGCGGCCAGAGGTAGATATAATCAGGGTATCATCATCAAGCTGCTCACCCAAGAGGGCATTTGCGACATCAAGCAGACAACGGCGTGCAGCCTTACGTTTTTTGGCAAACTGTGCTGTCTTGGGTACGAAACTGTTATCGAAGCCATTGGGAAGTACTACGTCAACTGGTTTGTCAAGCAGCTCTACACATTCTTTTGCCGTAATATCGCTAACCGTAGTAAAACAGTCAACATTAAGTGCCGTCTGCTTTTCAATAGAGTGTTTAGACTGCATATTAAGCTCTCCAGCCATCTGATCACCATTATATGCGAAGAGATAATCATAAAGAGGTTTCATGTTTCCTGCAATACTACGTCCGATACTTGTAGCATGGGTTGTAAAGATTGTACCTATCTGAGGAAGAGTGTTGTTTATATAAAGTGCTCCAAGACCACACATCCACTCATTGGCATGGTATATAACCTTTAGTGGTGAGGTTTTAGATGCTATAGGTGAGAGGTAATGATTATAGAAGCTCTCAACCACTAATGCAGCAGCATAAGAGAACATAGAGGCCTCGTCATAGTCACCGTAGGCATGCAAAGAGTCTACACCGTAGTTTTCCCACAGCCAGCCGTATATTTCATTCTTCTTTTCAAAGAACGGCACAAAATCAACAAGGATTGCAATTGGTTCACCAGGAACCATCCATCGCCCTATCCTAACATTAAGACCATTTTCCTTTGCCTCCCATTGCCACTCGGCAAAAAGAGATTTATCTTCTTTAAAATAGGGGCTTTCTTCCTTAGTATACTTATCGTCATCACGTTTCCATAGTCCCGGTCCTATGAAGATGACTTTATCCTGGAGTGCCGTCTGCAATGTTTTGGCACGTGTCGAAAGGACTGTATAGATTCCACCTACTTTATTACAAACTTCCCAACTCGATTCAAATATATAGTCGGGCTTCAAAAGTTCCTTAACCATGCGTTATAATTATAAACTGCTGCAAAGTTACTTAATTTTTTTTAAAAACCACACATTTTCTATGTATATTTTCGTCATTTTCAATGAATTATTGATTTATATTTGTTATCTTTGCCCGCAAATCAGAATAGGACATGAAGAAGTTGTTGATATTATTTATAATATGGCTTTTTTCGCAAAACATCACCCTGGCCCAAAGCAGAGAAAAGCCCTTTCATGCGCATCTCTTTAACAAGGAGTTCGATGTGTATATAAAAATTAACTTCTATGAAGAAGATATTGAGGTACCTGGCCAGGAACTATATGGCCCGTTGGCAGGTTTTCTGGGAAAGAAACATAATTCCTTCTGCTGGGTTATCACCTCAGCAAAGGTAGAAGGCAATACAGCTACATTATCTCTTATCAATGATTATGGCTCAGAGGATCTCACCGCTACCCTATCCTTTCAGAACGACTCAACGTATATCCTGAAACAGATGTCGGGTTCTACGATAAAAATTCCAAAGAATGGAAAATGGCAGAAGCTACCTAAGACTCTGGAATTCAGACTTAAGGAATAAAAAAACAGGTGTCACCACGAAGATGACACCTGTTTTATTTTTGAAGGGGGTAATTTACTTCACCTTCTCCACGATAGCCTTGAAAGCCTCGGGATTGTTCATAGCGAGGTCAGCGAGAACCTTACGGTTAATCTCGACACCAGCCTTTGCGAGCTTACCCATCAGGACAGAGTAGCTCATGCCTTCCATACGAGCGGCAGCATTGATACGCTGAATCCACAGGCTGCGGAAATTGCGCTTCTTGTTACGACGATCGCGATAAGCATAGGTCAGACCCTTCTCCCAGGTATTCTTTGCTACTGTCCAAACATTCTTACGGGCTCCAAAATAGCCACGGGTAAGTTTTAAAATACTCTTACGCTTTGCTCTTGATGCAACGTGATTTACACTTCTTGGCATAGTTTCTTACTTCTTTAAATGTTAGACAATAGGGTTAGCGGAGACACAGCAGATCACGAACCTGCTTCATGTTTGAAGGATCAACGATTGCAGAGTGCACAAGATTGCGCTTCTGCTTCTTTGTCTTCTTTGTCAGAATGTGGCTGTGGTAAGCGTGATTTCTCTTAACCTTACCTGTACCGGTGAATGAGAATCTCTTCTTGGCACCGGAGTTTGTCTTTACTTTTGGCATTGTTTTTTAAAATTTAAATTGTTATTATTAACCGACGACAACGCATATACCGGGCGCGACGTCTTTTTAAAACCTTGAACTAAATGATTAGTCCTCAGTATCTGTAAGCTTCTTAAGGGCATCGGCAGAGATTTTGGCATTTGCGAAGAGACCACCATTAGCAGGCATCTCTGCATCAACCTCAACCTCCTGTTTCTGCTGTTTTACAACATCCTTTGCCTCCTGAGATGCAGCCTCACGATCACGAGCCTGCTGGCTCATCTTCTTGGCACCAGCTTTCTTAGGAGCAAGATAAAGGAACATCTTCTTTCCCTCGAGTGATGGCATACCTTCTACCTTTCCGACCTCCTCCAGATCGTTGGCGAAACGGAGAAGCAAAACCTCACCTTGTTCCTTGAAGAGGATTGAGCGTCCCCTGAAGAACACATAAGCACGAACCTTGTTGCCTTCCTCTAAGAACTCCTTGGCGTGCTTGAGCTTGAACTGATAGTCGTGCTCATCTGTCTGAGGTCCGAAACGGATTTCCTTAACCTCCACCTTCACCTGCTTCGCCTTCATCTCCTTCTGGCGCTTTTTTTGCTGATAAAGGAACTTGGAGTAGTCAATGAGACGACAAACTGGCGGATTGGCGTTGGGCGAAATCTCTACGAGATCGACACCTTGTTCGCGAGCCATATTCAAAGCATCACGGGTAGGAACTACAGAACTTCCCTCCTCACCCACAATGCGAACTTCACGTACACGAATCTGTTCGTTGATTCGGTACTGTTGCTTCATTTTGTCATTCTTCATCAACTATTTTTTAAAAAATCGGCTGCAAAATTACAAATTTTCTTTGAGCTTTGAGCTTTAAACTTTGAACTTTTTGATTACATTTATACAATTTTAACAATAAAGCCACAAAGTTAGAAGTCTTTTGTCATTTCCGCAACACGAGAATTCACCTCATCGATGAACTCCTGAATGGTCTTAACACTCTGTTCACCACCGCCCTGTGGACGAACGGCAACAGTACCATCCTGCTGCTCCTTCTCACCAACGATAACCATGTAAGGAATACGCTTCAGCTCGTTATCACGAATCTTGCGTCCCAATTTCTCATTACGCAGGTCGATGGTAGCACGAACACCACCCATATCGAACTTCTTAGCAACCTCCTGAGCATAGTCGTTATACTTCTCCGAGAGAGGTAGGATTGCTACCTGGTCCGGAGTAAGCCAAAGTGGGAAGTGACCAGAAGTATGTTCGATAAGCACAGCACAGAAGCGCTCAAGCGATCCGAATGGAGCACGGTGAATCATCACGGGAGTCTTCTTGGTGTTGTCCTCGTCAGTATACTCGAGCTGGAAACGCTTAGGAAGGTTATAGTCTACCTGGATAGTACCCAACTGCCAACGACGTCCGATAGCGTCCTTAATCATGAAGTCGAGCTTAGGACCATAGAATGCTGCCTCGCCATATTCAACTTTTGCAGGCAGGCCTTTCTCCTGACACGCCTCAACGATAGCCTTCTCTGCAAGTGCCCAGTCCTCATCAGTACCAACATATTTCTCGTGGTCGTTAGGATCACGCAGAGAAATCTGAGCCTCGAAATTGAATCCGAAAGCTGTAAGCACAATACCGATGATATCCATTACGTTAAGGAACTCCTGCTTTACCTGGTCTGGACGACAGAAGAGGTGTGCATCATCCTGAGTGAACGAACGTACACGAGTCAAACCATGCAGCTCACCACTCTGCTCATAGCGATATACTGTACCAAACTCAGCGATACGCAGAGGCAGATCCTTATATGAACGAGGTTTCCATGCGAAGATCTCGCAGTGGTGAGGACAGTTCATCGGCTTCAACATATACTCCTCATCCTCCTCTGGGGTATGAATAGGCTGGAACGAATCCTTGCCATAATGGGCATAGTGACCAGAGGTAACATAGAGGTTTTTGGAGCCTATATGCGGAGTAATAACTTCCTGATACCCAAATCTTTTCTGAACTTTACGCAAGTGATCCTGTAAGCGAAGACGAAGTTCTGTGCCCTTTGGCAACCAGATAGGCAAACCCTTACCTACCTTCTCTGAGAACATGAAGAGTTCCATCTCCTTACCGATCTTACGATGGTCACGCTTCTTGGCTTCCTCCAGCATCTCAAGATACTCGTCGAGCATCTTCTTCTTTGGGAAAGAGATACCATAGAGTCGCTGCATCTGCTCACGGGTGGCATCGCCACGCCAGAAAGCACCTGCTACAGATGTAAGCTTTACGGCCTTTATCTCGCCTGTATCTACGAGGTGTGGACCACGACAGAGGTCTGTGAAGTTACCCTGCGTGTATGTTGTGATAGAACCGTCTTCCAAATCCTGCTCAATATGCTCACACTTATATGTCTGGCCATCGGCAGCAAACTGCTTCAAGGCATCTGCCTTTGCAACCTCCTTGCGCACAACAGTCTCTTTCTTACCAGCCAGTTCCTTCATCTTTGCCTCAATTTTAGGGAAGTCGCTCTCCTTGATGCTCTCGCCATCCTTTAGCAATACATCATAGAAGAAACCATTCTCAATGGCAGGTCCGAATCCGAACTGTATGCCAGGATAGAGCTCCTGTAGAGCCTCTGCCAAGAGGTGAGCAGAAGTGTGCCAGAAGGTGTGCTTACCCTGCTCATCATCAAACTTATAGAGTTCAATCTTTGCATCCTCATTGATAGGACGGTTCAACTCTACAGTCTCACCGTTAACTCCACAGCTTACAACGCTGCGTGCGAGAGCCGGAGAGATACTCTCTGCAATCTGAAAGCCAGTTACGCCCTGCTCATACGAACGAACAGATCCGTCTGGAAATGTAATATTAATCATACCTTATTTTATATATAAAATTCGAATTTGCGTGCAAAGGTACTACATTTTCATGAATCCAACAAACTTTTCCCCAAAAGATTGCGTTATCATTACTTCTCACGATACTTTTTAATCACACTATAGGCACTATATAGTCCGAGTTCTCCTGCTTTGCTCAAATCAGAGATGCCCTCGGGAGTCTTGCCTGAATATATATTAACTATACCTCTGTTATACCAAGCCTCAGGGATGTTGGCGTCTATATGGATAGCACGGTTGAAATCCTCCAAAGCATGCTGATAGTCTTTACGTATTGCATATAGACAGCCTCGGTTATAGTAAAGATATGCATTATTTGGCGAAAGTTTCAGAGCTTCGCAAAGATCGCTTAGAACATTTGCCGACTTCAGGTCGATATTTGTTCCCTGTGAGGCATTAAACTCATTAATACGAGCCTGACATACAGCACGTTGCCAATATGCGAGTGTAGAAGTTGAGTCAATCTGTAGCAAAGTAGAGAGGTCGTCGATTGCAGAATCAAAGTTCTGAATTGCAGCATATGCAACGGCACGAAGCATCAGCATTGGACCAACCTTCTTATCACCCTTTGCATCCCCTATTGCCACAGTCACAGAGTCAAGATACTCAAAGTAACGTTTCATACTCCTCTCATCAATATTTGGCTGTGATGCGCCTATATATATATTCTGTGAACGAGTTTTCTGGTTAAAGGCATCAACTTCTCTGTCGAATGCGATATATGAATGCACGTCGTCGATAACAGAATGGAAAGAGAGACCGTACATTGGCTGGAAGGAAATCTCTACCTTTCGGTTCTGTACTCTTCCACGATAGTCGCTCTTATACTCGTGCTCCACATTCTGTTCATCAGCTACAACTAACTGGTTGTATTTCTCGGGATCAGTATCACTCTTCCTTCGCATCTGTTTCTTGGAGAGCCGGGTCTGCTTGCCAAAGCGTTTATCTATCTGAGCCTTGAGGATACGGAACTCGTCGATTTCCGCCTGTTTCGTATTTCCAAGACGACGATAGCATGCAGCCCGATGCTGAAGACCAAACCAGAAGTTTGGGAACTCATCAATGACCTTAGTATAATCCCTTATGGCTGCCCTTAAGTTTCCCGTCTGTTCCAGCAGTAGGGCACGATTGAAGAGAGCCATCAAGTTATTTGGCTCCAACTTAAGCACAAAGTCGAAGTCTTCTATACCTCTGTTGTCATCGCCAACCTGAGCCCTCAGCAGACCACGATTATAATGCCCAAGGAAATTATTTGGGTCAAGATCGAGAGCTGTATCATAATCTGCCATCGCTCCTCGGAGTCCGTTCTTATTATAACGGGCCATTGCTCGGTTGATATAATATGCAGGATTCTTCGGTTGCAGATGTATGGCTTTAGTAAGATATTCCTCGCCCTCCTTCCATTTCTGACGAGCTAGACTGATGACAGCCCTCTCAGCCCATATTCCAGCATCATAAGGGTCGAGGTCAAGGCTCTTATCAAGGGATTTTATGGCAGAAGTGGTATCTTTCTGTAGTAAGAATATCTCAGCCTGCATGGAATATGCACGAGCATAACCAGACCAATGCATCAACATAGTATCTATCTCTGCAAGTCCTCGCACATAATCTTTCTCATTTATCCGGCACAGGATACGGTTATGCCAAAGACCCTGGTTATCAGGATTATAGCGCAGAGCAAAGGTATAGTCTTCTATTGCCTCATCATATTTCTTCTGATTGATACGGCAAAGTCCTCGCAACTCGTAACAGCTTATCACATACGGATTACGCTCTATTGCCTCCGTGCAGTCGCTCTCAGCCCCACGGAAATCATCGAGATAGAACTTTGCCACCCCTCTAAAGAACCAAGGTTCATAAAGATAGGGTTTTGCACCTATTGCCTGATTGAAATACTGTATAGACAGTACATAGTCCTCGTAATAAAGTGCAGAACGTCCGATCATCACCAGACGATCGGTATTATACTGGGCATGTAAAGGTAAAAAAGTAAAAAAGAAAAAAGGCAAAAGGAAAAAAAGCCTAATACCTCTTATACAAGATACCAATTCCCTGGTGTTTATCATCTTACTTTCTTACCCTATTACTTCTTACCTCTTAACGGGTTTTGTCTTATAGCCACAACGATAGCGGCCCTTTATCAAAGCAGCCAACTTGCTCTTTACAAGTTGTTTGCGAAGGGGAGAAATACGGTCTACGAACATTTTACCGTCAAGATGATCAAACTCATGCTGCATTACTCTTGCAAGATATCCCTCAATCCATTCGTCATGATGTTTAAACTCCTCATCATCCCACTCCACATGTATACGTGTAGGACGCACAACCTTCTCATGGATGGCAGGAAGAGAGAGACAGCCCTCTTCCGAGGAATCTGTCTTAGACTCATCATACTCTACAATATGAGGATTGATAAATACCTGTCGGAAACCTTTATATTCGGGCAAGTCCTGTGACAGAACATCAAGATCGATGACAGACAGACGTATCGCCTTCCCGATCTGAGGTGCAGCCAGTCCGATACCATCCGACTCAGCAAGTGTCTCCCACATATCCTCGATAAGTTTCTTCAGATCGGGATAATCATGGGTAATGTCTTCGGCCACCTTGCGAAGCACAGGCTGACCATATATATAAATAGGTAGAACCATTTTAGACTATGAACTTTGAGCTTTGAACTTTAAACTTTAGATTACCTGTTGCGAGAACGGAGGTAATCCTCTAGAATTATCGTGGCAGATATCTCGTCTACAAGAGCCTTATCCTGACGGGCTTTCTTCTTTAACCCTCCATCGAGCATTGCCTGATGAGCCAGAACAGATGTAAAGCGTTCGTCAAAAAAATCGATGGGTACCTCAGGCACAGCCTTACGCCAACGGTTTACAAACTGCTGCACACGTGCCAGATTCTCACTTGGCTGGCCATTGGGTTGCCTAGGCTCACCAATGACAATACGTTCTACAGGCTCTTTGGCGAGGTAGGCCTTAAGCCATTCGAAGAGCTCTGACGTAGAAACAGTCGCCAACCCTCCAGCAATAATCTGTAACGGGTCGGTGACTGCTATGCCAGTACGCTTCTTACCGTAATCTATTGACAGTATCCGCGCCAAACTGCTTACTGATTAGAGAGCAACCATGCATCCTTGTAAGCCTCCTGCTCACGGAACTGGTCACGGCTACGAGCTGCATCTGCCTTGTTATCGAAGGTAGCTGCAACAACACGGAACATATTGCGGTCCTCGTTCTTTACTATCTGAGCATCATAACCAGCATTCTTCAGACGCTGCTGCAAGCCCTCTGCATTTGACTGCAGGCCGAAAGAACCAACTACAACGCTGTAAGCTTTCAGACCACTACCGTTAACAACGGCAACACGCTCTGAGCGAACAGAAACATTGTCGTAATTGTCAACTCTACGAACTTCATTAGCAGGTCTTGTCTGCACTGGGGCAACTACTGCAGGTTCCTGATAAGTGGCAGGCTGAGCATTCTGCTGCTGTGCTGTCTGAGTATCATACTGCTTAGCTTTCTCATAAGCCTTCTTGTAGGCACTTTCACTTGATTTACAACTTGTCATGCTCAATGCGAGACAGAATCCTGCGCACAATACAATATACTTCTTCATTTTCTTAAAATATTTTAATGTTATACTTATGTATCAAATAATTGCTGCGAAATTACAAAATATCAAGCAAAAAGAGCAAAAAAAAGTGCATAAAGTTTGTTAAATGGAAGAAATATCGCCATTTTAACAAAAAATGACAGGCAAAAGAGGCCCAATTTCGAAATAATTCAGTAAATTTGCGAAGTGTAAACAAATGTTTAATTCAAATATATTAAAATATGAAGGGTTTAGGTTATATTGGAGCATTCCTTGGTGGTGCCATTGCAGGTGCTGCCCTCGGAATCCTTGTTGCCCCAGAAAAGGGTCAGGACACACGCGTTAAGATTACTGATGCTGTGGAAGGTTTCCTCAAGAAGCACAACATCAAACTCAGCCGAAAGGAAGTGGTTGATCTTGTAGACGATATTGAGGACGCTACGGACGAAGAGTAAGCAATGTTATCTAGCGACAAAAACGTAGAGACGATTGCGCAACTCATCGAGGTACTAAAGCATTACCTCGGTCTTCAGAAAGAGTATCTGAAACTTGACGTGATTGACAAGGTGGTACGCCTTCTAACAGCAGCCACCTTGGCAATCATATTTATCCTTATCATCATTGCCGTTTTAATGTATGCCTCTTTTGCCTTTGCATTCTGGCTTGCAACATTTACCGGCGCTGCTAAGGCCTTCCTCATAGTAGGAGGATTCCACCTGTTGATTTTCATATTGTTCGTGATATTCCGCAAGCCCTGGATAGAAAAGCCATTAGTGCATTTCCTTGCAGGCCTGTTACTGGGGAAGTAATCTGTAAATCAGAATCAAGATGTTACCAGAAAAGAAGCGAACTCAGACCTATCGCACGCTGGATGAGATTCGTCAGCGTAAGGAAGAACTTGCAGATCAGATCTATAGCGACAGCACTCGTATCTCTACTTTATGGAACGATACTTTCAACAGCAATGAGAATCCAACCAAGGGAGAAATGATTGCAAATCTGGTCAGCAAGGGATTTGTTGCTTTCGATGCCTTCCTGATGGTCCGCAAACTGATGAAGACATACGGATTAATCAGAGGCAGGTCAAGTAAGAGAAAACGGAAATAAATCAGATATCTATTACCTGTCCGTCGTATGCCAGTTCAATACCAGTTGGCAATTTTTTATTTACCTCTTCATGAAGACCAATATCATGACATGAGTGAATGATAAACGTGCGTTCTGCTCCTACCCTCTTAGCAAAGGCAACAGCCTCATCCACAAGTTGGTGAGAATGATGAGGTTTGTCGTATCTCAGGGCATTAACCACCAACACCTTAACATCCTTGAGATATTCTAGCTCGCTTTCATCGATGGTCTTCATATCAGTGATATATGCCAGTTCACCAATACGATAACCCAATATCGGCAATTTCCCATGCATCACCTCAAAAGGAACAATCTCAATATCCCCAAATGACAGTTTCTTATGAGGCTGTATCTCATGCAGTCCGATAGCTGGCACTCCTGGGTAGCGATGTTCTGCAAAGCAATAAGGCAACATCTCAAGCATCGCCTTACAAGCCAGGGAATCCGCATATACATTCATCTCGCCAAACTGACAATACGGACGAATATCATCCATACCTCCCATATGGTCATAATGTGCATGAGTGATGAGTATCGCATCAATCTTACGGAAAGGCTGGGGAAGAATCTGCTGACGAAAATCCGGTCCGCAATCTATAAGCAGACGTGTATCGTCTGTCTCTATAAGAGCAGAACAACGAGTACGCTTATCGTGAGGATCTGTGCTCTGACACACCTCACATTGACAACCAATTACCGGCACGCCACACGATGTTCCTGTTCCTAAGAAAGTCAACTTCATTTTCAGATATAGGATTTACGGATTTATTACACGATATTGACTTCGGGGTAGATATCGATACCGAATCTCGTCCTTACATCTTTGCGAATTGTCTCACAGAGGGTGACAATTTCCTCGCCCGTAGCCCCTCCACGATTCACTAGCACGAGAGCCTGTTTGTCGTGTACCCCAGCTCGCCCCAATGTCTTTCCTTTCCATCCGCACCGGTCAATCATCCATCCTGCAGGAATCTTTACGTGGTCTGCATCTATCTCATAGTGGGGCATCCCCTCGTATTTCTCTGCCAATGATTCATATTTCTTCCTATCAACAATAGGATTCATAAAGAAACTGCCTGCATTGCCCATCACCTTAGGATCTGGAAGTTTGGCATTACGGATATCGATGATAGTGTCACGAAGCTGTTGAGCTGTGGGTACAGAAATACCTTTTTTCTCCAGTTCAGCACGGATATTACCATAGTCGAGATGGGGTTCGAAGGTTTTCTTCAGATGATATGTCACACTGGTGATAAGATACTGATCCTTCCATTCGTGTTTAAATCTGCTCTGGCGATAGCCATAACCACAATCCTCACATCGGAATGTCACTACCTCGCCAGTAGCTATACTAACAGCCTCGATGCTCTCAATGACATCTTTTGCTTCTGCTCCGTAGGCTCCGATATTCTGTACTGCCGAAGCACCCACATCGCCAGGAATCATAGAGAGGTTCTCCATCCCGTAGAGTCCTGCATTAATGCTTTTGGCAACGATATCATCCCATATCTCACCACTTCCACAGATCATCCTACAATCATCTAAGCTGCAGCCCTTGATGCCAGAACGCACAACGATACCATCGAAATCCTTAGTAAACAGAAGATTACTTCCACCACCTATTATAATATAAGGTGTATCTGAATTTTTTAGAATCTTCGTCACTTCGACAGCCTCATCAACATCTGCAAACTCAATATACCTGCTACATTTGGCCTCGATACCAAATGTATTATGCTCTTTCAGACTATAATTCCTAAGATCTCTCAATTTCTATTAACCTAAGTAGTCATTTTCATCAGCAGCCATCTGCCTCCAACCTTCTTAAAGCGTAATTCCATCTCCAGACCGTTGGCAATGCCTCGCATAATGAATATCTTCTCGTTATCAGAAGGTTTCATCTGACCATAAATAACATTATATATAGTCTTTTCGGGCAACTGTGGCGCAAAAGCCTCCCAGGTGTCTGGTGTGATGATTCCCTCCATTGTATTGAAGTCATCATCAGGATCAGGACCTACAAAAGATACTGTCTTATTGATGCTCTTCACCTGAAAATCGATATCTGATACAAATTTCTTATAGAATGTGAGGAACGAGGCGTTAACATTATTCTCTATCGGCATCTCGTTGATCTCCCTAAGCATCCAGGCTCCACGAATACGATTGAATACATAATCCTTCACAAGATTCTTCTTCAACTGTATCTTCTCTACAATAGCCTGATTGATTGAGGTGTCCTTCATCAGCTTCATCTGTTCTTCATTATCGAAGAAAAGCGTATAATATCCCTGACGAATAAAGAATCTCTCGTTACTCCACGATTTCTTTTCAACGCTCTCTTTCTTACCTTCCTTGTTTACCGTCAGAGGGAAGATGATTCTTGTAAGCTGAAGTTTCTTGTTTGCTGCGAAGTTAAAGAAGAAGTCGTCAAACAGTTCGTCCATCGCCTTTGGAGTAGGAGTCTCTACCAATAACTGCTCGAGAGTATCCATCACAACGGTGTCAATGGTATCTGTCAAGGAGTCGGTTTGGGGCTCTTCATAACTCTGCGTCTTGTTTCCTGTACAAGAGAACATCAGCAGTATTCCAGCGGTGATAACGAGTAAAATTCTCTTCATTATCTCAAATTTGGGGCAAAATTACAAAAAAATCTGTGAATATCTGTTCAATCTGTGGCTTTTTTTGTACCTTTGCACGCAAATTTGCAAATTTACGCTATTATGATACTTGATAAGATAGACGAACTGCTCAAAGAAGTGCAGGAATTAAGTGCTAAGAATGCAGACGAAGTAGAACAGTTACGACTGAAATATCTCAGTAAGAAAGGTGAGATTACAGCCCTTATGAACGACTTCCGTAATGTTGCTGCTGACGAGAAGAAGACCGTTGGTATGAAGATCAACGAGTTGAAGACTCTCGCCACAGAGCGCATCAATAAGTTACGCGAGGAAGTGGAGACCCAGGAAACAGGTGAGCTGATGATGGACCTTACACGTACTCCATACCCTATTAAGTTAGGTACACGTCATCCTCTGACTATCGTCACTAACGAGATTATCGACATCTTCTCTCGTATGGGATTCGTACTTGCTGATGGTCCTGAGGTTGAAGACGATCTCCATGTGTTCACTAAGATGAACTTTGCAGCTGATCATCCAGCACGTGACATGCAGGATACCTTCTTCGTTTCTCAGCATCCCAATGATGTAACAAAGAACATCCTTCTTCGTTCACATACCTCTTCTGTTCAGGCCCGAGTGATGGAGAACATGCATACAGAGGATGGTAAGCTCACATCTCCTATCCGTGTTATATGTCCTGGTCGTGTATATCGTAATGAGGCCATCACAGCACGTGCTCATTGTTTCTTCCATCAGGTAGAGGGTCTTTATATCGACAAAAACGTATCATTCACAGATCTTAAGCAGGTGCTGCTGTCATTCGCAAAAGAGATGTTCGGCCCCGACACCAGCATACGACTTCGTCCAAGTTACTTCCCATTCACAGAACCTTCTGCTGAGATGGATATCTCTTGCTTTATCTGTGGTGGCAAGGGATGCGGATTCTGTAAGCATACTGGCTGGGTAGAGATCTTAGGATGTGGAATGGTTGATCCTAACGTGCTCGAGCAATGTGGCATCGATTCCAAGATTTACTCTGGCTATGCCTTCGGTATGGGTGTTGAACGTATCACCAACCTGAAGTATCGTGTATCAGATCTCCGTATGTTCTCTGAAAACGATACCCGTTTCCTCGAAGAATTCGAATCTGCCGACTAAAAGAGCCCAAATGGCCCTATATCATTGATAAACATCAAAAATACGAGCTGTTTGCGCACACAATTACTAATTTTCTTGCAAAACGGCAAAAATAGTCGTACCTTTGCATCGTCAAACAAAGACAAACACATAATTAAAGTAGGGGCATCAGGATAACAATTAGCCCCGAGTAAAGAAAAGAAAGGTAAAAAGATGATGAAAAAGGTTTTTAGAAAATTGAAGGACAGTGAGGCTTACAAAGAATATTGCATAAATATGGCTAGACTTTACAACTGGAGAGCCTCTTACTAAAGAACAAGGATTGAACGCGAAAGCATTCAATCCTTTCTTTTTTCATATAACCTGAGACGCTCTTCTATACTCATCTTAGCATATCTTCGCCACTCATGTGCCCCACCCTCGCACCGTTTCAGATAATCGAGGTCGTACATCCTGGCATAAGCTTCCATTTCAAACGGATTCAGCAGGTAGGCAGCATTCCTTACACAAAAGTGACGTTTTTTCCTACTTATTTTTATCTTTAGCCAATACCATATATATAATAAGTAGAAGCAAACCCATGAGTCGCCACACGATTGTGCCTGGCGAAGGTGTATCATCTCATGGTTCTTCAGAGAGTTATAGCCAGCATTGAACTTATCGGCATCAGACTGATTATGTGTGAGAATATGCCCGAAGAATGTCAACCCCTCATAACCCTTACGAATCCAGAACGTGTTGACTACAGCTGGCATGTCTGCCACCCTACTGGGCCTGACAGATCCCCACATCATTGGTATCACACGAAGCATCATCCACATAATCGGGCACAAAGATACGAATTTAACTGAAAAAAAAGACCCATTCACTGAAAAAAGTTGTCCAAGGCTCTATTTATCCATACCTTTGCATCACAAAAAATAACATAAAGTTCAATTTCAAAACTACAGCTAATATGAAGAAGATGAATTTTTTCTGGATTGCACTAACAGTATGGTTCGCAATCGCAGCATGCAGTACAGACGACAGTTGGGACATGGGAGGATCAAACAATCAGAGCACCTCAACAACAGAGAGTAGTGACAACAACTCTGCCACCACAGGTTCTGCAGAAAATGTTGTCAATGGTGTATCAACCAATGGCGATGTACAGTCGTTCACAGTAGCATTAAACAAAAACGCCATCGCAGAGAGTCAGAATGTTGATACTGAGGATGATGACTACATCGAGAACACCACCTTCGCCAACACCATCACCATTACATTCTCTACCTCAGGCAATGCATCGGTCAGTGGAGATGATACTGGTATCGTAAGCATAACTGGTAATGATGTCGTAGTAAACAACGAAACAGGCAAAGTCATTAAGTACATCCTCACAGGTGAGACCAACGACGGATTCTTCAAACTCTATAGCACCAAGAAACAAGCCATCGTGCTTAATGGTGTAAAGATCACCAATCCTGATGGTGCTGCCATCAACAACCAGAGTAAGAAACGTACATTCATCGTGCTCAACGACGGTTCAAAGAACTATCTTGCTGATGGCACGAAATATACTGATGCAGTAGATACAGAGGATATGAAGGCATGCTTCTTCTCTGAGGGTCAGCTTATCTTCAGCGGTTCTGGTTATCTTGAGGTCGATGGCAACTGCAAGGCAGGTATCCGTAGCGACGATTATGTTCGCACACTTCCAAAGACGAATATCTACGTCGATGCATCATCCGGCAACGGCATCAGGGGTAACGACGCTGTTATCGTCACTGGTGGAGTGATAAACGTAAATGTCACAGGTACTGCAGATAAGGGTATATCTTCAGACGGAGAGGTTCGTATCGATGGCGGACGCACCACTATCATGACCATTGGAGGCTATGAATACGACGAGGACGACAAGGACTACTCTGCATGCTCAGGCATCAAGGCCGACAGTATCGTGAATATCAATGGTGGTGAACTCAACATCAAGTCTACCGGCATCGGAGGCAAGGGTATCAACTGCGACGATAAGATAAACATCAACGATGGTGTCATCCGTATCATCACCACAGGTAAACGCCAGAAAGACTCTAAGGGAAGTGTTTCTCCAAAGGGTATCAAGGCCGACGGCAACATCACCATCAAAGGCGGACAGACCCAGATACGACTTGAAGGAACAGGCGACGGCACAGAGGCTCTCGAGAGCAAGGGCGAGATACATATCGAGGCAGGCACTCTGGAGTGTTACAGCTACGACGATGCCATCAACTCAAAGGGCAACCTGTATATCGATGGTGGCTACGTATATGCCAGAGCCACGAATAATGACGGTATCGATTCCAACATGAATCTCTATATAAACGGTGGCGTAGTGATTGCCGAGGGCGGACAACAGCCTGAGTGTGGTATCGACGCTGCAGAGGGATACTCAGCATTCATCAATGGTGGCACAGTGATTGCCGTTGGCGGAGGATTACAGGCAATATCTTCTTCATCCAAACAAGCCAGCATCGCTGTCAACGCTTCACTGGGCTCCACTATTGGAGTGCTGTCAGGCTCAACGGCAATCCTAGGATACAAGATGCCTACATCCAGCAGCGGCACAGCCCTGATGATCTCTTCACCATCATTCAAGAGTGGCAGCAGCTATACCCTTCGCAGCGGAGCGGAGATTAGCGGAGGCACATCGTTCTACTCTCTCACCACAGGTTGCACCATAGGCAGCGGAAGCCAGAGTGTAGATGTCACAGCCTCGACATCCATCGGCAGTTCGATGGGCGGAGGAATGGGCGGAGGCACCATGCCTGGCGGAGGCGGGCGCCCTGGTGGATGGTAAAAAGAAATAAAAAGATATTAGCGAAAAGTGAAAAGTGTAATGCTTTTCACTTTTTTTTCGTAACTTTGTCGCCAAATTACGAATCAAAATGGACGAGATACAGAGAATCAACCAACTGCGAAAGGAGCTGCACGAGCATAACTATCGTTACTACGTGCTAAACCAGCCCACGATAGGCGACCAGGACTTCGACTTCCTCATGCACGAGTTACAGGACCTTGAGGCTAAGCATCCTGATATGGCCGACCCCAACTCCCCCACCCAACGTGTGGGCAGCGACCTCAATGCAGAGTTCCGTCAGGTGGAACATAAATACCCCATGCTCTCACTGGCAAACACCTACAACGAACAGGATGTGGCCGACTGGTATGATAGTGTAAAGAAAGGCCTTGCAGGCGAGGATTTCGAAGTATGCTGTGAGATGAAATACGATGGACTATCCATTTCTCTCACTTATGTGGATGGCAAACTCACTCAGGCCGTTACTCGTGGTGACGGTGTACATGGAGATGATGTTACGGCTAACGTCAAGACGATACGAAGCATTCCCCTGGTACTTACACCCCCTACGACAAATGATCTCTTTTCAGCTCCATCCTACCCTCATGAGTTCGAGATTCGTGGTGAGATTCTAATGCCTTGGGCTGTGTTTGAACGCCTGAATAAAGAGCGTGAAAAGGCAGAAGAGCCCCTCTTTGCAAATCCAAGAAATGCAGCCAGCGGAACACTCAAGAGTCAGAAGTCGAGCCTCGTAGCTTCCCGACAGCTCGATGCATATCTCTACTATCTCTTAGGCGAGGAACTCCCTGCAGAAGGCCATTACGAGAACCTCGAAGTGGCTCGTAGCTGGGGCTTTAAGATATCCGAGGGCATGAAGAAGGTAAAGACCCTACAACAGATCTACGATTTCATCAACTACTGGGACAAGGAGCGCAAGAATCTCCCTGTTGCCACTGACGGTATCGTGCTGAAAGTGAACTCCCTTCGCCAGCAGCGCTCTCTTGGCTTTACTGCTAAGAGTCCTCGCTGGGCCATTGCATATAAATTCAAGGCAGAGCGGGTATGCACCCGTCTAAATGAGGTAACCTATCAGGTAGGCCGCACTGGAGCCATTACCCCTGTGGCAAATATGGACCCTGTACAACTCGCCGGTACCATCGTAAAACGAGCCACTCTCAATAACGAGGATTTCATCAAGAGTTTCGACCTACATATAGGTGACTACGTATATGTAGAGAAAGGTGGTGAGATTATTCCAAAGATTGTAGGTGTAGATATCGACCAGCGTCCAATAATCTCACAACCAGTGCAGTTCATCAAGCGTTGTCCTGAATGTGGCACACCTCTTGTGAGATATGAGGGCGAGGCAGCATGGTACTGTCCTAACGATACCGGTTGTCCTCCACAGATCAAAGGTCGTATCGAGCACTTCATAGCCCGTAAGGCAATGAACATCGACTCTCTGGGTCCTGAGACCATCGACGACTACTATCGTCAGGGACTTATCAAGAATATCGCTGACCTCTACAAGATTGAGGTACAGCAGATCAATGGTGACGGCTCTCGCACCAAGTCGGCACAGAAGATTGTCAACGGCATCGCAGCATCCAAGGGCGTGCCCTTCGAGAGAGTGGTCTTCGCTCTCGGCATCCGTTTCGTGGGAGAAACATCCGCCCGGCTCCTTGCACGTCATTTCAAGAATATCGACGCCCTTATGAATGCAGGCATAGAGGAGCTGCAGGAGATAGAAGGCATCGGTGAGGTGATGGCAAAGAGCATCATCACCTATTTCCACGATGAGAAGAATCTTGAGATAATAGATCGTCTGCGCAGCTACGGTCTCCAGATGGAACTCTCTGAGGCTCAGACGGCTCAGACCAGCGATAAGCTTGCAGGCCAAAGCATAGTAATCAGTGGTGTCTTCGCCCATCACAGCCGCGATGAGTACAAGGCCATCATCGAGCAGAACGGCGGAAAGAACGTAGGCAGCATCAGCAACAAGACATCCTTTATCCTTGCAGGCGAGAACATGGGCCCCTCGAAACTCCAGAAAGCCGAAAAGCTCGGCATCAAGATAATGAGTGAAGACGAATTCCTCGAGTTAATTGAACATTAAAAAAATTGAGAATCAAGATGAGACGATTCCTGATAAGTTTATCATTTATCATTTATCATTTATCATTTAGCTATGCCCAGTTCGTCACTGGCATCGAGCACCAATACAAGGGTCATCAAGACTCCCGTTGCATAGACATCATGGGTGTACCCCTCGAAGGTCCCGACTCCGTTTTCGTCCCTGCTATCGAGAGCATTGGTTTCGAGAGAGTGATATCCGAAGACGATGAGCCAAACACATATTATTTCCATGGCGACTACTACGGTATCAAATCCAACCTCGTGATAGAGACTGACGATAAGACCAAGCTCCTATCCACAGCCCTCGTCACCAGTGGTCCCTATCGAACCTACGCACTCTACGATCGCAACAACCGTTATTTCCTTCTCAAGCTCCAGCGTCAGTATGGCAACTTCGAGGCCAAGGGCGACGGTTCGCTGCATACGATGACCAACTTAGGCTACATCAAGATTTCCAATACCCTCCATGATGACAAGTCTCGCACCATCAAGGTGTTCTATCTCAACACCACACCTTATTATAAAGATGCCATTAATATGGGGTTGAAGGGATTTGTCCAGGAGGTTATCACAGAGAATCCTGTGGCAGAAAACGGCATCGAGCACTTCGACCCTCAGGGCAAATCTACAGGCACCGACCTCATTGACCGTGTGTACAGTCCCACAGGCTATCTCCTCTCTGCCGCCATGCTTGAGCCTACCGGTGCCAAGAGTCTTATCAATTTCGAATACGACGACAGCAACCGTCTTATCAAACGCACCCTTATCAACACCAAGGAGAACATCCGTAGTGTGAATGAATACCTATACAACGATGACGATGAGATAAAGCAGCAGACCCAGAAGGTGTTTGACTCGAAAAACGAGTGTATCATGTCAATCACTATGAAGAACAACTACACCTCTCACGACGATGAGGGCAACTGGATAAAAAATGATCTGAAGCTGATGTATTGGGAGAAAAACCGTCAGCCGCAGAACATCAACGTCACCCAGACCCGTACCATCAGTTACTGGGAAGAAGACTAAACAAAATAATCCCCGCTCAGTCAGGGCGGGGATTAATTATCATTTATTCTTTATCATTTAAAGATTCAGGCTCTTCTTGATTGCCTCGATCTTTGTCTCAGCCTCCTTGATGCAGCGCTCGTAGTCGGCAGCGCCCTTGAAGCTTGGGTTCTTAACCTCGGTATAGAACTTGATCTTAGGCTCAGTACCAGAAGGACGAACGCTGACCTTTGTACCATCATCGCAGAACCACTGCAGCACGTTAGAAGTGTCGGGCATGTCGATCTTCTCAACGCTGCCGTCAGCCTTCTTAGCCTCGAGGCTCTTGAAGTCCTTAGCCAGAACAATCTTCGAACCACCCAGATCCTTTGGAGGATTAGCGCGGAAGTCGGTCATCATCTGCTTGATCTCGTCGGCACCAGTCTTTCCAGGACGAACCACATTGATGGTCACCTCCTTAGAGAATCCGTACTCCTTATAGATATTCATCAGCAGATCGTAGAGGGTCATACCATTGTCGCGAGCCCATGCTGCAATCTCACAGATCAGACAGATAGATGCAGGGGAGTCCTTATCACGAACCTTGTCGAATGGCAGGAATCCGAATGACTCTTCACCGCCACCGATATACTTCTTCTTGCCCTCGTTGACACGAATCTCGTTGGCAATCCACTTGAAGCCTGTGTAGCAGTCCATATACTCTACATTGTTCTTCTTCGCAATCTCAGCGATAACCTCTGTGGTAACGATGGTCTTTACCAGGAACTCGTTGCCCTTCAGCTGACCGAGCTTCTTCTTGTTGGCGATGATGTACCAAGAGAACATCATACATGTTTGGTTACCATTCAGTATCTCCCACTCGCCCTTGGCATTGCGACATACGATAGCCAGGCGGTCAGCATCAGGGTCAGAAGCGATCACGAGGTCGGCATTCAGACGTGTACCGAGCTTCATACCCAGTGTCATAGCCTCTGCGTTCTCTGGGTTTGGAGATACTACTGTTGGGAAGTTACCATCGATAACCATCTGCTCAGGAACCACGTGGATATTCTGGAAGCCCCATGAGCGCAGAGCCTCAGGAATGATCACGCGGCCTGTTCCGTGCATTGGAGAATAAACGATGTTCAGATCCTTCTGGCGCAGGATAACATCCTGATCCACCATAGCCTCCTTGACAGCCTGCAGGTAGTCCCAGTCCATCTCACCACCGATGATGTCGATCAGTTCCTTGTTGCCTTCGAACTTCACATCCTCGATCTTCACCTTGTTCACCTCGTCGATGATACCCTTGTCGTGCGGAGCCAGCACCTGAGCGCCATCGTCCCAGTAAGCCTTGTATCCGTTGTACTCACG